>Ga0334892_1003512_pt1 | contig 10132 bp, 9 predicted proteins | sample GraSluR3_MG_4_FD_207213 | JGI IMG/M metagenome (GOLD analysis project Ga0334892, IMG submission 207213) | Sludge microbial communities from methane-producing bioreactor in Wageningen University, Netherlands - Granular Sludge_15_04-R3 | ecosystem: Engineered > Bioreactor > Anaerobic > Unclassified... | reverse complement strand
CCTCACTATCAATACGGCTTTCGCGGCATAAACGCTTATTGATTATGCTATTGAGAAAGTGCGCGGCCTTAAACCGTGAGGCCATGAAATATCGCCGGGGAAATTACACACTAATATGGACTTGACTGAATCAATGGGTCAAAGAAGGACAGGATATCAATGCACTTTATCCTTATCTTAGTGAATATATGGGGCATTCCAACTATGCTGATACGGATTATTACCTTTCCCTTGTTGAAGATTTTTACCCGGAGATGGAACAGCGGCTTGCTTCCATAAATGATAACATTCTGCCGGAGGTGCATCATGAAGAGGAATGAAATGCATTTTTATCAGCTACTCCGCGACTTTCTTACTGATTATCTCATAACGAGGAGGAACTTCAGCGATAAGACAGCCAGATCCTATCGGCAAACGTTAAATCTCCTGCGAAATTACTTTCGGGAAGTAAAAAACATCAGTTTTGATCGGATGGATTTTTCCTGTTTTTCGAGGAGCAGCATTTATGATTTCCTGATGTGGCTTAAGAATATCCGAAAAAGTTCCATACAGACACTTAATTTGAGGCTGTCAGCCATTAAATCGTTCCTGAAATATTGTAGCGAGGAAGACATGGAACTAATGCCGGTATATCTTGATGTTGCCAGCATACATGCATTCAAAGGTGTTAAAAAACCATGTGTTGAGTATCTGACGCAGGAACAGCTAAAACTCCTATTCTCATTGCCCAACATGACAACAAAGCTTGGCAGGCGTAATCGTTTCTTCATGATCCTTGCCTATGAAACGGGTGCGCGAATGCAAGAATTGCTTAATTTACAGTTAGCTTGTATCGTCCGCAGTGATACCAGTGTAAGGGTCAGAATACACGGTAAAGGGAATAAAACAAGGTATGTTCCTCTACTTGGACCAACGGTAAAGCATCTGGATTCCTATCTTGCAGAATTCCATAAAGGCAGTCCCAACGATGCTTTTCTTTTCTATACCATACATGATGCACAGAAAACACAGATAACACCTGGAACAGTCGATTACTTCCTGAAGAAATTTGGAAAACTTGCTCATGAAGCCGATGCCACTTTTCCGGAAGGACTTCATGCACATATGTTTAGGCATAGCATTGCAATGGCTATGTATAAAAAAGGGATCCCTATATCTTATATAAAGGACTTCCTTGGCCATAGCAGTATTGAAACGACGACTGTTTATTCATATTCAGACGAAGAGACCATCACAAAAGCATTAGAGTCTATAGATCATGTTGGGACCAGTGGTAAAACAGTTGCAAAACATAAAAACTGGAAGGGCAAGGAACAGTATTTGCTAGAGTATTGCGGATTGAGCTGATTTATTATCTTCAAAACACGGCGGAAACGCCTTTTAATTGGAGGTAGTTTCGCTGATTTTCAAGATAATACGGTTTTGAGGATAATCTTTAGGTTTGCCAGGTCTTGCAGCAATAATGGTAGTCCGGTAGTGTCTTGCCATCTCGTGATAGCTCTTATTCAGCACAGGGTCCACTAGATCGGTCTTGGTTACGGCAGTCTTTGTATTGTCGGGAATAGTGATTTTAGGAACTCCTCCGAAGTACTCATACGCCCTGACATGTGCATCTATCCAGTTTGACATTTTTGTATCCCCATATGCATAGGCAAAGGGGAAGCTACTGGCAGGAAGTACTGCGACAAATACATATGCCTTTTTTATCTCTCCGGTGTCCTTGTCTACATAAGACATGGTCTGGCCTGCCCAGTCTACTTCAACTTCTTCACCTGCTTTATGTTCCTTGTGCATGGAAATCTTATTGATTTTCTTAAAGTTCTTGTACCGCTCACAGAACTGAGTGTACATAATGCCGTCCGGATGCTGTTCCTTGTATTCCTCCCATAGAAGCATCAAAGTTACGCCCTTTTTCTTCATTTCACGGAAAACATATTCAAGGTCTGGTTCAGGGGGTGATGCCTTGGTTTCCACCGGAGGATAGAGCATTGACATGAGCTGTTTGTCACTTAAACCAACCGGCCAGGTTATTCCGGCTTTTTCTGCCCGGCGAAGCACTTCTGCTACGGTACTCTTGCCGCAGCTGCATGCTTGGCCGATCTCTCTTAACGATAATCCTAGTTCATGTTTTAACCTTAAAATCTCTCTTGCTTTTAGCATTTCCAGCCTCCTCATCGATTGGCCCCCTTTAATCATTCTGATTAAAGAGTACCAGTTATTGTACTAACTCGACAAGGTGTCCGGATGAGCCGAAATGCTGTCCGGATGCTTCCGAAACACTGTCCGAATGTTTCCGGAATGAGTGTCCAGATGTAGCCGAAATACGCACCCGGCGTTGACACATGGGCACTTACTTGATAGATTCGCCATTTCCCATTGCTCCTCACATCCCCGTTTCCAGGGATGCAGTTATGGTAAGCTTCACAGGGTTAGCCTCCTGTGGCAGGCGTTTCAGCCTGCTCCATCCGGCCTACGTTCAGGCGCACCACAGAATTATTTGCATATCCATAAAAGCTCCTCCTTGGCTTGGTTATTTGATTCTTGCCAAGAAGGAGCTCAAGTTTTTAACAAACACATAATCTATTGCAGTTTCATCCCGCCCCTTAGTAAACTGGCCGAAATGTTGACAGTAGCACTATTGTAGTCGAAATATATCAGTAGGAGTCACATGTCAGAATTAAAAGCAGCATAATATTTAATGATTAGCAGCTTATTCAAATTATTATTTTACAAAACCAGTTCTTTTACTGATTCTGCACCAAGATATGATTCTATTACTCGCTTATCATTACTTATTTCAATTGGTTGGCCCTCAGCAATTTTTTTGCCATCTGCCAAAACAATAATCTTACTGCAAACTTTCATAATTATCGGCATAACATGCTCAACCATTAAAACAGTAATTCCCTTATCATTAATCTGATGCACCAGTTCAATTATCTCCTGACTTTCCTTAATATTTAAACCTGCTGCAACTTCATCCAACAAGAGCAGATCAGGTTCACCAACCAGCGCACGACCAATTTCTAAGCGCTTACGCATGGCAAGAGGAAGACCTCCTGCTTTTAATTCTTCTTTGCCCATAAGGCCAACAAATTTAATTGTGTTCATAATACAATCATATTGGTTTTTATCCCTTACTTTATTGGAAAATATATATCCTGCCCGTATGTTATTATATACAGACAGATTGGCAAACGGACGCACCTGTTGAAATGTCCTGCCAATGCCATGCCCGGAAATTATATGTGAAGGCATATTACCAATTCTTTTTCCTTTGAATTCAATAGTTCCGGCTGTTAGTTTATAAATACCGCTTATACAGTTGAATAGTGTTGTTTTTCCCGATCCGTTAGGGCCAATAAGGCCTACAATAGTACCTTGGTTTACATTGAAAGATACCTTATCCAACGCGACAAGACCTCCAAAATGCTTGCTTACCCCATTAATCTTCAACATTGACATTTACTTCACTACCCCCTTCCATCTTTAGCTTGCTCTCCAACAGCTCCTTTATCTTCTGAGCAACACCCATCAGTCCTTTGGGGAAGAACATTATAATAACCACTATCAATATCCCATAAATCAACAGACGATAATCATTCAAGAACCGAAGTGCTTCCGTTAAAACTGTTAGACTAAAACCGCCAATGGCAGGTCCAACAATTGTACCAACACCACCGAAAAGTGCCATACATAAAATCTGTATCGTATAAGTCATGCCACAAATAGCAGGCGTTATGGTCATAAGGTAATGTGCATAAAACGCACCTACTAGCCCTGCTCCACCACAGCTTAATGACATTGCTAATAGCTTATACGCTTTTATGTTTGAGCCAACAGATTGTGCTGCTAGCTGATCGTCTTTAATGATATGAAACGCAAGACCTATGTTGCTGCGCATTAACATTAAAATGCCCATCATTACTGCAATCATCATAATCATTGCAAATATTAAATAGACCTGATCCGATTCAAACAGAGGAACAATACCCCAATAACCCATTTCTCCATTGGTTAAATCTGCTGATGCAATAATCAATATACGTATTATCTCGCCAAACGCTAAAGTAACAATACCGGGTGTATATCCATGCATACGTAAACAGGGTATCATTAATACAAAACCAAACAGTGCACTAATCAATGTAGCCATAATCATTGAAAAAACTACCGGAATACCAACATCTGTGGAAAGAATGGCCGATGAATAAGCTCCAATGCCGAAAAATGCAGCAAACCCAAAATTATATATTCCGACAAAACCATACGTCAAATTATAAAACATGGATAGAGTGCTAAATATACACGCAGTAATGATAACATGCCTAAGATAAGGCTGATTAATAAACGTAGCAACACCTATCAATACCACTATTACAATTAAGTTTGCAAGAGTTTTTTTGTTTATCATCTCCTAATCCCCTTCCACTCCGTTCGAATTCTCTTAAGCATTTCACCGAGGCCGCCCGGAAAAGCAATTAAAACCAATATCACACAAGCAAATGCCACTGCATCCTTGGTCTGTGTAGATATATAGCCTGAAGCTAGCGCTTCAAGTACACCAAGTATAGGGCCTGCAAGAATAGCACCCCCGATATTACCCAAACCTCCAATCAAAGTTACAGAAAATGCTTTGCCCATTGGAATGACGCCAACTGTGGGATATACATTATAAAACGGCAGCAAAAGTGTACCTGCAATGGCAACTAAAGCTGTGGAAAGGCCGAATGCAATCCCATATACCATATTCACATTAATACCGGAAAGCTGCGCAGCAGTTCTATTTTGTGAAACAGCCCTAAGGGCACAACCTACTTTCGAATACTTCATAAATGCTAGTATACATAAGAGTACCACAATACTCACTACCGTCATAAACAACCGCTCATTACTAATTAATATATCTCCAACCATAAAATTCCCAGAAGTATAATTATCCGCACCGCGATGCGTACCTTTAAACAGCAACAATGCTAATGACTGCAGTATAACTTGCAAACCAAATGTAGCTATAATTACACCGCTATGCTCCCCATGTGCGTCTGTACGATAACGTAGTGGTTTAATAAGTGCTCTTTCAGAAACCCATCCAACAGCAAACATCAAAATAAAATTAATAGCAAATACCATCCAAATCGGTATCCCAAATACCGAGGCTAAGAAAAAGGCCGCATATGCAGCTATCATAAAAAACTCACCATATGCAAAATTCAATACCCTTACAATACCAAATATTAAACTAAAACCTACACCAATCATACTGTAAACTATACCCAACATAAGGCCGTTGACAATATATTGTAATGCCAATTGTATGACCCCCTACTTCTAACATGTTAAGAATTGTTTTAAATTCATGCATGTTTTGTTTGTTGTTCTACATACCTAAGTAAAGTTCCTTTATTTCTTCCTTATCTTTTATAGATGCAGAGAGACCTTCCATACCTATTCGTCCATTTTCTAGTACATAGCAGTAATCACTTATTTTCAATGACCTGCGCACATTCTGTTCTACAAGCAAAACAGTTATATTTTTTTTCTTTATATCAATTAATACCTGAAACATTTTATCGATAATAATAGGTGCCAGACCGGAGGAAGGCTCATCTAATATTAACAGCTGAGGCTGCGCTACTAATGCTTTTGCCATTGCCAGCATTTGCTGTTCCCCACCACTTAAACTACCAGCATTTTGATGTGCGCGTTTTTTAAGTATTGGAAACAAATCAAACCCCCATATAATGGCTTCTTCAATTTTTGCTTTGTCTTTTATTGGATAACCGCCCATTTGCAAGTTTTCCAATACAGTCATTTCCGGGAAAAGACCACGTTCATCAGGAATCATGACAAGCCTTTCCTTAACTCGTTCGTGAGGTAACAGATTAGAAATTTCTTTTTCTCTAAATTTTATTCTGCCAGACATTATTGGGATAATACCTGTAATAGCCTTAACCAATGTACTCTTACCAGAACCATTTGCACCTATAATACTCACTATGGTATTCTTTTTCACTTCAATGTTTATATCCCAAAGCACCTGTAAACTACGATACCCAATATTCAACCCTTCTACTTCTAATATATTTGTTTTGTTCACAAGCTCACTCCTCCAAAATGCTTTACTGGTCACATTTTTCCTTTAAGAGGAGAGGCAATACAACCACACCTCTCCCCTTAAAAACTGTTTTTTGTTTATCTGAAACTTGGCGGCAATTGAAATTCTATCTGAGCTGTCTCGTATGGATAAACGGTTTTGAGAGTGTTATCAATATACTGAGCCGCGCCGTAGAATTTGTATTCCTTCCCAGACATGGCAAAATGAGTAACCGGATCGTAAACAGTGCGCATGAGAGCGCCAGTATAATCAGTCTCATCAATTGCTGCAACCAGCGCATCATTATCCAGTGAACCTGCACGCTCAACAGCTTCCTTCATGATATATATAGAGTCATAACTCCAACATGCAGCCACAGCAGTAGCATCACTATATTTTGATGTTATTTTTTCTTCAAACTCAGGATCAACTGGTTCCATAATATTCATATGATATTGTGCAAATTCACCGGCCAAATGAGGGAACTCTGCATTCTTCATATAATAGCCTCCAAACACTATCATATCAAGCTCCATCTCGGAAAGCTGTTTAGTAGCTGCAGACCCTGATGTCACACTGGTAAACTCCATCTTAAGAATATCTGGTTTTAAATTAGCGATCCTTGTAAATATTGGGTAAAAATCTATCTCGCCACTTGCCATAACTTCATCAACTACTATATTCCAACCGCTATCTGCTAGAACGCTACGCCATGCAGCACAAGTGCTTTTACCCCAATCACTGTCCTCAGCAATAATTGCTATCGTCTTGTTAGGAGCCGGAATTACTCCATCAGCAACAGCTTCTGTAAGAAAAGTCAACACACCGTCCTGCATAGAACTAGATGGCGGATCCGTCATAAATATACATCCATACTTCTCAGGATTGTCTTCAACCTTCATACCCAGTTCGTCAGATGATGGAATAGCAAAAATAGTGGGGATTTGGTATTTTGCGATAACATCCATAACAGCCAAAGCCACACTGCTGCTGACCTCTCCCACAATAATATCAACATTATCGGAAGTACAAAGCTTTTGATAAGCGGAAACTGCGACCTCAACCTTATTCTCAGTGTCAATATATACAGGCTCAATCATCATACCATTAACTCCGCCAGCTGCATTTATTTCCTCAACAGCTAGTTCTACACCATAACGCAGGTTGGCTCCTTGGATAGCCGCATTTCCTGAGTAGGGACCCGGAATACCGACGCGAATAACATTTGTTTCAGCAGGTCCCGATTCTTGTTGCGAACAACCAGCCATCGTCGCAACCATTAAAAAAATGATACACAAAATCGAAAACACTTTTTTCATCGTTATCTCCTCCTTTTAATTTTTACAGTATCAACAAACACAGAAATTGCGTACTTTATACTCGTTTCTCCACTTTATAATTTTAATCATCGGGCAGATTTGTTCGTCGCTCTTTCCCAGAAATAGTCCCAAGTGACTTGTGCGGTACGTACCAGTCTGGACCCTGGACCGCTTATGCGTATATCTAATACATAAGGTGCATTGGCTGCAAATGCGCGCCTAAAAGCATCTTCCAAATCATCCGGATTCTTTATGAGCTCACCATGTGCTCCGTATGACTTAGCAAGCATAGCATAATCGGGTGAATAAGGATTACCGGTTTTTTCTTCTTTAAACCAACTTCCTTCTTGTTCTCCAAAATACACGGTAGAGAGAACCCCAAGAGAATTATAGCCCCCGTTGTTGAGTATAACCCATACAATGGGAAGATTATTTTCTACAGCACTTGCTACAGCATTATTATTTAACAAAAACCCGCCGTCACCGGTTATCGCTACAACTTTACGATGGGGCATAGCCATATTAATACCTATACACGCACTGCTACTCCATCCTATAGGCAATATACCGCTAACAATGTATGCATCTTCCTGAGAGTTCAAATCCATCTGCTGCAGCATACCTACACGACACCAACTGGGATCAAGCGTCATAGTCGTATTGTCCGGCATTGTTCTTTCAAGTGCTCTGAGTACTCTACGGGGATTTATTGGTACTTCACTGGAAACACAGGTCTTCTCAATCTTCTCTTTCAATAATTTTTTGCCCTGTTTTACAATCTCTATGTTGTTTGAACGACTTTCGGCCACAGCAGGTTGCACAGGAGATACCGCTTCTATAATCTGATTAAGAATAGTCTTGGCATCACCAACCAATCCTACTTCTACAGGATAATTCTTGCCAACCTCTCGTGGGTCAATATCAATCTGAATAAACTTTGTAGTATCTGGATTAAACACAAATTCAGGCAGCCACATAGAGGTTTCAGACTCTTCAAAGCGCGTACCCACTGCCAGAATGAGATCGGAATTCTTACAGATGTCATTTGCTGTTCTAACGCCATAAGAGCCTATGGTACCGGCAAAATTTTGATGTTTGGTCGGAAACGAACCGGATCCCGCCAATGAAGAAACCACAACAGCATTTATCCTTTCTGCAAGTTTAATCAACTCATCAGTAGCTTTAGATAGTCTCGTTCCACCACCTGCAAATATAACAGGACATTTTGCAGCATCTAACAACTCTGCAGCTTTTTTTATTCCCATATGCTCTGCAGATGATTTATAAGTCGGCCTGCGTTTAGTTGTATCAGGCAGTTTAACAAACATTTTCATTGTTTGCAAGTCAAGGGGTACATCAATGAGTACAGGGCCTGGTTTGCCTGAAATGGCAGAATTGAAAGCCTGCGAAATAATATCCGGCAATTGGCAGGGTTGTGTCACCTTCCAAGCACGTTTAAACATATGCCTCAGCACTCCGAACTGATCGTCTGCACTTGCCAGGTCAAATTCCTCATAGCAGCTTTTACCAGCGAACCGCAACGGTGTATCACCCACTATATAAACCATTGCAGTACAGTCCATAGCTGCTGTAGTAACAGATAGCATAGTGTTAAAAGCACCCGGAGAGCATGTCAAACAAACCACGCCGGGTTTCCCTGACGCTCTAGAATAACCGTCAGCCACATGGCCGGCAATGGTTTCGTGATGCATCACACGTATTGAAATGCCCTCTTTAATCATTCCGTCAAGCATTGCTATGTTACCATGGCCCGGCAGACCAAATACGTATTCTACCCCTTCTCTTTTCAAACACTTCCCCAGGACTTCTTTAAATGTCATTTCTTTTATCATAGTGCTACCTCCTTATCTTGAACACAATACACCTTACATTTTACTCTCCATCTATAAGAAATCTCTTCAATCGTACTACATCCATTCCATCGATACTCATATCCGCAAGATTCCTGTTGCGCTCCCTCTGGAAATCAATATTAAGCAAACTTCCTGCCAGCGTTGTTACAGCATCACTTATAGGTGTTTCTATGCCTAACTGTCTTCCTAATGCAGCAAGAACTTTTAGCCCATATCCTACATCCTCAAGCAGGTAACGATCATACAGCGAGGTAGGAGCCTGGATTTTCGCAAATGGTTGGCTTAATCTATAAGCATCATACAAACATTCCGTTTTTGGCGAATATCCCATTAAATACAAACGTTCAGCTCCACAAATTTGTTTGTACCCTAATACATCACAAATTTTCATGCGTTCTTCATCAAGTTTTTCGTTTAATCTGGCCATCTCGCTAGGAATTTGTTTATAAAACAAATATGGGATACCAAGTGCCACACGCGATGCATTTAGTAACGTTGGTATAGGATGAGAGATAGGATTTCCATTATTTAATGAAGACTCGAGCACAGATGTAACAGTTTCAATAGATTCGGGAAACAACGGTAACAGTTTTTCAATAATTTTTTCTGTATTTTTTGCAGGAAATACGCCAGTGTATAACTTTTTAACAAGTAATAGAATTTTCACTACTCCCGGTTGGCCTAAACGCGCAGCGTAAGGAAGAGTTGCAAATTATGCTATACTATTGTTTTTGTTGTTTTCCCTGAGAATCTTAGCTCCGGCTAATGCGTTACCAGTGCCGCCAGGACAATATAATAAGACTTGTTGCGGTTTGATATAATTTGCTAATTCCTTTGTTATT
>Ga0334892_1003504_pt1 | contig 10147 bp, 5 predicted proteins | sample GraSluR3_MG_4_FD_207213 | JGI IMG/M metagenome (GOLD analysis project Ga0334892, IMG submission 207213) | Sludge microbial communities from methane-producing bioreactor in Wageningen University, Netherlands - Granular Sludge_15_04-R3 | ecosystem: Engineered > Bioreactor > Anaerobic > Unclassified... | reverse complement strand
AGTGTTATGAAGTCTGGGGCATTATTTTCGGGAATTATTTGCAGTCCCTGAATGTCATATGGACTTGTTATTTCACAATTAACCTTCCCACCACTTACAAGCATTAGTTCTCCTACCAAATCTGCCTCTCCAGCTTTTTGAGGTGTATATGAGAATGATGTCGCTATTTCAATTGGAGCATTAATAAACGACTCTTTGTGAACAAGATTCCCTTCTCCATCTGCAACACTTAGTTCTGAAATGGCTCTGTTTTCCAACATCGCATCTACTTGGACAGTTACTGTTTTCCCAACCTGAAGTGAGTAGGGGTTAACACTGGGGAAAGATATTAAACAGGGGTGCTCTTTACCAAGTTCCAAATCATCAAAGGCTCTCTCTCTGAGATCAAAATCACCTTGTGTTAAGCCAAATATTGTTAGAGGGATAGATAAAAGGAATAGAAATGTGAGGTAAATCATTGACAGCTGGGCACGTTTTTTTGGGGCACTTCTTTCTCGCATTTAATTACAGTTTTAATTATTATCTATTTGTCTGCTCTATTGTAGCATTTATTGTTGTTTCTGCATCCTTTAATGCTGAATCTACATCACTTCTGTTTTCAATAATATCTGTTATTGCTGTGTTTATAGCTGTGTTTACAACTGCTTCATCCCCCCAAGGGTAAGATCGCATGTAGGGAGCCATTTGTGCAATTGCAGAAACATATGGTTTCCCTTTCATCTCACTGTTAAGTTCAACAAGAGAATAAGGTTCCCCGAATGCCCTTATCTGAGAAGCGTTGGAATACAATTTCATTTGTTGTTCTTTCTGGGCAAGGAAGTCTATGAACTTCCATGCAGCTAGTGGGCTGTCGCTGGTTCTGTTTACAGCATCTCCCCAGTAAGTTGCATAGTAGATATCCTCCTCATTGGCTAATAACTGAGGCAAGGGAGCTGTGTTAAATTCTACACTTGGTGCCGCCTGAATTATGTCAAATGCCCTCCAGCTAGGAGCAATCATCATTGCAAGGTCTTCGGCGAAGAACATCTCGAGGTCACTTCTAAGAGTTGGTGACCACAGAGCGTTGTCTCCTTTTGCAAAGTTAGTGTAGGTCTCTAACACTCTCTGGATCCTTGGAGTATTTAGAGATATTTGTGTCCTAGTCTGGCCCATTACTTGGATATCTTCTAGGGCGAGCATATATGCCAAAATTTCTGCAGAGTGCATTATGTTTCTAGATGTTCCAATTGCGAGTCCAGCCTGAATAATCCTTCCACTAGCATCTCTTTTAGTTAAGTCCCTTGCTAATTCGAAGAAACTATCCCAATCCTCTGGAGGTTCAGTAACACCTTCTTCTGCGAGTAATTGCTTATTGTAAAAAACCATTAATCCGTCTATCTCTAAGGGGATAGCATAGATGTTCCCATTCTTTGCTGTGAAGTCGTTTAAAGCAGTTGGGTAGAATTTCTCTTGGTATTCTTCTGCACTCATTATTTCTGCAGGCATAGGTGCTAAATAGAGATAATATTTAGGAGTCCAAGTGTTATGTATTCTAAAGATATCTGGAGCTGGTTCTTCGGTTCCCGTTGCTTGTTGGAGTCTAGTAAATAACCTAGATTCGTAGTTAGAGAATGTCTGTTGAGAATACTCTATTTTAATATTAGGGTTGGCAGCTTCGAACTCATCTATTAGTGGTTGAATTACGGAAGGTGGTTCCCATAGTCCCCAATAAGTGAGGGTCACAGAAGTTTGTTCTTCTGGATTTTGACTAGACTCTCCAGAGGTACCTTTCAGCAAAAACAGTATTATTGTAGCTATTAGTAATATTACAACTACAATCCCTACAATTATTAAAGTTTTTTTCTGCTTCTCTTCCATTTTAAACTTCTGTTAATTAATCTAAGTTTCTCCTAAATTCTTCTTTCCGCAACCACTATTAGTCTTTTAGAGCCTATTCCTAATGGCCAGCAGGTCATCAGGGTTATAGTTTCTTTACTCTGTATAGGTTGTAAGATAGTAAAGTCAGTTGGCTCAACAATTTTCTTGTTCCTTACTGTATATTCTAGTACGTTATCATCTCTGGTTACAACTATTTTTTGCCCAATATCTATATCGTTTAAGCGAGAGAATATAGTCTCTGGTAAATCTTTGTGCCTACTAAAGAAGGATTCTACAGCACTATGTCCATAGATAAAGGAATTCCCACCATCTCCTGGTAGAGGAGTCCCTCTAAAATGTGCAACGCCACTTTTAAGATATTGGTTGTAAATAGTCTCGTTCGTACTGTCTACATTTGGGGATATTTTTATATCTTTGATTCCAACACTATCTATCGTTATGAACATATCTTTTTTGTAATCCTTATTAATCTCAATCAGCTTTTGTGTTTTAGTTGTAGGGTCATAAGAATATCTCCCTGACATATCAATATCCCCAACCTGCTGGGACAAGTTTGCAAAATAACTCTGTCCAGGATCGTAATAGGCTAATTCCTCTTCAATGAATTTCTTGTAAGATTCGGGCACAGGTTCAACTTTCACCTCTGTTCGTTTCTGCTCAACAACACCCTCGACATAAGACTTTGTTAGTGGGATTACCTGGCTAGCTACAATAATGAGGCCTGTTGTAGCCAAAACAACGGAAACAATAATCCTTGTCTTTTTTACTTTTTTCTCACTATGTGTAGAAACATTCCAGCTGTTTTCCATATATCGCTAATATAACAGATTTCGAGCTAGAGATGAAATAGAGGGTAGCAAAGATTTGCGCAGTTTGCTAAAATCAGTCTGTTATGGAAAAGAGAGATTACTATGAAGTCTTAGGAGTGAAAAAAGACGCTACAAAAGAAGAATTGAAGAAGGCTTACAGGAAACTAGTTAAGAAGTATCATCCGGATGTTAATAAGGAAGGTGACGCTGAAGAGAAGTTCAAGGAGGTTCAAGAGGCTTACGAAACACTCTCTGACGAGAGTAAAAGGTCTGCGTACGATCAATATGGTCATGCTGGAACCGCGGGTTTCAATCCAGGTGCTGGGAATGGTGGTTACAGTTATTCTCAGCAGGGGGTACCTTTTGACATGGGAGATATTTTCAATACCTTCTTTGGAGGGGGTGGGGATTTCGGAAGTGGTTTTGGTTTTGACTTCTCTCAGGGAGCTGGTGGCGGTAGAAGAGGCGGACCAAAGGAGGATGTAGGGGCAGATATCAGGTACAGAGTAAGGGTCAGTTTTGATGAAGCCATGAGGGGTGGTGAATATAAGATTAAGATAAAGAGGGATGTCCCATGTGACAAGTGTGAAGGAACTGGTAGTGAAGATGGAAAGACAAAAGAATGTCCGGTGTGTGAGGGTTCTGGACAGGAAAGACAAGTTAGGAATACAATCCTTGGCCAGATGGCGGTAATGTCTACTTGTTCTAATTGTGGTGGGACAGGGAAGGTTGTGGAGAACTCATGTTCTAAGTGTAAAGGAACTGGAATATTAGAGAAGGAAGAAGAGTTAACAATTAAAATTCCCGCAGGGGCATATGATGGAATGATTCTCAGGTTTAGAGGAGGAGGGAATGCTGGAAGAAATGGAGGAACTCCAGGGGATTTATATATTGAAATAGAGGTTGAGGCCTCGGCTAAGTTTGACAGAAGGGGTAACGACATATATTCCCAGGAATCTATACCTGTCCATATTGCTGTTTTAGGAGGGACTATAGATGTTGAGACAATATTTAAAGAAGTTAAACTAAAGATTCCAAAGGGGACACAGCCGGGGACAATATTCAAGCTAAAAGGAAAAGGATGTCCTGTTTTGAACCAAGAGGGTAAGAGAGGAGACCACTATGTCCGTGTGGATGTTGATATCCCTACAAGATTGAGTAAAAAGGAGAAGAAGCTTTGGGAGGAGATAGGAGAGTAAGGTAAAGGAGAGAGGAGAGAGGAGAGAAGGGAGGAGGGAATACCTTTAGCTTGTTCGAAAGCCTTTGTATGACAATAACTATATGACTTTTCCACATTGTTTTTAATATTCTATGGGGTGTACAGAGGATATAGTCCCAGAGACGATCTTCTATCCTAACTTTTCTATTTGAAAACTCCATGAGAATATTGTAATCTGTTAGATAATGAAAAAGGCTGTCCGCATAAGACCTACAATTTTTCTTCTTTTTATTCTTGTGATATCGCTATCTTCATTCTTTGCAATAAACAAAATCTTTGCACAAGGAACTACCCAAGTACTAGTACTAGGTAATGCCAAAGCACTCAATACATCCAACCTAATATTCTTTACCTCTGAAATATATGGTGCAAATGTTGTTATAAGTGATCCAAATCCAGAGGATTTCAACAAAAGAACAATCTCAGGATATGCATGGTCACAAGATCTTGGTTGGATAGAATTTACCGCAGGAACAACTCCAGGGGTATTTGTGGATTATGATACAGGAGCTGTAACAGGTTCTGCCCATGTAATGAACACAGGAAATGTCCTAGATTTTGACAACTATGGGAGTAATACTGTTATTAATCCTACAACAGGAATATTCTCAGGCTACGTTTGGTCGCAAGATATTGGGTGGATATCATTCGACGAGGAGGGTGAGGAGGTATATGTCAAAGAGTCAGTCCCTCCAAATAATCCTTCTGAAGTAACAGGATTCACTGATGATAGCAAGACAAAGAACATAACATCTTCCTCAGAATTAGTTTACAATCATACAGCTCCACACTTTGAATGGGACGAGCCAATAGATCTGACAGGAACTTCTGGATATTCTCCAAGTGGAATATATGGGTATTGGGTCTATTGGGGAACAAGCCCTACAGCACTTCCAAGTAGTTCCGGGACCTTTCAAGAGGAAAGTTACTTTACAGGGTCAGTGACTGAAAACGAAACCTACTACCTTCGTATTCAAACCGTAGATAATCACGGTAATGTATATACTAATGTAACCCAGGACTATACCTTCTTTGAATATAATTCTGATTTAATCAATCCAACCAATGTATCATACATTCTAACGCCTAGGGAGAGTTTTGGGAATGTAGATGATATGTTCTTTAATTGGCCAAGTGCTGCTGGCGTTACCAGTTCTGACACAAATGGAATTTTAGGTTGGCAGTACAGTATCAATGATGTAAGTAGCTGGACAGGGCCAGAAACAAGTGAGAGGTTTGATTTAGAGTATCTGCCATTTGAAGCCTCGGAATACACACACTACTTAACCCAAGAAAAAGACTCAAGCAATATTTTTATTGGAAACAACATTATATATTTCAGAACCATAGACAACGCAGGAAACTTTAGTAGTTATGTTACTGGAGGAATAGTATACGGGGGTCAGGCACCTGCATTTTCGGTAGGCGCTGGTGTAACTATAACCCCCCAGGAGAGTGAATCTAATGAGTTCGCTCTGAGTTGGCCTCCTGCTACACCTGCAGAAGGAAGGAGTATAGCAGGCTACTACTATATGGTAAATACTCAGCCATCTACCTCATACGATACTTTAACAAGTAATAGTACAATGTATGTGCCTGTCTCGGGGACATCAGTAAGTACAAGAATGCTAAGAGGTGCAGTAAAAGGTCTTAACACAGTATATGTTGTAGCTGTAGACGATCAAGATGGTTACTCTCCTAGCAACTATATATCAGGGACCTTTACTTTAGACAGTTCTTTCCCTGACCCCGTAAGAAACTTCTCGTTATCAGATGTTTCAATAAAAGGAGCTGAATTATGGAGAGCGTCTCTTAACTGGGATGTTCCAAATTACAAAGGAGCAGGGGAGTTAGAATATACAATCCAAAGAAGTGTGGATGGAAAATCATGGACAACAATAGATACAACAACAGGAACATCATATACAGATACGGTTCCATCCAGTAGGATCTACTACTACCAAATAGGTACATCAGACTCTACAGATTCAAGTAAAGCAAGTCCAACTTATTCTGCTGTAGAATCCATTATGGTTCAAGGTAGATACACAGAACCGGCAGAATTAACCTCAGGGATTATAATGCAAAACGTAAGCACGAGACATGCAACAATATTGTGGACAACAAACAGAAAGAGTGATACTAAGATAGCATATGGTAAAGCATCTGGGGATTACTTTGATGAGGAAGCATACAATTCCAAACAGGTAACAGACCACTCGATCCAACTTAGTAATTTAGAACCAGACACGACATACTACTTTAAAGCTAGGTGGACAGACGAAGATGGCAATACTGGAGAGAGTCATGAGATATCATTTAGAACAGAAAGAACTCCTCAGGTCTATGAAACTAATGTAGACAGGGTAGGCTTAGACTATGCAATGATATCCTTTGAAGTATATGGTGCGACAAAGGCAACAATCCTTTACGGAAAAAACCTCAACTATACTGCATTAGCAGAGATTAACACATCTCCTGCAAGAAGTTCGTACTCTCTGCTCCTAGATGAACTTGATGACGGCTCAACATACTACTACAAGATACAGCTAACTGACATAGATGGATACATATACGACTCAATTGAAAACAGGACATTTACGACACCCCCAAGACCACAAATATCTAATGTCAGAATACAGGAGTTAAAAGAAGTCCCAAGTCCCACAGTAGTATTTAGCTGGGACACCAACACAGAAGTAAACTCCATAGTTACATACAGACAAGATTCAGAGGGAGCCAAAACCATGGACCAAATAGAAATAGAGTACAAAAAAGGACTTCATGAAATGGAGATTTCAGGTTTAATACCCGAAACTCCCTATGTTGGGTACGTTGAAGGTGTAGACCAACTTGGAAACAGGGCCACCTCAGAACAGATTAGATTTACGACAGCAACTGACACAAGACCACCTAAAATATTCAACGTTATGGTAGAAGAAGATCTACTTAGTAGATCAGCACAATCAGACAGGACAAGAAGTGCTCAATTCATAGTAAGTTGGGAAACCGATGAACCAGCAACAAGCAGAATTGAATTTGGAGAAGGAGGAGCAGGAGTATACACCTCTAGCACAAAAGTAGATCAAGAATTAAGGACGAAACACTTGGTTATTGTATCAGGACTAACACCATCCAAGGTATATAGCTTGCAAATTCTCTCTTCCGACCCATCAGAGAATGTTGGAAGATACGGTCCTATTGTAGCTATAACTCCTAGATCAGCAAGTACAGTATTAGAGACAGTTTTGGGTACAATATCTGACATATTCAAAGTATTCTGATGAAAAACAAAGACAATATACAGATTAGAAACATAAACAAAAGCTTCCCCATTGGAGGTAAAAGAAAAAACAAAGTTCTTAAAGACGTAAATCTCGAAATTCAAGAAGGTGAATTTATAACAATATTCGGACCATCAGGATGTGGGAAAAGTACACTCCTTCACACCATAATGGGGATAGAAAGACCAGACTCAGGTAAAGTACAAATACTAGGCAAAAGTATTTGGGATATGGATGCCGACCAAAGAGCAGACTTTAGAAAACAAAATATCGGAGTAGTATTCCAACAACAAAACTGGATTAAATCACTCTCTGTTTTAGAAAACGTAGCCCTCAGCACCCAACTCCTAGGATACAACCAACAAGAGTCACTCCAAAAAGCACACGAAGCTATACAGAAAATGAACATGACCAGATTTGAAAACTTCGTCCCAACAGAACTGTCCTCAGGAGAGCAACAAAAAATAGGTTTAGCAAGAGCTCTTGTATTAAACCCTAAAATCGTAATAGCAGATGAGCCCACAGGAAACCTAGACACAGAAAATGGAGATGAGATACTACGTAAACTAAAAAAACTAGCTAAAGAAGGAACTACTGTAATTCTGGTTACACATAACCCCGAACATCTTGGTTACTCCGACACGGTTGCCATAATGAAAGATGGATATCTAATAGAGAAAATCCAAGGCGGAAAGGATATATACAAAAAAATAAAAGAAAAACTTGAAAAATCAGACATGCAAGAAAGTGGTTATATCGTAATGGAAAAAGATTTTAAAAAAGAGGACGATTCAGAAAAAGATTACCCTAAAGAATCTCTTTGGGAGAAAATAAGGATATTTTTCTTTTTAATATTTACCTTCTTTATAGAATCAGGGGTACTAATGGCAACAAAGATTCTTTCTAAAATATCTCCCGAGAAAGCAGAAAATTTAAGAATGAAAGCATCTATCTTTGTACATAACCTTGAAAACGGTAGTAAAGAAACTAAAAGTATAAGCAGTATAGATTTAACAGAACTATCCTTTAAAAATTTACTCTACAAAAGATTTAGAACGGTGGTTACAATAGCGGGTGTTGCACTAGGTACTGGATTTGTAATACTACTTCTTTCTCTGGGCTATGGTTTAGAGAGATTGGTAGTAGAACAAATAACAGAGGCTAAGGATCTTAATCAAATGGATGTATATCCAAAAGTAGGCAGCCAATTAAGTTTAGATGGCAATCTAATAGATAAAATAGAGAGTTTGTCTGGGATAGTCACAATATATAAAATTAAAAATGTAGCAGGTAGGGTAGATTATCTTGGTTCTACTTCAGACTTAGTAGTATATGGGATAGAGGATGGGTATTTAGAAAGCACTAAAGTTAGGAAATTGAAAGGTGAGTATTTCAATGAGAAATCTGTCCTTCCAGAGATAATAGTAAACAAGGAATATGTAAATCTTTTTGGACTTAAAGAGGAGGAGATAATAGGTGAGGAGTTAGAGGTTGTGATAATAGAAAAGAACCCAGAGGAAGAGATGGAGAATAATTTACTTAAAGGTATTGTTATAAGCGTAGTAGAGGATGAGTTTCCTCCTGTTGCATACGTAAAACTAAATGAGCTTAATGAATTTACAACGGAGGATTATTCCCAAGCCACAGTTGTAGTTTCAGGAGAGAACTCTCTTAAGAAAGTAAGGGGTGAGGTAGAGGCGTTGGGTTTGGAGACCTTTTCGGTTATGGATACCATAGAGGAGGTAGAGACTCTGTTTAATTATATTAGATATGCTTTGTTAATTTTTGGCATTATGGCATTTACTATAGCATTCCTAGGTATGATAAATACATTGGTAGTATCTCTTTTGGAAAGAACAAGGGAGATAGGTTTGATGAAGATAATTGGTATGAAAAGAAATGAGGTAAGAGCACTGTTTATAACAGAGTCCATGTTTATAGGATTTCTTGGAGGGATATTAGGCATATTATTTGGGTATTTTGCTGGTTATGTAGTTTCTTTCATAGTGTATCTTTTCTCTATGTCTAGGGGGGTAGGATATATCCAAATTTCCTTTATACCTCTCTCTCTAATTATTTTGGTAATACTCTCTACAACCCTGCTTGGTTTCTTTACAGGTTTGTATCCTGCTAAGAGGGCAGTTAAAATGGATCCTTTAGACGCCTTGAGATATGAATAATTTTATATTATATTAAAGCATGAAATTAAATAGATTAGAAATATTAATATTAGTACTAATATCTGTAATAGGAATAGGTACTTTTGTAGTATCTAGTACATTAGCAGAGCAGTCAGTGGGTAGTCCTGAATCAGGAGAGGATTCTATACTTAAGGAAACATACAATACATTGGTAGGATTAGGTTATGGTAGTGAGGTGGGGAGTAATGGGCCAATATGGAATAGAATAATATCTTCTTCTACTTGGGTACCAGATGGAGGTGTAACAGAGGGAGATGTAAAAGCTGGTGTAAGTTTCTATGAGGGTACTAGAACATTAAAGACAGGGAGTATGAAGTTAATAGACTGGGAGAAACAATCTCTTTTACAAATGGATAATAGAGATCTTACAGACTATGGAGAAACAAGTAGTTGGGTAAAAACAAACACAACCCCTGAGGTTTGGTATGATGAAGTAACGGGTTTGTATTGGAGTGCTGTACAGGGAAGTTTTACAAATGAGTTTAACAGATCTTTATGTGGTTTTTACTCAACGATTCCTAGAGGGAATTATAATGGTGGGGATGTTGCTAATTGTGGAAATGCTATAGAAACGTGTGCAACTCTTTCTCTAGATGCAAATGGAGATGGTACAGATAACACTAATTGGTATTTACCGTCTCAATTAGAACTAATGCAGGCATATGTTAATGGGATATATAAGAAGACAAGTACAGCTTGGGTGGGGACTTCATATCATTGGTCCAGTACTGAGTATAGTAGTACTTACGCATGGGA
>Ga0334892_1003503_pt1 | contig 10148 bp, 10 predicted proteins | sample GraSluR3_MG_4_FD_207213 | JGI IMG/M metagenome (GOLD analysis project Ga0334892, IMG submission 207213) | Sludge microbial communities from methane-producing bioreactor in Wageningen University, Netherlands - Granular Sludge_15_04-R3 | ecosystem: Engineered > Bioreactor > Anaerobic >... | reverse complement strand
ATGGATGTCCACCTGCTTCAATTCCCGCATGATGACATTCACAATCGACCCGCGCATGACTTCTTGCCAGCGTGTCCGTGCCGATTGACCAAGAATCAATTGGGTAGTTCGTTTTTCTCGTGCCGTAGTCGTTAAACTCTTCGTTAGTTCTTTCCTCGGTACATTCAGGACAATCACTTCTGCCTGGAATGATGCACCTTGCTCTCGAACCTCTTTTAGGATGGCAGTCTGTTTTGGCGTTAATTTTCTTTCATCACTATGGAGGACAGACAAGATAAAGAGTTTCGCTTTGAGTCGACTCGCCATGCGGAATCCTCGATAAATCAAATGTCTCGCATTGTCATTGAGTTGAATACAGACCATGATCCGCTCTTGAAGGAGCGTCGGATCAGATACCACATTTTTTCGGGTTCGATAGACTTGATCATCGACTTCATCCGCTACTTGTCGAAGCGCGATCTCACGCAGACTCGATAGATTGGTCAGCGTAAAAAATGACGACAGACTTTGCTCAATTTTGTCCGGTCGATAAATCTTCCCTTGTCTCATCCGTTCTTGTAACGTTTGCGGCGTCACATCGACGAGCAGAATTTCATCCGCCTGATTGAGGAAACGGTCTGGAATCCGTTCTCTCACCTCGACGCCGGTGATGCCTTTCACCGTCAACAGTAGACTCTCAAAATGCTGAATATTAACGGCTGCATATACATCGATACCGTTCTCTAACAACACCTGCACGTCCTGATACCGCTTCGCCCGCACAGAGCCTGGGGCATTCGTATGAGCCAACTCATCGACGATGACGATATCAGGATGAAGCGATAAGAGGGTCTCGACGTCTAACTCTTTCAGTTCGTGTCCTTTATAAAATAGCGAAAGAAGAGGGACGATTGGCAAATCGCCAATCATCGCCTCTGTTTCTCTCCGTCCATGTGTCTCAATCAATCCAATCATGACCGAGACCCCTTCTTGCTGGCGGGCTCTTGCGTCTGCCAACATTTTATACGTTTTCCCAACACCCGGTGCAGCTCCGATATAAAGTCGAAGTTTGCCTCGCATCAGTTCAACTCATCGAGTGCAAGATTCATCATTAAGACATTGACGTACGATTCACCGTCAGCCGTGTTTTGAATGACGGCTTCGACTTCAGCCGTCGCCATCGAACGTGCGTCACTGATTCGTTCGACTTGTGACATCGCATGTTCTATCGAGATATGCGGATCCAGTCCAGATCCGGATGTCTCAATCGCTCCCGGAAGTTCGGGATTGTGTTTCGGACGGTCTGGATTACTTTCTGCCATGTTATCGCCGCCCGATTGACCAGTGAGTTGATCGACTGCCGTTGGTCGGCCGTGGAAGTAACCTTCCGAAACGAAAGGTTGCGCGATCCACTTTGATCCGACCTGCTCATTATCACGCTCAATCAAGCTACCCTCAGCCTGATTCGGAAATAGTGCCTGACCCGCTACCGTCAAAGCGAGTGGATAAGCCACACCGCATAAGACCATCGTCAACCCGACGACGATGCCTGCTTGTTTTATAGAAGACATTCGGTCCACCTCACATGAATAAGTTTAAGATGATGTCGAGCGCTTTAATTCCCAAAAATGGGACAATCACACCACCGACACCATAAATGAGTAAATTTCGACGTAACAACTTCTCTGGACCAACCGGGTCGTAACGGACCCCTTTCATCGCAACCGGAATGAGCAGTGGGATGATCAAGGCATTGAACAAGAGTGCTGCTAAGATGGCTGACTCAGGTGAGCCGAGACGCATCACGTTCAACCAGTCCATCTCCGGGATAAAAGCGACGAACATAGCTGGCAAGATGGCGAAGTATTTGGCCACATCGTTCGCAATCGAGAACGTCGTCAAGGCCCCGCGCGTCATCAGTAACTGCTTACCGATTTCGACCACTTCAATGATTTTGGTCGGATCGGAATCTAAATCGATCATATTGGCCGCTTCTTTCGCGGCCTGCGTCCCTGAGTTCATGGCAAGTCCAACGTCCGCTTGGGCGAGTGCCGGGGCATCGTTCGTTCCGTCCCCCGTCATGGCGACAAGGTGGCCTGCATTTTGTTCGGCTTTGATGACGCGAATCTTATCTTCTGGTTTACACTCCGCTACGAACTCATCGACACCGGCTTCACGTGCAATCGTCGCGGCCGTCAACGGATTATCTCCCGTGCACATGATGGTCTTGATTCCCATCTGACGCAAACGATCGAAACGTTCACGCATACCTGATTTCACCGTATCTTTCAAGTGAATCACGCCGATGATCCGTGCATCTTCTGAGATGACGAGCGGTGTTCCGCCTTCTTTCGAAATCGTATCGACTTGATCCTTTAAGTCGCTCGGAATCATCCCACCTTGAGCACTCACCCAGTCCATGACGGCGGACGCCGCACCTTTTCGGACACGTCGACCGTCTGCCAAGTCGAGTCCCGACATCCGTGTCTCGGCTTTGAACGGAATGATGGTCGCTCCTTGCTTCGGCGACTCGTCGATTTCGCCAAAGCGGTCCTTCGCGAGCATCAAGACGGAACGTCCTTCTGGCGTCTCGTCTTCGAGTGAAGTCAAGACGGCGACTCCAAGCGCTTGCGAAGCTGTGATTCCTTCTACTGGAAGGACCTCAAATGCCATCCGGTTTCCGAACGTGATGGTCCCCGTCTTATCTAAAATGATGGTTCGAATGTCTCCAGCTGCCTCAACGGCTTTCCCACTCATCGCAATGACATTGAATCGCGTGACCCGGTCCATCCCAGCAATCCCAATGGCGGATAAGAGTCCACCAATCGTTGTCGGAATGAGACAAACGAGAAGTGCAATTAAGATGGGTGGTGACAATTGAAATCCGAGATAGCTCGTAAACGCAGGGAGTGTCAACACGACGAGTAAGAAAATCATACTGAGCGAGACGAGCAACAGCGAAAGTGCGATTTCGTTTGGTGTCTTTTGACGTTTCGATCCCTCGACAAGAGTAATCATCTGGTCGAGGAACGATTCGCCCGGATTGCTTGTAATCTCGACCTCAATTCGGTCACTGACGACAAGCGTTCCTCCGATGACGGAAGAGAAGTCTCCGCCCGACTCTTTGATGACCGGCGCTGATTCTCCTGTAATCGCCGACTCATCAATCGACGCCAACCCGGCGATGATTTCGCCATCTCCCGGTACATAATCTCCGGCGCGCACTTCGACACGGTCTCCTTTTCGGAGGAGCGACGAAGCGACTTCCTCTATCCCTTCTTTCATAATTCGGCGTGCCATTACATCATTCTTTGAGGCTCGAAGGGTCGCCGCCTGCGCCTTCCCCCGACCTTCTGCAATCGCTTCGGCGAAATTGGCGAACCATAGCGTGACGAGCAAAATGAGCGTCACTGCCAAGTGGAATCCTCGCATTTCGTCCGACATCACGGTATACACGAGTGATAATAAAAACCCGCCCCATACGAGGAACATGACCGGTTGCTTCACCATCGTCCGTGGATCTAGTTTTTTGACTCCGTCCCACATGGCAGGAACAATCAAGCTCGTGTCAAAATGGCGAGTCTGTTTTTCTAGTTCATTCATCTTCTATTCTCTCCTATATTCAACGTATCATGAGCCATTCGGCGAATGGTCCAAGCAACAATACTGGTAAAAAGGTCAAGGCACCGACAATGACAATCACACCGAACAGAAGTGATGTAAATAGCGGCGTGTCGGTCCGAAGAGCCCCATCCTCTGTTACATATGGTTTCATTTGGAGACTACCTGCCAGTGCAATCATGAATAAAAGCGGGATATATCGACCGAAGAACATCGCAAAGCCTGCCGTGACATTCCAAAACGGCGTCGCATCCAACAACCCTTCGTATCCGGATCCGTTGTTGGCGACAGCGGATGTATACTCATACAAGATTTGTGAAATCCCGTGAGGTCCCGCATTCGTGATGGCGTCTTGTCCCGGCTGTACAACGAGCGCCAAAGCCGTAAATCCTAAAATAAGGAGTGGCGAGACAAGAAGCGTTAACGCGACAAGCTTCATCTCGCGTCCCTCGATTTTCTTGCCGAGCACGCTTGGCGTCTGTCCAATCAAGAGGGCTGCGACAAAAATGGTGATGATCACATACATCATCAAGTTCATGAAACCGGCACCGACCCCACCGAAAACAACGTTCAGCATCATATTTCCCATCAAGATGATGCCGCTAAGAGATGGAAGCGAGTCATGCATTGCATTGACAGCACCGGTCTCCGCAGCTGTCGTCACCGCGCCGTAAAGCGCTGTGCCAATTGCTCCGAAGCGCATCTCTTGTCCATGTAAAGACGGGTTGGCATACAACGTGGCATACATGAATACTGTTCCGATAACGAACAAGAGGAGCATGACACTAAAGTAAAGGAATCCTTGTTTTCGTTTCTTCGCCATCGCCCCGTAGATGAACGGTAGTGACATCGGTAATAAGAGCATCAAGAAGAGATGGATGTAATTCGTCCAATCACTCGGGTTTTCGAATGGATGCGCACCGTTTACCGCATAGTAACCACCACCGTTATTCCCAAGCTGTTTGATGACCTCAAATGATGCGATTGGTCCGCGTTGAATCGTTTGACTCGCTCCTTCGAGCGTCGTGACGACAGCATTCGGACTAAGGGTTTGTGGGACACCAAACGCAATCAACCACATACCGAAGAATAGGCTGATTGGTAAGAGCACATACACGATGACGCGTACAAAATCGAAATAGAACTGACCAATCGGCTTTCCGAGAATTCCTCGAATGAATGCCAGCGCCATCGTAAATGCCATCGTCGGTGCCACGAACATGAGTGTCGAGAGGACGAACATCTGTGATAAGTGAGAGAGTGCCTCACCTGAATAATGCTGTTGGTCTGTATTCGTCATAAAACTGATGACCGTATGGAAGGCTAGATGCCAGTCTAAGTTGACGGCCCCATTCGGATTGAAGGGCAACACCCCTTGAAAGCGAAGCAACACATAACCAATCAATAAGAATAGCAAATTGAGTGTCAAAAAATCTTTTGCGTAGCCAAACCATGATTGCTTCTCACGCTCATTTATTCGAAGCCGACGTGTGATCCTCGTCTCGAGCGCTTTCCCTACATAGTTTGGTCGTTCTTGAATCGGTACAAATCGTCTTCCGACGTAACCGCCTAACAAGGCACTAGCTGTCATCGTGATCGCGATGAGCAGACTCAATGTGATGATGAATGTAACCCACATCGTTCGTCATTCTCCTCTATCCTTAAAATTTTTCTGGTTTTAGTAATGCAACGGTCAAGTAAGCGAGATACCCAATTCCAATTGCCAAAAGCACGATATACATGTCGTCACCCCTGTTCATTCCAATGCATCCGGTCAATCGAACGAATCATCACGTTCATGGACGCCACTAAACCAATCAGTAAAGCGATTGCGAATAAATTAGTCATTTTAATAACCTCTTTTTTTAATTTTTTAACTTAATTTAACATTTGAAACGAACAAAAAACCACAGGAGCAAGAAACGGCTCCAGTGGCATATCACTGCATGAGTCGGATCCCCCTAATAACGCCTACGAGGTTAGCTGTCGGATTCGGGCTTGCCTAGGTTGGCCCTACCTCACTTGAGGATTCACCCCAGTCCAGATTGGACAGTGGGTCCCCCGCTTCCGTCTCCGGAACTCGGCGAAAAGATTTCAACAATACGTATGAAGTTGATGAGATGGATGTTACTCCGATTCAAAATGACTGTAAATAACTTTTCATAAAAAATTTTTTAACTTAAATTGTCAGATTTATCCGAATGATTTTTGTGAAATGAATATGATTATTTATAAGTTTTTTTATTCCTAGTTTCTTCATACTTAATTTGCAGTTCAGAAAATCACGCATCGAAGTCACTCCGTATATTTGTGGTCACTTCTGCGATATATGTAAGAATAATCACTTTCAAGTGAGTTTGACCTTGAAATTACTCTTTCGTGACATCAAAAAAATCGTTTGAAAACACTTTACATCTTAGGATGGATGTCCAAATCGTCGTCATTCGACTTATTGTTGATGGAGAATATGAATTAGGTAGGAGACGATCACGGTATGGAGCAATGGATTCAACAAATCATTGAACAGTTTGGTTATTTCGGAGTCATGTTTCTTATTTTTGTTGAGAATGTGTTCCCCCCAATCCCATCCGAATTAATCTTAATTTTTGGCGGTTTTTTCACAACTACAACCACACTCAATCCTATTTGGATGATTGTTGTGGCAACAGTCGGAGCACTCCTCGGTGCCGTCGTCCTTTATGGGATTGGACTTTTACTGGACCGAGAACGTCTCGAGTCATTCATCACACGTTACGGCAAAAGAATTTATCTGAAAATAGAAGATGTTCGAATGGCTGATCGCTGGTTTGATCGATTCGGTCCAAAATTAGTATTCTTCGGTCGGTTCGTTCCCGTCGTACGCAGTTTGATTTCGATTCCAGCCGGTATGTCGAATATGCCGTTCCTTCAATTTATCGTGTTGACGACATGCGGGACGCTCATTTGGAACACGGTACTCATTTTTATTGGTGTTGTAGTCGGCGAGAATTGGCAAGTTTGGTTAGGGTATATCGAAATGTATTCACATGTGATGTATATGTTTTTAGGATTCACAATAATCGCTGTTGTCGGTTGGACGGCTCGCATAGTGTTAAGAAGACGCTCTAAACATTGACCACTCCTTTTCGAGTGGTTTTTGATTTTTACGCTTGACTTTGAGTTCTTATGAACTTAAATTAAATATATAGAAGTTCATATGACCTTAAAAGGAGGAATTGTTGTTGACCCTACTCATCGGGTTCTTACTCATCGTCACCTTCATGCTCGCACTTGACCTCGGGGTGTTCCACCGTAAAGCGCACGAAGTCTCGCTCCGCGAAGCATGGACATGGACGTTTGTCTGGATTGGGATTGCCATCGCATTCGGAGGATGGTTGTTCTTCACGCAAGGAAGTACAGCCGCAACGGAATATGCGAGCGTCTACTTTATCGAAAAAGCACTCGCGATTGATAATGTCTTCGTCTTTTCACTTGTTTTTGCCTATTTCGCCATCCCACTCAAGTATCAACATAAGGTACTGTTCTGGGGGATTCTCGGAGCGATTTTCTTCCGCGCTGTCTTCATCGTCGCTGGCGTATCCCTTTTAGAAAACTTCGGTTGGGTCTACTACGTGTTCGGAGCGTTTCTCGTTTATACAGGATGGATGATGTATAAGAATATCGGGAAAGACGAGTCACTTGAAGAAAACAAGACGATTCGTTGGCTCGAGCGACGCCTCCCCATCACACAAGACATCTCATCCGGGAAGTTCACGAAGCGCATCAATGGGAAGTTGTTTTTCACGCCACTCTTCATCGCGCTCATCTTCATCGAATTGTCGGATATCGTCTTCGCAGTCGATTCGGTCGCCGCGAGTTTCGCGTATTCACGTGACCCGTATATCATCTTCTATGCGAACATCATGGCGATTCTCGGACTTCGTAGTCTCTACTTCGTCCTCGCCAACTTGATCGACCGCTTCTACTATTTGAAACACGGTCTCAGCTTCATGCTCGTCTTCATAGGGGCGAAGATGATTTTCGGTGATGTGTACAAGATGCCGATTTGGATGTCTCTTGGAACCATCGTTCTCGTCATCTTGATTAGCGTCCTCTATAGTTTCTACAAAACGAAACCTGGTTCGTCCAAACACGTATAATGAATCAATCAGTCCATTTCGTCGGTGTTCTTTCTTTGAAAATCGGTTAACCATTGAGGTGCACAACTACAGAAAAGGGGATTCAATATGTTTGATCGGATTGGCCTCATGAGTATCGGTCTCGTCTTCGGGATCATCCTCATGTTACTCTTCAACAACCTGTTCGGATTGATGTTCGGTGTCGTCGTTGGTGTCAGCCTCATTGCCGCCAACCAAATCGAGCGAAACAAACAAACGACATGGCATTAACCAAAAAGCACGCGCTCCCATTGTTTGAGAGCGCGTGCTTTTATGTCAAAACATTGTATACGGATTGATACTGTTAGCAGGAGATGAACTGCTATACACATAGCTGTTCCGATGCACTTCGAAGTGGAGATGATTCCCGAACGAGTTACCGGTATTCCCGACCGTTCCAATCGTTGCTCCTTTTGCTAACGTTTGTCCTGTAACGACATTGAGGCGATCAAGGTGTGCGTATACAGTAATATATGTTTGTCCATTCAACTGATGGCTCATCATGATGTGGTTACCGTAAGCCCCATAGTTCCGAGAAACGATGACTTTTCCATAAGCGGCTGACACGACCGGTGTTCCTCTTGGAGCAGCCAAGTCGATACCGTTATGGAACGTATAACCGTACTGCCCGCTCGCCGGACCATACTTTTGTGTCAACGTCCCTTTTGTCGGGATGATCATTTTCGCAGTAGATGTGGTTGAAAGCGTGGAGACACTGTACTTCTTCACATATGTACTGGATACGTAGCGGGATGTCCCGTTGAAATTGATTTTTGTCCATCCCCCGCTCACGCCGAGATATTTGAAGGATTGTCCCAACTTCGCACTGCCGACGATTGCATACGTCGTGCCCGGGCCCGAACGGACGTTTAAACTGTTAGTCATGACTTTGACATAATACGTGGTAGCAGCTTCAGCCGGGGTACCTGTCGGAGTGAAGATTCCGACTGTGAGAAGAACGGCACAGAAGAGAGAGAGCATCTTTCGTTTCATGATGTGGTAAATCCTTTCAATTATGTATTTAAATTTTTATTTTTTATATTATCTAACTGAAAAAATTTTACCACCAAAACGAACCGACAAATATGTCATTTATATTTCAAATAAAGGAAAACAAATTATAACTTACTTTCTTTATTTTTCCTTTTCAACATACAAAAAATGCACAGCCGTTTTCGACTGTGCATGTCTGTTACTCACGATTTTCCTCGGCGTTCTCCTCTTCATCCTCTAAATCTTCAATCAATCGCTTCATTTCTTCAATTTCACGGCGCTGTGCCTTGATGATTTCTTCAGACAATTCTTTCACGCGTGGGTCTTCAATTTCAGCGCGTTCACTTGTCAAAATGGCAATCGAGTGGTGAGGGATCATCGCTTTCATCCAACTGACATCATCGACGGTCGTCTGGCTACGTACGAGCCAAAGCGAGGCACTGAAGACGAGAGCACTGACCCCTAGGATGATAAAGTTAACTGTTTTGTTCTTATACATCCCCCACATGAAGAGAAGCATGACGAACGCCATGACCGATCCCATGATGAGTGCCATGTACAACCTCGTCTGACTAAAGAAGATATGATTGAACTGAAACACGTTCAAATACATGAGCCAATACATAATGAATGTCGAGACCGCAATCATGATTCCAAATTTACCGTACTGTTTCATCTTATTCATCCTTTCTTATTGTGCGTATAAAAACTCTTTTTCCTACTTGTTCTATACTCAAACCCGCCTATTTCTCCGTCTAATCGTACTCTTAACGCTTTTCACTTCTTTTTCACAAACATCGGGTACACTAGTGAAATTGAGTTCATGCAAGGAAGGAGAACGATGATGCAAGAGCGGACATTGCGTGACGTACTGGCAACACTTGATTCTGTTTTATCTTGGTCCTATCTCGATCACCCGGAAGAAATGACAATTCGCGGAATCGGAACGACACCAGAAAAAATAAATAAAATGTTTTTATATATATGCAAGCGCCCAATCAATGAACGTGGCGTCGATTTAGTGAGGGCCGCCATCCGAAATGGTGCAGTAGCCATCGTCACGGATCGACCGATTGACGCGAGAGTACCCGTCATTTACTGTCGAGACGTCGAACGCGCACGTGAACAACTACAGACTCTTTTCGCCATGGAAGGAAATTACGCAAAGCACACGGAACGATAATAATAAGAGGAAGGAGGAATGCAAGATGAAGATTCTCATCGTAGACGATGAAGAAAAAATGAGACATTTGATTCGTTTGTTTCTTGAAAGTGACGGCTACTTTTGCATCGAGGCGAGCGATGCCCGTTCCGCACTCGACAAAATCGAAGAGCGACCGGATCTCGTCCTTTTAGATATTATGATGCCAGAAGTAGATGGGATCTCACTTTGTCGTC
>Ga0334892_1003498_pt1 | contig 10157 bp, 9 predicted proteins | sample GraSluR3_MG_4_FD_207213 | JGI IMG/M metagenome (GOLD analysis project Ga0334892, IMG submission 207213) | Sludge microbial communities from methane-producing bioreactor in Wageningen University, Netherlands - Granular Sludge_15_04-R3 | ecosystem: Engineered > Bioreactor > Anaerobic > Unclassified... | reverse complement strand
GCATCCAGGTGCACTCGGTGATGTAGAACTCACTGCGATGCGAGGCCACCTCGCCGCGCACCATCGGCATCAGACTCACGCCGTCGAATCGGATCTCGGGCTCCAGACCGAGGAGCTCCATCATCGTCGGCACGAGGTCGTAGTGCTGAGCGTACCCCGACACCCGCTTGCCGCCGGGCACCTTGCCCGGATAACGAATGATCAGCGGGACCTGCAGCGTGACGTCGTAGATGCCGTGATGGTCGAACCAGCACTCATGGTCGTAGAGCGTCTCTCCGTGGTCGGAGGTAATGATGACGAGCGTCTCGTCCATCACACCTGCGGTCTCCAGCGCGGTGAAGATGTTACGGATGGCGGCATCCATGTAAGCGATGGCCCCATCGTACTGGGCGATCTCGTAGTCCTTGTCGGTGATCCCCTCGGGCATCCACTCGGCGAAGTAGTCGCGGAAGGGCTTGAACGCCATCACCGGCTCCATCGACTTGTTCTTCGGGTCGCACTCATTGCCGTGGTAGAACATGCGCTCGAAGGGTCCGGGCGGCAGGTAAGGCGAGTGGGGATCCATGTGGCGCATAAAGAGCAGGAAGGGTTCCTTCTGCTTCAAGAGGCGGTCGAGTTCGGGCAGGGCGACGGCATTGAGATTCTCGGCCTTATGCGAGCGCCCATCCTCGCCCGGTCCCCACCCGCTGTATTGGAGGTAGGTATCGAAGCCCCGTGAGGCGGGATTGCCCTCAAAGCCGATACACGTGCTCGTATATCCCGCCGCGTCCCGCAGGATCTCGGGCAGCGTGGCAACCTCAGAGCGCATCGGCCCCTTGTGGCGCAGCGCCACCACCTGGGTATTGAAGACATCCATCCCGGTCAGCATGTTGGCATAACCGCTGGTCGTCGGGATATGGGGGCTGTAGTAGCGCTCGAAAAGCGTGCCCTCGCGTGCGAAAGCGTCCATATGAGGCGTCGTCAGACGATGATAGCCGTAGGCACTCATATGCGTCGCAAGTAGCGAGTCGATTCCAAAGAACACGATGTTCGGTGGTTTGCGTTTCCCAGATGGCATCAGTTACCTCCTCGTTGGTCACGGTCGGTCTAGGTCTAGCTTATCATATGAATAGGACAATGTCATTAATAAAAACGCCCATCTCTATGACGAAATTGCCAACCTGCATCGGCGACGTATACTGCTAGGTATGGATACACAGGACATTCTCAGCGACTCGTTCTTTCCCGAGCCCGACATCCCCCTTGCCGTTCGCCGGACGCAGCAGCCGGACCTCAGCCCCCATATGCACACCTTCATCGAGCTGGTCATGGTGGTCAGCGGCAGTGGCACTCACCTGATTCGCACGGAGTGCTGCCCGATCACGGTCGGCGACGTCTTCGTCATCCCGCCCTATACGTCCCACGGCTACACCGATACCGAGGACCTGACGATCTACAACATCCTCTTCAAGGAGCAGATGTTCAGCCGCTATCGGGCTGAACTGGAGCTGATACCCGGATTCCACGGCCTGATCTACCTCGAGCCCTATTACCGCTCGGTGCGGGGCTTCTCGGGGCGACTGACGCTCCTGCCCGACCAGATCGTCCAGGCGATGTCGCTCGTGAGGCGGCTGGAGCAGGAGCAGCAAGGCCGCTATGACGGGCGCAGGATTATGATGGAGAACCTCTTCATCGAGCTGCTGCTCTTCTACTGCCGGCGCTTCTCCGTCGATGCGGGACCTGCCACCCGCGTCATGCCGGTCGCCCGGGCCATCGGCCACATGAATCGCCACTATGCCGACCCGCTCACGCTGGAGATGCTCGCCGATGTAGCCAGCGTCTCCAAGCGCAGCCTGATCCGGCAGTTCAACAACACCACGGGCCTCACGCCGATGCGCTACCTGCAGAAGGTCCGGGTCGCCAAAGCACGCGCGCTGCTGGAGCACGGGGAGCGCTCGATCACCGAGGTGGCGCTCGAGAGCGGCTTCAACGACCCCTCCTACTTCTCGTCCGTCTTCAGCCGACACGTGGGCCTCTCGCCGAGAGCCTATATGCACGCAGCCGAGCGCGGACAGCCTATCGCCTCGCCAGCGCCCGGGAGAGATCCAGATACCGCTTGATGGCCTCCGGCGGGACATTCCAGGGAATGTGATTGCCGATACACATCATATAGCCAGCCGACATCCTGCCGGTCTCAGCCATCTGCTCGACCATGGCCTCGATCTCGTCAGGACGGTTCCGCATCAACACCCGGTTGTCGCCCTCCCCCGCCAGGAAGCAGTCCGGGTACCGACGCGCCAATGCCTTGTAGTCAGTGTAGGGCTCGCTGATAATGCCGATCGCGCCGCAGGCCATCACGTCATCGGCATACGCATCCATGCAGCCGTCTGCCATGAAGATGACGTGCTTCCCGGCGTCGCGCAGCAGTCCCCAGTACTCCTCGTAGCGGGGGAAGACGTACTTGTGCATCCACCGGGGGCTGCAGACCGGACCGCGCGACGTCACGATGTCGTCGTGGCAGACAACGAAGTGAACGGGCAGTCGACTGAACGCGCGGAAGACCCGCCGATTGATCTCCGCGAACTCATCCATCACGCGCTCGAAGCGCGGGTCCAGGCAAGCAGCGAGGAACAGCTCCCAGCCGAAGGTGAGCAGCGGCCACATGAAGGTCGTGTTGTAGAAGCCCACCTCCGCCGCGACGCCATCGGGAGCGTGGTCGCCCCACGCTGCCGGGTAGTCCTTACGCAGGCGATGGTAGATGGCTTCCTCGCTGGAGAAGTCCCAGTCCATCACGACGTGGGGCCAGTCGGTGAAGTCGGCCTTGTCCAGTGGGCTGAAAGCGAGCACCTCCTCCACCGTATCGAAGTAGGCCTCACCGTGCCGGAAGGTTCCGCTCTCTCCGTCGCCCCAACGCACCGTGTGGCGCTCGGCATCCGACGAGAGGCCCTCCACCTCGAATCTCGGGCGTTGGCGAGGGGCATCGCTGTCCGGTATGGGCAGGTTCAGCTCCGGGTAGAGCTCGCGCAAGCGCAACCGGCACTGCCTGGGATGCGCGTAAGTGTCGATCCCGGTAAGGTAGGTCTCGGCGTCTGGGCAAGACCAGTGCTCCCAGTGGGTGATCTGCTTCGGCCCCTTCCCCAGAAAGGTCAAGTAGCGTGCGTCGGCCATAGTACGTCTAGATCTCCTTGGCAGCTTCCGCCATCGCCAGCAAGTTCGCCACCGAGACGTTCGCCAACAGCGCTTCGTGGCTGGGCGAGACGACGTACCTCGGTCCGAAGACGTCCCTCAACCGCCGCACCTCCGCTCGCACCTGCTCGGGCGTGCCGAAGGGCAACAGCTGTTGCGTGTCAACCCCGCCGATGAAGACCAGATCGCCGCCATACTTCCGCGCCAGCGTCTCGGCCTCCATCCCCTTGGCCAGAGCCTGCAGCGGATGCAGCCCGTCGACCCCCGCATCGATCAGCGCAGGGATGGTCCTCTCGATGGCGCCGCAGGAGTGCAGGACGACCTTGTAGCCGTGCGACTTAGCCTGTTCGGTCAAACGCGCAAAGTGCGGCAGCACGAAGCGGGAGAAGAGCTTGGGACTGATCAACAGGTCGAGCTGGCTGCCGAAGTCGTTGCCGAAGAAGTAGGCATCCATCCGGTCATCCACCACGGCGAAGTACCGCTCGTTGGCCTCCAGGTAGAAGTTCACGACGCGCTCGGTCACCGCATCGACCACCGCCGGGTCGGTATACATCTTGACGAAGTAGTTCTCCATCCCGAAGAAGTCGGCCACGACATGGAAGAAGGGCGACCACATCCCGGAAAGGACGTAGAGCTCGTGGGACCGCGCGCGCTCAACCTGGGTCAGCACACCCGAGAAGTCGAGATGATCAGGATCGGGCCAGTCGAAGGCTTCGACCTCAGCGACGCTCGTCGTCTCGGCGAAGACACCGTCCTGGTTGAGGCTCGTGCGCACCCGTCCGCCCAGCACGTCGAACATCGGTCGACCATCGGGGCGCGACCACCCCTGGTCCGCCATGATCCAGACGAAGTCATCGCCTAATGCCATCGACAACTCCATATCGTCGCGCACGCCCAGGGACGGATAGTAGATCGCTGCTGCGTCGGCGTGAGGGTTCCCGTGCCAGAAGCCACAGCGGTCGGCGCCCCCGGCGAAGATCGCCTCCATCCTCAGACGTCCTGTCAGCTCGCTCTGTAACAAATCATAGCCTCCTGATCTCCGCCGGCGCTACATCGCAGCCTTGCGGCAATAGATATCGAAGAGCGCCAGGTAGGCGTGATAGGCCTGCAGCGACACCTCCGGCGGCGTCTGATGGTCGACCGAGGGAATGTAACCGCCGGAGCGCATCACCGGGAGAAGGCGCTCGAACTCCGCGCGCATCGCAGCCTCGCCGCGGCTCATCACCATCTTGTCGTAGCCCCCCATCATCAGGAATTCGGGGTAGTCGTGCCGGATCTTGGCGATGTCGACGCCCGCCTGCCTCTCCAAAGGATAGACACCCTGAATGCCGGCCTCCAGCATCCAGGGGATCATCCGGCTGATGTCCCCATCGCTGTCGATGAGCACGCTGACACCATAATCCTTGATGCGCGGGATCACCCGCTGATAGTAGGGCATCAGGAAGCTTCGGAATGCGCTGCGGGAGAGCATCGGCCCGTGGTTGTAGGACATGTCCTCCGCAAATCCGACCATATCGGGCACCAGGACCGGGAAGAGCGCCTCGACGACACGCAGGTTGAAGTCCGCGAGGTCGCTATTGACGCGCCGCATCAGCTCGGCCTGGTCATAGAAGGCATAGAAGTGTGGCTCGATACCGAAAAGGGTCCTCGGGAACCAGAAGAAGCCATCGAGCCACAGCCGCACGATCACCTCGCCGCGGTCGTGCTTCTCCTTGAGGACCCTGGCTGCCCGAATGGCCTCCTCGATGATGTCATCGGTGTACAGATGCGGCAGAATCGCTTCGTAGGACGCCTCTTCGGTGATGATGGGGCCGCCGTGGACACTCGGACCGGGACATGTCGCCGAGCGTCCACCCGCCCCGATCATCAGCATCGGATCCAGGCCAAAGACACGCTGCGACGTCTCGTGATCCATCCCCGCGGGCAGGCCCTCGTCCTCCCAGCGATGGAGTGTCTGGTCCCACCACGGTGCCCACTCCACCATCGGCAACCGGTCCGCGGGTCGCCGGAAAGCCAGCACGTCAAGAAAACGCTCTCTGGGGGTCAATCGTACCGCCCGTACTGCCGCGCCGCCTCATACATCGCGACCACGTTCTCGGTGGGGGTGTTGTCCTGGATCTGGTGCGTCGGTGAGAGCGCATAGCCACCACCCGGCATCATAGCCGCCAGTGTCTGCCGCACGTCCGCCACGACATCGTCCACGCTCCCGTAGGCCAGCGGACCGGCGGTGGAGACGCAGCCGTGGAAGGCCAGCCGGTCGCCATAGCGCGCCTTGAGATAGGCAGGGGCCATATCTTTCGCCTCCGGCTGCAGCGTATCGACGACGTTGATGCCGATCTCGATGAAATCTTCGAACGCCCAACTGCTCGAGCCGCAGGAGTGGATGACCACCGGGATGCCATACTCGTTACCGAGTGCCGCGAAGGCCTGATGCCACGGCTTGATATGTTTGCGGTAGAGCTTCGGGCTAATCAGCGGGCCGCGCTGTGTCCCCAGGTCCTCTCCGAGCCACAGCACATCGATCCCTCCCTGGGCTGCCTCCAGGGCGCGCCGTGTGACCTCCAGCAGGATGGTGCTCTTTCGCTCAACATAGCGCAGGAAGACCGGGTCGTCGGTGATCAGATCGATCATCACCTGCTCCATCGTGCGGATCATGCCGGTTGCATTGATCACGTCGGGGAGCCCGGCGCCGCCCGCTACGATCGCGTAGTCCCACCCGCGCTCGCAGGTATCGCGGATCGCCGCATAGTCGTAGTCATCCGGCGAGGGCATAGGCCACGCCTCCACCTCTTCCAACGTTGCGCCGCGCAACGGGAAGTCACAGTAGTCCCAGTAGCCGCCGGACTCGTGCTCCACGTAGCGCGTGCGCACGCCCCAGCAAGGGTCGACACGGCGGTCGGGCAACTCAGGATGCAGTCGCGGCCCAACATAGGGCGCTCCGACGCTTCGAAAATCCACCCCCAGCGACTGGAGGAGCCCCTCATCGTCGCCGGCGTCAAGGCCGAAATGCGCCTTGAGCCGCCCATCGATCCCGGGATTGGCAAAGTAGTTGATCGGCACCCGATCCGGCTCCTCGCGGGCAAAGGCCGTGAGAACGCGCTCTTTTGGTGTCACCAGGGATCTAGTCATCTCCATAAGAACGGGCAGTACTCTCGAGAATACGCTCAAGCTCGACAATGAGCGGTGGAAGGTCATCCTGCACAGTGCGCCACTGAATATCAAGGTTGATGTCGAAATACGCGTGGACCAGCCTGTGACGCATGCCGATGATGTCGTCCCACGGTATACCTGGGACCAGTTGTCGCGCGGTCTGGGCCACCTGATAAGCTGCCTCGCCCATGATCTCGATGTCTTTGACTAACGCAAGGACCAACTGGCGGTCACTTTCCAGGTCAGCTCGTTCTCGATCCCGCGCGAAGGCTACAGCCTCGTGTGCTGCATCCAACATATGGCGGAGCCGAATGCTGTCACTCCTGTGCATACTGCACCTCGGCCTCGTCCAAGACCTGTTGACGGAAGTACCGGCTAAGGTCCTCAGGCGTCCTTAAGTCCACCTTGCGTCCGCCAAGCAGCGCCGACAGCTCCCGCTCCATCCGTGCAATGCCAAATAGACCCGGAACGTGTCCGGGCACGAACTCGATCAGTACGTCAACATCACTGTCAGGGGCGAAGTCAGAGCGCAATGCAGAGCCGAACACAGCTAGTCGCCGGATGTGCCGCTGACGACAGAAGGCGGCTATCTGTCGCTTGTCTAGCTCGATTTGCACCATGTCATCACCTCAAGTGCCGTTATTGCTTAAGAGCCCTACCGCGGAGTATACGCGCTCGTCGCTCAAGGGTCAACGCGATGCCACGAACAGATGACTGGACCCTATTCCCACGGTTCGATCCACGCCTCCTCGATCTCCAGTCCGAAGCCGGGCGCATCACTCGGGACAAGCCAGCCATCCTTGGCGATGGCCTGGCCCGGCAGGCGCACAGCCTCCTCAAGCGGGACACCGGGAGGTGAAGCGACGAAGTACTCACCCCACGGTGCACAGGGCGTGGCAAAGGTGAAGTGCTGGCCGAAGGGCGTGACCGCCCCTCCGTGCAGGATCACACTCAGGCCGCCCGCATCCGCCGCAGCGGCGATCCGGTTGACCGTGGTCATCCCGCCGCACCAGTTGATGTCGGGCTGCAGGATATCGACGACGCGATGGGCGACCGCCCACTGGAAAGGCACGTGGCTGTACCAGTGCTCGCCGGTCGCCAGCGTCTGCCAAGGCAGCCGCTCGCGCAGAGCGACGTGGCCATCGAAGTCCTCAGGGATCAGGCATTCCTCCATCCACTTGAGCCGATAGGGACGCAGGACCTCCGCGAGGCGCACGGTGTACTCCACATCGAAGGCCATCCAGCAGTCGAGCATCAGCTCGGCGTCGTTGCCGATGATCTCGCGCACCTCCGCCACGAAGGCCTCGTTGCGCTGAATCCCGTCCCATCCGTCGGCCGGGCCATAGGGACATGCGAGCTTGAAGGCCTTGAACCCCAGCTCCTGGTACCAGTCCACGTCGTTGCCGGTCGCGTAACAGAAGATACGTTCCTTCTGCGCTCCTCCCAGCAAACGGTAGACGGGCTGCTCCAGCACCTTGCCCTTGAGATCCCAGAGTGCCAGATCGATTCCACTGATAGCGTACGAGGCCAGCCCGGTCGTGCCGTAGGGCTTGGTCAACCGGAACATCATATCCGCCGCCATGTCCGTGGCGAGGCAGTCCTCACCCACGAGGTGCGATGCCACGTGCTCCACCACGGGCGCCGTCGTTGGCGCATAGGCGAGCGTGCCTAAGCCCCAGCTGCCATCTTCGACGGTCACCTTGACCCAGGCGCTCTCCCAGCGCGGCAGCCAGAGGCTGCGATGGGCCTTGACCTTGGCGTAACGCGACACGGGGTTAGCGACTTCGGCCCCGGCGGCCCACGAGGGACGTCGTGCCTCGGTCTTGACCTCGTGGCGCGGCAGGCGGATGCGGACGACGCTGATGTCGGTGATCTTCATGTGAGACGACTCCTTGGATAAGCCCTGGGTGGGCAATTCGCCCGCCCCGTGTGACAGCTCAGGTTGGATACAGGCCCGACCCGCGCCGCTTACGCCGAACAGAGCGGGCCGAGGACGCGCAGGCTCTCCAGCAGATCCGCTCGATTGGCCTCCACACACGGCGCCCAGCGTGTCAGAAGGACGCCGCCACCGCCCACACTGTGCAGCACCTCAACCATGCGTGCAACGAGAGGGGCCGTATGGCCCGGCGCGCCCCAGACCTCGAAACCCGCTTCCTTGACGCGCGACAGGATCGCCTCGTCGGCTCCGCTGTAGTCCCAGACGATGTGCACGACCTCCCTGGGTGCCCGAGCCTCAGCAGCCAGAGACTTCTCGCGATGGATGGCGGCTTGCGGCCACAGGCAAGCCGAGTCATTCCAAATCAGAGTCCGCAGGTGGCGTTCGGCGAGCCCGCTGTGAAGCCGCTCGATCGCCGCTACGTACTGGTCGTAGGTCCTCCAGTGATCCTCATCCATCCCGACGTGGAAGAAACGGGGCGGCTGGACGACCTCGATCAGCTCATCGATCACCTCAAACGCTAGCTCCCAGTAACGATCGTTGTCGAAGAGATCGTTGTGAGGACGGAACCAGTGGTTGTGCTTATGCAGGCCACTCTGGGCGAAGTTCAGCTTCGGCACCACTTCGATGTCATGCGACTGCGCCCGTTCGACGATCTTTCGCAGCGTGTCCATCGGCACGCTGTAGGGGCGGGTAAGCTCAGGATGCGAGGCATACTGCACCCCGTCAGCGCAATCTATGACCAGCAGGTTCAGTCCCGCCGCAGCCATCGCATCGACCACGTCCAGGCCCAGCGCTAGGTCGAAGGGCACTTCCTCATCCCGGTCCTTGATCGCGTTCCACCGCGGGTCATAGTGCGTGATGTGCAGCAAGTAGCCTCGCACGGGCAACCGCGTCTCTCCAGTGTTCTCCTGTTCGTTCGCCATGCTGTAGACCTCCTTATGACTCATACGTTAGTGCCGTGCTTACGAGCTGCCTCCACCAGGGCGTGGATGTTGTCGGGTGGCGTCTCGGGTGCCAGCGCGCAGCCCGGTCCCAGGATGAAGCCGGTGTGATAGGGGGCGTCACGACGCAGCGTTTCGATAGCGACCCTACACGCAGCATCCACCTCTTCAGGCGTGCCGAAGGCCATCAACCCCGTGTCGATCGGCCCCAGGATGGTCGTCTTGCCCCACGCTGCCTCGCGCGCCCGTGCGAGATCGGTCTTGTGATCGATCTCGGTGATCTGCGCCCCGGTCGCCACGAAGTCCTCCAGAATCGGCACGACGTTCCCGCAGATGTGGTGCGCGATCACCTGGCCTCGGGCGCGAAACGCGTCGATCATCTGCTTCTGCTGTGGAAACGCCCATTGATGATAGTGGCGCGGTGAGAGGACATCCGGCCCTGAGGGCGATTCGCCGATCGACGTCGCATGAGCGCCCGCCTCGAGCTGTGCCATCGCGAAACGCGTCGCCGTCTCGCGACAGTAGTCGAGCAGCCGCGCGATCAGTGCCGGCTGCTCGTTGAGCGCGATATCGAGCATGAAGGTCTCGTAGCCGCGCAGCATCAGCGCCAGGCTGAAGGGTCCCTGATCGCCCCGTCCGATGATGTAGGCGCGGTCGCCGATCTCCCGAGCGACGATGCGCGTCGCCTTCAGGATCTCCGACCACGGGAACGTCGTCCACGGATCGAGGCGCGGCAACTTGTCGACATCCTCAAGGCGCGCCAACGCGGGCTTCAGCGCTACCGGCGCCGCGTCATCTCGGTAGACCACCTCGACACCACAGGCCTCCGCCGACGAGGAGGTCCCACTCTCCAGGATGATCACGTCGTGTCCGAACTCGCGCCACGCTCGGATCTGCGACTCGGCAAGCAGCTCGCCGTCCTTGAAGACCTCCTGCAACGGCACGCCCATCGCGGCGGCAGC
>Ga0334892_1003494_pt1 | contig 10163 bp, 7 predicted proteins | sample GraSluR3_MG_4_FD_207213 | JGI IMG/M metagenome (GOLD analysis project Ga0334892, IMG submission 207213) | Sludge microbial communities from methane-producing bioreactor in Wageningen University, Netherlands - Granular Sludge_15_04-R3 | ecosystem: Engineered > Bioreactor > Anaerobic > Unclassified... | reverse complement strand
AGGATAGAAGACATTATTCTGTAACATGTGTTACGGAATAATGTCTTTATTCATGCTATAATGAAGCCATTAATAAATTTGGAGGGAATAGAATGATAGAACAGGTATTTAATTATTCAACGTCTGATGACTTTGCAGTGGAAAAGCTGATATTCGATGACAATATCAACTACATCCACATGGTGTTCAACAAGGATGAAGGACTACCAGAGCACTTCTCAAACTCAAACGTATATATGACTGTTGTTAGGGGAACGCTGTCAATCGGTTTGGGGGATCAGGAGGTACACAGGTATCCAAATGGAAGCATCCTGAAGATCCCAGTGGACATAAAGATGAATGTAAAAAACAGGGATGAAGAGACACTGGAGCTTATTGTAGTCAAGGCACCGGCACCGGTTAAGTAGAGCAATAGCCACTTCGATTGAATTTCGGAGTGGTATTTTTTGCAAAAAAATTAATTATGTATTTTCCTTAATAATCGTTGCAAAACACCTTTGTTGACTATAAAATAGACAAATATCAAATTTTAATGATAAATGGATTAACACAAGGAGATGATTATGGGCAAGATACAGGATTACGTGGGAAAGTACATGATAAAATGGCTTTTTGTAGCCACATTGGTTGGAATAGGTGGTGGGGTGTTCGCATCCATACTAAAGAAATCAATTAGCTTTGTGTCAGGATTTGGAGATATGTTTCCAGTATATCTGGCACCTGCCATAGGTGGAATAATACTTATTTTCATATACAAATGGGACAAGATGGCAGCAGGCTTTGGAACGGACCATTACATATGCGAGGTAAACCAAAAAGAAGACTACATGAAATGCAAGAACCTGTTCAGCAAGCTGCTTGCAACCTCGGTTACCCTTGGCTTCAAGGGAAGCGGTGGGGTAGAGGGACCAATGCTTGTTATGGGTGGTGGAATTGCTGAAATTATTTCAAAGATTCCCTTCCTATCAAAGTTCTTTGATGCCCATGATAAGAGGGTCCTTACAATATGCGGGGCAGCAGGTGCAATCGGTGCAATATTCAGGTCGCCTCTGGGTGGTGGAATATTTGTAGTGGAGATTCTATACCACTCATCTCTTCATTATGGAGATCTCTTTCCCGCCATGTTGTCATCGACCATGGGTTTTATCGTATACAGCATGATATCAAGCTCAACACCTCTGTTTGAGATACCCGACTATGTTCCAGATGTATACAACATACCTTGGTTTATACTCACGGCCATTGTTGCAGGCATCGTATCAATAATATTTATGAAGGTGTTCACATACATTAAGGGAACTTTTGACAGCATGCCCTACAAGACATTTCATCCTGTAATAGGGGGTGCTCTTACAGGTGTTGTGATAATATTCTTCCCTGAGGTATCTGGACTTGGAAATGAAATGATTCAAAGCTTGGTTGATGTTAACTTTCCCATTACCTACCTTGTAATGCTTCTGGTTGCAAAGATGCTTGCCGCATCCTTTACAATTGGATCTGGAGGAAGTGCAGGTCTTGTAATTCCTGCTCTGTTTATCGGGGCAATTGCAGGTAATGGTGTGACATGCTTGATTTCAAATGGTGGAGATGTGGCACTTGGGTCCTCCCTTGTGATTGCAGGGATGGCAGCCAGTCTTGCCAGTATTGCCAATGTGCCAGTGGCAGCTGCGATTATGCTTGTTGAGATGGTCGGACTAAGACTGGGAGTACCTGCAACAATAGGAAGCATAATTGGTTATGCAATTGGCCATTCACAGGTAATCTACGGAATAACCTGTCCAAATGAGTGGCAACACTCGGAACTGTCAAAGCTTAAGAGATTTGATGCGAATACGGAGAGTCACTGATAAAGGGGAATCTGATGGGAATCAGGTTCCTTTTTTGGTGGGTGCATGTTACAATTGTGTCACAAGGGGTGAAGATATGACCAACAAGATAACAAAAAGAGTACTTAGTTTTATCCTAGCAATAACTCTAATCATATTGGGAGTTTACCTAATGGGATTTAGACTAAAAGAGGAACCAACCGACTCAAACATGGCATCACATTTCATATTTGACTACTACACAGGTAGCATAAGAGGAAGGGTTGATGGTTCTGCAAAGCTGGATAAGCTTAGTAGCCAAATGGATAAAGATGCTTTTAAAGATGCAGTTGATAGAGGTCTAATATCAAAGGAAGGAATCGCAGGAAATGGATTCCTGGAGGAAATAGACACAAACCAAGTCACCTTGTCTAATGCATACGATAAGGGCCAGGAGAAGACCTTCAAGTACCAGACCAGTACAAGTTTAAAACTTGGTGAGGATTCCATTCATACAGTAAGATTCAATGGTGAGATTAATGTTGGAGACCAGAGTGGAAGCTGGTTTGTAACAGGCTTTAATCCTGACTTTGAAAATATAGAGGTAATGACCACCTACGGAAGGTCCTATATAAGAATTGCTAATAGAAGCCATGAATCCATTAAAGAGGCTAAGGTTACATTTGATGGGATTGATCAGACCTTGCACCTGATGGGAGATGAAAGGGTCATTCAAATACAAATGCCATCAAACAGAGAGCAAATTTTTTCGGTTGAAGTGGTCTTTGAAGATGGACTTACGGTCATGAACCAGTTTGATGGGGATTTTTCTGATGGGAAGAATGTTGACCTTGTAGTTCAAGAGAATGAAAAAGGCCAGCTGGAAATAACTCATGCCTCTGTTCTTACAGGTATTACAGATGAGCTTAGGGAGATGGATTACTTACCTGACAGGCAGCTTGTGGAATATGAAGTCAGCAAGCTTTTGGAAGGGCGACCAATCCTAAAGACTGAAGCGGATGACAATGATAGCAGAAGCGCAATAATCAGAGCGCTGGCTGATCATTCTTTAAGATATACCACTGTGGAAGAAGTCGATTTGAATGAGCTGGAAGAATATTATCGCATAGATGAGTACAGTACACTTAGTGGAGATGTTAGATATTTCAGTATTTTCATGGAGAATGATAGATACATCCTGCAAAGAGAGGATGGAACTGCTACGGAGATATCAGGTGAATCGTATAAGGGAATAGTGAACTTGTTGGATTGATTATAGCTTAGTCCTTAGGTAGAGAAAGGAGAGGTCCAAATGATACTAAGATCAAAAAGTAAATATCTGGTATTAATTTTTTCATTATTTGGAATAATGACATTGACAGGCTGCAGCACGGGTCCAGAAGGTCCAGAGGAAAAGGCTGAGGCTTTTCTTAATGAATACTATACAGTTCAGGAATCGGAACTGGCAGACTTCTTCTATGAGGAGGTTGCACTACCCTACGATCCTAAAATGGAAGCTATGGAGGCCTTTGAGGAGTTTGGGAAAATGGTGGAGGACAAGTACGGGCCCTGGATGACTGAAAGAGGCTACCAAGAGGCCTTGGCAAACAGGTTTATTCCTGGGGTTGAAATGTCTGTAGAGAGAGCCTACAAGATTATTACCGCACAATCTGTTGCCCTTATGGATGAAGAGGAGTATCAGGATGGGCGGATGTATTACGCCTATGAAGTGGATGTCCAAATCCAGCTTGAGGATGGGGATTTGGAAGTCATACCAGTCACAGGCGAGCTTGTAATGGAGGAAGTCCAGGAGGAATGGAAGGTTGATGTGTTCAGGCCGAAGGCAGAGGGCTTGCAGGACCTTATGACCTTCGGAGTGTCCAATCTCAGAATCACCAACTGGGATGTTGAGGACATGGTCGGTTACGTGGAGGTATCCTGGGAAGGTGGCACAGGCGGAGCTGTAAATGCCGATGGAACGGCAATGGGCCTTGGAGAAACCTTTTCCTTTAGAATGCCCAGTGAGGAAAATCTTCTCTTTAATGTAAAACTGTTTGACTTGGGGGATAAGGTTCTGGTTGAGTATGGATTTGAAACCAACTTCTCCTCAGGAAGAAATTTTCAGCTTTATATAATGTGGGATTCAGAAATGGAGAATGTGGTTCTATCCGAGTCATATGACAGTGCAGTAATAGGTGGCGCCGATGGTCCCACTGATATTGTGGTAGTTGAAGAGGAAGGAGAATTTCAGCAGACAATTCAGTACACCCTGCAGAAGGTTGTAAAGGGTCAGGTGGAAAGAACCGTCCAGATTGCAGACAGTTGCTCCGCGGATATCGTAACCGGGGTGGTCATGGACCATATGCTAAGGTCAGCGGCCTGGGAAGGGATTGATGTTAGGGAGCTTGATGAATACTATATCCTGAGTCAAACCCTTGCTGAAGAAGGGGAAACAAAGGAAAGCTATATCTACATTGACCAAGGGGAAATATTCTACCAGGGTGGTCTTGACGGAAGAAGATCAAATATAAAAGAGGAGAGCTATGAGAGCATAAAGAGCTTCTTTGATTATTAGAAGAAAAATAACACAAAAAGAACCGGTCCCAATGTGTTGCAAAGTGTTGCGACGGAGGGAGCCGGTTCTTTAATATTTTTGTGACATACAATATATAGTTGTTTTTTACACCAAATTAACAATAATATACAATTTATTGATTTAAAACTTATGCTGAATATAGTATAATGTAAATAGGAAGTTTAATACGGTAACTAAATAAAACGGAGGTCGGCCCATGAAAAAAACCTATGTGCTTGACACTAATGTTATCATTCAATCCCCTGCCGCTCTGTATTCATTCGAAGACAACAGGGTAATTCTGCCGGTTGCGGTCCTGGAGGAGCTTGACAAGCATAAGAACGACGATGCTGAACGGGGTGCCAACTGCCGACAGGCAATTAGGTTTCTTGAAAGCTTAAGGACAAAGGGAAGTCTGTATGATGGAGTGATGCTGGATACAGGTGGAATGCTGAAGATAGAGACCAACTATACCTCTGTACAGATACCAGACGGATTCCATGGTGATACCTGTGACAACAGAATTCTTAAGGTATGCAAGGGTCTTATGGAAAGCGGAGAAAAGGTCATACTTGTAACCAAGGATATAATAGTAAGACTTAAGGCCCAGATGATGGGTGTACCTGCTGAGGATTTCACTACTGAACAATCTCCTAACTTTGAGGCACAATACACAGGGAGGATGGATGCGTATATTAGCGATAAGGCCATGGGTGAGTTCAAGAGGAAGGGAATCAGTCCTGAAAATGCATTTATCATGAAGGGCTTGGAAAGGGTAAGTGTTGATCCAGTTCCAAACCAATTCTTTATTCTTCATTCGGAGACAAATGAAAAGAGGACACTCCTGGGAAGGTTTGACGGAAACATGATAATCCCCCTATGGAGTCTTAATGAGGAACCATTTGGTGTAAAGCCAAGGAATGTGGGACAGAGATTCCTCCAGGAGGCACTTATGCAGGATCCTGAAACAGCTCCCCTTGTAATAGTAAAGGGAACAGCTGGAACTGCAAAGACATTCTATTCTCTGGCGGTTGGACTTCAGCATACATATGAGCCTGCCTCAAGAAGGTACAGAAAGATCCTCATCACAAGGCCAAATGTCCAGTTTGACGAGGACATAGGCTTTCTTCCCGGAACTGAGGAGGAAAAGATAGCACCTTACCTAAGACCAATCATAGATAACCTGGAGATACTGGTGGACAGGAATGACAATGAGCGTTACAAGAATGAAAAGCAGCTGAGGGACAAGATAGATGAGCTCTTCTACCGACAGGTTATTGTGGCAGAGGCCATGAATTTTATCAGGGGCCGGTCCATCACAAACACCTACCTGATAATTGATGAGGCCCAGAATCTTACGCCAAAGCAGGTCAAGGGAATTGTAACTAGGGTTGGAAAGGGGACAAAGGTGGTACTTCTTGGAGATCCCCAGCAAATTGACCATCCTCTTCTTGATGAAAGGACAAATGGACTGAGCTATGCATCTGAAAAGATGAAGGGAAGTCACCTTTGCTTCCAGATTACAATGCGCTCTGACGAGTGTCTGAGGTCAAGTCTGGCACATGATGCTTCAACTAGGATGTAATTTAATAGGTTAGTATTATTGCCGGCATTGATGAAGGAAGTTTCATCAATGCCGGTTTTTGGTATATATTTGAAATAGAGAGCAAGTAATTGAAATTCACTGAATGGAGATGACCGACATGTCAAACGAGGTATATATGATATTTGGACTGATAATACTTATGCTGCTCTTCTTTATTTGGGGGAAGTGGCGGTATGACATAGTTTCCCTTGTAACTCTTCTGATTGCAAGCCTGGTTGGCCTTGTTCCAATGGAGGAGGCCTTCCAGGGCTTTGGACATCCAGCAGTAATTACTGTGGCAGCGGTCCTGGCTGTCAGCAAAGGGCTTATGAATGCCGGTGTGGTTGATTTTATGGCTAGATATCTCCTGAGGCTTGGAGATAATATAATGGTCCAGATGACCTTTCTTGTTCTGGCCGTTACAATAAGCTCAGCGTTTATGAACAATATCGGTGCCTTGGCTCTTATGATGCCTGTTGCCATAAAGATGGCCAGAAAAAACAATAAGTCACCTTCAATATTTCTTATGCCGCTCGCCTTCGGCTCACTGCTTGGAGGAATGACAACACTTGTGGGAACACCACCTAATATAATCATCTCTACCTTCAGAGCGGATTATACTGGAGATGCTTTTGGCATGTTCGATTTTTCACCAGTAGGAGGTGCAGTTGCTGCTGCAGGGATCGCATTTATCCTTTTGATAGGCTGGAGGCTTATTCCAAAGAGGGCAGGGGGTAAGTCCGATGAGGACCTCTTTGAGATCAAAGACTACATAACTGAGCTGGTAGTTCCTGAGGAATCGGAATACGTCGGAAAGACTATTGATGAGCTGGAAGAGACCGTAAAGGGTGAGCTTAAGGTTGTTTCTGTAATAAGGAAGGGAAGAAATATGGCAGCACCTTCACTTAAGCTTTCTTTGGAGAAGGAAGACTCCATAATAGTTGAGGCCACAGCGGGAGAAATTCAGGAAATCCTTGATGCAACTGATCTTAAGCTGGCGGACTCCGACAAGCTTTCACAGGAGGATATCAAGACTGATGAAGTGGAAATTATGGAGGCTGTGGTAATGACCAATTCATTTATTATTGGAAGAACTGCAAAATCCATGAGGATTAGGAGCAGGTATGGGATAAACATCCTGGGAGTTGCAAGAGAGGGTGTAAGATTAAGCAAATCTCCTGATTCAGTAAAATTTATAGTTGGTGATATACTTCTATTGCAGGGGCCACCTGAAACCTTGACAGAAATAATCACTCAATGGGGTTGCCTTCCCCTTGCAGGACGTGGAATCAGTCTTGGAAAACCAAGGAGGCTATTTTCAGGCGTCCTAATTTTCGCAGTTGCATTGACTCTTACAGCACTTGGGTTAATTCCGGTGCAGGTTTCGTTTATGGCAGCTGCTGTGGTGATGGTTCTTGGGAACTTCATCTCCCTTAAGGAGATGTATGAAAGCATAGACTGGTCTATCATTGTTCTATTGGGTTCAATTATACCTGTCAGCAGAGCCCTTGAAACAACAGGTGGAGCTCAGTTAATTGCCGAGAGTGTATTGGGGCTTGCAGACAGGCTACCCGTGTGGGCCATGGTACTGGCGGTGCTTGTAATATCAATGACCCTGTCCGATATAGTCAACAACGCAGCCGCAGTACTCATTATGGCACCGATAGCCCTGGAGATTGCAGGAGGACTTTCGGCCTCCCCGGATGCCTTCCTTATGAGCGTTGCAGTGGGTGCATCCTGCTCGTTCCTTACTCCCATTGGTCATCAGTCGAACACATTGGTCATGGGACCTGGGGGATATAAGTTTGGAGACTACTGGAGAATGGGCCTTCCCTTGGAAATAATTGTGGTGGCTGTTGCGGTTCCCATGATAATGCTTGTGTGGATGTAAAGGATCATAGGGTTTTACTATTGACAAATAAATAGGTTAGGATATATAATGTTGGAGGTCAAACTGTTAGACATCCAACATTATTTTTTTAACGGAGGAAAACATGAAAAAGAAAACAGTAGGAATGGAGCTTCGCTCCCTTAATAACCTCATAAAAAGATACATTGAAAATTCAAAGCATTTCCAGTATGCAAAGAAAATTACAGGAACCAACGGGTGGATAATCGCATATCTTTTTGAAAACGAAGGAAAAGATGTTTTTCAGAGGGATTTGGAGGAGAGGTTTACAATAACCAGGTCCACAATTTCAAAGGTACTGAAGCTGATGGAGCAAAAGGGACTGATCCAAAGACTTAGCGTTGAGGAGGATGCCCGACTCAAGAAAATAGTCCTGACGGACAAGGCAAGGGAAATCCACCAGGCGGTCAAGGAAGACCTGATGAGCATTGAAATGTGCCTTATGAAGGACTTTACACCAGAGGAGAAGAATCAGCTATTCACATTTATTGATAGGATGAAGGGCAATATGGAGGGCTCCTTTGAGGGCCTTGAGGATGAGAAATCCTCAGATCAATAATAATCATCGGAGGAAAGTTATGATAAAGACATTGGCAAAAAGCATAAGGGAATACAAAAAGAATTCCATACTTACACCTCTTTTTGTTATGCTGGAGGTATTGTTTGAGGTAATGATACCATTTATTATGGCAAGGCTCATCGACCAGGGAATTGATGCAGGAGACATGGGTGTAATATTAAGACTGGGCATGCTTCTACTTGCAGCTGCTTTGATAGCACTGACCTTCGGAGCACTTTCCGGTAGAACTGCAGCCATTGCATCAGCTGGATTTGCAAAGAATCTGAGGCAGGACATGTTCTACAACGTTCAGAATTTTTCCTTCTCAAATATTGACAAGTTCTCAACATCAAGCATTATAACAAGATTGACAACTGATGTTACAAATGTCCAGAATTCATACCAGATGCTGTTAAGGATGGCGGCAAGAAGCCCCATAATGCTTACGTTTTCCCTTGTTGCAGCATTTAGTATCAACAGACAGCTTTCACTTATTTTCCTTGGAGCAATGCCAATACTTGGCATTGGACTATTCTTTATTATCAGGAATGCACACCCCATATTCAGACAGGTTTTCAAGACCTATGACAAGCTGAACAATGTTGTACAGGAAAACCTTAGAGGAATAAGGGTGGTCAAGGCATATGTAAGGGAAGACCACGAAAGAGGTAAATTTGAAGAAATCTCACAGGAGATTTATGAGAAATTCACAAAGGCTGAAAAGCTGCTGGCATTTAACATGCCCTTGATTCAGTTCTGTATGTTCGGGTCGATGCTGATGCTTTCGTGGTTTGGAGCAAGGGCCATAGTGGCCTCTGGTAACAATGCTGCAGTTGGGCTTAGCACCGGTCAGCTTATGAGTCTTATGACCTATACCATGCAGATACTTATGAGTCTTATGATGCTGTCCTTTGTTTTTGTAATGATAACCATATCAAGGGCATCCGCTGAAAGGATTGTGGAGGTTCTGGATGAGGAGACAGACCTTAGTAACAATGCCAGTCCAGTTTATGAAGTGAAGGATGGAAGCATAGAATTCCAGAATGTCAGCTTCTGTTATTCGGACAAGGCTGACAAGATGGCACTTAGGGATGTAAACCTTAGGGTTAGATCAGGTGAGACCATTGGAATAATCGGAGGAACAGGCTCCTCGAAGACTAGTCTCATACAGCTGATACCAAGGTTATACGATGCTTCCAAGGGAGTCGTGAAGGTTGGAGGCAGGGATGTAAGGGATTACGACCTTAAGACCCTAAGAGACCAGGTTGCTGTGGTTCTTCAGAAAAATGTACTATTTTCAGGGACAATTAAGGAAAACCTCAGATGGGGAGATAAAAACGCAAGTGATGAGGAAATCAAAAGGATGGCAACACTTGCCCAGGCGGATGAATTCATTCAGGAATTTCCAAACAATTACGACACCCATATCGAGCAGGGGGGAAGCAACGTTTCCGGAGGCCAGAAGCAAAGGCTTACCATAGCAAGGGCCCTGCTCAAGAAACCGAAAATAATTATACTGGATGATTCCACAAGTGCTGTGGATACAAGGACAGATGCCCTTATAAAGAGAGCCTTCATGGCTGAAATTCCAGACACCACAAAGATCATAATAGCCCAAAGGGTAGCATCTGTTCAGGATGCCGACAGGATTGTGGTGATGGATGACGGAGAGATAAAGGCAATAGGAACACATGATGAGCTTCTTGTAGATAGTGATATCTACAGGGAGG
>Ga0334892_1003489_pt1 | contig 10167 bp, 9 predicted proteins | sample GraSluR3_MG_4_FD_207213 | JGI IMG/M metagenome (GOLD analysis project Ga0334892, IMG submission 207213) | Sludge microbial communities from methane-producing bioreactor in Wageningen University, Netherlands - Granular Sludge_15_04-R3 | ecosystem: Engineered > Bioreactor > Anaerobic > Unclassified... | reverse complement strand
CATAAGCAAGATCGTTCTGGATGTTCTTCAGGAGGTGAAAAGGGACAGGATCAACCAGAAGCTTAAATTCATGTACGGTTTTACCATAGATGACGTCAACAGGGGTTACTTTGAGTTTGAAGGCAAAAAATACGATATAAAACAGAAGAAAATAAAGGACAAATCTCTGGGTTTAGTAATGGGAAGCGAAAAAAGCTTCCTTACCAATCCCATACTCCAGAACAAGGCTGTAATATGCGGATATGACCAGAAGGATGGTGTGTCAATGTATTATCTCAATTCAGAGAATTCTGTCATGTCTTTTACATCCGGGGGATATGAGGCCATCGGACCGGGTAAATATGCATCAGGCCTGGCCTTTGCTGAGTTTTTCCAGGGTATGCCCCTTTATAAGAGAAGGGAGGGCTTTTCCAGGATAGAGGGCATGATACAGCTCATTAACTCTGCCATCATGGCTGCAGACTACTACAATGAGGTGGGCGGCCTGTTTAATATCATATTCATTGACGGCGAGAAGAAAAATCCCGGGGACAGGATAATAGAGGTCTTTGACAATAAGGGCAAACTGGCCAGCGAGATTGTCAGAAGCTTTAAGCTCGGCATGATAACAAAGGAAGATACCGGTCGGCTGATAGATGAACTGATATTTAAGGGTGCGAATATAGATTTACTTGAGGAACAGCTATACAAGTCATCCAAGGATGCGGATAAGCTTGAACTCCTGCTCAGGGGTTACAAGGAAATGGAGCTCTGCGACCAGGAACCCGTAAAACAGGCAAAAGAAAAATCCAGGAAGGGAAAAGGAGAGTAACATGACATCTATTAATGCTATGAAATTTAACGAGAAACAGGGCATACTTATCTGCGATGAATCCAGGGGCTGGAACCCTGAGGCCATGAAGCTCCAGACCTCTGACAAGATCAAGCCTGTTATCGATCCTGATATAACCAGGGAAACAGGCCTTGTAGCCTACTATGGAAACACAGGTACCTCCTCCATAGGCGATGAGCTTAAATTTTCCATAAAACAGGCAATATCAAGGAGGTTTGAAGAAGAATCATCCAGGAGGTTAGCCCTTCCCAAGGATTTTCTTACCATTGAGCAGATTGCATCCCTGGCTTATGATATACAGATAAACATGAAGCGGGAGCACATTGATGAAACCCTTCTGGGAAGGTATGGATTTTCAGCCAAGGACTTCATTTCTGGCGGATATACCAGGGATGGTCAGAAGATAGATATCAAATCCGAGGAGATAATAAATACCGTAGCTGACGACCTTATCTGGAACGGAAGAAAGGGCGAACCCACCCCGATATTCCTGAATGCAGGCATTATAGCCGGTTATGAGCCCAGGGAGGGTTTCAGGATATTCCACCTCAGCCTCATTGATTTCAGCTGTGAACCGGTTCAGGAGCTGTTTTTAGGCGATGGTTCAGGCAGGGATATGACAACGGTAATATTTACCGAACACTCCAATAAGAAAACTGTGCCTGAAAAGAGGGGCAATATAGATGTAACCGAGGGAATATTTATTGCCATCAAGGCTGTAAACGCAGCAGCAAGGCATGACTTGGGTGTCGGCGGCCAGTTTTCAATAATGTATGTTGACGGAAACCAGAAGGACAACCTTAAAAAGACCAAAGAAATGTCCGACAAGAGGATAAAACTCCTTTCAGAACTGGTAGAGGCAAATTATTATGAAATTATAGGCAGGGATATCTGCTATTTTGCTATTGAAAAGATCATACTCGAGGATAAGGATTTTTATACCACATATGAACAGGTTAAGAGCAAGATAAAGGATTTTAAGAAATTCTCCCGATTCCTCAGGGGATATAAGTTCAAGATGTAAACTGATCCCGGGGGCGCTTTTAAGGGTGCCCCCGCTTTTCAATAAACATTGATCCATCGCCTAATTTTAGAGAGGTCTGTCTCCTGTGGTCTGCACTGAAAAAATCCGGGCTGTTTTATTTTGGATATGCTTTATCTCATCGGGATTATCATTTCTGTTCCTTATGTTCAACCTTTTTTCACTGTGTGAAAGTATAGACCTGTATCTTTTTAAGATCGGCTTAAGGAACCTGTCCAAGCTTGCCCAAAATACCCTGCTTATTACAGTTGCGGCGTATCTGATATATCCCCTCAGGTTCAGAGAAAAATTTTTGTATTACAGGCCGATGATTGTCACAGTTCTGATATCTCTCCTGTTCCTGATACCTTCCGGAATTCTTTCAAGCCGCTATACCCCCGGCAAAGGCCTGACTAAACTTATCGGGTTCGGCAGAAATACACAAAAGCCTTTTCTACCTGAAATTTATCAGCTTAAGCCTGCCATGTCCTCAAAATACGGTTATGATGGGCAATATTATGCCCAGCTGTCTATAGATCCCTTTTTAAAACAGGATAAAACAAAAGAAGCGCTGGATCTGCCCCAGTACCGAGCAAGGCGCATAGGGTTGCCTTTTCTGGCGTATTTTCTGGGCATGGGGAAACCATGGCAGATATTGAATATCTATTCAGTATTAAATTTTGTATTCTGGATTCTGCTGTTTATATTTGTTATTAGATATGCGGGGGTTAAAGACTTCAGGAGTCTGTTCCTGGCAATGGCCATGCTCTGGTCTACGGGGACACTGGTTTCCCTTGAGAGGGCTCTTACGGATTTCCCTGCAGTAGTTACGGCAGTTGCAGCAGTTCTTGTTTCAGGCCGGTCATGGATAATAGCAGGATTGCTTTTCAGCTACTCAGGACTGATAAAAGAAACATCTGCACTAAGCTTCCCGGTATTGATTGAACCAGGTAAAACCAACAGAAAGAGACTGATATTATCTCTTCTGGTATGCATAATTCCCCTTTTAGCCTGGTATGCTTATATATATCTGCGCCTGGGCAGTTCCAGCGGGATGGGAAGCGGTAATTTCAGCCTTCCCTTTTATGGATTTATCATGAAAGTTAGCAGTGCTGTAACATATCTCTCCACAGGCAGAGAAGGAATTCTGGGCATCCAGCTGTTATTTGAGTTACTCTGCCCTTTTTCACTGCTGGTCCAGGCATTATACCTGGCTTTTTCCCGCAGGTATGAATCTGCTGAATGGAGACTGGGAGCAGGTTTTGCCTTTCTTTTTGCCTTTCTGGGTTCTGGGGTATGGGAGGAGCAGAATGCTTATGCCCGTGTCCTTCTTCCCCTGACCTTCTCCTATAATCTGCTTATTTACAGGTATGAAAAGAAAACCAGGTTCGCACTGTTTTTCATTTCAGGAAACGTCGGCATGTTCTGGCTGGCATATATGTTCTTCATATAGCCGTCCCAGGTCGGATTCTGAGGCTATTCCGGTTTCAGGCCTTTTGATAGCTTTTCATAGGCTTTTACCAGCCTTTTGAGTATCCTGACAGCTTTTGTTTTAATTTCCTTGTCATCTATTTTTCGTATTTTATCTGGATGGAACTTGTGTATCAGTTTATTGTAGTTCTTATCCAGCTGGCTTCCGGTATAGGATGTTTTCAGGCCCAGCAGTTTATAGTCATCAATCATGCCAAGGTTTTTATAAACGAACTGTATGTCTGAGATAAGAGAGTCATCATCTCTGGCAAACTTGTAGACCCTCTCTACTATGCCGCAGGATATGAAGCCGAAAAGGGTCTTATAGGTAAAATAATCCGGCAGGCTTGAATGATTGCAGATAAACTCATTATTGTTCCTTCCGTTGATAAGTTCCAGGATCTGGAGTTCTTCAGAGTTAAGTTTAAGCTCCTGGAAGCGGAATATCGGGTTGGTCGAAATGCAGTATACTGCACTGAGGTCGCCTACGACCTTCCTTATGGTGTCCCACTGACCCATTCTCTTAACGCCGTTGAAAATGAGACTCCCCGTAGAAAGCTCAATCCTGATGTTCTCATGGGGAATGTCCTTTTCATAAAAGCAGTAGTCACCGTCAGCAAAGCTGAAAAGGCTGTAAATTATATCCTCAAGATGGTTTTGCACGGCTTTTACCAGTTCTTTTTCGGATATTGCCCCCATTTTCAGCAGGGTCGTGCCTATACGGCTGTCTTTCTGGCTGGCGATGCTTTTTTCAAGCTCTTTGATTGTTATAAGGGAGCGTTTAAGGCAGTAGACTCCGATACGGTCATTAACATCGCTGGATACCGCAAAAACTATCTGTCCGTCCTGGAATAGAACCTTTTTTATGGTGTTCTGCCTGATTATCTGAAGGATTCCTGTTTTCTGAGTCTGATAAATGGACCTGAATACAGCTGATATGGGAATATCAGTCAGGGAGCCTTTTATACTGCTTTCCATAAATAGATATTGGTAAATTTGCACCGGGATGTCAATAAAAATTCTTATAAGGAAGTGTGCGGGAATTATTGACAGGGAATAATAAATTTTATCATGGTGAAAGATAAAAATGTTTCTTGCAAATATTGTTTTGCTCTATTATAATCTTTAAACTGAGAAGTATTGGTTAAATACATTTTTACTGATTATGGAGTATTTTAATGGCTGAGATATGCTACCGGGACAAACAGGAAGAACACGTGGTAGCCCTGGATAAGGATACCTTCGTGATTGGTAGAAGCCCGAGCTGTGAAATATCAATAAGCTCTGAAACAATATCAAGAAGACACGCAAAACTGGAAAGAAGGGATACCAGGTTTTTCATCACAGATCTTGGAAGCAGGAATGGTGTTTACGTAAATGAGGAGAAGATAGTAGAAACAGTCTTGAAGGACGGTGATTATGTCAAGCTTGGTGTTTTTGAGTTTACCTTTTTAGATAAAGAGGCTGTCGCTGTAGAGAGCAATAAGACAATACAGCAGGAGCAGAAAACAATCATGCTTGAGAACCCCCTGGAAAAATTCATTCTCAAGGATATTCCTGTTTCAGAGGATACCTATATCGAAAAGAAAAACAGCACTAAAATAGAATACAAAGAGAATGAAACCGGTGCGGAGATAACCGAAAAAGAAGAAAAGGAGACTGAAGATTATCAAACCCATGATCATCTGCCAAATCTCCTTATTTTCTATAAAGAGAAAGCCTTCAGGGCTGTTATCAGAAAATCCCTTTCTGTTGTCGGTAAATCAGCTGTATCAGATATACCCATTGATCAGGAGGGATTTCCTGAAACTGCCTTTATAATTAAAAATGAAAAGGGAAAATGCTTTATCATTGATGAGTACCAGACCGGAGAAATCCTGTATAATAATGTCCCGGTCATCCATAAGAGACTCTTTGACAAGATGATATTCACTGCTCAGGGTGTTACATTCCAGTTCATATCAAATAAAAAGGGCATGGATTCTGTTTTTGAAAAGATATACGGTGTTTTCAGGTTTATTATAGAGAAACCCCTTATTGGCCTGGTATTTGCCGCGGGACTCCTTATTCTTTTTTCTCTTCTGCTTGTAATCCTACTAATTTAAAGGTATATTCTATGCTTCTTGAAAGCGAAACAGGAAATGAGATTTCTGATGAGCTAATAGAAAACTACCAGGACTACCTTAAGAAAATCGCATATTTTATCAAGATATCCCTGCCTGATAATATCGAGATTGAAGACCTCGTTCAGTACGGTGAAATTGGGCTGATTGAGGCGGCAAGGAAATTTGACCCTAAACTGGGAGTATCCTTCAAGACCTATTCCTATTACCGTATCAGGGGTGCCATATATGATGGCCTGCGCACAATGGGTCTTTTTAAGAACAGGCTTTACAAACAGCAGGTCCTTCAGCAGAAGATAAATGAACTGATGCTTCAGGAAACGAATAATGTCAGTGTTGACAGCGGTCTGCCTAATGCTCTGGATAAGGTCGGCAGGCTGAAGGATATATTTTCCAATGTTGCAACCCTTATAACCCTTTCCTATGCTTCCTACATGGACAGCGAGGTGCAGAATGAAAACAGGGATTTAGTGAGTGAAATCGTATCAGCTGAAGCAAAATCCCTGATCCAGAATGCCATAGAACAGCTCCCGGAGAAGGAGAAGAAGGTAATAAAGCTGTATTATTTCAGTGAACTGACCTTTGAGGATATTGGCCAAAAGATGGGCCTTTCAAAAAGCTGGATATCCCGTGTCCATCTGCAGGCAATTAATAAACTCAAACAAAAGCTTAAGCAGAGTAATATAACAACATGTTGACACTTTTGGCCGATAATCTATTGTAATGCTATATAAGGAGGTGTTGCACCTATGGACCCTGTATCATCCAAGGCAGTTAATAAGACCATAAGCAGTATTGCTGAAAAGAATCTCCAGAATGAAATGAATAAGAGCATGCCTGCAGGACCCGATAAGCCCTCAAGTTTTGAACAGCTCAGGCTTGACAAGATCAATGAAATTCCACAGGATGCAGAGCTTAAAGTTAATGAGGCAGGCAACCAGAATGCAAAGGAAATTTCCCCTGCCCAGAGAGTCAATGAGAACAATCCGGTGGATGGTCTGAAAAACCTCACAGACAAGCTTGAGAAAAGCAATATAGAACTTGACAGCCTTGTCAGGAGTGTAATGCAGGAAGGCAGGTCCTTTTCCCCATCAGAGCTGATGGCCATGCAGGCCCAGATTTATCAGCTGACAAGGGAAATAGAGCTTACCAGCAAGGTTGTGGAACAGGCCAACCAGGGTATAAAAACCATGCTGAATCAGCAGGTATAAGGAGAAATACCTTGAGGAATTTATCTTTTTTTGTGGTTCTGGCTTTAGCAATAATGTTTTTTATATCCTGCGGTAATGCTGTCCTTTACCACGGCCTTTCCGAAAGGGAAGCCAATGAGATACTGGTTATACTGGAGCAGAATGGAATTATTGCTGAAAAGATCATTGATGAAAGCCAGAAAAAAGTGATGGTATTTAATATAGTGGTACCCCGGGATGATAAGAACCAGGCTCTTGAAATAATGAAAGAAAAAGGCCTGCCCAGGGTTAAACCCGTAGGCATACATGATATTTTCAGCGGATCAAGCCTGATACCCACCATAACCGAAGAAAAAGCAAAGTATCAGATGGCAATCCAGGGAGAAATGGAAAAAACCCTGCTTGAAATGCAAAATGTTATTTCTGCAAGGGTACACATTGTTATGAGGGAAGCGGACAGTATTGACCAGCAGAGCCAGTCTTTCACGCCTAAAGCAGCCGTGTTTCTGAAATATTACCAGGGATTACAGCAAAACCCCCTGTTTACAGAAAAGGATATACAAAACCTTGTTGCCGGCTCTGTGCAGGACATGTCTCCAGGCGATGTCACGGTGGTACTGCAGAGGGTACAGCCTATTGAAGCAGGCCAGGCTTCTCCCAGGTATGCAGACTTTTTATATTTCAAGCTGGCGCCTGAGTCTAAAAAGAGCATGCAGATAAGCCTTATCATTGTCATATCAATTGTTTTTATCCTGCTTTTCTCTATTGTAATATTGTTTCTGAAAATGAAGGAACTTAAAACATCCTTAAGTATCATTAAGTCAAAGAAATGAGAATATGCTGGAAATTAAGACATTAGTAAGTCTTTTAGCTTACCAGGATATAGACAGAAAGGATGACCTGGCCAGGTGCCTGGGAGAAAATTACAGGAATTCTTTCAACACCTATATTGAGGAATACAGTCAGAAACCCAGGGAGGAAATTTCTAAGAAAGCCCTTCTGGAGCTCAGGCATATCATCTCAAAAAACTATGTTAAGATTTATAATTCCTTTCATCCTACATGGTTAGAATATTTTTTCAAAAATGAAAGCCGTGAGACTATATCGACTTTTTTAAAATTTGTTCCCCTGGAGATGTCCGGTGCTTTACTCAGCCTTTTTTCTGAAGAGGATAGGAATGAAATCCTTCAGAAAATTCCCAGTTCCTTTGTAAGCCGAGAGATTATGGAGATATTAAAATACTGCATTATATATGAGTATGGAAGCCCTACTGATGAAGAATTGCAGCTTCTTCAGAATGACCAGATCCTGCGGTTCCTTCTGCAGGGTGACACTGATATCGATACTTTTCTGTGGTTTGTTTATTCCTATGAGATGCATTCTCTGATCCAGCACACCGGGGGCGAAACCAAGGAATCCCATGCAAACCCTGCAGAGCAGTCTGAAAAATATATGAACTGGCTCAGGAAAGCCAATGTACCTGTGAAATTAGACGCAGGGATATTTTCCAGCCTGGGTGATTACAGTCTTTCCTTAAGCAGGGGCTACCTGCTTATACCCTTTATAAGGCTTTTTGTATACCTTAAATCGAAAAAGCTCCTGGAAACATCTGTAAACAGCATTTCCTACAGGATGGAAAAGGATGCGGGCAGCGATTTTCTGAAATTTTGCGAAATGAACAGGGATAAGGAATGCAGGATGGATACAGACCATAATACCATGAGAATATCTGAGTGCATATATCATCTCAAGTTATTTAAAAGCGAGGCATAATAATGACATTTTCCGATGAAACCAAAAAGGTCATAATAAAAAAGAGTTCTGATGATATTATAGGGCCGCCTTATGAAAGGAAACTTCTGACAAAACAGGAGATTGACGCCTCCCGTATTGCCCAGGATATTATAGAACAGGCAAATGAGAAGGCCGAAGAGATAATCAGCAGTAAAGAAAAAATTGTAGAGGATGCCAGGAATGCAGGGCATAAGGAAGGCTATAAATCCGGCCTTGAAAGCATAAACAGGATATTAATGGAACTTCAGCAGCTCCGGGATAATACCCTGGCTTCCATGGAATCGGATATTGTAAAACTTGCTTTTAAAATAGCACGGAAGATTCTCGGTTATGAAATAGACAGGAATGATACAGCAGTGGTATCTATTATAAAAGAGGTTCTCAAGGCTTCCAGGCACCAGAAATCAATCAAACTTTCGGTCAATCCCAGGGATTACCAGAACATAAGCCAGAACCGGGAAAATCTTGCTTCCGTTCTTACCAAATGCGAGACCTTTTCAATCGAACAGAGCGAACAGGTTCCTCAGGGCGGCTGTGATATTGAGACAGAAATCGGAACAGTAACTGCAAACCTTGAAACCCAGCTGGAAATCCTTGAGTCCCTTCTGTTAAACAGGGAGGAATAAAATTGGCGTCCAGTATTATCAGGCTTGATAAATACCTTAAGCTGCTTGATACTGCAAGCACTGTAAAGGTGAAAGGCAGGGTCATTGAGCTGACCGGGCTTATAATAAAGGCTTCTGTGCCGGGGGTCAGGGTAGGCGAGACCTGTCATATTGAGTCCTATAACAGGGTGTCTCCACTGAAGGCAGAGGTTGTCGGCTTCAAAGGAGACAATGTCATGCTCATGCCCCTGGGCGATTTTGCAGGCATAGGTCCTGACAGCCAGGTTATACCCACGGGGAAGCCTTTCAGTATTAAGATAGGCGAACAGCTTTTAGGACACGTTCTTGACGGGCTGGGACAGCCCCTGGATATATCCGAGGAGGAATTTGAAAGCTATGACCTGGATACTTATTCAGTCAATGCAGACCCGCCGGACCCACTGAAGAGAAGAAGGATACTGGATTACCTTTCCATAGGCATACGTGCCATTGACGGCCTTCTTACCGTGGGAGAAGGTCAGAGAATGGGTCTTTTTGCCGCAGCAGGTGTAGGAAAGTCCACTACCATGGGCATGATAGCAAGGAATACCGAAGCTGAGGTTAATGTTATATCCCTTATCGGTGAAAGGGGAAGGGAAGTAAGGGATTTTATGGAAGAAAGCCTGGGAGAGGAAGGGCTGAAGAAATCAATTGTTGTAGTGGCCACATCGGATAAGCCTTCCCTGGTAAGACTCAAATCAGCCTTTGTGGCAACGGCTATTGCCGAATATTTCAGGGATAAAGGCAAAAAAGTAATGCTGATGATGGATTCAGTTACCCGTTTTGCAAGAGCCCAGAGGGAAGTAGGTCTGGCTCTGGGAGAACCGCCTGCAAGGCAGGGTTATCCGCCTTCGGTATTCTATATGCTTCCGAAACTGCTGGAAAGGACAGGCAATTCTGACAGGGGTTCAATTACTGCCTTTTATACAGTTCTGGTTGCAGGGGATGACATGACAGAGCCCATCGCCGATGAGGTAAGGTCCATCCTGGACGGACATATCATACTATCGAGGGAAATGGCCTCAAGAAATCATTACCCCGCCATAGATGTCTTAAAAAGTGTAAGCAGGGTAATGACCGCCATAGTGGACAA
>Ga0334892_1003480_pt1 | contig 10176 bp, 9 predicted proteins | sample GraSluR3_MG_4_FD_207213 | JGI IMG/M metagenome (GOLD analysis project Ga0334892, IMG submission 207213) | Sludge microbial communities from methane-producing bioreactor in Wageningen University, Netherlands - Granular Sludge_15_04-R3 | ecosystem: Engineered > Bioreactor > Anaerobic > Unclassified... | reverse complement strand
TTAAAATATGCAATGATTATTTTGAAACATATCTGAAAGAGAGAAATTTTGAAAAACTACTCCAATTCTTAAGCCAAGATTTCAAGGGTATTGGAACTGGGGAGGATGAGTTTTCTAAAGATAGTTACAATTCTATGAGGCTTTTCAAGAGGGATATTGAGCAAGCTCCTAGCGAAGTCCGGTACAAGTTTCAGGAATTTGAAGTAGACGTAATAAGCAGTTTATCAGCCATCGTGTTTTGTATCGTAGACTTTGAGACTGAGCTCTTCGGGCATGAGGTTAAACTAAGTGACCTACGGATGAGCATTTTGTTTTCAAGAGAAAGCGAGGCTGATACATTCAAAATTAGGCATCAGCATGTATCCTTTCCTGCAAAAGAACAAGGAGCTGATGAGTCCTACCCTCTTAAGCAAATGGAAGAAAGAAACAGGATTTTGGAAATAATGGTTAATGAAAAGACCCAAGAGCTAGAAAAACTTCTTGAGCAAACCATGGTACTAGCCATAACAGATAAATTAACAGGTCTTTATAATAGGTTGGAAATAGATAAAAGGCTAGATGAAGCAATAGCAGGGTTCAAAAGATATGGCACAGCTTTTTCTGTATTAATAGTTGATGTAGATAATTTTAAGAGAGTAAACGACGTGTATGGACATCAAAAAGGAGATTGGTGTTTGCAGAAAACTGCTGAAATATTAAAGGAAAGAATGCGAAAAACTGATGTTTTGGGACGCTGGGGCGGAGAAGAATTTATTGTAATTTGTCCTAATACTCATTTGGCTGAGTCTGTTCTTTTAGGAGAATCCATTAGAAAAGCCATTGAGGAAGAGTCTTTTGATATAGAAGGCAATTATACTGTTAGCATAGGAATTTCTTCCGTCCAAAAGGATGACGAAGCAAACTGCATTATTAAACGAGCTGATGAAAATCTCTACTTAGCTAAAAGCAAAGGAAGAAATAGAGTAGAGCCTGATTATTCACTTATAAAAAATTAGAGTATTTATCTATTTCAAAAAACAGCACTTGCAATCAAAAGCTTCCTACTAAGTCCTAGTAATGAAAAGTTTGATGCAAGTGCATATTTATTAAATTCATTATCTATAATTTAATCTTTCCTATCTCAGTAGCTTTCCAAGATCTTTGCACTGCTCAAGTGCATCAGCATCTGGAGTTTCATTTATAATTAGTCCATCAGCAAGCAGGTTTGCTCCACAAGAATTCATGCGAGCTTCCCATTCTCTCATCCATTCTCCGTCTCCCCAGCCATAAGAGCCAAATAAAACTATAGGCTTTCCGCTTACAACTCCTTTTATAGATTCAATGAAAGGTTCCATTTCACCTTCTTCTAATGTCTCTGCCCCACTAGCTGAACATCCTATAGCTACTGCATCAGCCTGAGCTACTGTATCTGCTGATGCTTTGCTTACATCAAGCAGCTCAACTACTGAGCCTCCTGAGCTTGCTCCATCTGCCACAGCCTTTGCCATCATTTCTGTATTTCCAGTGCCTGACCAGTAAATAACTTTTATTTTTTTCATTGATAAGCTCCTTTCAAAAATGTCTCATTATGTAAAGTTAATATTAACATCAATAAACGAAAATTATTTATTATTGATAATAATTATCGTTTAAATAAATTTTAACATTCTTGATAATAGTTGTCAATGGAATTAGATTATCATATGCTGAATTCATAATTTAAGTTTGAGAAAATTAGCTTGTTTAAGCTGATTTTAAGCTTTATAATCAGGGAGGATAGTTATTATTTTTCGTAAAATTAAAAAGCTAAATCAATTTAAATTCAAGGAGACATAACAGTGGAAACTAAACGAAATACTGCAATAAAATATATGATTATAGCTTCTGTGCTTTGGAGTATAGGTGGTATTTTTATTAAGCTTATAAATTGGAATCCTATGGCTATCGCAGGCTCTAGGAGCGCTATAGCGCTCTAGTAATGATGGTGTATCTAAAAAAATTCAAATTTAAAATAAACAAGTCTATGTTAATTTGTGCCTGTTCCTATTCCTTGTTAGTTATATTGTTTGTATCTGCTAACAAGCTTACTACATCTGCAAATGCAATCTTACTTCAATTTACATCCCCTGTATGGGTGGCTCTTCTTTCTAGAGCTATTCTCAAGCAAAAGATTTCCAGAATTGATGGTATAACTATTATCTTTGTAATACTTGGTATGATTATGTTTTTTATTGATGAGCTAGAAATGAGCTATCTTCTTGGCAATATATTAGCTATCCTAAGTGGAATAGTGATGGCCGGAATGATTCTTTTATTTCAGCAACAAAAAGAAAATTCCCTAGTAGAGATAACTCTTCTAGGAAATGTAATTACTGCAATAGTAGGTATTCCTTTTTATTTTATATCCTCTCCAGGAATGGAAAGTATACTTCCTTTATTTATACTTGGAGTATTCCAGCTAGGCATACCCTACCTTCTATATGTGCTTGCTATACCGAATGTCACTGCTATTGACGCAGTACTCATTCCTGTACTTGAGCCTCTTCTCAATCCTCTATGGGTATTTATCTTTGCAAAGGAATCGCCAACGCTTTTTAGCCTTTTAGGTGGGGGATTGGTTTTGCTAAGTGTTACAGTCAGAGAAATTATAATGTCAAAAAAACTAGATCAAATAGACTCTCCCTCTACCTGAAGAAGTGAGGGATTCTTTTTTATATAGAATAAACTATATATTGTAGTATCTGCATTTTTCTTCTCTACAGCCATGTGGATGTCTATGGCTGTCCATGCAGGTATAGTTATAGTTTGTATCTAAGGATACCCCTAGGTATTCCTTCGAATATCTGCAGGCGGTTTCTAAAGCAGTGTACACAAAATTTTTACAGCAACAAGGACCAGCTTGCTTAGATATATCCTCTATGACTTTTGATACTACAAACATTGTTTTTGAAGTTTCTGTATCTTTTGGACAGGCCGCTCCTAAAATCACACTATACACACTACCTATAGCAGGTGCTATGCCGCAGATTCCAGTAAGACCGCAATAAGCACCTATAGCTTGTTTTTTGGTTCTATTTAATGCCTCTTTAATGTCTTCATCTGTTATTTTTATAGTTATTTCATTTCGAATTGCTGCTATTAATGCTCCTGCGGCTACCCATGCATGCTCACAGCCGAGCATAGGAAGCTTTGTTTTATCAATTATTTCATTAGCTATCACAAATGGATTTGTCCCTTCTGAACAAATACTCATATCATAAATTAAATCAAAAGTATCTTCTCCATGACAGCTATCACATATATAGTGTTCATTAGGACAGCTCACATAGCCTAGCTCAGTTTTATTACATTTCATACATGTAAATTCTTGTCCGCTTTGAAAATAATCTAGCGTTGCTTTACATACAAGGCAGTTTTCACTGCTTGTGTCTGTCTGCACCCCTGCAGTTTCTGTAGTTGGTCCTCAACATCCCCCTACATGACTAGTTTTATCTATCATTTATCTCACTCCCATTTATTTATATCTACCATTATATAAGCTTACCATAAATCTAATTTTTATCTCAATCTATAAATTTATGGGGTAAGCCTCATTTTATCTCTAGGAAAAGCTGAAGCATATCTTACATTATCAAATTCTAGAAGCATCGAAGTGATTCTCTCTAATCCAATTGCAAACCCTCCATGAGGCGGCATTCCATATTTAAATATATAAAGGTAATCCTTAAACTGTTCCTTTGACAATCCTCTTTTTACTATATTCTCTAAAAGTTGAGTATAGTCGTGAATCCTCTGACCTCCAGTTGTTATCTCAAGGCCTCTAAATAATAGGTCAAAGCTTCTGGTTTCGCCTTCACCATACGGCATAGTGTACATTGGTCTTTTGCTTTGAGGATAATGTGTTATAAATACAAAATCTGAATTAAACTCTCTCTTTATATACTCCGAAATTAACTTTTCTCCCTTAGGACTCAAATCCGTCTGTAAGTCATTTAGGTTATACTTTTCATTTAGTATTGAAATTGCTTCTGACAGTTTCATTTTAGGTATTTGATATGGAACCTTTGGTAACTGTGCACCAAGGAGCTCAAGCTCTCTGCTACATTTACTTTCTACTTCTTTCATCATAAAATCTAATAATCTATTTTCAAGCTCCATAATCTCATACTCGTCTTGGATAAATCCAAACTCTACATCAAGGCTCACATATTCATTAAGATGTCTTTTTGTGTCGTGGCTTTCAGCTCTATACACATGTCCTATCTCAAATACCCTCTCAAATCCAGCTCCCACCATCATCTGTTTATAAAATTGTGGACTTTGAGCCAAATATGCCTTAGTCTCGAAATAATTTAGCTCAAATAAATTGCTCCCTCCTTCTGTTCCTTGAGCTACAATCTTGGGTGTAAAAATTTGAGTAAAATCATTTTTAATTAAAAACTCAGAAAAAGCTTGAGCTAATACAGCTTTCACCTTAAGCACTGCTCCTAATTTAGGATTTCTAAGTGCCAGCGCCCTATTATTTAGCATCACATCCAAGCTTATATCCATATTTTCCTTGTTTATTTCAATTGGCAAATCTTCATTTGCAGGAGATAGCATGTCTATAGAAATAACCTGAATCTCCAAGCTTTCTGATTTACCTTGAGCTAATTTTACTTTTCCCTTAATCTTTATTACGGCTTCTAGCTTTAAATCTTTTATATCAATAGTTTTTGTATCTATAACGCATTGGACTTGGCCAGATTTATCCCTTAAAATAATAAAGGCTATTTTCCCAAGCTTTCTTAATCTATGAATCCATCCACTTACAACCACCTCTTGATTTAAATAGCTACTTAGCTCTGCTATCATAATTCTTTTCATAATTCATCCCCTCACTTTTCTATAAATAACAAAAGCCCACTTCTTAATTAAGAAGCGAGCTTATCTCACGGTACCATTCTTATTAACTGCCATATAGCTAGCAGTTGTCTCTTATTTCTATAACGTGAACTCCGGATTCATCTACTTGCTGGGCCCAGCTTTTGAATCATCAACTCAAGGATGTCTTTCAATATGCTTCATCTTCTTGGGCTCTCACCATCCCCAATTCGCTGAAAGATTCCAGATATCTACTCTTCCTTTCACAGTTTTTACTATATTTTTACGAAGTATACTCCTTTGAAATTTACTTGTCAAGTAGTTTACAATTTTTTACTATAGATAAACTTAATATATATTGCCGTTTCTATAATAAATTTCAATTTGACCTATATTGTTAAATAACATAATATTATCGTCGACAATGAATACTAAAAAAGGAGATAAAATCATGAAAAAGAAGTTAGTTACTTTATTTTTAAGCGGACTTTTAGTAATGTCCTTAGCTACTGGATGCTCTGCAAAACCAGCTGAGCAAGGTACGCAGGAACAAGCAATTCCTGAAGCTGAACAAACTATAGCTTCAGTTGAGAAAACTAAGGTATATGTTACACCAGAATGGGTAAAAAGCGTCATCGATAAAAACCAGCCTGAATCTGAAAATTACATAATTTTAGAAGCTGCCTGGGGTACAGAAAAAGATAGCCCAGACTATTTAAAAGCTCATCTTCCAGGTGCTATTCACCTTAACACAGATGAAATAGAAGAACCTGAATATTGGAATATTAGAAATGCTGAAGAAATAACAGCTGTAATGTCAAAATACGGAATTACTAAGGATACTACTGTTATAGTTTATGGCCCTGACTCAGGAACTGAAAGAGTTGCCTTTGTAATGCTATGGGCGGGTGTTGAAAACGTTAAGGTTCTAGATGGTGGCCTTGCTGCTTGGACTGAGGCCGGTTACGAAACAGAAGAAGGCAATATACTTCCAACTGCTACAACAGAAGAATTTGGAGTACAAATTCCGGCCCACCCTGAGTATGTTATAGCTATGCCAAAGGATGCTAGAGAAGCAATGAACGCTAACGATAAGTTCAGACTTGTAAGTATTAGAAGCCTAGATGAATTCACTGGAAAAATTAGCGGCTACAGCTATATAGAAAAAACTGGAGAGCCAGAAGGTGCACTTTGGGGACATGACGAATTCGATTATTACAACGAAGATGGAACTATAGCTGATTTTGATAAAGCTGTACAGATGTGGAGTGAGCAAGGTATCACTAAAGAAAATGAAATTGCATTTTATTGTGGTACTGGCTGGAGAGCTTGTGTTCCATGGCTAATGGCTTATGAAAATGGTTGGACTAACGTAAAATTATACGATGGTGGATGGTTTGCATGGCAAATGGATGAAACAAATCCAGTTCAAAAAATCACACCAGAAGAAGCTGCTGCAAGATATAACTAGTAATAAGCAAAGGTCAGAGAGTAACCTCTCTGACCTTTTTATTTTGAGTGCAGATTAAATAATTATAGCTGTTTGAAAGTTTTTAAATAAATACAGCTTTTCATAGTCTGCAAAAACACCGTCAGTAATAAGCCTATATTTATATAGTAATATGAGCGAATCTGCTCCGTAGAATAAATCAAGCTAAATCCAATGTAAATAATAGATACTGCCATTTGAAGAGCAAATATTTCCATCCAAATTGCATCTTTATTTTCCAATTTTAATTTTACAAATAGCTTAATACCAACTATCAGAGCTATTATTCCTACAACAGCAATGGCTCCTAGTTCATAGGTATCAATAGGATAGTTTACTTCCCATTTCTGATTGGTATAAACTACATGTCTCATCATGCCCATTTTTCTAGTTGAAAAATATTGTACCAAAAAAACAATTGCTAGTATTATTAGCTGTAAAAAACTGAGAATATGGTTAACGATTTTATTCAATTAAATTCGTCCTTTCAACTAGATATTTTTTATTTTGGTTTAGAAAATAGCTGTACCCATATAAATCTTCCTGGTTGGTACTCCACTATTCCAATACCTATATCCTCATAGTTATCCCTAAGTATATTGGCCCTATGACCAGTAGAATTCATCCAGTCGTCTACTACCTCAGAAGGACTACTCTGTCCTTTGGCTATGTTTTCTCCCATAGAAACTGCAGTATACCCTAAATCTTTAGCTACTGATGAAAAATCTCCATATGTTGGTGAGGTATGGGCAAAATAATTGTCCTCAAACATATCCTTAGCTCTAAACTGAGCTATTTCTTCTAATTTAGTGCTGCTACTTAACTCTTCTAAGCCTAGGCTAGCTCTTTTTTTATTAACCAGTGATATAACCTGATCCTTGTATGAATCTAGTGTGGCATTTACAACTGTACCAGATTGAAATTCTCCATACTCACTAGAAAAATTTAGCTGGGACATACCTGTTTCCTCTGCAAATGATTTTTTAGAATTAATAACTACTAGTTTATTGGCTGAATCCCATACGAGCGAAATATCCATGAGCATACACAGCTCTCTTAGCTTGAAATAAGTTCTCCCATCAATGACATAGGCAGTCAGCTTAACTCTATTATTATCTTTGTATAAAGCAAAGCTACTTAATTCTCCTTTAGCTCCTACTGGTGTACTTTCAGCTAGTGGTTTAGCTCCTGAATATGATGCTGAGGATTTTATATTTATAGCTTTTTTCTCAGAGTCCCATGCCACATCAAACTGCTTTGGACTTTTATTTAAAAGCCATGCCATATCTATTAATTTGACATAGTTATGTCCGCTTATATTATAGGTTTTTAAAGCTATGGACTTGCCATCAATATCTAGCTTTGACTCAGTTACCAAAGCCGTAACTGGAGTAGCTCCATAAACATTTCCTCCTATAGGCACTAAAGCAATCATCAAAATCATAGTAACTATAAATAAATTAATTTTTTTCATGTTTTTCTCCTAACTTAATAAACACCCTGTAAAATCACGATAAACTTAACTCCTATCATATCAGTTTCATCAAAATTTGTTAAGAGATGTCCTTATATTGAAAATATATTGTTGACATTTCGTAACAATTCAATTATTATAACTTTTAATTATTACGCTTTAAATTGGTCCTGTGAGGCCAGAAAGAGGTATGTATGCAAAAACAAGGGATAATTATGCCTACGCATATCTTGAGGGAAGTATGGCTCACATCTAAAAAAGTGAGATACTTCCTTTTTTGATACACAGCTTCGAAGTAGTAATACACAAAGAACAAGGAGGTAAATATGAAAGCAAAGTTAATTTTAGAAAATGGACAGGTATTTGAAGGCAGAGCATTCGGTCATATTGCCACCTGTGTGGGCGAAGTTGTGTTCAACACAGGTATGACAGGCTACCAAGAAATACTTACGGATCCATCTTATTATGGGCAGATGGTGACTATGACTTATCCTCTGATTGGCAACTACGGCATAAATCTCGAAGACAACGAGTCACAAACAGCCAAGGTAAGAGGATTTATCGTAAGAGAAAGATGTGATGACTCAAGCAATTTCAGAGCTGAAATCGAGCTTGATAAATATTTGAAGCAACAAAATATAATCGGAATCGATGGCATAGACACTCGCTCTCTTACAAAAATTCTTAGAAATAGCGGTACTATGAAAGGTATTATAACTGCTGAAGAGTTATCAGCTGAAGATATTCAGAAATACTTTGAAAGCTTTGACAATACCTACGCTGTATACGAGGTATCTGTAAAGGAAAAAGAGATTCTTCCTCCTCTTATTTCTGATATGGACCCTAAGGATATTGTTTCAATTTCAGTAATGGATTTTGGTGTAAAAAGAAATATTCTTACCAATCTTCGAAAAAGAGGCTGTCAAATAACACTCTATCCTGCTGATACTAAAGCAGAAACTCTTCTTTCTGATAACAGTGATTTAGTTTTTCTTACAAATGGGCCTGGTGACCCTGAGGATTTAACTGAAATAGTTAATGAAGTCAAAAAAATCATAGGCAAAAAACCAGTAGCTGGTATCTGTTTAGGTCATCAACTTATAGCTCTTGCGATGGGCGGAAGTACTGAAAAGCTAAAATTCGGCCATAGAGGCTGCAATCACCCTGTGAAAGATATCAGAAAAAATAAGGTGTATATTACATCCCAAAATCATGGATATCACGTTTCTAAGCTTCCTGAGGATTTTGAGATAACACATATCAGCCTTAATGATGAGTCTGTCGAAGGTATGAAGCACAAAACTCTACCTGTTTTTTCCGTGCAGTTTCATCCAGAAGCTTCGCCCGGTCCAGTAGAGAGCAGTTATCTCTTTGATGAATTCATTGAGCTTGCAAAAATAAAATTGTAAAAGTAGGAGCAACAAACAGTTAACAAAAATATATGCAAAAGTATACAAATATATTTTGTTAAAAATATACAGCTCCCTACATTCGTAAAGAGTGTAGAGTGCGTTTAATAGATAAACGCCAAAACTCCTTTAATTGCTGGAAGTCCCTAAAGCTAGTTAAACTATAACGTAAGGATGAAATATACCTAAGCGTGAATGTAGCGAAAGCAGAAAAAATTAACTAGATGGCATAAGGTTAAATCCTAAGTGCATATGATAATGGGTAATCAGCAGGGAAGCTCCAAACAGGAGAACCTTCAACGACTAGAGCGTCAGCTCGTACCTTCAAGTGAGGGGAAATGGGGAGAGTCCAAGCTAGAAACTTGGATTGTGATATAGTCTGTGCTTATATGAAAGTATAAGATGCACGTAATGGTGCTGGTAAAGAATTAACGAGCTTTACTGAACACTCTAAAAATGTTGCAAATGAAAAAAATATTTAATTCGCAATAAACCGTATTTTTAAACTTTATAACTTTACATTTCCTGAAAAAAATATATATTAACATAGCGTTTTCAATGCTTTGAAATGGATATATATAATATTGGGGGTGTAAAAATGAGTACTATTATAAAAACTGTAAAACAATATTCATATGAATTAGACGAAGAAATGCTAAAAGAACTGTTATTTATAGCAAATCAATATAAGAACGTCAAAAACTATGTTTATTCAAGATACAGTGGAATTAATAGTATTCTACTACTAAGCAAAGATAGAAAAATAAGAGATGAATGGATAAAAACAAAATTTTATGAGCAGTGGAAATTGCCAGCTAGATATTGGAAGTTAGCACTATCGGAAGCCTTTTCAAATATAAAAACAAATTGGAGTAATACGAAAAACAAAGTAAAAGACCAAGTAAATAGAAATAGTAACCTTTCAAATGAAGATAGGCATTATATAAACTACATACTAAAAT
>Ga0334892_1003479_pt1 | contig 10181 bp, 8 predicted proteins | sample GraSluR3_MG_4_FD_207213 | JGI IMG/M metagenome (GOLD analysis project Ga0334892, IMG submission 207213) | Sludge microbial communities from methane-producing bioreactor in Wageningen University, Netherlands - Granular Sludge_15_04-R3 | ecosystem: Engineered > Bioreactor > Anaerobic > Unclassified... | reverse complement strand
CACCGCCTTCCTTCATGGGAAGGTATTCAAGCCCCCTACCGACGCCGGAGATGCCCTTTGCCTTGATATACGCCCTGGCCAGCGACTGAAAGTAGTTGGCGACCTGGAAGCCGAAATGACGGCTTCCAGTATGGACAGTGGCGTAAAGTTCGCCCGTTTTGGGGTCTTCGTCTACCTCAATAAAGTGGTTACCGCCACCTAGTGTTCCAAGCTGAGTCCAGGTGGCGTGCTTTGCACCCTTCTTGAAGCGTTTCCCGAAGAATTCGTTGTCGGCGTATTCAGCCAGTTCCATCATTTGACGGTATCTTTCGGGGTGTTTCACGCGGAAGCCCTGCAAGGCTCCCGGGTCCTTGTGGTGCGTCATACCGAGCGGCACACGTTTGCGCAGGAACCGGTCGAGACCGGCAAAATCGGCGTCCCCGGCCCGCAACCCGCTTACGGGAGCGGTCATCACACCACAACCGATGTCCACGCCGACCACGTTGGGGATAACAGCGTCTTTGAAACGGCCTGTAAAGCCTATTACACAACCGGCACCGGCGTGACAGTCGGGCATGATGGCTACAAGCCCGTCAACGACGGGATGACGCCCGATCTCTTCTATCTGGCTTTTGGTCACATCGTCCACGTTGCGGGCGTGCACAAGAACTTCCGTCACCGGTGTCACCTCGCTTCGTCCACGCTCTCGGCATCCTGCTGCATCTGTAGGAAGTCCGTCATGTCGACGAAAGACAGAATTCCCAAAAATTCGTCACCTTCACCGACGACCACTATGTTAGCAATACCCGAAGAGATCATAAGTCCCAAGGCTTCCTGAAGGGTGCTGTTTTTGTGGATGTGAGTGACTGGCTCTATGCATTCCGCCAGGGCCGAAGCCTCGCGAAACCTGCGGCCGTCAATATTGCAGCACCCGGCAACTTTCCCATTTTCGCAAATGAAGACCAGCCGGTCCTTACAGTATTTCAGGGGAGTCTTTCTCGCCGCTTCCAGGGCTTCTTCTTTTGTGGATTTCGGTTCGACCACCGGCAACCCCTCGGTTCTGAGAGGGACTTCCCGTATCTTGAGGTATCTGAAAAGGGCAAGTGGATTCCCAGCACCGACGAAATCGGCGACGAAATCGTCCACGGGCCTGGCCAGAAGATCCAGGGGCCTGTCTACCTGCACTATTGAACCTTCTCTCATGATGGCTACCCGATCCCCCATTTTCATGGCCTCGTTTATATCGTGGGTCACGAATACGACTGTCTTTTGTAGCCTTTCCTGCAGGGAGAGGAGTTCATCCTGCAGGCCTATCCTCGTTAAAGGGTCCAGAGCACCGAAGGGCTCGTCCATAAGGATTATTTCCGGGTCGCCTGCCAGGGCGCGAGCCACGCCGACACGCTGTTTCTGCCCGCCCGAAAGATCGCTTGGCCACCGGTGACCATATTCCTCAAGGGGAAGCCCGACCAGGTCGAGGGATTCCCTGACTTTGTCGGGGATCTTGTCCCCTGGAACCCCTTTAAGCCTTGGGACAACGGAGACGTTGTCCTTGACGCGAAGATGTGGAAAGAGTCCTATACCCTGTATTACGTAACCGATACGGCGACGAAGAATTACGGGGTCAAGTCCAGATGTCGGCTCACCGTCTATGAGGATCTCGCCACCGGTAGGTTCGACGAGTCGGTTGATCATGCGCAGTGTCGTGGTCTTGCCGCAGCCCGACGGGCCTATCAGCACCAGGATTTCCCCGCGCATGATATCCAGGTCAAGACCTGAAACAGCAGTGGTCCCGTCGGGATAGCGCTTTGTGACGCCCCTGAGCGAAAGAAATCCGGCTTGTTTCATAAAAAACCTCCCGAGGATCCGACGCTTGCGTCAGTCTTCTTTCCTCAACTCTTCCTCCCACGTGATGAGGGAGTGGTAGAATTCCCTGTCACCATTGTCTTCCAGGCCTCTCGTGATCTCACTGACATGAGTGTGTCTGGCGTTGACCTTCTGCAATACATAGTCGACAGCCTTTTCCGGAAGGCTCTCGGAACCGCAGGTGTATATATCAAGAGCCATGTAACCCGCCTCGGGCCAGGTATGAACGGACAGGTGTGATTCACTTATCACTACCACTCCGCTGACACCGTTAGGGGGGAAACGGTGAAAGGAGACGGCCCATACCTGGGTATTGGCTCTCCTGGCCGATTCCACCAGTATCTCCTGCATGCGGTCAACCTGGCCTATGATCTCGGAGCATCCCGAAGCCTCCACGATGTAATGAATTCCCCTGGGATCCATTTCCCATCCCCCTTTCACAGTCTTTGCCGCGTCCCGATCCATTTGAGAAATACCAGGACAGGAATAATTATACAGACAAATTTTCAACAAGGCTCAGTCAACGAAAAGGTTTTAAAAACCTCATCGTCTCGCCTTAAGACGACCTTTTCCCCTGGACGAAACTATACTGGCCATTAAAAAAAGCCGCTGACCGGGTTTTAGCGCTTCCTCGGTCAGCGGCTTGTTATTTACTGGTGGAGCGTGGGGGATTCGAACCCCCGACCCCTTGCATGCCATGCAAGTGCTCTCCCGCTGAGCTAACGCCCCACGAAAGGGACGGCGCTCATTATACGAAGCATCCGCTTTCGTGTCAACAAAAATTTCGAGTCGATTCGAGACGCTTTACGTAAGTTATAAGTGCGTCGCCGGGCGAGTAGAAATCCTCTATGCGCCCTGCAACGGAATATCCGCAGGCTTCGTAGAAACGGCGTTGCCTTTCGTAGGAGGGCCTCCCGGATGTCTCAATCCGAAGGATGGCCGGACCTCCCATACGAAGCAAGCGTTTTTCGACGGTTCTGATAAGGGACTTTCCTTTTCCCTCGCCCTGGCTTTCGGGTGACACTACGATCCAGTAAACGTCCCAGGCGAACTGCGTCATCGGGGCCTTCCCGTATATTATGAAACCCTCGATTTGCCCTTCTTCCCCGAGCGTCAAGTTCAGAAGGTAGTCTCTGCCCCGGGTGGCGACCCATTCGACAAGGACTTCAACCAGGACTTCCATTTCGCTTTCTGTAAAGGCTCCGGTACGACGACCGATTTCAATGCACTGCGATGCGATGTTTTGAGCCGATGTTATGGCGGACACGACGATCACCTCTTTTGACGGCCAGCTCCACGAGCTTCGCCACCATCGAGCTGTAGCTGTAGCCCGCCGCCTCACTTTGCCTGGCAAAGCCGCTGTCGGTATTGATATCGGGGTTGGGGTTCACTTCAAGAACGTACCACTTCCCGTCTCGCTCCCGGAAGTCCACGCGGAAGTATCCTTCGCAACCCATGGCCGCTCCTGCGCGTATCGTCATGTCTTTTATAACATATCGCAAACGGGGCGGAATCCCCTCTTCGACGCGGCTTTCGATTTCCCTGTAATCTACGCTATCCGGCCGCCACTTGGAGTCGTATCCAAGGAATCTGCTGGTCCCCTTTTCCGGTCTGTAAAGAATGGACGAGACGGCAAGGAACTCATAGGGGCAAAAGCCCATGCAACCTGCGTTGTATTCATCTCCATGGAGGTATTCCTCGACGATGATTCCCTGGGGAAATTCTTCGAGTCGACGGCGGAGAACGTGTTCCAGACCAGGCTGATCTAACACGATGGAATCGGAATCCACACCAACGCTGCTGTCCTCGCATCGCGGTTTAAGAAAAAGTGGAAAGGACAGACTTTCCAGGCGTTTTATTTCCGACATGGAGCAAACGCACGTACCGGGCGGAATGGGAAGCCCCGCACTTTTCAAGACTTCACGCGCGTTCTTTTTATCGAGACAGCCCGCCAACACATGTGCCCTGTTGCCGGTAAAAGGAACTCCTGAAAATTCAAGCAGTTTCGAAAAGGACACCTCCAGAAAGGCTGCCTTTGAAAATCCCTCAAAAAGGTTGAAGACACAGCAAGGACGTTCCCTGGCTATTCTTTTGACCAGCAAAGAAGGATCAGCCAGATCTTCGATACTGATATCAAGGGGTACCGCCCGGTACCCGGAGTTTTCCAGGGCTTCCACAACTGAATCCCGACACCTCAGGGCATCGACAATATCCTCCCTGCCGGTTTCCTCCACTGCCGTGGCTATGACTACCCTGTCGTTACTGGAGAACATGTCGCTTACCCGTTTCGACCTTTTCAGGCCATAACAAGCCCTGCCTTGCAAAGGCTTCTTGCAGGAAACCCCGGAGAAGTTTTTTATACTCCCCTCCGCTGAGTCTGTACAGGATCGGCAAGTCGCTGTAGGCTTCCGAAAGTCCCGGCAGGGGATTGATGTCGATTATCTTCGGTATCCCGTGGCGGTCTACCTTGAAGTCGATGCGGGCTATGTCTTTTATCTCCAGGAACCTGAAGCACCGGACGGCATCCCTGGAAACAGCTATTCTTGTTTTTTTGTCAACCGCAGTCGGCGGTACGTACTTTACCGTTTCCTCCCAATTGCGTTTGTGTTCTATAGTGTAGAAGCTGCGGCCGCCGATTGGCTCCGGATTCACGGCCATAAAACCGATGACGCGCGGCGGCCTGTTGCCGAGCACACCTACGGTCAACTCCTGCCCGGGTAGAAATTCCTCCACAAGTGCGGGCTGGCCGTAGCGCTTCCAGATCCGGCGAACTTTCTCGGAAAGCTCTGCATGGGTCGTGATCACCGAATCCGCGAAAACCCCCTTGGACGAGCCTTCCCACCTCGGCTTGACCATATATTCCCTGTGAAGAGTGAAGATGTGCCCGGCGTTTCGAATGTCCTGTTCGTTTGAAAACATGAAAAGCGTAGGTACGGGAAGTCCTGCGGAAACAAGCATATGATGGGTAAGCCATTTGTCAAGGGCAAGGGCCATTGTAACAGAGTCCGAGCCAGCATAGGGGATGTCCAGCATCTCGAGGATAGCCGGAACCTGCGATTCACGACCCCTGGTGATTCCGCGCCCCTCAGCTATATTGACCACGAAGTCGGGTCCGGCGCTCCGCAAGTCTTCCGTGAAGCGATCATTCTGCTCAATGAGGACAACATCGAACCCGCAGGATTCTATGTTGTCCTTTAGGTTTTCAACTGTTTCAATACAATCATATTCTTCGTACCTGTCATCGGCCTCTTCTTTCGATGCGACCCGGCGGAGATTGTAAACCAGCCCTATTTTCCGCACCGCTTTGAGGCCGGATTTGGATGACGATCCAGGATCTTCCTTTTTCATTAGTTTTTCGCCCCCTGCAAGCGAGAGATCTCCCCTTTTCGGGGAGGTTAAAACGGTCTGGAATTTGAATTTTCCCAGTCTCCCGCAGACGTCACCTCCGTCGGATTTCCGGCATCCCGCCTTTTACAGGCTGTCTTCAAGCGATCCATAAAACAAAAGACCCGCATAAAGCCTCGTGGCTTCTTTTGCGAGGTCTCGGACCGAAGAATCTCAGGGGGCGGAAATCGGCGCCTCAGCGGCGCTCGCATCCTTGTCAAAAATGCCGGATAACCCCTGTTATGTGCTCTTCTTTGCGGATAATATCACTCTTACGGTAAAATACAAGCCCGGCTTGTGTATTTATCGCAGACATGACTTCTGAAGCATTTGCAACCATGTACTTTTTGGGGAGAGCGTCAAGTTGAAAATAAAGATATCCGGATTTCTTTGGGTCCTGGCAGTAATAATTTTTCTAGCGGCTCCGCAGGCTGAAGCCGACACGGTGACCAGGGGTGAGCTTGTCTCGGTTATCGTATCGACACTCGAACTGCCCGTGTGGTCGGGGAACAGGTACTTCAAAGATGTGCCTGCTTCCCATCCTTATGAAAGAGCCGTTGAATCCGCGGCCGCGCAAGGGATACTACCGCCGACGGAAAAATTCTACCCCGATGTGGAAGCATCCCGGGCGGAAGCTCTCCTTTATTCCTTGAGAAGCCTGGGCCTTTCGCGTGAAGCATCAATCCTCGGCAATCTTCCCTTTGAAAGGCATCAAGGCCTTCCGGAATACATACAGCCTTATTTTCGCATCGCCCAAAGGATGACCCCCGGACCTCCGGACGTTTTCCTGTCTGGACCTGAAGGTGTCTTGCAAAAGGAAGATCTGGTCTCCTTCAGGCAATGGCTTTTGTCATGCAGGAAGCACCTTTTGTGGGAGGAACGCTTTAAAGGCAGCAGGACCACATTGGTCCTTCACCGGGAAAACGCGGGAAGGCCGCCGGCCAGCTGGGCAATACAGGCAGGGACCTTTCCCGTTGAATCGCCCGAGGCCATGGCGCTTTTGTCGAAACTCAAGGCACAGGGGCTCCCAGGCGTTATCGATGAACGGCCTTCGGGCAGGGTGGTTCTTGTGGGTCCCTTTCTTCATTATGTAGAAGCCTGGGCAAAGACAGACCTGGTTAAAGACATCGGGACGACTCGAATTGTCTCCTTCGAAGATCGACCTTCCGGGGCCCTTTTCTGGAGCGCAATCGTGACCGATATCAATCGGGAAATGCCGAAAATCGTCACGGCCGGGGAAATTGCCGGGCGCAAGCAGCCTTTGTCATGGATTGCGCAAAACTCCGGCGCCGAGGGAGCCGTCAACGGCGGATTCTTCAATGGAGTACATATAATAGGCAGTCTTGTCACGAGAGGCTTTCCCGTCAGCGGCCCCTGGAAGGGCCGTTCGGCCATCGGATGGAACAACGATGGAACGTTCCATTTCGGGTCCGGGTGGTTCAGGGCGGTCCTGCGCTCCGGCGAACAAACGCTGGAGATAAACAGATTCAACATGGCTCCCGCGTCCAACGAGGCAGCCTTGTATTCCCCCCATATTTGGTACTTCGCGACAGGCATCCCGGACGATGCCACCGAGGGGAAGGTGACTTCGGGAAAACTCCAGGAGATCAAGGGGGCCCACCTGTCGAACCATTTCGTGCCCCGCGACGGGTACCTCGTTATAGCCCGCGGCTTTTCGGCCAACAAACTGCGACACTTTGCCAAGGGTGAGACCATAAAAATCGAACTCCTCTGGCAGGAAGAAAACTTTAAAAAGTGCACCGAGGTACTCCAGGCAGGCCCGATGTTGCTTCTTGACGGCAAACGCGCCCTGACCCCTGAAGGTTTTTCTGAAAGCGTCATCAGGGGGCGACATCCAAGGTCCATTGTGGGAACCGACGGGGAAAGCCTCTGGTGGATCGTAGTCGACGGGCGCGACTCATGGCATAGCCGCGGATGCACCCTTGAAGAAGCAGTATCCCTGGCTTCCGATCTGGGCCTCCGGAACGCTTTGAACCTGGACGGCGGCGGTTCTTCCTCTATGTGGTGGCAGGGATCGATCGTCAACAGCCCTTCGGGTAACGCTGAACGGCCATTGCCCTACGCCGTCGTTTTCTGAAGCCCGGAGCCTGGTTGTTCCTTGATCCAAACATCCCGTTGGGGGAAGGGTATGACTATGCCTTCGCGGTCAAAAGCCTCTTTAAGGCGAAGCCGGTATTCGCGACCCACGAACCACTGCTCACCTGGCATCGTTTTTATAAGGGCCCTCAAGTTTATGGAACTGTCGGCAAATTCCAGAATGCCCTGGATTGACGCGTCTCCCATGATCTTGTCAGGGTGATCCTCCTTAAGCTTGCCGGCTACTTCCTCCATGACGGCAAGGGCCTTCCGCACATCCGTGTCGTAAGAGACACCAACAACCACCTTTGCCTGCGACCAGTTTTTCGTCGCATTCATCAGTTCGCCTATGTTGCCGTTCGGGATAATGATGTAGTTTCCGTCAAGGTCGGTAAGATGGGTAGTTCGGAGCGTGAATCGCTCCACGGTACCGAAATACTCGCCGATCTTGACCACATCCCCGACGGCATAGTGGTCCTCTATGATGACGAAAATACCGTTGAGGAAATCCCGAATGATATTTTGCGCTGCGAGAGATATAGCTAGTCCAGCGATTCCGACACCAGTCAGAACAGGCATGATGTTGATGCCGATGCCGCTCAAAAACATCAGGACCGCAAAAATAATTAGTACTATCCTGAGAATATCAAGCGAAAGCTTTTTTAAAGTCCCCAGTCGTTTTATCCTTGCCTCTCTTTCATGCTTCTCCAGTTTATGTGTCTTGTTCCTGCGTATCATTACCATAGCCTGGTCAAAAACCTTGCCCAAAAGACGCCGCAAAAGACGGTCGGCGATAAACCATCCAATGATGATCAGTATAGTCTGTACCCACCTGAATTTCATGATTATTCTGAAAGAATCCATTTAAACTCACTCCTATCGGCAAGGTATTTTCAATACAATACCATTTACCCAGGATTTTATGGCAAAATTACCATGCAGGATCGGAAAAAATCTGAAATCATGAGAGGAGGCGAAAAAATGGGCAAGGTCGTGGCGGAAGTCATAATAGTCCCTTACGGAACAGGGAGCCCAAGCCTCAGTCGTTACGTCGCAGACGTAGAAAAGGTCTTAAAAAGCTATAATCTGAAGACGATGCTTACTCCCATGGGGACAATCCTGGAAGGAGACATGGACACCGTCCTGGAGGCCGTGAAAGCCGCTCATCAGGTCCCCTTCGAATCCGGTGCGTTGCGGGTAGGGACGACGATACGCATTGATGAACGCAGGGACAAGGAGCTGGACATGTTCGAAAAGGTAAAATCCGTGGAGCAAAAATTGAACACCGAGTAGACCTTCGACAGACTTGATCTGTTTAAAAGACGCATCACGCCAAGCAACCAATGCAGAAGGGCGGCGAGTTTTCCCTCGCCGCCCTTCTGTTATGTGCGTGTTTTACCCGGTGTTTTATGCAGTTACGGCTTCTCTTTGGCAACCACGTCTTCGCCTTCGGCAGTACGCCAGTAGATGCCGATCTTCATGTAGGTCATGACGATAGACACGATGGGGTTCAGGTAGTTCAAAAACGCGTAGGGCACATAGGCCAAAGTAGGAACGCCCAAAACGCTGCTCTGGTACGCACCGCAGGTGTTCCAGGGAACAAGAACCGACGTCAGCGTTCCAGAATCCTCGGTAGCCCTCGAAAGCATGCGCGGCGCAAGGCCCTTCTCCTCGAAGGCCATCTTGAACATCCTGCCCGGAATGACCAAAGAAAGATACTGGTCACCCAAAAACAGGTTCGCAACAAAACAGGAGACTACGACCGAGGTCACCATGCCTCCCACGGTCTTCACGGACTTCATCAGCGAGTGCACGATCACTTCAAGAAATCCGCAGGCCTCCATTACACCACCGAAGAAAAGAGCACAGAATATCAGCGAAATCGTCCACATCATCGAATCGAGTCCGCCCCGCGTCAGAAGGTCGCTCAGCATGCCCCCAACCTCGCTGGCCATCTCCGGCACCATGGACAGGTTGCTCTGGCTCAAAAGCGACAGCAGCGCATCCCCTTCCGCTCCGGCTATCTCCGATGAAAGCTGCGCCTCGTAGCCGTAGTGAATGGCATTTATTATGTCACCAAAACCGTTGCCCTGAAAAACAGACATGATAGCAGCAAGAATCACACCAGTAAAAAGGCCCGGGATGGCCGGCGTCTTGCGCACCGCAAGCGCAATGACTACCACCGGAGGAAGAAATCCTATTATGCTGATGGGAAACTCCGCCTTCAGCATGGTCTGAAGCGCGTCGATCTTCTCCACATCCAGCGCTCCGCCTCCATACTTCATGCCCATGAAAATCGTAATCGCCGCCACTATCAGGTAGGTCGGACCCGTGGTCCAGACCATGGCCCTGATGTGGTCGAACAGGTTCGCACCCGCCACGGCCGGCGCAAGGTTCGTAGTGTCCGACAAAGGCGACATCTTGTCTCCAAAGTACGCACCGGAAATAATAATGCCCGCCGACACCGGCGCGGGTATCCCAAGACCAAAACCAATGCCCATGAGCGCCACACCGACCGTGCCAGACGTGGTCCAGGACGACCCCGTCGCAAGAGAAACTATGGAACAGATCAAAAGCGTGGCCAAAAGGAAAATTCCCGGAGAAAGAATCGACAGGCCATAATAGATCAACGTCGGCACAACACCGCTCTGGATCCAGATACCTATAACCATCCCTATGATCATCAGAATCACTATCGCCTGAAGCGCCACCGCTATGGCGTTTAGCGCGCCCTCTTCTATCTCCGACCAGGGTTTCTTCAACACGATAAGGCCCACACAGCAAACCACTAACGCCGATAGCACTATCGGTATATGGGCGTCGACACCAAGCGCCAATACTCCATAGCTGATGATTAC
>Ga0334892_1003474_pt1 | contig 10196 bp, 4 predicted proteins | sample GraSluR3_MG_4_FD_207213 | JGI IMG/M metagenome (GOLD analysis project Ga0334892, IMG submission 207213) | Sludge microbial communities from methane-producing bioreactor in Wageningen University, Netherlands - Granular Sludge_15_04-R3 | ecosystem: Engineered > Bioreactor > Anaerobic > Unclassified... | reverse complement strand
ACATGCAGGAACCTTTCCGGGTCGAATATGGTTTTCCTTATTTTTGACCTTTCCAGAGACTTTGATGAATCCGACATGGAGATTATCAATATTGCAAAAGCTTCACATGCTGATATATCTGTAGTATACAATAAGACAGACAGGAAGCAGAGGCTTGACTGCTCCCTTGTCGAGAGAAATTTAAGCCCGGACCGCATTTTCCGCGTGTCAGCCAAAACAGGGGAAGGCATCAGCAGGATACATGAATTCCTCAGGGGTTACACAGCCGGCCTGCTTCCCGCTAATAACGCAATCTTCCTGACCAACAGGAGACAGATCGAGAACCTTTCTTCCATCGGCAGGGAACTGGATGATGCAGTAAGCCTTATTTCCCGCGGAAGCCTCCAGGATGAGCTCCTTGCCTTCCACTTAAAGGAATCCCTTGCCTGCATATATGATTTATTCGGTGAAGACCTGAATAGTGATATTCTCGATAATATATTCAGCCGTTTCTGTATAGGGAAATAGCCTTGAAAAAATACAAATACGACGTTATAGTAGTAGGCGGCGGACATGCCGGCATCGAGGCAGCTCTCTGCTCCGCCAGGAGGGGAGCTTCAACCCTTTTTCTTACCATGGACACAGAAAAAATCGGTCAGATGAGCTGTAACCCGGCAGTCGGGGGCCTTGGAAAATCCCACCTGGTAAGGGATCTGGATGCCCTGGGGGGGGAGATGGCAAAAGCCGTGGATTATTCAGGGATACAGTTCCGGATGCTCAACAGGACAAAGGGGCCTGCAGTCTGGTCCCTGAGAGTACAGGCTGACCCTGCCCTCTACAAGGCTTATTTTCAGAATATCCTCTATAATACCGAAAACCTGACCATAAAGCAGGCAGAGGCAGAAGGACTGCTGGTAGAAAATAACACGGTGAAGGGCATAAAGACAGTGTTTTCAGAAGAGATTGCCTGCGGTGCTGTGATTTTGTGCAATGGAACATTCCTGAACGGGAAAATATTCATAGGCTACAGCCAGTACAAGGCTGGAAGGGCGTGGGAATTCCCCTCAGACCTCCTCGCTGAAAATCTCAGGTCTCTGGGTATAATAACCGGCAGGCTGAAAACTGGGACACCGGCAAGATTATGGGGGCCCTCAATGGATTTTTCCAGGTTTGAGATACAAAAAGGTGATAGGGACATTGAGTTCTTCTCCCTGGAGACAATTCCGCAAAAGGTAGATCAGATAAACTGCTATATAGGCTATACCAACCCGAAGGTACATGAAATTATAAGAAACAGCCTTCATAAATCTCCCATGTACGGCAGAAAGATTATAGAAGGCACCGGCCCCAGGTACTGTCCTTCAATAGAGGACAAAGTCATAAGATTCAGTGACAAGGCAAGGCACCAGATATTCTTTGAACCTGTAACAAGAGATTTTTCAGAGGTTTATCCCAGCGGTATCTCCACCAGTCTGCCCCTGGATGTACAGCTGAAGTTCTACAGGGCTGTAGAGGGCCTGGAAGAGGTTGAATTCATCAAGCCTGCCTATGCCATAGAATATGATTTTGCAGACCCGGTCAGCCTGAAAGCCACCCTTCAGCATAAATCCTACAGCAGCCTTTTCCTGGCAGGGCAGATAAACGGCACTTCCGGGTATGAGGAGGCAGCAGTCCAGGGATTTATGGCCGGATGCAATGCCGTTAATTTCCTTTCAGCAGACAGCCCCGTAGTGCTTGACAGGGATGAAAGCTATATAGGAGTTCTGATAAACGACCTTGTGGCCCGGGGCGTTGATGAACCTTACAGGATGTTTACAAGCAGGGCGGAGCACCGCCTGTTCCTCAGGCTGGATAATTCGGAGGAGAGGCTTTTGAAATACGGCAGGAAACTGGGCCTGATAAAGGAATCTAGATGGGAAAGATACCTGAAGGAGCAGGAACAGAAAAACCTTATAATTGATGCTCTGAAAAAAACAAACCTGAGAGAGCATGACGGCCTCAGCCTTTACAGAATACTGAAGAGGCCGGAAAAAAAGATAGAGGATTTTGCCCTTCAAATACATGGTTTCAGCAGGTATCCCCTGCCTCTGTTAAAAAGGATTGAAACAGAGATAAAATACGAGGGGTATATAAGCAGGCAAAACATAAAGATAGAAGCTTCAAAGCAATACAGAGATGTGCTGATACCAGGAGATATCGACTATAATATGGTATTTGCCCTGACCAGGGAAGCCCGTGAAAAGCTGGAGGCAGTAAAACCTCAAAACCTTTATGAAGCATCCATGATTCCCGGCATAACTCCCGCTAACACAGACGCTGTTCATATATTTATCAAAAAGAACAAAGGTACAAAAAGATAATGAATTTCGGGAAAAACGCCTGCAGTCTTATCAGAGCCTTTTTGACCGGGGGAATAAACCAGATACTTTATTCAAGCCCCCTTACCAACCTTATAAAAGGAGGATTGTTCTCCCTTGGCCTGCTGTTTTTTTACGGTCTTTACCTCTTTTTTTTAAGGGTCTTCAAACTGGTATACCTGCAGGGGGAGATAGGTTTCATACTGACCGACAGGCTTTTTTCCATACTATTTCTGATGATACTCAGCCTGCTGGTCTTTTCTTCCATGCTCTCATCCCTTTCAGTTCTTTTTACATCCAGAGAGCCCGAGATGCTTGTTTACCTTCCTGTAAAGCCCTTTGACCGCTACCTTTACCTTACCCTGAAAAATACAGTCATATCGTCCTGGTATATAATTATCCTGGGCTATCCCATATTCATCTCCTACGGAGTAGTCTATGGCCAGCCCCCGGGGTTTTTTCTGCTCTCCTTCCTGATTGTGACAGCCTTTGCCTTCATATCCTCCAATATAGGCATATCAATAACGACTTTCATCGTCAGGATACTGCCCACCAGGAGGATAAGGCAGATATTCCTGCTAATAGGGCTTTTTTCCGTTGTCTATATTGTTACCTTTTTCAGGGTAAGCCGGCCGGAGAGGCTGTACAGCTCCATCGGAATATATGATTTCCTCATGATGCTGCAGAATGCAAAGATACCCCAGAATAAGTACTTTCCCAATGATATAGCCAGCGAGACCATATCCAAATACGAGTTCATGGATCCGGGCACACTCTCTTTCAATATCCTGAAGCTTTCAATCTATCTGCTGGTCTTTTTTATTGCTGGATACCTGGTGCATTTCTTCTTTTATAAGAAATCCTTCATAAAATTTTCTGTCACAAAGGCTGCAAAATCCCGTTATATATCAAAAATAGGCTTCTCCAGGCTTAAGGGCTCAGTATCGGTCCTTTTCAAGGATATGATCCAGTTCACCAGGGAGGTGGAGCAGTGGTCACAGATTTTTATACTCCTGAGCCTGGTCATTATTTACATCATAAACCTGAAGAACATACCCATAGTAAGCCCTGCAATAAAGGATGCCATAGTATTCCTTAACATATCCTTTATTGGTTTCATAATTGCAGCAGTCACCCTGAGATTCGGCTTCCCTCTCTACAACCTGGAAGGGAAATACAGATGGGTCCTTATAAAATCCGCCGTATCAAAAAGACAGATATTTTTGGCCAAGCTCTATTTCAGCCTTATCCCCTCGATGGTAATGTCCGCAATCCTTACGATAATATCCAATATCTTTCTGGAGGTTGAAGCTCCGATTATCCTTTACATGCTCTTTCTAAACGCTATAACCGCCTTTGTCATATCCCTTGTGGGAACATCCCTGGGCATTATCTTTCCCAAATTTGAGACGGATAATCCCATGCAGATAGCGATGAGCATAGGAGGCCTTTTGTTCATGGTGTCAAGCATGCTTTATGTCTTTTCGGTAAACTATCTCGCAATCAGGCCTTTTTCAAGGTATTACAGGATGATACCAGAAATACAGCTCTTTCTGGCAAACAGGGGATATACAAAGAGCTATTTCATCTACTATAACATTCTTATACTGATAATCAGCATCATAATATCCCTGTTCTTTTATCAGCAGGCTGTAAGAAGGCCGCTGAAATAAATCCGGTCAGTGTCAGTAGGAAGAAATTGCACTGGTGTCCATACCGTTTATCATAAGGCTCCAGGCAGATACATCCGACTTGTAAAGGTAAATGCTGCCCGATGAAGATACACATGCTGAAAGGTCATCCTTTTCCCCCCCGGTAAACCTGCCGGAGGCAATCCTCTTCAGCGGTGCCATAAGAAGAGAGGACCATGCCATGCTGTCATAGGAGTAGAAATAGGTTCTTCCCAGATAGGTCAGAAATATCTCAAGGCCACTGGTGCCGGTAATATCCCCCATCGCCATGTTATGGCCTGTGTCTGGAACAGCATAGGCAATACGGGTGAATACCCATCCTTTTGTACCTGGATTAAAAGTTGCAGTGTTTCCTTCCTTGAGCCAGCTTTCACTGGATTCACCGTTTAAGTCCGTTTTTGAGGTGTTTCTCACAATATAGAGTCCGTAACCGTCGAAGGAACAGACTAAATCATCCCGCCCGTCCCCGTTAACATCGCCGGCAATGACCTGGGAGGGGCTTATATTGATTATCCTTGTAAAAACACCTGTCTCACCATCATAAACATAGAGACCATCCACCATGGAAAAGGTGAAAATCCCCTCTGATATACCGGAGGTATCGCCGTTTAAGTCCGCGCCCCTGACAATTAGAGCAGGAATATCTATGATTTCTGTCCAAAGGGATGCTGAGAAATCATAATAAAACACTCCCGCCCCGGGAAAGGATGCAAGAATGGTCAAGGGACCGGAATGGGATGTTTTGATAATATCAAAATCAATGCATTCACTGGTAAGATAATACCATACCCCGGTAACAAAACTATGGTAAATCATGCCATAACCAGGAATATTTGCTACAATATTTATAATACCATCTCCCGTTACATCGCCTGTCAGGATTTTATCAGGCACAAAGCCTTCAAGCATGCTGTCCCAGCCTGAATAACCGCCTTCGGTGAAGGACCATTTCCAGATGCCTTCATAAGATGGGTCCTCAAAACCCAGAATTACCGCTGTGTAATCCTTTGCTCCGGCAATAAAGATATCCGGCTGGCCTGCAGAAGAAAGGCCTGTATCTCCAAACTGGGCGTTTCCTTCATAATAACCGGTAAGGAGAATCTCCCGAAACCCCCGGGCATAAATCCCGGAACCCTCCTCCCTCAGCGTCCCCCCTGCACTGCATGCCCACTGGAATTCCCCCTGCTGATTTAACCTGGCCAGAAATAAATCGGTCATGCCGTGGGATACAAGGTTATATTCACCGAAACCCGCAGTACCCTCAAAACTGCCCGTTATATATATGCTTCCGTAATAATCGCAGTCAACTGCCAGGCCGTAGTCTATCCCCATTCCTCCTGCCCTTCTTGCCCAAATGAAATTACCGGATGTATCAAGCCTGGTAATAAAAATATCCCTCTCCCCCTGGCATATAAGGTTAGTATCACCAAAATCAGCATTATCGCTGAAAATTCCTGTGACATTTATACCGCCCGAATTATCCGCAGATATACCGTAAGACTCATCCCTGTCAGGCCCGCCGGCGTGCATGCTCCATAAAAAATTGCCGTTAGCATCCATCTTTGCTACAAAAACATCCTGATCACCGCTGCTTGTTATCTCATGTTCGCCGAAATATGCAGTACCCCTGAATTGACCGGTGATATACAGGTCTTCTTCGCCGCTAAGATCAATGCCACAGCCTGAGGCTTCAAGAAGCCCGCCGGCCCGTTTTGCCCACAGGAAATTTCCCGCATTATCAAGCTTGGCCACAAAAATATCAGTAATCCCGGCAGATGATATGGTATGACTGCCGAAACTGGCAGTATCCTCAAAATACCCCGTAATATATGTATTTCCCAGAGAATCGGCCGATATGGCAAAAGCCCTGTCATAACCGTTTCCCCCTGCTCTTACGGCCCAGAGGAAGTTGCCCTCAGCATCCAGTTTTGCAACAAATATATCCGTATTATCATAACCGAATAGTTCAATTGTTCCAAAATAGGCTGTTCCCATAAAGTCGCCGGTTATATAGCTATTTCCTGAAGCATCGGTAAAAATGCCTGAAGCCCTGTCCCATGAACTTCCACCTGCATTCCTGGCCCAGAGGAAATTACCCCCGGCATCCATCCTGGCAATGAATATATCCCCGTACCCATTAGACACCAGGCTGATATCCCCGAATTGGGCGCTGTAGCGAAATGACCCGGCAATATATTTATTCCCGTAAATATCCGATGATATGTCAAAACCCTGGTCCCAGTCACTGCCCCCTGCACTGACAGCATACTGAAAGTGACTGCCTGCCAGAATGCAATAAGTGCCTGAAATACTAAAAATAAATACCAGAAAAAAAGAACTGAGAATGGCAGAATACTTCATAGAAACCCCCGGAAAAATTTATTTTATTATAATACTATTTATCAATACCATAACTTCATTTATTATCGTTATATTAGCAAATTTTGTTGCTAAATCAATTAATATGCTGTTTTATAATTTTAATTTTCAGATATACTTATATATGCATGTTACGGTCTATTTAAACAAAACAATCCGCCGGTTATTATCGTATAGAAAAGATAAAAAAATATAAATAGAGGGCAATTGATGGTAAATGCAAAGAGAATATTAATTTTTACATTCCTGCTCCTTGCTTTCGGCGCTTGTATAATTCCATCGGAAGTTCCGGATGAGATCGGGCTTAAGGACGCTCTTAAACTGGCCTATGAACAGAATTTAGACATAAAGCTGGCAATAATAAGGAATTATATATCTGAGGATAGCATAAAGCTTTCCTATTCCCGCTTATATCCAAATTTAAGCGTTGTATCCAGTTTTTCCAGGTCAACTATCAAGAGCTCTGGAACTGTTAATATAGAGGGGATTGAATTCGAGGTTTCCGACAGGAATTCATCCAGCAGTTATTCGTATGGCGTGAACCTGTCCCAGTGGATATTTCTTCCCCAGGATTTTCTTGATATAAAAAAAATAGCGGATTCGGACCGTAAAATATCAATCCTTGCCCTCCAGGAACAGCTTCAGAACATCTATTACAATATTATCAGCAGATATTTCAGCCATTTAAAGCAGTTATCCCTGTACGAGCTTGCTCTTGAAGACCTCCAGACCAGCAAAGACCACTACAGCAAGACAAAAAAGATGTATGAGCTGGGCCTGGCCAACCGGCTCGCCATGTCCAATGCAGGGCTTACCCTTCAGAACAAGGAATTCAACCTCGTAAAGGCAGAAAACGACCTTAACCTTTCAAAGATAGAATTTTTAAGTGCAATAGGGCTTTCCATAGACTCGGATATAAACATTGTTGATGATAATCTTAGGTTCTCCCCTGAATCAGAGGAGGATAAAGACCATTATGAATTTGCCCTGGAGAACAATATCTCCCTGGGCCAGAGAAAAGAACAGCTTGGCAAGTCTCTTCACAGCCATAAGAAAGCTGTACACGATACCCTCCCCACCCTTTCCTTAAGCTCGGGCTTCAGCTATTCGGATAATGAATTCCCTACTGATGATTACAGGGTTTCGGGAACCGTCAGTCTTAATTTCAACCTTTTCAGGGGATTCCAGGACAAATACAATATCAGCATTGCCAGGATGAGGGCGGCTGAAAGCGAAATGGAGCTGGCCAGGCTTGAAGAGGAGGTAAAACTCGGCATAAAGAAGGCTGTGTCAAATATCCGGGTTGCTGAAAGTTTGCTTGAGCTCTCTTCAAAACGTGAAGATATGGCAAAGAACGACATTGAGCTTGCTGAGGCCAGGTATGCTTCGGGACTCGCCATATATCTCGAGGTTGAAGATGCCAAGATTTCCTATACCAGGGCAAAGGCTGACCGAATCTCATCCTACTATGACCATATAATCGCCAATATCTCCCTTATGGTCAACAGGGGCGATTTTCTCGGAGCTGTTGAAGATACAATTCTTTCCCGATAATAATCAGGATTAAGCCGAAAACATACCGGATTTAATCTTTTATTAGAACCTTGTGCCTATAGTGAACTGCAGAATGGTATCCGATGTTGTTTTTCTCAGGTTGAATTTTCTGATATAGCTCCATGTAAATAAAACACCCTGGACAGGAACATTTATCGCATAGCCCAGGGAGCTTTTTATATCCTTGAATTCCAGGGAGCCGTTCGGCCTGTGGAAAAGGTCAAGCTCGGATGTATCATCCCATGCAACCCCCATATCCCAGAATAATGTCCCCTGGATATAGGGAAAATGAAGCCCGAAGGCAAAGGCAATAAGGTCAATAAGGGGCAGTCTCCATTCTATGTTTATAAGTCCGAACTTTGTCCCGTAAAACTCGGAAATATCATATCCGCGGAGAGTATTGTTCCCCAGAAATGTGTCCGCCCCCCCTATATAGAACAGCCTCGGCTTATCACCGGAAGAGTACCCTCCTGCCAGCCTGAAAGCAAACAGGTTTCTGCGGGAAAAGGGAAGGTAGAGCCTGGAATCTAAAACAGCCGTGAAATTGCTGTCAAACTCATCTCCTATGGGCGGGGCATAGCTGAATGAAAGGCTGGCCCGGTAGCCCTTGAATGGTCCAAATATATTATAAAGGGTTTTATCCGTAACCAGGGTTGCTTTGGTATATAATATCTGGGACTCAGGATCTCCCAGTCCCAGATAACGGTAAATAGGCTGTTTGGCATTCTCATAGCCAAGGGAGAGTTCTACCCTTGAAAAAAGGCTGAAAGGATAGGATATAAATCCCTCAAAACCCCAGAACTTATCTATCATATACCTGCTTCCGTCACTCCCTGGAACATAGTTGATATAATTGTTATAATAAGCCACACTTCCGTAGTTCAGCCTGTTTTTTACATTGGTATAATAGACTATGGCATTGGCATAATTACCGAACTGCTGATAAATGCCAATAAGATTATTATCTCCAAGTATATCGGAAAAAGCAAGGATGGTCTGCCCGACTATCAGCCCGTCTGATCGGTAAGCTGCAGCCACATCTATGGTATCGACATAATATTTTGTCCTTAGTTTATTCCTGTCATCGTCCGAAAAGCCTTCAGGGCCCAGATATAGGCTATATTCGTGGGTATCGGGCTGTCCGAGTTCAACGGTCTCATGGTATTCAATATCGCTGTATTCAAACATAAAGAGATTGTTCCTCTGGCCCTCATACCCTGAAAATACTATTTTCAGGGGCTCTTTATCAAGGTCATATATCACCTTTGGCGTGAAGCATCCCGTTGTAATGTTTGTTATTCTGCTGGCTGTCTTATCCTCAATTTGATAGATATAAAGGTCGCTTATGTCATCCTTCCTGTCACTGGAGAATAAAAGAGAATTCTTCCCCTTAATATAGTATGGCTGTATGCAGTTTCCCTCCCAGTTTATAAGCAAATTCTCCTCCATGGTAACAAGATTTAGTTCAACCAGCCTGAAATAGCCTTCCCTGTAGGATGAAAAATAAAGGTAATTCCCGTCATCACTTAAGGCCGGGTCTTTATCAAAATATTTTGAATCCGTCAGATTTTTATATATACCTGTCTCGATATCCAGCTCATAGATATTTGTAAGCCCTCCTTCATTCCCCGCAAAGGCTAACCTTCTGGAATCGGGGTAGAAACAGGGGGTCTTAACATTGTGTATATCCAGGTCAAAGCGTTTAATAATATCCCTGGTAAGCACGTCAAGGATATAAAGGCGGTATTTTCCCTCCCACTTTGCGCTAAAGGCTATCTTTTCACCGTCGGGACTCCAGCTTATGGCCGATCCTTCGGTTGAAAGCCATAGATAATCATTATAATCCTTGCCCCTGGTCAGGTTGAAGATATCCTCATCCTCCTGTATGTTCATTATCCTTATGCCCAGGAACATGGAAGCATTGGTGAGATAGGCAAGAAGCGACCCGCTGGGTGATGGTTCCGGAGAGAAGCTGGAAACCCCGGGTTTTCTTTCTCCGAATCTCCTGGAGTAGTCATAAGGGTCGTCCCGCTCAAAGAGACAGGGAAATTCCTCATCTTTCAGGTGTTTGCGCCAGAGCCTGTCAAGCTCGTCAATATCTATATCAAGGCTCTCCTCCAGGAAACTGGGGAAATTTTTTGTCTTTTGCTTGGATGCTTCAAAAATTAATGATCTGAGGCCGTCTATGCCATATTCCTTTTCAATGAATCCGACTATGGATGCTCCATATACATAG
>Ga0334892_1003466_pt1 | contig 10218 bp, 9 predicted proteins | sample GraSluR3_MG_4_FD_207213 | JGI IMG/M metagenome (GOLD analysis project Ga0334892, IMG submission 207213) | Sludge microbial communities from methane-producing bioreactor in Wageningen University, Netherlands - Granular Sludge_15_04-R3 | ecosystem: Engineered > Bioreactor > Anaerobic > Unclassified... | reverse complement strand
TATATTTATATATATCATTTTGATTAAAATAATAATTTTGCATAATTATTGGGTTGAGTGTAAAGTATCCAGATACATAACTTTTTTTCTCAATAAATTTCTGCCAGTATTGCATAAATTCGGGGCTAGGACCAGTTCCGGCAAATCCAGAAAAACCATAAGGGGTTATTATATCAGTATACTGCTTATACGTTCGTTCTGAAATTGGACATATAATCCGTGTATTATCTATGTTTATGGAATAGAGGAATGTTGGGAACCCGGTTGTCAAATGCATTGAATAACAACTCTCCCACGTATGGGCAAATGCATGGTTAATACCCTTAAGTGCTGCTTTCCATCCGATTGGGTTATCAATGGGGATTAATTTTTCTTCAATCATATGGTTTAATATTGAAATTGTTGATTAAGTAATGTGTGATTATTGTAGACATACGTCGTGTACTCAAATAAGCCATAATCATGGCGGATCAAAAAATGTCGGCTGATATTTTGGGTAAGAAAATTAGCTAATTTGTCAAATTGTAAATGGAATAAATCTTTTCGTTCCCAATCAACTTGCTTCGACATCACATTAAATGCAAAACCAATTCGCGTAATTTTCTTAACTCTTATTAATATCTCTTTAAAATAGGTGAACATTTCATCAAAAGATAGATCGCACTTTTCAGTGAAAACACCATTCAAGATGATGTAGTCAAATTGATCAAGGTTATAATTGTTTTCAGTAATATTTTGACAATAATAGTTGATATGTGGGTATTTATTTTTCGAAAGGGAGATAAATTTTTCTGAAATATCCAAACCATGATAGTCGATTAAGTCTGCCATGTTTTTCCTTATTATATAATCGTAAAGATGAGAAGCCCCACAACCGAAATCGAGAAGTTTAACCTTTCTATTCTGATAATATTGAATGATACCTAACATGACTTCGTGACGTAGGTCTGCATCCATCTCAGTTGGCCAATCTACACCCAAGTGTGAATCGCCATGATCGTGTAGACATTTTTCATAATGCGAAATGATAGATAAATATTTTTTTTCTTTCATAACAATTTCCAGCAATTTTCAATAAGTTAATATTTTATTCAATTTCATTTTTGCGGGACATCAAAGCAAGGATTTTTCAAATCTATTAAATCATAATACCACTATTCCTATATGCGGGAAAATAATTTGTTGGTTGCGTGTTTTTTTCTTTTGTTAATTTATTATAAAGGTTAAGATTTAATATTTTTCCACAGAAATAAGCTGGCTTATTTTGAGTAGACCAACCACTTTTAAATCTTGTAAGTCCATCAGTACCATTGCCTTTTAGACCAGCCCCGGAACCTAAACCGAGCCAACTAACACGATTTTGGAAGTATTCAATGGAATGCCAGAAAAGCCCAAAGGATGCCATGAATTCATACCCAAGATCATTGTATGCGCCTAAATGGTAGTATGCCCTATCTTCATGTACATACCAAATCAACATACCAACCAGTGTGCCTTTAAATAAAGCCCGAAAAACCACAATCCCTGGCACCTCAAATTGCTTATTAAATGATTTTTCAGAAAACGTAGTAATCCCTGAAATATCGTGCTTTTTAATGAGTTGCTGATATAAGTTTATCCAGTCGTATAAATATTTCTTTGGATTTTGACATTGTTCAATTGTCAATAATTTCAGTGCTTTTTTTGCATTACGCTGATGATGTTTTGATATATTAGAAAGGGGTGAGTCTTTCAAGTCAATGATGAAGTGTTGTTTGAAGGGAAAAAAACAATCTGGAAAGACTTGTTCTAGTTGTTCTCGATCATACTTCCCAAAAGGGTCTGTAACAAGAGAAAGACTGACAAATTTGCTTTTTACGGCAGAAAGGTCGTCGGGGAGTTTGGACCAATCTCTGCACAAAAATAACGGGTAGCAACCCATTGCATCCAATTCTGATGTTCCTGGTATTTGGCGTTCAACTATCCAACCGCCACATGCAGGTAAATAGCGCGGTGTACCAATGTAAGCAAATGATTCCGCATATTCTTGACTTAAATAACCAAAACTGCTCATAAGTAATTATTTTCAAATTCCATTTATTACATCCAATATGATTGATGAAATTTGATCAACATCTTGTTCTGTGAGATAAGGCGATAACGGGAGACATAAAATCCTTGTTGAAATGTCTTCAGAAACAGGCATGTGGGTAGTTTGTATATATGACAACTTATTTAATGAGGGAAAAAAATATCGCCTTGGATAAATGTTATTCTCATTAAGTTCTTTTACCACTTTTATTAAGGACATTTCTGTTTTAAAAATCACAGGATAATAAGCATAATTGTAGTTTGACTCTTCAGGTCGTTCTGGCTTTGATATTGCTGAACCCGAAAAATTTCCATCATAATGTTCGCTGATCAATTTACGTTTTGCGATCAACTCTGGTACTTTGGGCAAGATACATAAGCCCATGGCAGCATGCAATTCTGTGTTCTTGCCATTGATACCTAATCCCCAAAATTCTTCTTCATCCTTGTGACCAAAGTTTCGCATATAGTTAACATCATGCGCCAAATCATCATCATCAGTGATGATGGCACCCCCCTCTGCGGTATGAAAGACTTTGGTGGCATGGAAGCTGAGGGTCGAAATATCTCCATAAGAGGAAATTGCCTTGTCTTTATACTTTCCACCAAAGGTGTGAGCGGCATCATAAATGACATTGAGGTCAAGCTTATCAGCGATAGCTTGAATTTGTTCCACTGCGCATGGGATGCCGTAGACGTGCGTCGCTAGGATGGCCGAAGTTTGTTCAGTGATGGCTGCTTCGATCAAGTTTGGGTCAATGCACAGGGTGAGCGGATCAATATCCACAAACACTGGCTGGCAGCCCTCCCACACGATGGTTGAAGTTGTTGCCACATAGGAGAAGGGTGTGGTGATGATTTCTCCGTGTAAACCGAGGGCTTTGATGGCAATTTGGAGCGCGATGGTACCATTGCTGACGAAAAACAGATGTTTGACTCCTAAATAGGTTCTTAGTTTTGTCTCCAACTCCTCTACTAAAGGGCCATGATTGGTGAGATGGTGCGACTCCCATATCTTTTGTAAGTATAGGATATAATCATCTATGGGGGGTAGGAAGGATTTAGTAACTTTGATCAAGGTTTTCCTTTTGTTCATTTAGACCCCAAATTAATTTGGATATCATAAAATTGGTGAGAGCTCTTGCAATATTTTGTTTAGAGCCTGTTCTAAAGATAGATTAGCCTGAATTCTTATGATTTTTATGGATTGATTTTCTAAATAATCTATAAAATTATCAATTTTTTTATCTTCCTCTGTGAGAAAATTTAAAAATTCTTTTTCAGAAAGCAAACGATATGGTGAGGGTATACCTGCTTTTCGTTCTTTCATTCTTTTCAAACACAAATTTACATCTGTTTTCATATAAATCAATATATCGATTTCTGGCATTGTTTCTAGAATCTTATGGGATACCTTGCTGGTTTCCCCTCCCACTTCATTGATGATAAAATGATAAACTTGATAATAAAAAGCTTCATCTAATAAAAACCAGGGTTTTGCATAGTCTTGTTTAACTGCTTGATAGTAAGTACAAATCACAAAAAAGTATGTCATTACAATGTTTCTGAGGGTGGGTGTAGCTTCAGAGTACTGATATACCTCATCAGCAATCAGTATATTTTTGATAAAACCAGAGTTTTCGTTTATAAAATTTGTTAAACACGAAAATATTCCTCCACTTTGGGCTAAAATCCTTCTGTCAAATAAAATACCTTTTCCATGTTCTTTGGGTCCTGGAGGATAACCCAATCTTTTTGCTAAACATGAGTTGAGTTCTTTATATAATGTTGTTTTACCTGATCCTGGAAGGCCGATAAATTCAATGCGTTTTCCACCTTCCGGTGAAAGTGGTTTGCGATTTTCTTTAGCTCCAATGCGCAAAAAATGAACAAGTGGATTTAAACCAGACTCTTTAATATCTGGATTAGAGCTTAGATAAAAACTACTATCAAAATTTGGGCTTGGGTCACAGCCAACAAAACCACCATATAATAAGTAGTGTAAGTAAGGGTAAATTCTTTTTCTTGAGAAATTAAGATAATAAGTTCTGTAATAGTTTACATCAAAATATTCTGTATTACGGAGTAATATGAGATCACTTCTTAGTCCTAAGTAGCTACTGTATTTTATAAGGGTCTTATAATACTTTTTCATAATTTGATTTTTCTTATAACAAATATATTTTCTAACACTACTAACACAACGATCTGAATTTGTGGTTTATTATCTATCTACGTTAGTTACTGTAGGTTTTATTTTCCACTTGAAAATTGGGCGAAGTACCCCACTGGTTTTACCAAAATATCCGTTTTTTTTATCAGACGCTGATTGTAAGTTGAAGGTTAGTAAATCCCGATATTCAAAGATATTTCCTTTTGATTCTGTAACAAATCTCAATGTAGAAATAGTGTATAAGCCTGTGTTTAATAAATTTGGAGGAATAATGCATTCAGCTGAGTACGGGCCATGATTTAGATAATGTTTCTTTTTCCATCCCGAGTTGGTTGTGAACACGCGAACACCATTTTCGTTTTGCAAATGTATATGCAAATCAAAGTTATTTTCACCTCGTATCAGCTTATAAAATTCGATACAAATTGTGATTTGGTCATCAATTGTTATTATATTATTATTCTCTGTTTTTGAATTGTTTTTTACACAAATACTCATTAGACGTACATCTTTATTGGCTGGTGCGTTAAACTCTGACCACCTAATCTCAGATTTGTTTTTCATATTGGATTTCAAATAATAGGATGTGGCATCTTGAACAAATCCATCAAAAGATTTATCGCCTTTTTCTAAGACTATAGCTCTCTTACATAAATTTTGAATAGCTTGCATGTTATGACTAACAAAAAGGACCGTCCTACCCTTACCCGCCACATCATCCATCTTGCCCAGGCATTTCTTCTGAAACTCGGCATCACCCACTGCCAAAACCTCATCCACAATTAGGATCTCGGGGTCCAGGTGGGCAGCCACGGCAAAAGCCAGGCGTACGTACATGCCGCTGGAATAGCGCTTGACGGGGGTGTCGATGAATTGCTCAACGCCGGAAAAATCGACAATCTCGTCAAATTTGCGGTCGACCTCCTCTTTGCGCATGCCGAGAATGGCGCCGTTGAGGTAGATGTTCTCGCGCCCGGTCAGCTCAGGGTGGAAGCCGGTGCCCACCTCCAGCAGACTGCCAACGCGCCCCCTCACTTTGACCAGGCCGCTGGTGGGGGCAGTCACGCGGGAGAGGATCTTAAGCAGGGTGCTCTTGCCGGCGCCGTTCGCCCCGATGATGCCCAGGGCTTCCCCCTGCTGGACGGTGAAGGAAACGTCATCCAGCGCCAGGATCGATTCGCCCTGGCGGTTGTTGTGGTCCTGCTGGCCAATCTTGGTATAGGGGTCGGGCTGGCCGCGCCAGCGCGCCCACCACTTGTTGAGGTCGCGCGCCAGGGTGCCGGTGCCGATCACGCCCAGGTTGTAGCGTTTGGTTAGGTGTTCAACGGAGATGACAGTATTGGTCATAGATTAAGTTTTACCACAAAGATTTACAAGATTTTGAACCACGAAGATCACAAAGAACACAAAGAAAGACTTTTAATTATTTTTACTCCCTTGAAGTGCCCTCAGGGTATTGTGCCCTTTTTGGTTCATATTATTTTCAATTCATTCAAAATTATTTAAACCACGAAGATGACGAAGAACACAAAGTATCGTTTTCTAACTTAGTGCCCTTTGTGTCCTTTGTGGTTTAATTGTTTTTAGTTAGCTACACGCTTTATGCCGTCTTTGATCAGGGGCACGTGCCAGTTAATCAAAAAGCCTAATTTGCACCCGCGCAACTTGAGGTAGGTCAGGATTTGTGCCATGTGGATCGGGAGCACTTTTTCAACGCACTTATTCTCAATGATGATGCAATCCTCGACGAGCATGTCCACCCGGTAGCCTGCATCCAGCTTCAAGCCATCGTAATCAATCGGTTGGATGACCTCACATTCAACCAGCATAGCGCGTTTTCTCAGCTCATAGGCCAGGCACGTTTGGTAAGCTGATTCGAGCAAGCCAGGGCCTAAGGCCTTGTGGACCTTGACGGCTGAGTCAACAATTTGAGTGGCGATGGTTTCGATGTCAGTCATATAAATAATTATAGAACCGCTATACCCTGACAGGCACGTTGAGACGCGAAGATCGCGAAGAAAGATTTTAATTTACTTTCTTTGTGTTCTTTGTGTCCATGGTGGTTGATTATTTTCAATTGTTTACTCTTATACCTTAGCGTTCTCATAGTGCCCGGAAGGGTATAGCGTTCTTGGCGGTTAATTCTTTTTCTTTCGAGATAGAACCACAATGACGCTTTGAGCTACAAACTAAATCGTGTCCATAAAGGTTTGTTCGACCTGGTTGAAGATCAAGGCGCCCACGAAGAACACCAGCAGCATGGCGGCCAAACTGTAACCCAGCATGCCCCAGCTGATGGTCCCGGAGCCCAGGAAGGCAGCCCGAAAGGTCTCCACAATGGGGGTGATCGGGTTGACCAGCGCCACCCAGCGCCAGCGCGCGGGAATCGAAGAGACGGGGTAGATGACGGGCGTGGCGTACATCCACAGCTGCACGCCGAAGGAGATCAGGAAGCGCAGGTCACGGTACTTGGTGGTCAGGGAGGAGACGATGATCCCAAAGCCCAGCCCCAGACCGGCCATCAGGAAGATCAGCACGGGCAGCAGCAGGGCATAGATGGTGATCTGCACCGGCGCGCCTTGCAGCATGAAGAACAGCACAAAGCCCAGGAAGAGCATAAATTGGATGCCGAAGGTGATCATGTTCGAGAACAGCACAGAGACCGGCATCACCAGGCGTGGGAAATAGACCTTGTCGAAGATCTTCTGGTTGGTGATGAAAGTATCGGAGGTCGCTCTGAGACATTCCGCAAAATAGGACCAGATAACGGTGCCGGCCATATAAAACAGGAACGGCGGCAGGTCGTCGGTGGGCAGGGATGCGATTTGCCCGAACACCACGGTGAAGATCAGGGTCGTCAGCAGGGGTTGGATCAAGAACCACAGCGGGCCGAGGATGGTCTGCTTGTAATAGGAGACGAAGTCACGCCGCACGAACAGGAAGACCAGGTCGCGGTAACTCCAGACTTCGTTCAGGCGCAGGTCCCACCAGGCGCGTTTGGGCTGGATGATGAGGTCCCAGGATTCAGTGTCGGTTGTTTGATTCATAGGATGAAGGGTGATCCCCTTGTTCTTCGAGGTGAAAGGGGGTAGGTTGTAGGGGGTAGGTCGTGTTTGAGATGATATTTCATTTTGGAATAATTGAAAAATTCCCTTATTCTTTTTATGAGCTATGAGCTATGAGCTATGAGCTATGAGCTATGAGCTGCGAGCCACCAACTACAACCGTCTAAACACTCCCAATCTCTCTATCATCGTCCCAGATGGGGTCGGCGTATGGATTCGGGTCGAGTTCCCCGAAGGCGTAACCTGGCAGCAGGACCCGATTGAAGGCATCTGTCCAGAACAGGCGGGGGAAGCGGTACTCACCCGCGCCGCAGTCCTCGCAATAGGTGTCGATAGCGCCGAACACGGCTCGGATTTCAACCAGCCGGCCGCCGCACTTGGGGCAGGCGTAGCGCTCGAGGACGGCCGGGTTTTGACCTGCCAGGCCGTAGTGGGGGACGTCACCGGTCACCAGGCTGCCCGCACGGATGCGGGCGTGGCGTCCCAGGTGCAGGCCGGCCAGGATCTGGACCGCTCGTCCGACCCGGCAGCCCTCCATGATATGGGTGTCCCGGCTGTCGGTTTCTGCGTTGACCAAACCGATGATGACGCCTGGGCCAATCAGGGCCTGCTCGCCGATGCTCACCGGACCGAGCAGAGCACTGTTTTCAGCGATGTGGACGGCGCGTTGGATGATGACTTTGCCCTCGATCATCACATTTTTGCCGATCACGACATCGGGTGCGAGGATGGCCTCAGCGCTGATCAGGGCACCGCGGTTGATGCGGCAGGTCTCGTGGATGCTGGCGCCGGGTGCAATCACTGCGCCGGGGTACGGGGTGGTTGTGCTGGGAAGGGTCATGGGGTTTCTCCTATAATTAGAATGTTTGTTCTATTATAAGAGATCAGGTTGGAAAATGCAAGAGGGAGAATAGCGAGTGGTTGGTAGCTCTTAGGTGAAAGCTGAAAGGGTCAAGCTGAAAGGGTCAAGCTGAAGGTGACAAATCGTGATTCATTTGATATTTCATTTTGGAATAAGTGAAATATTCCAATAATCTTTTTTTAAGCTTTTAACTTTCAGCTTTCAGCTACCGACTACCATCTACTCCCTACTTTCCAATATCATTGAAATGCAGTCTGGGCGCTTTGCCGACGGCATGCACGTTGAAGCCCATCTCGAACAGCGCTTTGTGGTCGAGGATGTTGCGCCCATCGAAGATGAAGGCCGGGTGGGCCATGGACTGGAAGATGCGCTGGTAATCCAGGGCGGCGAACTGGCTCCACTCGGTCAGGATGGCGATGGCATGCGCGCCCTGGGCCGCGAGGTAGGGGTCCGGCTCAAAGGTGACCTTACGGGCCAGCGCGCCCAATTCTTGGTGGGCGTTTTCGAGCGCGTACGGGTCGCACAGGACGACTTGAGCGTGCTCATCGAGCAGTTCCCGGCACACGACCAGGGCAGGGCTTTCACGGGTGTCGCTGGTGTTGGCTTTGAAAGCCGCACCGAACAGGGCGATGCGCTTGCCGGCCAGGGTGTTGAACATGCTGTGCACCATATTGGCCACAAAGCGTGCCCCCTGGTATTCGTTGATCTTGAGCACCTGTTCCCAGTATTCGGCGACTTCGGGCAGGTTCTGCTGTTCGCATAGGTATACGAGGTTGAGGATGTCCTTCTTGAAGCAGGAACCGCCAAATCCGACGCTGGCCTGTAAGAACTTGGGTCCGATGCGGCTGTCGGTGCCGATGGCATAGGCGACCTCACTCACGTCTGCACCGGTCTTCTCGCACAGGGCGGAGATGGCGTTGATCGAGGAGATGCGCTGGGCTAGAAAGGCGTTGGCGACCAGCTTGGAGAGCTCACTGGACCACAGGTTGGTGGTGATGATCTTGTCGCGCGGCACCCAGTTGGCATACAGGTCCACGACGGTCTGTACTGCGGCCTGGGCGCTGGGGGTGTCATGTCCGCCGATCAGCACCCGGTCGGGGTGCTCCAGGTTTTCGATGGCGTTGCCCTCGGCCAGGAATTCCGGGTTGGAGAGGACGTCAAAGTGCAGGCCGTTTGGGTTGGTGTTGAGGATGTGGGCCATGGCCTCCGCGGTGCGGACGGGCAGGGTGCTCTTCTCGATGATGATCTTGGGTGAGGTGGAGTTTTCCAGGATCTGGCGGGCGGTCTTCTCCCAATACTGGAGGTCGGCTGCCCGGCCGGCACCCTGGCCGAAGGACTTGGTGGGGGTGTTGACGCTGACGAAGATGATCTCGGATTGGTCGATGTGCTGTTCGATGTCATCGGCGGTGAAGAACAGGTTGCGGCCGCGCGCTTGCTCGACGACCTCTTTGAGCCCTGGCTCATAGATGGGGAGCTGGTCTGAATTCCAGGCGTCAATGCGCTGGCGGTTGACGTCAACGACGGTGATGCGGTGCTGCGGGCAGTGCTTGGCGATCACGGCCATGGTGGGTCCGCCGACATAGCCGGCGCCGATGCAGAGAATGTGGGTCATGTGTTTTTATTGCTCCATAAATGAGAGTTGATAGCTAATAGCTGATAGGTGATAGGTGATAACTCGTGTTTGAAATGTTGTTTCATGTTGGAATAAGAGAAATATATCATTGTTCTATTTTTGAGCTAGTAGCTATGAGCTATCAGCTATGAGCTATAAGCTACCTTCTACCTCCTACCAGCTATTCTCCCCATGCATCCGCCCCTCCGACATTAATATATTTGTCGGCTGGGTGAATAAGTATGTGGTTAAGGTTGTCCTGGCGCTGTCCCCCTGGTGCGCCAGCCACCCTTAGCGTTTTTGAGGTTTGACCATCGTTGAGGGCACCTGGACTTTGACTTGCTGGCCCCTCAGAAATTGGATCAGCAAGCGCACGCGTTGACTGCCCTCGATGCGGGTGTCGAAGATGGCCTGGTAGCCTTCGAAGGGTCCGCCC
>Ga0334892_1003465_pt1 | contig 10218 bp, 12 predicted proteins | sample GraSluR3_MG_4_FD_207213 | JGI IMG/M metagenome (GOLD analysis project Ga0334892, IMG submission 207213) | Sludge microbial communities from methane-producing bioreactor in Wageningen University, Netherlands - Granular Sludge_15_04-R3 | ecosystem: Engineered > Bioreactor > Anaerobic >... | reverse complement strand
ATCAGAAGCGGTAAATACACTGAACTAAGAAGGGAGGAAGGACATGGCGCTTATAGAATGCAAGGAACCTGTATTTGATAGAAAGGTAAACAAGGTTCTGGAACTATTGGAAGAAGGAAAAGACAAGGAGACCATAGCAGAGGACTTAGGGTATACCAATCCCATATCCCTTGACAACTACATGAGAAGAAGAAACTTTGCATGGGAGTCCAGGCAGAAAAAATATGTACCAGCTTCTGAAAAGTATTCAGCCCAGGGTAGGAACAATATACTCAAACTAAAGGGAATATCCAAAGCTGCACTTGTAATTTCACTCTTTACAGAAGATGGAGCAGATCCAAGGGATATTGCAGAACAAACTGGATTTGTAAGCCACAATGACATGGCAGTCTATATGAAAAGAAAAGGCTATGAGTGGGATACAAAAAAAGCAAACTACATGAAAGCAAATACAGAAGATGAAGACAGTGAATTAAATACAAGCCAGGTTAATCTAGAGTCTGAAGCAATGGAAGAAATTCTAAGAGAAATACTTCAGGGGATAAATGACTTAAAGGGTGGAAGGAAGAAGGGAAAAGGAAAAAAGGAAATCGGTGAAGAGGCATCAGAGATTCCCAGATACATTATAAACGGTAGCTATGGCACAAAGGCAGTGAGGATGAACTCAGTGCTTGACCACATGATCACAGCCTTTAGCAAGGAGACATATATTTCCCAAAGGGAGATAGTGGAGATTGCCATTGTGGAATTCTTTCTGAAATATGGGAAACCAGGACTCATCCAGGAGTTTCTGGATTAAAACTTAAAAGGAAATTAAAGGGGCTAAATCTTCTAATAAGTGGGTTTAGCTCTTGTTGCTTTTTGGTGTTTTAGCTCAAGGGGAAGAATTACAAAAAAATGACCGAATAGAAATAGAAAAAATGACCGAATAGAAACCAGGAAAGTTAACGAATGGAATTTGCAAGGCTGTATATTTAAGGGGTGAAGGGTTTATGTGGTTCCGATTACGGCTCTAAAACCATAATTAAATCTCACACTTAGAGAGGATTGATCAACTATTTCATTCAAAAATCAGTTCAATCATAGTGTTATCATACCTATTGTAACATATGATATGGTTGTCATAGCAATCAAAATTATATGTCGAGAAGTGTAAAACCTCGATAAACCGCTAAAAATAGCAGTTCTAAATTTACACTAAATTCAGAAAAATGCGACAATTCGAAGGGTTCACCCTTATTGAACTGATTGTTGTAATTGCTATTTTGGGGATTTTACTTGCAATAGCAATACCTAGGATTGGTGGATTTACCGATAGTGCAGAAAGAAGAGCAACTGAAGCAAATGATAGACAAATTGAATCTGCAGTTTCTATGTACAATGCAGAATTTGGAACTGACGTTACACCAGAATCTGCAACTTGGGACCAAATAAGCACATTCTTTGAAGGAGCGAATCCGCCTGTACCAAATAGTTACGAGATAGATCCAGACGGTGAATAATTTTGATCTGCAAATTGTTATAAGGTATTAATGCTAATAGTGTAATTTCACAATCAAACATTTAAGAAGGGCGTCTAGAAGGCGCCTTTTTTATTAGAATAATGGGGGAAGTATGATCGAAAATCAAACGATGAAATCATCTTACATATGGCTTGTATTAATCACAGTTTTATCAATGACAGCACTCTTTAGTGCAGGATTTGACCATGATGTGGTATATTATGGTGTTTTTCTCATGACATTATTTATGGGGATAACCACTTTGGTTTATAAAGAGGTTATAGAACTTAACCGCATTGCGTTAGTTTTTTCTTTGTTTATCCTGTGGTCTTTTATGAGTTTTATTTGGTCTATTTCACCGATACGTACAGTTATTGAAGGGATACAACTTCTTAGCTTCTTGTTGGTCTATCTTCTTTCAAAAAAACTGTCACAAGAAGGTCTGGACAAACTGATTAAAGTCTTGCCTCTGGTAACAGGTGGTATTGCTTTACTAGGAATCCTTGAGTATCTCTTTGTTAGTGGCAGTAGAATTCATGCGACTTTTACTAATCCTAATCCATTTGGTATTTATATGGTTATGATGTTTTTGATGACACTTGCCATGTCGCTTCGTAGTAAATCCAAAGGGTATATGATATTATCAACTTTATTTCTTAGTGCTGTGTTTTTATCTGGTTCTAGGGCATCTATGGGGGCAATGACTGTGGCTTTATTAATACCTTTCTTTGGCATCAAAAGGCCAGATTTAAAAAGTTCAATTATTAGATTTGTGATAATATTAGTTTTTGCGTTTGTATTTTCACAAATAGCCTTATATGCTTCTGTTTATATCAGAGAAAACATTTTCGTTGATAAATCCCTTCTGGAAAGCATTACACGGAGTAGTTCTTTTGTAACCTCCTCTCTTAAAGGAAGATTGGAATTCTGGCGGGTAGCGTTTGATTTGTTTAAGAACAAGCCATTTTTGGGCTATGGTCATGGAACTTTCTTTTCCGCATATTATATTGAGTATGGTATGAATGAATGGTATTCAAGGTTCACTCATAATCATTATCTGCAAATGGCAGCGGAGATTGGTGCAGTTGGCGTTGGATTATTTTTGTTGTTCTTGTGGACTTCGTTTAAAGGTGTGATTCACAATGCAAAACAAAGTGAAAAGCCCATCTTCTTCTGGGGAATAGTGGCTGGACTTGTGGCATTCTTGCTCCACATCGGCGTGGACTTCACATGGAATTTTCCAGCCGTTACAATGCTCTTCTTTTTCTTTCTAGGGGTTGTTACAAAAGAAGATACTAAAGCGCCACTAATGCTGAATAAAACTGCAAGTTTAATAGGGCTTGTGTTGATAATATTGGTAACAGGTTTGCAATTGGGATCTACAAAACTTTACATGAAAGCTTTAGACTTGGAGCAAACAGACTCAATAGAAGATGCTCTTGATTTGACACAGAAAGTGAATAAAATTTATCCTATTAGTCCATTTGGGCAATCATATGAAAGTGAGCTATTAATTAAACGATATTTGGAAACTAAAAATGATGAGGACTTGAAAGCGTCATTTGTAGCAATGGAAAAAGCTATTGGCAATGGGCCATACGATGCAGGAACACATTCGAAAATAGCTAGACTCTACAAGCAAAATGGTGATTTTGAAAATGCTGAAAAACACCTTTTAACTGCGACAAAATACAGTGCCTATGTTCTAAATAGTTTTATTGATCTAGGCAATCTGTATATTGAAACAGGTAAGACGGAACAGGCAGAAGAAACCCTCTTATCAGCTCTTGAAAGAGCCCCGTTCGCAATTAAAAGTACTCCAGGTAAGGAACGAGAAGCAATTGTAGATTCAGTTGCGATCATCCATCTAACTCTTGCAAACCTATACAGCCAAGCTGGTTATCAGGAAAAGGTTCAAGAACAGATTAATCAGTTGATAGAGCTGAAGGAAGAGTATCCGTTTTTGGAGAAGTATTTTAAGTAGAAATAAATTATAAAGAGGAAATCTATGAATGAAAAAATAGGAAAAAATGATATGGTAGATTCACAGGCTGCAATATATGCATATATAGGATATAAAGAAGGGAACCGTTACAGACATAAAGCGATAGTCCTAGTTTCATCTAAAGGAAAAGATCGTTACAATAATGTTCTGTATGTAGCAATAGATTCAAGTAATTTTCATGTAATTGTAGAAGGAGATAATAAATTTTCACATAATTTCCATGGAAGATATGGACATGAATATAATAGATTCAGTTTTATCCGAGGGACATTAATAATTCATTCAACAGATATCTGGGGAAATGCTATTGAACTTAGTATAAGTAGTGTATAGCAAATCCAAATTAATAACTTCTCACTTGTTGACCGCTCAAATATGAGCCACCAATATTGACCTAGGGGAGGCTTAATCCCTACAACACTTGCAAATGGTGACCGAGTCAGGGTCACGTGTGAAAAATCGCGAAATTCCATAGGGGGGATACCCCCAGAGCGTTTTGATAATAGCCACAAGGCTGTAATGTGCTGAAAACAGTGCGTTATGAAGCCCTGTGGCTATTTATGTTTCGTCCAAATGGTTTGATTTTCATGCAAAAAAAGGCACAAAAACTGTATAAATAACTTGCTAAAATACCCTGTTTGAGTGATTAATGTAATAGGGAAATTTAAAGGAGGTGCATGATGCGAGCATTATTTGGAAGAAAAATCAAGAACATTGTGGAATTACGAGAAGCCACAGAGCGCTCAAGGAAGTCAGGCTTGAAAGGAACGGTCTATACGGTGGACCGAGAGGTTGAAATGACAGACGATGCATTCAGGGAGTTCGGGAAAGACTTTCTGAAAGACCAGCCCTGGATACTGAAAACCGATGGAGGCTACAACGAGAAGGGCGAGTACAGATGCATCAGGGTCAGAAATGTGGACACAGGAGAAAGATTGTTGGTTTCGTCAGAGGGCTTCGAATATCCCAGGTATATTGGGGTTGAGTTTGATGATGAAGATTAGCTGAGATAGCAAATAGCCAAATTGGTAATCAGGGAAAGGGTATAGGAGATTACCATATTTGAGATCTAACTTTAATCAACCCAATAAGGAAGGATGGTAACAAATGGAACTCAATTACAATGTAAAAGGTGAAAGGCGAAAGCAGCTGGTGAAGGCTTTAGAAGATATTCTCGGTACTAAATCAGAGTACATGGGCGTACCAACATTTGCTTATCGTATAGGTGGGGTTATTGTAGACAGGGATGGAACGGTCACCAGCGAAGGCACATCAACAGAGGTGTTTAAGAATATTGCCATAGCTCTTAGCCTAAGAGGTTTTGAACCAGAGGGTGGTCTTGAGCAGGCTGATGTAAGAGTTGAAGGGGAGAAAGCAACAATCAAAGATTTACCAGCTACCAGAACTAATAAGGTGGATCTTCTAGAGATTCAAATGCCCAGAGAAATGTTTACTGAAAAGGGGATTGAGAATCTAAGAAGGCTCATCCTTGCCAAAGGTGATCTTATTAAGAAAGCCATCGGTACTGATGAGCTGCATTTGAATATAGAAGAGGAGACCATTGGCTTTCCCTGGTTTCCACTTAAGGGTGATGCAGATGAAGTAGAGCACCACGAGAAATTCATCGAAGCACTCTGCCACATGGTCATCAAACAAAAGCGGGTAACTGCCAAAAAGGTGAAAAGCGAGAATGAAAAGTATGACTTAAGGTGCTTTCTCTTAAGGCTCGGTTTCATAGGGGATGAACACAGGGCTTTCAGACGCTACTATCTGAGAAACCTTTCAGGGAACGCGGCCTTTAAGCGTGTGGAGTAATGAGTCTGGATAAGTTCAAAGTCTGATAAAAGCTAAAACGGATAGATGGGATGTAGGGTCCACAGGTCTATCCGTTTTCCAATTTCAGTTATCTAGAACGTCCAGATTTGTTTTTACTGTGTGTAGGTCATCGTCTCGCCTGATGCAAATGGCATTAACTGCTAAATGGGTTTTGCCATTTTCGCTCGGTGCAGTAGCTGGCCATGTCTCTTAGGGTTTTGAAATAATAGCCACTGCCTCTATACTGAAGGCACCAGAGGTCTCTCGAATCAGAGCGCTTATCCCTCATTACGATGACTGGGTAGAAGTGTCCTAAACTCATCACGCGGATGATGTCAAAGTGCTCTGTATCAAGTCCTGCTTTTATGCTTATTGGAATTTTTAGCATGTGTTTCAGCTCCTTTCCTATTCCCTCGTTTGAATCTGCGTTTTTTTACACGAAGCCCCAGCCCGCTGTCCGTATTGAAAAGGACCAGGGATAAATAGGCCCCTACCCCATTCTAATAAGCTTTACTGCCTCTGGTATTATTAACTTTCCATCAAGTCTTTCAAATCCCAGAAATCCAGTTTCATAATTGACAGCATACAACTCTGTTAACCTGGCAATTGTAAGGGGCTGACGTTGTATGATCCAGTAGAAGCTGAAGTCTCCAAAGGCAACGGGTGCTTTACCACTCTCGATACTAGGCATATAGTTTGAGTAATAGACTGGCTTTCCTAGGATGGTATCATCCACGCTATTGTAAAGATAGTTCCCATTGGCATCCTTTAAGGTTCTAAGGTAAAAGGCTGTTTCATCATTCATAAGCCATACAGCATTTCTCCTGTGTTCAGGCTTAAGAGAGAAGTATAGTTTGATTACATCATCATAGCTTAGGTCAATACCTTCCTCAATAGTTACACCAACTTCACCGCCACCTGTGGCATGTAGTATCCCAGTAGGAGCATCAATGCCTGTACCATTAATGAAGGCATCCTCCTCAGCTCTGCCAAATCTTCTGGAAAACTCGTTCTCAAGATAACCTTCAATGTTGAAGTTGTTATCACCTACAAAGCTATTCTTGATCTTTGATATGGCAGCCAGTTTATAAGAATTTGCTGATATTTGTTTGAATCCATCTGCGCTTTCAGGTATTGTTGTCATTTCCTTTAGCCACTGGGCACTTCCTATGGAAGTAATAACATTAATCGTTCCTTCGCTGGTAGAAGAGTCAATTGTAGTGGCTAACCTTCTAAAGACATTTTCCTTCTCAAGGGTCTTTAGATACTTCTCATTGAATTCGCTGGGAACAACATATCCTGAAGAATTTCCTCCTTCATTCATATCAGAGGGTCTATCGTGTTTTCCCCTCATTGTGTTCCAGAATGCATAGTGATAAGTTGCTGTAGTTTTCATTATAAAATCCTCCTTTTAGTTGAGGGCGGTCATTTTTGAGCACCCTGGTAATCTTTCCTTGCTGTAGTTTTGACTGTCTAAAGCTCATTATCTTACCCAGATAATAATAGAAATCCATTCATTCTGTTTTCCTCCTTTCCGCGTCTTGTAGTTAAAATGAGATAGAGTGGGGGATAAGCTTTATATCCTTCCAGCCTTAATGAAATAAGGCTGAGAGCCACTCTAATAAACACAATTGCCGGTGGTAATGATGTTTTATATTTTTGGGGCAGTATGTGGCAGGTTTTTAGGTAAGTTTCTCGCGTGACTAAAGAAATTTAAAACCTACTGAAATTCCTGCCACAAGCTGCCCCATTGTGGATTTAGTCTAGAAACTCTATTCCTCTTAGGAGTTTATAGCCAACAAAGACTGTGGTTTTCTCGCCACCGCTTCTTGGTCTTTTCCTTACGATTTCTCCCACGTTGGAAAGGGCTGCCTTAAAGTTCCTGGCATTTTCTGCGTAGTAGCCATTTTCCCTGCACCAGCTCTGGTAGGCAAAGTATATGTCAGAGGTTCGTTCTTCACAGTTGCCATCCTTAACCAGGCGTTCTTCAATGAAGAGTCCAACCTTGTCATTCTCCCTGTGATAGGCAAGAGTAGCATCCTGTACAGACTTTGGCATATCAAGACCAGTCTTACAGAGCTTCTGGTAGCCTTCCAGAACCCAGTTTAGAATACCGCTGAGGTTTTCCTGACGGAAGAACTCGTGCTTTAGACCATGGTCCCTTTCATGAGGTGCAAAGTGCCTTTCAAAGGGGATGATCTTAACACGTCCACTGGTGAGGAGGGTTAGGTCTGTCACCGTTGGCAAGTGATTGGTATTAGTGAAGATCTTAAATTGGGGTTTAAAGTCAAAGCTGTTCTCATGTAGGAATCTGGCATTGATTGTATCACTGCCAGTCAAGGTCTTAAGAAGAGCAGCACTTAAGGTAAGTTTCTTATCAGGCTCACTGATATTTACAAATCTTGCACCAGCAAGTCTTGCTACATCCTCAGAGGGTGCTGAGCCGTTTCCATTTGATTTGATCCCTATGGTCTCAGGTCTTGAGGTCCTGCCATAATCACCACAGATGCGAAGGAAGGTCTCCATGGAGGTTCCCTTGCCATTACGGGTGGTGGCGCCAAAGAGGATGAACATGGCTTCATACCTTGTATCACCAGTAAGGGAATAGCCAAGGCTCTTTTGAAAGAAGTCCGCCTTTTCCTTATCACCACTCATAACCTCATCAATAAACTTCTCCCATCTGGGACATTTGGCTGATGGATCATAATGGGCACCTGCTATTTTGGTAATATAGTCCTCAGCCCTGTGGTCATAAAACTCACCTGTCTTAAGATGGAGAGTCCCATTTTGGCAGTTGAGAAGATAGATGTCCTTATCAAAAGCGCTGATGGATAGGGGATGAACGTCCTGGGCATCCTTTAGAATGGTTTCTCTTAGCCTTCTGGATTGCCACCTGGATACAAACTCGATGTATTGCTTTCTAAGCTGCTCTTCTTCGATTGTTAGGGCATATATCATAAGCTTATTGGCCAGTTTCTTACAAAGGTTCATGACCTTTAGGTTTCCAGTATCTGCTCGCCAGGCTCTGCCATCATAGACAAACCATTTCTTTCTCTCAGTGACATATCTGGTGATACCACTGTAATGGTCTGCAAAGAGATTACTGTTACCTATGTCATTCCATCCATAGCGTGGATTGCTGTGGGGAGATAATTCTGCCAGGGGCTTACACCCTGGAACGTCAAAGTCTGATTCTATGGTAGAGAGCCTTCCTAGGGGACTGTAGACTTCTGATACGCTCTCAGCGGCTTTTTCCAGGGTGATCTGACCATAGGTAGACCCACTTTGTACCCTATCCCATTTTTCTCTGTAAAGACTACTTAGGCGAAAGAGTCTGTCCATTTGACTTAAGTCCCTACCACACCAGAATGCCAGATGGGTACAAAGGCCAAGGTCTGCTTCACTATGGGATTTGCCTTCAGGAATTTCACCGGCCCAGAGCCTGCTAAATTCATCGTTGTTTTTAGCCCCACTTGCCTTTTTAAGCACCTCCTCATCAGAGAGGTAGGAGAAGGGAGGCTTATGGTTTTTATTCTTCTTTTTCTTGGGCCTTAGCATAAAGCGGTCAAGTAGTATCTGCAGCTTTTCCTTTGCATCAAGAATGTCTCCATCCTGAAACACATTACCAGTTATGGTTACAAACTTGTTTGTAGCACCACTGACATAGACCTCCAGGCCAAGGGTCTTGTTATTGATGTAGTACTTGCCGGTATTGTATTTAAAACCTGGGGCCTTAAAGAGAATACGCAGGCCAGTTCCTGAAGGACTGATCTCCATATAAGAGCCATGGAATAATTCCACAATAGCCTTAGCCATGGAGGTAAGGGAACCATCTTCATTAATACAGTGGTCCACATCAATGGCAGAGAAATCCTCAAAGACTCCAATGCCCATACCATCGTACTGGTTTATTAGTTTTAGTACTGAAGCAAGATCACTAAAGGTCTTTATATTATTAGGCTGAGCACGTCTTCCGTTTATCTGATAGGGAACCTTTGTAGGTTTGTCCTGACCATTTCTTTCCTCGTACTTCCAAAGACAGTACTTTCCATTCTCTTTTAAGTCCTTAGGCAGATTGTCATATTGCATAGGGGATTCACCTCCTTCCTGGGGCTGGGTTTCTAGTTTTAACTGCTATAGGGTATGGGTTTATGTCTTGAGGAGTAATGAAATACATCTTTAGTCCTCATCATCAAAGAGTTCTTCCGCGCATTCGCTGCAGAAATATCCTGAGTAGACCGAATCCATTTCCGCTGTGTCAATCAAAGTGGAGATGAAATAACCCAGATCTGTTACACAAAGCTTGCCACAGTTTTTACATTCCATTTGAATCTGCATCCTGCTCACCTCCTCTAGGTCTTTCAGAGCCATCCAACTGGCTAAGCAGCTCCAGCAGCTTGTCATAGTTGATAAACGCCTTTTTCCCTACATAGATAGCAGGGAGCTTACCATTCTTTAAAAGAAGCCTTATGGCATGTTCAGGCAGGATGCCTTTCTTGGCTATTTCCCTTACAGTAAGCATTGTAGGTTTGTTCTCTGTCAATTTGTCCACTCCTTTCAATAAATTATGGTTTTTGGTTTTCCCAGCCTTATAGGAAAGTTTCTAGTCCAGGTAGGGAACTCACAGTACAGAAAGATAAGAGAAGATGAGTATTCATTCCCATCTACAATCTCTCATAAAGTGAGATTTCTAATTTAATAATACAACATTAAGTGAGAGGTGTCAATGCTAAAAGTCACACTAAGTAAGAATAAGTTAAAATAACTTAAAATAAATCTCACATTATGTTTGACAATACTCACTGATGGTGATATTATTAACTCAAGAAAGACAACAATACTAAATGAGGTGAGATGATGTTTGCTGAAAGGTTAAAAGTATTAAGAGCGGAAAAG
>Ga0334892_1003461_pt1 | contig 10223 bp, 10 predicted proteins | sample GraSluR3_MG_4_FD_207213 | JGI IMG/M metagenome (GOLD analysis project Ga0334892, IMG submission 207213) | Sludge microbial communities from methane-producing bioreactor in Wageningen University, Netherlands - Granular Sludge_15_04-R3 | ecosystem: Engineered > Bioreactor > Anaerobic >... | reverse complement strand
TGAAAATTACGCGCGTGGTGTCGTCGTACGTCAAGAGGATGAGGACGTACATATCGACATGCACATCATTGTAAGCTACGGGACGAAAGTATCTGAAGTCGCATACAACGTGCAAAGCCGAGTGAAATATACGCTCGGAGAAACTTTAGGATTAAACGTTTCGTCGGTAAATATATTCGTTCAAGGCGTTCGACTGACGAATGACTGACGAAAACGGAGGAGGATTTGGTGTGGGTTTAAATCGTTTAGATGGCGTGGCGCTCTCAAACATGATCGCAAACGGAGCGGCCAACTTGAGCCAAAACGCAGATTATGTAGATTCGCTTAACGTCTTCCCGGTTCCAGACGGAGACACGGGAACGAACATGAACTTGACGATGACGTCAGGTGCGAAAGAAGTAGCAGCCATGAACTCATCTGATATCGCAGAGGTATCATCAAAGTTCGCTCGTGGACTCCTGATGGGAGCACGCGGAAACTCAGGCGTTATTTTAAGCCAGTTGTTCCGCGGCTTCGGGAAAGCCGTTGAAGGAAAGACGGAACTCACGACAGTTGATTTTGCAGAAGCACTCAAACGCGGTGTCGACACGGCATACAAGGCGGTTATGAAACCGGTTGAAGGAACGATTTTAACGGTTGCTCGTGAAGCGGCTGATGAAGCGCTCCTTGCGTCTGAGTCGACAAGTGATTTCACAGAGTTCATGAAACGTGTCATCGTCGAGGCAAAAGCTTCGTTAGACCGTACACCGGACTTGTTACCGGTGTTAAAAGAAGTCGGCGTCGTCGACTCAGGTGGTCAAGGACTTCTCGTCATTTACGAAGGATTCCTTGCGAGTCTTGAAGGAAAAGAACTTGAAAAACCACATACACCGGTGATGGATGCATTGATCGAAGCAGAACACCACGCGCATGCGGCACAAGGATTCATGTCGACAGAGGACATCGAATTCGGTTACTGTACGGAGATCATGGTCCGTTTCCAAGAGGACAAGCTGAAAGATACACCGTTCAACGAAGATGCATTCCGCAACGAGTTGTCTGAACTCGGGGATTCTCTTCTTGTCGTCGCGGACGAGGAACTCTTGAAAGTTCACGTTCACGTCGAGACGCCAGGTGAAGTCATCACGAAAGGGCAACGTTTCGGTGAACTCGTCGCGGTCAAGATCGAGAACATGCGTCAACAACATTCGACGATTCTTGAAGAAGAACACGGTGCCAACCAACACGGTATTCAACAAGCGGAGAAGCCGAAAGCGCCATTTGCCATCGTAACGGTCGCAATGGGCGAAGGCGTCAGCGAACTGTTCCGTTCACTCGGGGCGGCCCACGTCATCGAAGGTGGTCAGACGATGAACCCGTCGACAGAAGATATCGTCAAGGCGATTGAGTCGGCACATGCGGAACACGTCTTCATCTTCCCGAACAACTCCAACATCATCATGGCGGCTGAACAAGCGGCGTCTGTCGCACCGTGCGGCGTGTCGGTCATTCCGACGAAGACCGTCCCACAAGGTCTCGCTGCAGCCATCGCATTCAATCCTAAAGCGGATGTCGAGATGAATGAACATGCGATGAAAGCGGCAGCCGCGACCGTGAAGTCCGGCCAAGTGACATACGCTGTTCGTGATACGAGCATCGATGGCGTTGAAATCAAAAAAGATGAGCACATGGCGATTGCTGAGAAGAAAATCGTTTCTTCATCTCCATCGAGCTTAGAAGCGGCTAAACGATTAGTCGATGCGCTCATCGATGCAGACGACGAAATCGTCACGATCTTAACAGGAGAAGGCTCTTCTGCATCGGACGTAGAAGCGTTGACGTCATATATCGAATCGGTGAACGACGAGATTGAAATTGAAGTTCACGACGGCAAACAACCGCTTTACTCTTATATTTTTAGTGTGGAATAAGCTGTTTCGAATCCCTACCTTCTGTATAATGAAGGTAGGGATTTTTGAAAGGGGGAAAAATTGATGAAATATCGTAGTGTGTTTGACATCATTGGTCCGGTCATGGTCGGACCGTCGAGTTCGCATACAGCAGGTGCTGCCCGCATCGGCTTGATGGCCGGGAAGTTGTTCGGGAGAACGCCGCGTACGGCGCACATCACATTTTATGGGTCGTTTGCTGATACGTATCGGGGTCACGGTACGGACGTGGCGATTGTCGGTGGAATCATGGGATTCGATACATTCGATCTGAGAATCCCACAGGCGTTAGATATCGCCCGTGAAAAAGGGATTGAGGTCATCTTTGAGACGAGTGATCTGTTGACGGATCATCCGAATACGGCCCGGGTCTTGCTCGAGGATGAATTTGGAACATTTGAGATTGTCGGAATTTCAATCGGTGGGGGAACGATTGAAATCACGGAACTGAACGGATTCCCGTTGAAACTGACAGGTGGGGGACCTGCACTCGTCGTCTTGCACCATGATCGATTCGGGGCCATCGCGGCTGTGACCGGTGTGTTGGCGAACCACCAATTAAACATTGGACATATGGAAGTGAGCCGCCATGAAAAAGGGATGCAGGCGTTGATGGCAATCGAGATTGATGAGACCATTCCTGCGGAAGTGATCGCAGAGCTGGAACGGTTACCGCAAATCGAACGGATAGCTATTTTTGGGGAATGAGGAGAATGTGTGATGTTTAAATCAGTAGAGGAATTAGTGACGATTGCAACAGAACGGAACATCCCGATTTCGGAAGTGATGATCGAGCAGGAGATGCACGTCAGACGTGCCAGTCGAGAGGACATCATCGGGATGATGGACCGAAATCTTGAAGTGATGGAGGAGGCGGTCGAACGCGCACTCCAAGGTGTCACGTCGGTTACGGGATTGACGGGGAATGATGCCGTACTCATGCAAGACTACATTCGTTCGGGCAAGTCGCTCGCGGGAGACCTCATTTTAGATGCCGTCTCGAAAGCGATTGGGACGAACGAAGTGAACGCGGCGATGGGACGAATCTGTGCGACACCGACGGCGGGGAGCGCGGGCGTCGTACCGGGAACGTTGTTTGCGGTAAAAGATCGTCTTGAAATGGACCGCGACGCGATGATCCGTTACTTGTTCACATCAGGTGCGTTCGGATTCGTCGTGGCGAACAACGCCTCGATTTCAGGGGCGGCTGGTGGATGTCAGGCCGAGGTCGGGTCAGCGACGGGCATGGCAGCCGCGGCCATCGTTGAAGCAGCTGGCGGGACACCGGACCAATCGGCTACGGCATTTGCGATCGCCCTAAAAAATATGCTCGGTCTCGTCTGTGATCCTGTGGCGGGGTTGGTCGAAGTTCCGTGCGTCAAGCGAAATGCCATGGGCGGTGCCAACGCCATTGTCGCAGCAGATATGGCGCTTGCGGGGATTACCTCACGTATTCCTTGTGACGAGGTCATCTCGGCGATGCATGAAGTGGGCCAAATGATGCCGACCGCCTTAAAAGAGACGGCAAAAGGCGGACTTGCCAATACACCGACGGCTCGTCGCCTCGAACGAAATATATTTGGAGCGAAAGAAGATGCAAAACAATGATCGACTGACGACGCTGAAAGGGGTCGGGCCAGAGATGGCCAAAAAGTTAGAAGTGATGGGACTTGTTCGAATCGAGGACGTGCTGGAGCACGTCCCGTTTCGTTATGAGAATTATAATAGTGGGACGGTGACGACGGCTGTTCATGGTGACCTCGTCAAGTGGAGCGGGACTGTCCAAGCCGAACCGCTCGTTCGCTACTATAGTAAAGGAAAGAATCGTCTCCAGTTCCGCTTGCTACTCGAAGACCGATACGCCGTCCAAGTGACGATGTTCAACCGTGCCTTCTATAAAGAAAAATTGGTGATCGGGGAGACGGTGACGGTCAAAGGGAAATGGGACATGAACCGGATGACAATCAGCGCGACCGACCTTGAATTTGGTGCCCCCTCAGGCGGATTGCAACCGATTTATTCATTACGAGCCGGGCTGACACAAAAGAATTTCAGTCGGATCGTGAAGCTCGCTTTTGAGCAGGTGAACGATTTGCCCGAACAGGTCCCGCAGGCCATTCGCGACCGCTATCGATTAGTTGACCGGATGACGATGCTACGTGGGATGCATTTTCCAGATACAGTGGAGACCTATAAACAGGCGAGACGAAGCTACGTCTATGAAGAGTGTCTCATGTATCAGTTGAAATTACAGGCGTTTCGGAAAATGGAGCGGTCAGGAAACGGTCGGGCCCTTCACCTCGATAAGCATCAATTGAATGAATTCGTCAAACGGCTCGCATTCCCATTAACCGGTGCCCAGACAAGGGTCATCCGTGAAATCGTATCTGACCTTGAAAGACCAGAACGGATGAACCGATTGTTACAAGGGGATGTCGGGAGCGGGAAGACCGTCGTTGCCGCGATTGCCTTGTATGCGACTGTGACGGCCGGGTATCAAGGGGCTTTGATGGTGCCAACAGAAATCCTTGCCGAACAACATGCGACATCGTTACAGGAATTATTTGAACCGTTTGGCATCACGATCGCCCTCCTGACGAGCTCGGTGAAAGGGAAGGCGCGCGAAGCCCTCCTGACGGCAATCCGATCGGGTGACGTCGACATCATCGTGGGGACGCACGCGCTCATCCAAGGACCGGTCGAATTTTCGAATTTACATTTGGCGATCACAGATGAACAACATCGATTCGGTGTCGAACAACGGAAGAAACTTCGCGATAAAGCTGAATTCGCGGACGTCTTATATATGACCGCGACGCCGATTCCGAGGACGCTTGCCATCAGTGCGTTCGGAGAGATGGATGTTTCCACGATCGATGAGATGCCAAAAGGACGAAAGCCGATTGAAACGTATTGGGCGAAACACGACCAAATCGATCGTGTGCATGCAATGGTCGATCGGGAACTCGCACTCGGCCGTCAAGCGTATGTGATTGCACCTCTCATCGAGGAGTCGGATACACTAGAAGTGGAGAGTGCGACGGCACTGTATGAGCAGTTGAAAGAACGCTTCTCGAACTATGGTGTTGGTCTGATGCATGGGAAGCTATCGAGTACAGAAAAAGACGAGGTCATGAAATCATTCGCCGACAACGCGACACAGATTCTCGTCTCCACAACGGTCGTCGAGGTCGGGGTGAACGTTCCAAACGCTTCACTCATCATCATCCATGACGCCGAGCGTTTCGGCCTCGCGCAATTACACCAGTTGCGTGGCCGTGTCGGTCGTGGTGCCCATCAATCATTCTGTATCCTCGTCGGGGACCCAAAGTCAGATGTCGGGAAAGTTCGACTGAAAACGATGACGGAGACGAACGATGGGTTCGTATTGGCGGAGAAAGATTTAGAGTTACGTGGGGCTGGTGATTTCTTCGGGACCGCACAAAGTGGTCTCCCAAGTTTCCGGGTCGCCGATCCCGTTCTCGATTTGAAAGTGATGGAAGTAGCCATGCAAGATGCCGTGAAACTTCTCGGAAGCGACGCCTTTTGGCATGACGCCCAATATGAAGGGTTACGTGGCTATTTGAAACAACTCGACCTTCTCGTTGGGGAAAGGTTAGAATAGTACTTGAAAATGACGACTAAAGAATGTATACTGCTATTAGTACCAGGTATTAAGTTCTTTAGCGATTAGTTTAGGAGGGAACTGAATGCGGGTACCTAAGAAAGAGCGGCAACGCTTGTTACAAGAAACGATTGAGCATAACCCGTTCATCAAAGACGAAGAACTGTCAAAACAGTTTTCTGTCAGCATCCAGACGATTCGACTCGACCGGATGGAATTAAAAATTCCGGAAGTGAGGGAACGGATCAAACATGTGGCTTCCGAACATCTCGATGAAGTCAAATCGCTTTCAATGAGCGAGGTCATCGGTGATATGATTGACTTGAAGCTAGATGACTCTGCGATCTCAGTCCTCGATATAGAAAAAGAACACGTCTTTAGCCGCAACGAGATTGCACGTGGACACGTCTTGTTCGCGCAAGCCAACTCGTTAGCGGTGGCGCTCATCAATGATGAATTGGCGTTGACCACTAAAGCGGACATTCGCTTCAGTCGCCAAGTCCATCTTGGAGAGCGAGTCGTTGCCAAGGCTCGTGTGATGAAACTACGAGGGGACGGGAGAACAGACGTCACAGTTGAAAGTTATGTCGGTGAGGAGTGCGTCTTTGATGGCGACTTCACGATTTACCGACGTGGTGAGGAGGAGCAAGCATGAAGTTAGCGATTGATGCAATGGGTGGCGATCACGCACCGAAGGCGATTGTAGAAGGTGTGAAACGGTTCGTCGCGCAATATCCGAACGAGTCGATGGAACTCTTTTTAGTCGGTGATGAGGTGAAGATTGCCTCATACGGTCTTGATGACCCTCGAGTGACGGTCGTTCCAGCCAGTGAGATCATCACAGGCGAAGACGAACCGGTACGGGCGGTGCGCCGTAAGAAGGACAGCTCGCTCGTCGTGGCAGCTCAGCTCGTCAAAGAAGGAAAAGCGGATGCTCTCGTGTCTGCCGGGAATACCGGCGCATTGATGGCGGCGTCTCTTTTCATCATCGGACGGATCCCGGGAATCGAGCGTCCGGCATTATCTCCGACGTTCCCTACATATACTGGTAGTGGTGTCGTCGTCCTGGATGTCGGAGCGAATCCGGATGCAAAAGCTGAACACCTCGTCGACTATGCGATTATGGGTTCACTGTATGCGGAACATGTGCGTGGCATCAAGACACCGCGTGTCGCTCTTCTCAATATCGGGACAGAAGCGGGTAAAGGAAATGCGCTGACAAAAGAAGCGTTCCCCCTCCTTGAACAGGCACCTGTCCATTTTGTTGGGAATGTCGAAGCGCGTGAAGCGATGTCAGGTGACGTGGACGTCATCGTGACCGAAGGATTTGCAGGAAACATCTTGTTAAAGGGTGTGGAGGGCTCCTCTTCAATGCTCATGAAGATGATGAAAGAACAATTCACGAGTGACCTTGTATCTAAACTCGCCGCTCTCATCTTAAAACCGAAATTGAGACGATTAAAAGAAACGCTGGATTATCGCGAACACGGGGGAGCCGGATTATTCGGGATCAATGCGCCGGTCATCAAGGCGCATGGGTCGAGCGATGCACTCGCCATCATGAGTGCGTTGAAACAGGCGAAAATCATGGTAGATCACGATGTCGTGGAAAAAATCAAGCGTGCCAAAGCCATAGACTAAGCGAAAGCAGGTGAAGATATGGGGAAAGTAGCATGGGTGTTTCCGGGGCAAGGTTCTCAAGCCGTTGGAATGGGACAAACCTTTTTAGATCACCCTGAAACGCTTCAAGCAATCGGACGTCGACTCGGGTTTGACCTCCTTGAAGTCATGTCATCCGGGTCGAAGGAAGACCTACAAGAAACGGAAGTGGCACAGCCGGCCATCGTGGCGCACGCCTCGCTCCTCGCGCAAGCCTATGCGAAGAGCGGTGCGGCACCAGATGTCGTCATCGGGCATAGTGTCGGTGAATATGCGGCGCTCGTCAGTGCGGGTGTCATCGATCTTGAAGAGGCGACCGTCCTCGTCCGAGCACGTGGGCAGTTGATGTCTGAAGTGAAGGATGGAACGATGGCGGCAGTCGTCGGGATGACCGATCTTCAAGAGGCGCTCCATATCACTGAAAAGATCAGTGCGAGCGGGAATTTAGTTCAAATCGCCAACTTGAATTGTCCTGGTCAATTCGTGATTTCAGGGCATGTCGACGCGGTCGAACAAGCGGGCGTGGAATTGAAGGCTGCCGGTGCGAAGCGGGTATTGCCGTTAAACGTATCTGGAGCGTTCCATAGTTCCTACATGATGCCGGCGGCAACGCGTTTCCAAGATGTCCTCGCCTCGTCACCGTTTGAAGCGGCTTCCGTCGACATGATTTCGAACGTGGACGCGGCGGTGCATCGTGACCCTGAACAGTTGAAGGCGTTATTGACGAAACAACTGTATTCGTCTGTCCGCTTTGAAGATTGTGTACGCAAGGCGATTGCAGACGGCGTAGACACGTTCATCGAGTTCGGCCCATCTTCACCGCTTTCAGGATTGATTAAACGAATCGACTCGAACGTTTCGATTCAAAAGGCGACCACGCTCGAAGAAGTCGCCTCGTTAGGAGGAGAAGTACGTGCATGATCAAGTGGCGATCGTGACAGGGGCGTCCCGGGGAATCGGGGCGGCCATCGCGAAGCGTTTAGGGGAAGACGGCTTTCGGGTCGTCGTGAACTACTCGGGTAGTGAACAAAAGGCGAATGATGTCGTGGCCATGATCACGGAGGCAGGCGGCGAAGCCATCGCCGTGAAAGCAGATGTATCGAATGCTGACGATGTCAAAGCGCTCGTCAAGACGACAGTCGATACGTTCGGACGCGTCGATTGTCTCGTCAACAATGCAGGAATCACCCGCGACGGGTTACTCATGCGGATGAAAGAAGCCGATTTCGAAGATGTGCTATCGACGAACTTAAAAGGCGCCTTTTTGACATCACAAGCCGTCACGAGACCTTTGCTCAAGTCGAAAGCAGGTCGAATCATCAACATCGCCTCGGTTGTCGGGATTACCGGCAATGCAGGACAAGCGAACTATGCGGCTGCAAAAGCAGGGTTGATCGGATTGACAAAATCGGTGGCGCGCGAACTCGCGGGACGTCACGTGACGGTCAATGCCGTCTGTCCAGGGTTCATTCAAACGGATATGACCGATGCCTTGACAGATGCTCAACGAGAGGCTACACTCGAGCAAATTCCGTTCAACCGTTTCGGACAGGTGGAGGATGTGGCGAACCTTGTCTCCTTCCTCGCATCGGAACAAGCGGCTTATGTGACCGGGCAGACGATTGCCGTCGATGGCGGCATGACGATGGCGTAAAAGAGAACTTTACCAACAGACTGACATTTAATATACTTACCTTTGGAGGGATTTTATCATGACAAAAGAACAAATTTTAGTAGACGTACAAGAAGCAGTTGCTGAGAAGCTCGGGAAAGACGTATCTGAGATCACAGCAGAGAAATCGTTCAAGGATGACCTTGGTGCGGATTCACTTGAAGTAATGGAAATGGTGATGGACCTCGAAGACAAATTCGACATCACGATCGAAGACGAAGACGCTGAGAAGCTCGCGACTGTTGGTGACGTAGTGGCTTACATCGAAACAAAATTGTAATCAAGCCATCCCACCGCTCGGTTCCGGGCGGTGGGCTTGTGCTTATTCATGGAGGGAACTATGACAAAAGACAAACGACGGTTTGACCGTCAAGGGTCGGCGCAGCGACGTCGGCGTCAGGAGATGGAACGAGCACGCATCTTGGAATTATTTAAATCATTGGAAGAACGGTTAGACGTTCAATTTTCGAATCACGACTTGTTGATGCAGGCGTTCACACACTCATCTTATGTGAATGAGCAACGCGGGTTACGAAAAGACAATGAACGTTTAGAATTTTTAGGGGATGCTGTTTTAGAACTGACCGTATCTCGCTTTCTCTATGAGACTTATCCGGAGCGCTCCGAGGGGGAATTGACGAAATTACGAGCGGCGATCGTATGCGAACCGTCACTCGTGAATTTTGCGGAAGCTTATGCTTTCTCTGACTTCATCTTGCTTGGGAAAGGTGAAGAGTTGACCGGTGGACGAAAACGTCCGGCACTGCTTGCCGACGTGTTCGAATCCTATATCGGTGCTCTTTATTTGGACCAGGGAATTGAGGCCGTCGAACGATTCCTCGCCGAAGCGGTTTTTCCGAAAGTCTTAGCGGGAGTATTTGAAGAACAGACCGATTTCAAGAGCCAGTTACAGGAGAGCGTTCAACGGGAAGGACTCGGACCTGTTTCGTATGAGATAATCGAAGAACGAGGTCCTGCGCATAGCCGGGAATTCGTCGCACATGCACGCCTCAGTGACGACATCGTCGGTGAAGGGGTCGGACGTTCGAAAAAAGAAGCCGAGCAATTGGCTGCCAAAGAAGCGCTTATTGCCTTTAACCGGCGCTACGCAGATTTATGAACAAAAGGAGTGGACCGCTTAGGGATCCACTCCTTTTCATGTCAATTGACCGAGTTCTTCGACGATACCATCGACTTCCGACAAAGAGAGCGAAGAGCGTGTCATCACATACTCGTAAATCTCTTTCACCGCTGACGGATCAGCCGCATTATATTCTTCCGCTTTGATCGCACCGCGGTTAATAATGTTCATCTTATCCAAAATCGCTTCAATCATCTG
>Ga0334892_1003458_pt1 | contig 10227 bp, 8 predicted proteins | sample GraSluR3_MG_4_FD_207213 | JGI IMG/M metagenome (GOLD analysis project Ga0334892, IMG submission 207213) | Sludge microbial communities from methane-producing bioreactor in Wageningen University, Netherlands - Granular Sludge_15_04-R3 | ecosystem: Engineered > Bioreactor > Anaerobic > Unclassified... | reverse complement strand
CTCCATCCTCGCTAGCTCAGTCACCCTCGTCGGAACCTCTACGAATGTGGTTGTCAGCGGCCTGTTGACCCAGTATGGACTGCCACCCTTAGGGATGTTTGAACTGACTGCTGTTGGCATCCCTATCCTAATCGTTGGGCTGCTGTACATGTACTTCATTGGATGGCACCTGATACCCGTTCGAGATGCTGAGGGTCAGGATCTTCAAAGAGATATCCTTTCCTACTGCTCGGAATTTAAAGTGACACCCGAATCACCATGGGCAGGTCAATCTCTTAATGAGCTCGGTTTAGGCCATGAATACGATCTGTATGTCTTGCGCATTCTAAAAGAATCTGGCTTGCCCGTTGAACCACGCGCGAGTACGGTGCTTCAACCGGGCGATCGTGTGTTAATTGAGGGCAACAAAGACAATCTGCTGGCATTAAGAGAAAAGAATTTGGTTGAGTTCACCGGTGAATTTGTACATGAGACGGACCTATCCAAAGGCCTCTCCTTGGCCGAGGTCATCCTGTTACCTGGATCGCCGTTGATTGGCCGGACATTGCGTGGGGTAAACTTCAGAGATCGCTATGGGTTGCAGGTGTTGGGGATCAACCGCAAGGGAGAGACAATCCGCAGACGCATGAGCCAAACCAGATTACAAGTCGGCGATCAATTGCTGCTCCAAGGTAACCCCGGAACAATCCAGGGTCTCGGAAAAAACGTCAACTTCCGGGTTGTATCAGGCCAGTTAGATATTATGCCTGAAACCGCTAAAGCGCCCTTAGCCCTGGCCATTTTTGCCGGTGTGATCCTGCTGGTCTCATTCAATGTGCTCTCACTACCAGTGGGCGTGATGTTAGGTGCACTGATTGCCTTCATTACCCGCTGTATCACCCCCGAAGAAGCTTACCGGCAGGTCAACTGGAGTGCCTGGCTGTTGATCGCGTGCATGCTGGCATTGGGTCGGGCAATGCAGGTATCTGGTTTGGCATCCCTCCTCGCTGATCAAATTGTGGATCTGATCGGTCTATCTCATCCCATCTTGCTTCTGTCCACGTTCTTTTTCCTGTCGTTACTTTTGACTCAACCCATGTCAAACCAGGCTGCAGCGGTAATCATCACCCCGATTGCAATGCAAGCTGCCTTACATTTAGGACTTAATCCGCGCACCTTTGCTGTAATGATCGCCATCGGCGCCAGCAACTCCTTTATCACCCCGCTCGAGCCGGCTTGCCTAATGGTCTACGGCCCTGGCAACTATCGATTCTTTGACTTTGTCAAGGTTGGTTCGATCCTGACCGTATTGATCTTTATCATCGCAGTGTTAATGGTCCCCTGGATCTGGCCGTTGTAACCAAATTTAGGCAAGCCCTATTAAGCACACGCTGAGTTACCCTGGTCCAACCCCTGTGTGACAGCTGCCACATCCCCCTCACCACGGTTATGCCTGTCCCCAAACAAATCATATTCTGATCAATGCTCAAGCTTGATGCAGGGGAAGCAATGCGCCAATGGCGGTAACCAGCGCATTCAATTCTTCTGCAGTATTGTATCCCTGCACCGAAATGCGCATGAAATGCTGACCATTCCATTTAATGCAAGGCACTTCAATACGGTATTGCTCATAAAGCTGCCTCTGAAATGTAAATATCTCCCGTATCTGTGGTAATCGAACCACTGCCATTTGCACAAATGGCGCTGCCCTGACCAAATAGGCACTTTCCAACTTGGTTAGCTCATCAATTTGCCTGAGCCCAACTGCAAGGAATTGCTGACACTGCTGTCGGATAGCCGGCCAATGATGCTGTTCCTGAAATTGAATGGCAGCCGGAACAGAGAGATAAGCAGATGGGTCATTGGTGCCCGCCCATTCAAAATAATCAAGGTATTTAGAACCGGATGTAATCGGCGAATCCTCACCCCATCCCCAACTGATCACCAAAGGTTCTAACAGGGCTTGAAGCGCCCGGCGGGTGTACAGAAATCCGGCCCCTTTGGGACTTTGCAGCCATTTATGGCAATTTCCAATATAGAAATCCGGATCTATACCCGCTATATCCAATGCGATCTGACCAGGCGCATGTGCGCCATCGATGATGGTCAGGATCCCAGCTTCTCGGGCTCGCATGCAAATCATTTCTACCGGCATACGGACAGCCGTTGGAGAGGTGATATGGCTGATGAAGATCAACCTGGTTCTGGACGTCACGCCCTGCCAGAAGTACTCGGCGATTTCAGCAGGAGAAGCCATGGGCAAAGGGATCGATTGTTTCACGAGAACTGTGCCCTGCGTCTGATTGAGAAAATTCCAGATGTTCTCGCAAGCTCCATATTCGTGATCCGTGGTCAGTATCTCATCTCCCGGATCCAGTTGCACCGAACGGGCAAGGATGTTGACCCCAAAGGTAGCATTCGGGATATAGACCAGGTTGTCCGCATCTGCGTTTAAGAACCTGCCTAGGGTTTGGCGCGCTTGCTTCAAAGCAGGCAGCATTTCAGACCTGATAAACTGCACGGGTTGGCGTTCAAACCGCAATTGCCATTCTTGATAGACCGCCATGATCGCGCGGGGTGTCGCACCAAAGGATCCGTGGTTGAGGAAAATAATGTCCGGATCAAGTAAATAATGTTCTTTCATGTGTTATCCATCCCTCAAAGAATGCTTCACAAATGGGTTTTCCTGATAAATAATATCTGTCACCATAGGATTTATTTGGTGCGGTGCATCCAAATTGGTTTTCTCTTTTCGGAAAATTATAGATTTACTCAATTGGCACGTCAACAATTGAAGAAGAGCATTTAAATTAACAAAATTGGAAACATCCGAATGGAAATTAGAAACAAAAAAACCATGGAAAACTGACCTTCATTCAGTAATAGTAGGCTGCGAATACATCTATAGGAGCACGTTATATTTCCAGTTAATAAATTTCAAGCGCTCTTTCGTGAAGTTCACTCTATTCCTGTCGCTATGATTGAATCGACCGCAGCTAAAATCTCTTCTAGTGATGCAAAAGAACCGATTTTCCGATAACCCAAGCGTCCTTCGGTATTGAGGATAAAGGTCTCGGGGACGGATTTGACCTGGTAGATCTTAGAGATCGCACCGCGCAGGTCCGGGCCATTTGGGAAGGTCACCCCATATTCTGCCAAGTACGCCCAAGAGGCAGGCTCTGTATCCATGTAGGCAATACCCAAGAAGACCACCTGGTCGAAACCATCCGTCTGATAAACTTGCCAAGCCTCTTCTAATAAAAGCGCTTCCTCATCGCAGGTGGTACACCAAGAAGCCCAAAAATTGATCAGGACCACTTTACCCCGTAAATTTATAGTGTCAATGACCTCTCCTGAATAAGAAGCCAAGGAAAAATCCTCAGGTTTCTCTCCCAACCTTACTGGCGATGTTTCATTTTGAAACAGCCGTGCACCTACCAGCACCAGCAAGACCAGCACCCCGGCAAAAGCGCTTGCCGCCCATATATTAAGACCTTTTTTCTTTTTAGATGGTTGTGAGTTCGCTTCTGACATGCTTGTCAATCTAAATTTCTCAGGTCTTGTTCGACCTGCTCAAGATAAGGATCTGATGGCTGTTCAACCTCAAGGTTTGAACCGCCTTGTGAGCTGCGTTTCATCTTTGACAAACCTAGAGCGACGCCCAACAAGACCACGATGGGAGGAGCTAGGTACAAGACCCAATTCAACCCCCGGAGCGGCGGTTCTCCCAATACCCGATCACCGTATTGGGTGACGAAGTATTCTGCAATTTCTGCTTCTGTCCAACCCTCAGAAAGCTGGTCCCGAATCAACTCACGCCATTGCTGGCAGGCCTCAATCGGGCATATATCCAGCGGCATATTTTCACAAATGGGACAAAACAACTGGCTGGCGATTTGGTTGACATCATCATCGGACGGCGCTGGGGGTTGTGCTTGGACAACCTTGTCTGATAAAAGCACAGTGAGCATTATCACTAAAATCAACTTGAGGAAATTTTTCGGGAAATTTAATGACTTTACCATGAGCTTCTTGACGGTTAATTTGTAATGCTGATAAGGATACCATATCGAGGCCCTTTTATAAGCATGCTGATCATCATCACTAATCAGGAGCCCAGTAATGTCTAATAAGAATAGCAGCCTGTACGTATCATGACACAGGCTGCCACTTAATCAACTATTCGCGTTGGCTATGGGATTAGATTTAAGCTGAGGTTGGCATTCTCAATCTTCAAACACATCCTGGTAGGCTTCAGGGACAGGATGTCGTCCTGACCAAACCACCTTGCGAAAATAAGTCGGATCGGTATTACCTTCTGAGTTGATCAACAGCACTTCAGCTTTCCGGTCCAGTCCCAGGGATTCTCGCAGCGGCGCACATTCAGGACGCAGCATGATAAACATTAGGGCACCTAAGGTCGCCGCCCCTGATTCGCCGGAGACCACAAAAGGGTCGCCAGCCAATGGCACGCCATACACACGCATCCCCTTGGCAGCTACATAATCCGGGCATTTGACAAACGCATCAGCGGTGTCCCATAAAACCCGCCACGCTTGGGGATTTGGATCTCCACAGGCTAAACCCGCCATGATCGTATCCAAATCACCGCTGAAGCTGTGCGGTTCACCGTCGCCAATCTGAGCAGACTGAAATAAACAGGCGGCTTTATTCGGTTCGACCACGATCGAGCGCGGCCGTCCAGGTCCAAATAACTGGGAATAAAAACCCAATGTGGCGGCTGCCAGTGAACCAACGCCAGCCTGTACCAGCACATGGCTGGGTTTAATGATCCCTTGAGCGGCCAGCTGCTCCTGCGCTTCAGAAAACATGGTCGTATATCCCTGCATAACCCAACGCGGTACATCCTCATAGCCCGGCCATGAGGTATCCGAGATCACTTTCCAGTCGTGCTTTTGGGCATCTTCATTTACCTGGCGGACGGCGTCATCGTATGTGCCTTCGACGACCACAACCCGAGCGCCATTACTTTCAATGGCACGGATGCGAGCCTGAGAGGTGTTTTCATGCACATAAATCACAGACTTGAATCCCAAACGAGATGCTGACCAGGCCACACCCCGTCCGTGATTGCCATCAGTGGCAGCCGCAAAGGTTAAATCGCCCAACCTGTCACGAACTGAGCGAACCCCCTCCTGGGAGAAAATATCCAATTCATCAAGACCCATTTCTGCCTTGACAAAACTGTAGATAGCAAAGGAACCGCCCAGGACTTTAAAAGAGCTCAAACTAAGCCGAAATGATTCATCCTTGACCCAGATGCCGCCTAATCCGAGCATTGAAGCCAAACGAGGCAGGCTCTTGAGTGGGCTGATCTGGTAACCAGGGATACGGCCATGAAAGTCACGTGTCTCACGCCAGATACCGTGCGGCAAGAGCTCATCAACGGCCTGACTGTGTTCAATGGTTCGGGCACGAGGGTTATCGATCCAGGTAATCGGTAGGGCATATGTCATGTTATCCTCCAGAAATTAATTGTCAGACAAATGATAGCACCTTAATCAGGATAGAGCAGGAGACGTTCATCACATTTTATACTGCTGAACCGCACAGGCTAAGTGTTTTACACAAACCGCCCCACTGGAAGCTGATTCTTTGTGGCTTGTACCGGTTATAAATATTATTATTTATAACTGCTCAAGCAGCCTTGTTGCTGTTGGGTGGGGTGTGTGGTGTGGTGGCTTTGCCACCACACCACACACCCCAATTCCCTCGCACGCTGAGTAGTTACATTTTTTTAAAGTTGAAGTTACTCTTAGTGAAATCTGATTTTTATATACTTAAGCTCGATTGGATTAAGAACTAAACGTGGCCGTGTGGTTATTCTTGTTCTCGGCGATTCTGGGTTGAACCCGGTAAGAGGGCAACTATCGTCCCTACGGTCAACACCCCTGTGCCAACCCAAAGCCAAGTGACCAGTGGGTTTAGAAAGATCCTGAAGGTGGCCTCATCTTGTGTTATCGGCCGCCAATCAATCAAAACTGCGTAAAGGTCCACAGCCAGGTTGCTCTTTAATCCCGGTTGTGTGACTGCTAAACCCATGTTTTGATAAACCTCACGCTGCGGATAAAGTGCACCAACAGGGCTGTCCTCCTGCAGGACTGCCAGCACAGCTTCGGTAACAAAACGACCATCGCCAGCGTCAAAATGATCAATCCCATCAAATCTGAAGGTATAGTTACGAATTTTGACACTCTCTCCAATAGACAGCGTCGCTTGAGTCTCTTGCTGTAAACCTTCGATGCCGATGATGCCAACGCTCATTAAAATAATCCCTACATGTACCAACACACCCCCATACCGTCGATGATTCCGCTGGAGGGTCTTCCACACGATGCTTAATAAATTCCAGCTGGAATTCCGCTGGGCGCGGATTCCCTCTCGGATAATTTCAGCACTCATGACCACCAGGCTCAGCCCTACCAACCATAAGGCCAGCAGCACAACCCCATGCTGTACATCGCCAAGGCCCCATGCAATCAATGGGACTGTAAAAGAGATGGGTAATAGAACCAACAATCTTTTTCGTAATTTTGCCAGATTTGTCACGGTCCACGCCGCTAGGGGGCACACTCCCACCAGGAATATGAGGGTAATAAATAAAGGTCCGGTAATGCGCTTATACCAGGCAGGTCCCACCGTGACCTGTGTATCCGTTAATAGTTCCGAAATAATCGGATAGATCACACCAAGAAAGCAGACCATTAAAATGCTCAACAGAACCAAGTTGAGCAATAGCGTCAGCACTTCTTTTGTAAACCCAAATTGTGGCTCATAACCTGAAGCAAAATCTCCCCAGCGATAAACCAACAAACCCAGAGAACCCAAGGTTAAGATGGCAGTAAAAATGAACAAAGGTTCGCCGATATCACTCCCCGCAAAGGCATGCACCGAGGAGAGCACACCTGAACGAGTCAAAAACGTGCCGAAGATGACCAAGATAAAGGTTAAAAAAACCATGACGAGATTCCAGCGCATGAAGCCTGCTCGCCGTCTTTGCAAGAGTGTTGTGTGAATCAAGGCGGTCGAGCTGAGCCAGGGCAACAACGCGGCAATCTCAACCGGATCCCAGCCCCAATACCCTCCCCAACCCAAGATATCATATGCCCAACGCATGCCCAGCACAAGACCTAATGAGAGAAATACCCAAGCAACCAGCGTCCAGGGCCTGGCGATTTCTATCCAGCGTCGGTCACGCCGATCTGAAGCCAGGGACCCCACCGCCAACGCAAAAGGAATAATGAACCCAACGAAACCCAGGTATAGGGTCGGTGGATGCCAGATCATCCCGGGATGTCGCAACAGGGGGTTGAGTCCCTGTCCATCTTGAGGGATAAGGGGCCAAGCTCCCCTGGGCCCCAAGACGGCTATCACCCGAGCGCCATCTGGCAGGTGCCAAAAACGATTAAAGGGCGTCTCCATGAACACATTTAGCATCAGGAAGAAGACCAACGTAAAGAACACCACAACTAAGGCCCAGGGTAGTAAGTCAGCGTCATCCCGCCACTTGCGTACAGCAAAAAAGAGCGAAAAGCCGGACATCAGCCATGACCAAAACAGCAATGAACCGCTTTGTCCACCCCATAATGCGGTTAACCGTAAATAGAGGGGCATCTCAAGGCTGGTCACGCTATAAACATAAGCCACATCAAAACGTTGAATCGCCAGCAAGATCGCTAAAGTGATCACGCTGGCTGTTATCAGAGGAAAAATCAACAGCAAGGCTAAGCGGGCTGATTCAGTCCAAGCAGGCGATTTCTGGAAAAAGCCCATAACAACCGCCATCAATCCATAAACAGCCAATAGGAAAGCCAGGGCAAGTGTCAGATAACCCAGGGTGGCAATCATAAAAATTATTTCTCTACTTGATCTGGAAGGGCTTCTTCATACTTGGTAGGACACTTCAACAGCAGTTCTTCAGCCAAAAAAACGCCATCGGTGTTCAAGGTACCGGTTAGAATGGCTTGCGCCTCATCTCGAAGCATGTCAGGTGGTGCACCCTGATAAACAATGTTCAAGCGGGGGTTGTTTATGTTATTTACTGCTTGGTGTAAAACCCAGCTCAATCCACCGGCAGCTTTGATCTCACGCTCATCTCCCGGGATGTGGGCAATCATGAATTGCAGTTGGTCTGCTTCAGAATCATAGGTAATGCTGTCCCCGACAACAGCTCCGGAGACACGCAGATTCTGTCCCACAAGATCTTGATCCCCTGCCCCTAATTCACGCACGGTCATAAAAAATTCGGCTGTCGCCTTCGTCGCACTGATCACCATCAAGACCACCGCCATCACAAACAACCCTCCACCGATGATAAATTTCAACCGGTTGGATTTCGACCGTGAAAAAGCCGTATGTGCCATAGTCGTGCATCCTAACAACATATTACCAATAAATTCAGTGGACTAATTATAACGGAAAGGTCAATGATGGGAATAATTTGGTACCTTAGAAGCAAGTATATCGCCAGTTTTTCACCCTTGTTTTTCCCCACTGGGGAAAAACAAGGGTGAAAGAGCATCCCGGTGGTCCCCTTCCTATGGTATATTTTAACCGTTCAACACTATCTCTTGGAGAACTTGGAGACAGCAAAATGTACATTGCAATTGAGGGCGTGATTGGGGTTGGCAAGACAACATTGGCACGCCTGCTTCAACCCGCCTTCGATGCAAAACTTCTCCTTGAAATTTTCGAAGAAAACCCTTTTCTGAGTGATTTTTACAGTGATCGAGCGCGGTATGCCTTTCAAACGCAGATCTTTTTCCTCCTCAGCCGTTATCATCAACAACGCAAAGGTGTTCGAAAGGCTTTGAATGAAAAACCTTGGTTGATTTCCGATTACACATTTGAAAAGGACAAGCTGTTTGCCGAAGTCAATCTTGAGGGTGACGAATTGGAGATGTACTACCGAGTTCACGAGGCCTTGGCTGAAAAAATTGCCAAACCTGATTTGATTGTTTACCTCCAAGCGGATACCGAAGTTTTGATGCACCGTATCGCTCAGCGCGATCGTCCCTATGAGCGCCAAATGGAGATTAACTACATCGACATCCTTAACCAGACCTATGAAATGAATTTTGCGAACAATCCAACCCAATACTGTCTCACACTCAATACCAACCAATTGGACTTTGTGCGCAAGCCAGGTGACTTAGAACTGGTCCACCAGCGCATTCGCCAGGCACTAAAGATGGCTCCCTTCCAAGAGAGCCTGCCAATCGATATGTAATCTAGGGAGGTCTAATGCGCATCACACGAGATTTGCTTCATAAATTCGCTCGGGAAACGGTTAAGCAGCGCCAACGCAGCGAACCTGACCTTCACGCGGTCTACTTGATGGGCTCAATGCTAACGGACCATCCCTTACTAGGGGGGACCACGGACATTGACCTGGTGCTGGTGCATAAATATCTTGCTCCTGCCCAACGGGAAACCCTCGCCCTCACCCCTGAAATTTCACTGGACATCTTTCATAAAACCCAAGAAGATTACCAAAATTTACGCCAATTTCGCAAGGATCCTTGGATGGGTTATCCCCTGACCTTCAATCATATCCTTCTCTATGACACCGACCATTGGTTGGAATTTGCTCAATCCAGTGTGACAGCGGAATTCCACCGCTCAGATAATGTGCTGGCGCGTGTTAACACCTTCTTGGCTGCAGCACGTAATCGCTGGCGGACATTAACCACCCCACCGCAAACGCACATGGTCTGGTTAGATCGATATTTAGAGGCGCTCGCACTGGCAGCCAATGCCATTGCTGGTTTAAACGGCCCTCCACTAGCGACTCGGCGGTTTATGATCTCCCTCACTCAGCGTTTGTCAGCATTGGGTATCCCTGAAGTTGGATTAGGACTGCGAGGACTGCTGGGTTGTTCAGCAGCACAGGATTTACCCTATGAAAGGTGGATCGATGCCTTTGAGCAAGACCTGATTCACCTCACAGAATCAACCACCCCTCCCCCTAGCCTCTCCCCTTGCCGGCATGTGTATTATGTGGATGGCTTTCGTGCCCTTGCGAAGGGTGAAGATCCAACCAATGTTGTTTGGCCGTTATTGCGGACCTGGATCGACGTCCAACTTGCACTTACAAAAACATCTCCTGGCTCCAAAATCTGGCATGAAGCGATCGAAATGCTCACCCTAACAGAAGAAGTCGTCGATGAAAAAGTTGATGCCTTAGATGCTTATTTAGACAACCTTGAGGTGTTAATTGAATCATGG
>Ga0334892_1003454_pt1 | contig 10242 bp, 5 predicted proteins | sample GraSluR3_MG_4_FD_207213 | JGI IMG/M metagenome (GOLD analysis project Ga0334892, IMG submission 207213) | Sludge microbial communities from methane-producing bioreactor in Wageningen University, Netherlands - Granular Sludge_15_04-R3 | ecosystem: Engineered > Bioreactor > Anaerobic > Unclassified... | reverse complement strand
CATTAACTGAGACATCTTATATGAATATAATTAAATAAAATCAGAAAGATTCTTCAGTGGTACCAGAAAAGATTGTTTTTTATGTCATTCTGAGCATCGCGAAGAATCTTTCTTTTTAATTGTGAATCGTGAATTGTGCATTGTGAATTATGCTTTATTATTGTATAATATAACTTGCCGACCGACCATTCGGTTTTTGTATTATACCTATTAGATCAGGAGGAATTTCAAATGAATAAGAGAATAATATCACTACTTTTAGTATTGATAATGATAGCGGCATTTGCCTCGGGCTGTGCCGGAAACAAGGAAGAGGAAGTACAGGTGGACACCTTTACAGCGGTCCAAACGAAGGCGGCCCAGCTTGGGACGATTGAGAATGCAGTTACAATCAACGGTAAGGTTGCAGCAAGCCAGGAAGTATCCGTAATGCCTAAAGCGATGGGAACGGTTGTTTCACTAAATGTGAAGCTCGGAGACCAGGTCAACGAAGGAGATGTACTTTTTACGATTGAGCAGAAGGATATGAACCTTAGTGTATCCCAGGCTGCCAACGGTGTTGACATTGCAAGAAAAAGCGTTGATCAGGCCGCCAACGGACTGAACTCAGCAAAGATCAACTATGAGTTGAACAAGGAAAAGATTGATAATGCCCAGCTAAACCTTGAGAGAACGAGAACCCTCTACGAAGAAGGAGCAGTATCTAAGAGCCAGCTTGAACAGGCTGAACTCAGTGCAAGTCAGCTTAATCTTGATGCACTGCAGTCACAGATTAACCAGGCTCAAATCTCCTACCAACAGGCTCAGGAACAGCTTCAGCAGGCCCAGATTTCCTACCAGCAGGCTCAAAGCGGTTTAAGCAATACCGTGGTTGAATCACCCATGGCTGGTATCGTATCCACTCTTAATGTCAAAGAGGGGCAGATTGCGGCAAGTGGTCAGCCAGCTGCGACAATAACCAACACTGATACGGTTTATGTAAGGATAAATGTTGTGGAAAATGTTGTAAACAGACTTGAAGAGGGCCAGGAGGTACAGGTTGCAGTTCCTGCAGCTTTTGACGGTTATATTGACAGTGTGATTGACTATGTCAGTCAGTCCGCTGATCCAATGAACAAACTGTACGAAGTCAGAGTTTATTTAAATAATGCTAAATATGGAATCAGGTCTGGAATGACCGGTTCAGTTAAGCTCAGCATTGACAAGGCTGAGGATACACTGGTAATTGATTCAAATGCAGTGCTTGATAAGGACGAAAGGAAAGTTGTATATATAGTCCTGGAGGATAAGGCTTATGAAAAGGAAGTCCAAATCGGTCTTGATACGGGAGATCAAGTTCAGATCACTTCAGGCTTGTCACAAGGTGATATGGTTATAGTTGAAGGCCAGCACTACGTATCTGATGGAGTAGTTGTGAAAGTCGTAAGGGGTGAATAGGTATGAATTTATCTAAACTGTCAGTAAAACGACCTGTCACCATTACCATGATTGTCCTGATTGTGGTTCTAATCGGTGCAATCTCCCTTACAGAGCTTCCAATCGACCTGTTCCCTGAAATTGAGGTGCCAGTTGCAGTAGTTGTTACAACCTACTCGGGAACCGGACCACAGGAAATGGAGAATCTCATAACCCGACAGATCGAGGGTGCGATAGCAACAGTTGTAAATATTGACAATGTATCATCCATATCATCAGAGGGGACATCCATAATAATTGCCCAGTTCAACTTTGGTGTTGATATGGATATGGCTGCCCTTGAAATGCGTGAGAAAGTGGATATGGTCAAGGGATTCCTCCCAGAGGGTGCAGAGGATCCAATGGTTATGAAAATTGACCCAAATGCACTTCCAATAGTTCAGATTTCACTTTCAACTGAAGGTGATCTTGCTGGGCTGCAAGACCTTGCTGAGGATACCTTCAGTCAAAGACTTGAGAGAATTGATGGAGTTGCTTCGGTTGATATATTTGGGGGCTACTCCAGAGAAATTGAAATAGCAGTTAATCAGAACGAGCTTTCAAACTATGGATTGAGTACAAGCCAACTGACACAGCTGCTTGCTGCATCAAATATGAACCTTCCTGGTGGAAGCGTAAGCAAGGGAGACCAGGAGCTTTCAGTCAGGGTAACTGGTGAGTTTGACGATATCGATGATATCATGAACATGCCTGTACCACTGAGTTCAGGGGATGTAATAAGACTTGGAGATATTGCAGAGATAAACCTTGTGACCAAGGACTTAAGCACAATCTCCAGAACCAATGGAAGGGACAGCATCACCATGTCCCTGCAGAAACAGTCTGGAAGAAACACAGTGCAGGTAGCGGAATTAATAGGCGAAGAGGTTGAAAGAATAAAGAGGGATTATCCAAATGTGCAGATTGATGTAGTTCTTGATACAGCTGATTTTATTGTTCAGTCAATCAATACTGTTGCAAAGAATGCGATATTTGGATCACTCCTTGCAGTGTTTATTCTGTATATTTTCCTTAAGAACCTGAGAACTACACTGATAATTGGTATAGCAATACCGATATCACTAATAGCATCTTTTATCCTGTTGTACTTTAACGGTATAACATTAAATATCATGACCCTGGGAGGACTCGCCCTTGCGGTGGGTATGCTGGTTGACAGCGCCATAGTTGTACTGGAGAATATATTCCGGTACAACTCAGAAGGCCACTCAAGGGAGGAGTCTGCCATCGAGGGAGCATCCGAGGTTGGGATGGCAATTACTGCGTCAACCTTGACTACAATTGCAGTGTTTATACCGATCATATTTGTCGAGGGAGTCGTTGGAACCATATTCCGGGATTTTGCCCTCACAGTGACACTATCACTAGGAGCATCCTTGCTTGTATCATTGACCCTTATTCCAATGCTGTCATCAAAGATATTGAAGGTGGCAGAGGCTGAGAAGGGCAAGAAGAGAAAGCTGGAGAAATTGTACAATGCCTTTGACGGAGTTTATGGAAAAGTTGAAAAAACTTACAGCAAGCTTCTTACAAAGAGTCTTATCAGAAGAAAAATGACCATTTTTATTGCTCTGGCAATATTTTTTGCCAGTATTGCAAGCTTATTTGTTGTTGGAATGGAGTTCCTTCCATCAACAGATGAGGGTATGATAAATATATCCGTTGATCTGCCACTTGGTTCAAACATTGAGAAGATTGACCAGGTAACACAGTCAGTGGAAGAAAGAATATTGGAGATTCCTGAGTTGCAGATTATTTCAACCAGCGTAGGCGGTGGAAATATGATGATGGGACCAGGAGGTGGAGGAAGCTCCACAATTTCATTGCTACTGATACCACTCTCTGAAAGAGACAGATCAACTGCAGATGTAGCTGAGGAGATCAGACAGCTGGTCAAGGAGATTCCAGGAGCTGAAATTTCAGTATCAGCCTCATCCACAACAGCAATGATTGGTTCAGGCAACCCTGTCAGCATAAGCATCAAGGGAGCTGAGCTGGATATGCTTGAGGAGATTTCAGAGAACGTAAAGAGGATCGTTCAATCAGTTGAGGGTACAAGAGAGGTTACAACGAGCATCAGTGACTCCGTGCCGGAGCTTCAGGTTCTTGTGAACAAGGAAATTGCTGCAACCTACGGACTGACGGCTGCTCAGGTTGCAAACAGTGTAAGGAGCAACGCAGCTGGAAGCACAGTGACAAGGCTCAAGGACGGTGGAGAAGAGATCGATGTTGTGATTAGATCAGTTGGGGATATCACAGATAGCATTGGAAACTTTGAGCATATGGAGATATCAACTCCAATGGGAACAAACATCCCACTTAGCCAGATTGCAGATGTGACAATCGAAAGAGGACCAACATCAATCAGCAGGGAGAACCAGGAAAGGGTTGTAACTGTAAACAGTCAAATCGTCGGTAGAGACCTTAACAGCATAGTATCTGACATAGAGGAGGAGCTTGCTCAGTACCAGATGCCTGAAGGTTACAGCTTCAGCATCGGTGGAGAGAACGAAGAGATGATTGATGCGTTCCAGCAGTTGGGACTGGCATTGGTGCTTGCTTTGATTCTGATATACATGGTAATGGCCGCACAGTTTGAGTCATTGATTTATCCCTTTATTATAATGTTTACAATTCCACTGGCATTCTCTGGTGGAGCAATGGGACTTTTCCTTACAGGGAGAGCTCTTGGAGTTACAGCGCTGATAGGTGTTATAATATTATCAGGTATAGTAGTAAACAACGGCATTGTCCTCATTGACTATATCAACACCCTGAGAAAAAGAGGAGTTGACAGATACGAGGCAATAACTACTGCAGGACCGATAAGGCTAAGACCGATCCTTATGACCAGTCTTACAACAATACTCGGACTGATCCCGATAACCTTGGGAGTTGGTGAAGGAGCAGAGCTGATGGCTCCCCTTGGAAGTGTTGTAATCGGTGGATTGATTCTTTCAACAGTCCTTACTCTGGTGGTTGTACCGGTCATGTATACAATCCTTGATGACATGTCAACCAAGGCAAAAATGAAGGTCAGAAGAAAGAAAGAGTCAGAAGGTGAGGCTCTGTAATGGCTGGAGTTAGAGAAGAACGACGCAAACAGATTATTGAGGCTGCAATGGATGTATTTGGCAAGAAAGGTTACCACAGAGCCAAAATGGGAGAAATCGCAAAAGTCGCTGAAATTGGGAAGAGTACAGTTTACGAATATTTTGACAGCAAGAAGGACCTATTCGAGGAAATGCTCAGATTCATAGCATTGGATTATCAAAATGACGTTAAAAGAGCACTACAAACTGGCAACGGATGCAGGGAAAAACTCCTTGCATTCGCCAGAAACCATGGAAGCTTTATAAAAAGCCACATGGAGTTGGCAGAGAACACCATGTCAGAATCCAATAGCGTCTCAGAAGAGATTAAGAAAGAGATGATGGCCTGGAAGATGGAAGTGTTTAAGATGATTGAGGATATAATAAAGAGAGGTGTTGTGTCAGGTGAGCTTAGGGAGGATCTTGATACAAGAACATCTACAGCAATAATCCTTGGGGCAATTAATGAAAATTATGCCATACAGGTTATTGTCGATAAGAAGAAACCGGAGGAAGTCGATCCTGAACCTGTTATAGGGATTGTTTTTAAGGGAATTGGGAAAATAGTTAAGAGTTAAAATCTAAGAAGTAAGAGTTAAAATAAGTAAGAGTTAAGAGCTAAAAAGTAAGAAGTAAGAAATTAGAGTTAATAAGTATTAGAGAGCCTAGTTATTTTCTGAGATGTCTCGGAAAAGCGGAGGGGTTTCTGGCTTGTTAGTTTAACTGAAGCTTCTCTTAACTATTAACTCTTAGATTTTAGATGTATTTCTTTCGGTTACAATCCAGTTACAGTGGCATTTTACAGCGTTATTACTTTGACAAAAGCATATACACAGAGTAAAATATAGTTGAGAGAATACTGCGTTAACAATAGGAGGGAAATGTGATGAACAATAAGAGAAATAGAAGGATTGCATTAATGGTAACGGTACTCATGCTTACAATGGCATTTTCATCAACAGGTTTTGCAGCTTGGATGGGAAAGACAATGGAAGCCCAGTACAGAAATATTTCGATATTTGTTAATAATGAGTTCAAACAGGCAACAGATGTAAACGGTAAGGTTGTTGAGCCATTTATTGTTGATGGTACAACTTATGTACCACTTAGAGGAATTGCTCAGATGCTTGGTTACCAAGTTGGATTCAATCCTACGACCTACAGGATTGATATTACTGGAAGTGGAGTAGATGCATCAGCACAGTATGAGATTCTAATACTTCAGGCCAGAATAGCTGAATTAGAGGCAAAGTTGAATGATCAGGAATCGTATAGCCTCAGTGATATGGAAGATGATTTAGTAAGTGACTATAAGAACATCGACAGAATAGTTGATGTTAAGGATATTATCCTAAAAGGTGACAAAGATGATATTGAAGTTAGAATTTATGTTGAATTAAGAACACAGACAGATATAAATAATTGGAAAGATTTAATGGATGGTGGTGATGTTGAAGATTTCCTTCAGGATGTGGTTGATGATATTCTAGCAGAGTACAAGGATGCTGACGTTGAAGGTTACGTTGAAGACAAGTATGACAAATCTAAACTTGTTGAATTTACAATTGATTCTAGAGGGAATGTTAAGCTTGGAAGTACTTCAAGCATAACTCTTTCAGACCTTGAGGATGATCTTTATTACGAATTCCGTAATTATAACGGAATCAGAGATTTTGAAGTATCAGGTACAACAAGCAAGATAAAGGTTGATGTTTTTGTTGATTTTGAAATCTGGGATGAAGATTTGTCATCAACAAAGAAAAAATCTATAACGAATGAGATAATTGATTTCATTGAGGATGAGTTTTCAAGTGCAAGCATTACTGGAAGGGTCATTTCTGATGACCAGTATGAAGATTTAATGTATGAATTTAACAACTAAGATAAAGAGTCAGCTCGAAGGAGCTGACTTTTACTTTGCTCATTAAAGGGTATACATAGAGTGTGAGATAAAACACAGAGGAGGAGTGGTATTATGAACAAAAAAACATTATCCCTGGTGCTGGCATTTGTAATGGTTCTTGGATCATTTGGCTTTGCAAGTGCACAGACAGGGAATGAAAAGGTAGATTGGTTGATTGAGGAAGGACTGGTTTTGGGAGATGCAGGTGGGTACAGACTGAATGATCCAATAAGAAGGTCAGAGGTAGCAGCAATGGTCACTAGGGCTCTTGATGCTGAATCAGCAGCAGTGTTGCTTAAAACAATACCTAGTGCTTTTTCGGATGTTTCAGTAAGTCATTGGGCTAATGGATACGTTAACTATGCTACCAGCATGGAGTATGTAAATGGATATCCCAATGGTACATTTGGACCAGATAGAAATATTTCTTATGCTGAACTAATCACGATTCTTGTAAGGACAACAGAGATGGAAGTTGACACCACCAATTTTACGGGTGATTTCTGGGCAACTCCTTATATAATTGAAGCTATTGAACAAGGCATTACTGAAGGAGTGACTATTCCTAACAGTGATTACAATGCAGTTGCTTCAAGAGAAAAAGTCTTTGAAATGGTATATAATACTGTAATGAAGAGGCTAATGGCAGACAGAGAAGTATACAAGGCAATATTTGTAGAAAACGAGAGAATTGGAGACCTTGATGAAGAAGAAGTAATGGTGGTTGTTCTTGCTGAAGGGAATAATTCCCCTGATGCAACATTAAGGTATGAAAAAGATGATGAAGTAACACTGGAACTGGATGCAGAAATGGATTCAGAAATGCTTCTTGGAAAGGTAGCAGATATTATAATCGACAAGGAAGATAATCTTGTTAGTGTAGCAATTGATACAAGTTATGATTATCATACAGGACCGTTTGCAGCAATGGATTTAGAAATAATGCTGAATACAGGTGATTATTACGATGTAATTCAAGAAGCAACTTCTGCAAGATCAATTGAGCAGTTATATGGAGTTTACCTGAATGAGGAAGCTTATGACTACCTTGATTATGTAGAGGATAATGACAGTTCAGACGGCACACTTGATGGAGCGTTCGTTGCTGAATTTGCAAGGGTTACTGTAAAAGACGATGTTGTATTTTTTATTGAGTCATATATGTTTGAGGATATTGCACCAATAGTAAGAGTGGAGGATGATGGTGAAGAGATAGTGTACCTTGATGATTCCAGTTCAGCGAATGAAGATTCTTACTACCTTGATTCAGTTGTAGGAATAACTAATGATGAATTCCACAAGATGGAACTGAGTGAAATAAGCTCTGGTGATGTAGTTCATGTGTATGGTGACAGTGCAATAGTTAGAACTGACGCTCAGTTTATTGGAGAATACGAAAGAGTTAGAGAATCTGATGATATTTTCTATGCTGAAATCGATGATGTATTGTATCAAATAAGATCAACAAGCAATAAGAGGCCCGTATACTCATTGGATGGTGCAAATTACTTCACATTAAATGATGTGAATGCAGCAAATAATCTTGAGGATCTTGAGGGAACTGATGTGGCATATTTTATTGATGCCAATAACTCTCTGCATCGAATAAGCGGGGAGATTGAGTATTCTGAGCAGATGGTTCTGATTGAGGACTCCGGGACTAGAGATATCACTGCAATAATGAACGGTGGCAATCAGGAAACATTCAGGACTGACAATTTCTCAGTGTTGTTAAGAAGAAATCCTTCCGGATCAGCTGGAATTGATGACTTTAACAGAGGTTCAATCGCTTACATTATCAATGACGGAAGTCTTATTGACAGGATAGTAAGAGTTGCAACACCTGAGTATATCGCTGATAATGCAGAGGATATATTGAAGGATTCAAGAGATAGATTTGATATTAACCTTAGCAGAATGACAATGGCTACAGAAGAGGCAGTTTACAGTTTCTCTGCTAAAACAAATATATTCATTGTTAATGTAGAGGGAGATGTCACAACAAGAATTGATAGCATGTCAATTCAAGATGTTGTTGACATGGCAGATGCGGATAGTAACTTGAAGGCATTTGTAGTGACCAATGCTGATTTCATGGACCTTGCGCTAGGGAATCAAGCGGTTGTTGAAGATTCAGATGTGATAGCTCATACAATAGTATTTACAGATTTTGTTTTGGATGATGAGTTTGTTGATACAGAAATATTGCTTCTTGAGTATTCATTTAACCCAGCAAGAGACCAGGAAATAACTGGAACGAACGCAGATGGAGATTCTGTTGATCTTGATGTAGCAGAATTTGCTGTACTTCCAGCAATGAGCTCAGGAGAACTGGTAGAGTTGGTTCTTGAAAATGATAAGGTAATAGCAGCAAATGTGCTCTTGGATGAGGACAGTACAGAATATGAAGTGACATCCATCAGTATTAGAAATGAGAGAATATCTTTGGATGACGATGAATTTTGGCTTGCTCCTGAGTACATGGTCTTTGGCGATACAACTGTCAGAGAAGGTGACACAGTTTCTGTCGTGTTTAATCCAGAAGTAGATATTGAAGTGGAGATTATATATGTGAGATAGACTTTTTAAAGCAAGGTGAGATTATTCTCTTACCTTGCTTTTTAGCTGTTTAATTGACAGAATTTTGGCTAAAATATAAGTGTAAGATAAATAATTAAATAACAAGGAGGTATGATCAGATGTATCTAAACAAGAAGTTGTTTAGCATTGTCCTTGCGCTTGTTATGGTGCTGGGAACATTTGCGATGCCCGCCGGGGTATTGGCAGATGGTCATGAGGTTACAATAACCATTGTTGGAACCACAGACCTGCATGCCAATATCTACAACTATTCCTATGAAGACGGAAAGGATGTTGAGGATCTGGGAATGACGAAGGTGTATTCTGTCATCCAGTCAATCAGGGAAGAGAATCCAAACACCCTGCTTGTGGACAACGGTGACACAATCCAGGGTACAATCCTTTCAGACGATCTTTACAACACAAAGCTGGAACTTGCCAATCCAGTGATCGACGTTATGAACTTCATGGGTTACGACTCAATGGTCCTTGGAAACCATGAGTTCAATTTTGGACTAGAGCTTGTTGACAAGATTGTTGAAGAGGCAGATTTCCCAATACTTGGAGCGAATGTGAAATATTCTGACAGCGGAGACTACCTGACTGGATTGCCCTATGTAATCAAGGAGGTAGCAGGGGTAAATGTAGGAATCCTTGGAATAACCAATCCAAATATTCCAAGATGGGATGGTCCTAAGGTAACCTCACTTGAGTTTGACAAGCCTGTAGATTCAGTTGGAGACCACATTGACAGGATGAAGGAAGAGGGAGCAGACATTATCTTTGTAACTTCACATATAGGCTATGAAGAGGAATACGATGGCTCCGGAGACGGGGCAGAGATTTTTGTGGCGGCTTATCCTGAGATTGCAGGAGTATTGACAGGACATGCTCACGTGACTGAAAGCCAGAAGGTTGGCAATACACTTGTTGGAGCTGCAAGGGATGCAGGAAGACAGGTTGTTAGATTTGATTTTGATCTTGTTATGGACGGAGAAGAGTGGATCATAGCTGACAGCAGGGTAGAGGCAATTGATGTTGCGGAGTATCCAGCAAGTGAGGAGTTGAGGGAGTACGCAGCAGACTACCATCAGAACACTCTTGATTTCCTGGTGGATGTAATCGGACAGGTTGAAGAGAATTTTGCACCTGAGCCAGAGATTCCAGGAATTCCTGAAGCACAGATAAGGG
>Ga0334892_1003452_pt1 | contig 10246 bp, 6 predicted proteins | sample GraSluR3_MG_4_FD_207213 | JGI IMG/M metagenome (GOLD analysis project Ga0334892, IMG submission 207213) | Sludge microbial communities from methane-producing bioreactor in Wageningen University, Netherlands - Granular Sludge_15_04-R3 | ecosystem: Engineered > Bioreactor > Anaerobic > Unclassified... | reverse complement strand
CGTGGCTAGCCTCTCATCAGGCCCCGCTTGTCGCTCCTCACGAACCTCCTTGGTCAAGCGCAAGAGCTCGGCGGGGTCCATCGGTTTGGTGAGGAACGCCCGTGCCCCTTGCTGGCGGGCATGATGGCGCGCGTCCTCATCGGGAGAAGCGCTCATCATCACGACGGCCAGGTCTGGGTGCGCCTTTCTGATGTCTTGCAGCACCTCCAGCCCAGTTATTTCTCCCAGGTAGAGATCTAGCAAAACCAGGTCGTATTCGGTTGTGCCTATCATGGCACAAGCATCGGCGGCGTTGCTGGCGCCAGATGCCTCGATGCCTCGCATCGAGAGGATGTCGATGAGCGTCTCGCGCATGAGCTCATTATCATCCACAACCAAAACGCGCGTGCTGCTTGAGCTCACTGTGGGGCCTCCTCGATCACTCGCGGGATGCGTACTGTGAACCTGCTGCCCTGGCCGGGTGTGCTATCCACGTGGATGCTGCCCTGGTGCGCCTCCACCAGCATGCGCACGATGGACAAGCCTAAGCCGATCCCTCGTGGCTTGGTGGTGACCAGCGGCTCAAAGATGGTCTCGGTCTGATCAGGGGGGATGCCTATGCCTGTATCCGCTACGTGGAACAGGACGTGGCCATCATCAGCCCCAATTTCGAGGGAGAGGTGGCCTCCATCTGGCATGGCTTGGATGGCGTTGGATATCAGATTGAGCAGCACCTCTAGCAGGCGGTCGCTATCGGCATAGACCTGAGGCTCGGTGGGGGCGGCATGGAGTTCCACGGTTACCGAAGGGGGGATGGTGATCCGCTCTAGCGCTGCCCGGAGCAGAGCGGCTGGATCCACAGGCCGGGTGTCCAACTGGCGCACCCGGGCAAAGCTCATCAGATCGGTGATGATGTCGTTGGAGACAGCGACCTCGCTCTCGATGATCTCGAGATGCCGTGCTATTTTGGGGTCGTCATTACCCAATCGGGAGCGTAGGTAATAGACCGAGTTGCTAATCACGCCCAGTGGATTACGGAGCTCGTGGGCGATGCTGCTGCCTAGCTGCCCGATGGCGGCCAGGCGTTCAGTACGGAGGGCGCGCTCTTGGGCTTGCTGAACCTCTTGGGTGGCTTCCTGAACGCGCCTTTCCAGGCGCTGGTTCCAGGTCTCGAGTTCGTGAACCAGCCTGCAGTTCTCATAGATCGCGGCGATCTGGTTCGACATAATGGTGAGAATCTCCAGGTCGCTCTCGCTAAAGGCGACGGGAGTCTGGCTGCGCTGGGCCAGAACGGCGCCCACCAGCGCCCCCGGTGCGCGGGCGGGCGAGAGAGCCATTGCGCTGCCCACGGCTGATGCGCCATCGGGGAGGATGCTGGCGCCATCGGCCGCTAGCACCAGCTCTGCCAGCTTGGCGGGCTCTGGGATGGGGGCTTGTCCTTGGCCGTGCTGATGGCCAAAGACGAGCTCCTCCCCATCGGCGTCCCACCGGTAAAAGCAGGCCATGTCGGCTCCCAGGGCCTCACAGATGATCGTGAGGCCTTCCTCCAGGAGCAGTGCCATATTGTGGGCCGTTACCCCTCGGAGGCTGAGGTCCAGCAAAGGCATGAGCGTAGCCAATCGGCTGTGCTCTCTCGCCAGGCGGGTCTGTTCCAGGGCATGGCTCACCGCCTGACTCAGCTCTGGGATGGTGAATGGCTTGGCGACGAGATCGCGAGCGCCTGAGCGGAGCGCCCGCAGCGCGACCTCGATGGTATCGGCATAGCCGGTGATCACTACCGCGTCCAGATCCGGCTGATGGGCCCGAGCGGCTGTGAGCAGTTCCAACCCGCTCATCCCAGGCATTCTGAGATCGGTAATCAACAGGTCGACGCGCGTGTTCTCAAGCAGGCGCAGTGCCTCGTAAGGATCGTAGGCTGACGATACCGTATAGCCGGAGCGCGCAAGCGCTCGTTCGCAGTAAGAGACCACATCCCTTTCATCATCCACAACGAGGACGTGGGCGTGAGGTTGTGTTTGGGTCTCGGTCTGCATGGTCTACTCCGTGTGGTGTCTGGTGATGATGCTGCCCCAGAGCTGAGCGAGTTCAGGATCGAACTGTGTGCCGGCACAGTCCAGGATCTGCTGACGCGCCTCAGCGGGCGCCATGGCGGGGCGGTACGGTCGGTCAGAGACCATCGAGTCATAACTATCGGCGATGGCCAGGATGCGGGCGCCGAGAGGGATCTCCTCGCCGCGAAGGCCATCTGGGTAACCGCTGCCATCCCAACACTCGTGATGGTGCGCTACCACAGGAATGACATGGCGAAAGGCCGGCATGTCGGCCAGGATGCGTGCGCCCATTCGCGGGTGATGGCGGATGCGATCCAGCTCGGATTCATCAAGGCTGTCAGCCTTGTTGAGGGTGGCATCGTGTACGCCCAGTTTGCCGATATCGTGCAGCAAACCAGCGATACGGATGGTTTCGCGCTGCTCGTCCGGAACGCCTGCCGCCTGCGCGAGCTTGTCTGCGAACTGGGACACCCGTTCCGAGTGGTCATGGGTGTAGCGGTCATAGGTGCCGATGGCGGAGAATAGCGTGCTCACGGCGGATAGGGTGATCTCGTTCAGATCTTGGAAGGCATCCAGCATCTGCTGACGAGTGCGGGCATGCAGCATGGCGATGCCGATCTGAAAGCCGAACACCTGCAAGAGCTGGGCGTCCGTGTTGCGATAGGGCGGATCAGACTGCTGGCGGGCAAGCAGCAGCGTGCCGACCACTTCGTCCGGAGCGCGTAGAGGCACCAGCAAGCAACGACCGTGGGCGTTGGTTCCTCTGGCAGCGGTGGGATCATCGCCGAGGTACCATGGCACCTCGGCAGCAGCGAGGGCTGCCGTCCAGGCGCGATCAGCCTGCGCCAAGGGGGTGCTGTCAATCAGAGGCGGCCCCACGGCAAAGGTCAGATCCTCCTGCCCTTGGAAGCCAAAGACGGTGATCTGGGCGGTGGTGGGCCGCATCGCCCTGCGGATCAGCTCCAGGATGGCATAGACCAGGTCATAGAGCCCTAGCTGCCCGGTTAGCAGGTTGCTCAGGGCTACCAGCGGTTCGATGGCAGAGCTAGGCGTGACGCGGCCGACCTCGTCTCGCTTGGCGAAATAGGCGTCGAGTTTTTCGGTGAGGCTGGCCAGCACTAAAGGCTTGGTCAGATAGTCATCGACGCCCATCTTGAGCGCCTCGACTGCGCTCTCGATGGTCCCATAGCCGGTGACGACCATAATGCCCGCCAAAGGGAACTGAGACCTGCAGGCATGCACCAGCGAGATGCCATCCATCTTGGGCATGCGCAGATCGGTGATGACCAGGTCATAGGGTCTCGCTCGTAATTCGGCAAGAGCGTCTTGTCCATTGGCTGCGGTGCCCACCTGGCATCCGAGCTGTTCAACGAGGCGCTGGAGGACACGACGTACCCCGTCATCGTCATCGACGACAAGCACGCGCCGGGGCGTGCACAACTCTGCTATGGCACCGGTGCGGTCATTCGCGGGATTTCTCTGAGGTGCCCCAGCCTGGTTCATAGGCGTTGCCCGCCGCTCTCCTAGAGTTGCCTACCTGTCATGCGCGTTCCATAGCGCAGCAGGTTCTGTAGGCAAGTATAGCAGCGTAGCGTTGACGGCCCATGAAAGTGCTGTAAATACCGCGTGTAAACGCCGCCAAGAGGGGCCTACGGATCGCCGCAGAGGTGTGGCTAGCGAGGGCGGGCTAGACGGTATAGCCGTGCCGAGGTACGGTACGGATCAAGGAGGGGTTCTCCGGGTCGCTCTCGATCTTGCGGCGCAGATTCATGATGTGCGTCCGCACCAGGCTGGGATCGCCCACGCCAGCGGGATAGCCCCAGACCTCGGTGAGCAAGGTGCGAGCCGGCACGACCTCGCCGCGGTGTTTGATCATGAAAGAGAGCAGATCGAACTCGACCGGGGTCAGGGAGACGGTCTCTCCGCTGATGCAGGCCGTACCGCTATCGGGAAAGAGGGTGATCTCCTCACACTCGATCACCGGAGGGCGGTATCGCCGCGCGGCCCGCAAAAGAGCCTCGATGCGCAGCACCAGCTCACGGGGCTCAAAAGGCTTGACTACATAGTCGTCGCCGCCGGCCTCAAAGCCATCGATCTTGCTTTCGATACCGCCCGCCCCGGTGAGAAAGAGCACCGGCACGTGCGATAGGGCGCTATGCTCACGAATCACCCGGCACAGCTCGAATCCGTCGGTCTCGGGCATGATGACATCGAGCAGGATCACATCGGGCGTGTGTTCGTCCAAGACCGCCAAGGCCGAATTGGCGTCTAGCGCCAGATCAACCGCATGCCCTTCTGCAGCCAGGATCTTGGACACGATCTGCAGCACTTGGATCTCGTCGTCAACGACCAGGATTCGCGCCATCTGGCGGTCCTTTCTAGCTGTCACCGATCACTCGACATCGGCGGATATACGAGCGTCTTCGCTGGGGGCCTCCAGCGCGGGCCGCTCGGGGCTGGCAGGTGCATCGGCCAGCCCCACAAAGGGGCTGGGTTCTATCTCTACCGCGCGCTGCAGCAGCATTCGCTCCTTGGGGTTCCGCGTGGCCCGCATGGCCTCCTCCAGGCGCCGCCCGATGTCGGTGGTGGTCTTGAGCGCGGCCAGCGCATTGATGACCGTCTGTCGTCGCCCTGGTGGGGCTTGGCATAGGGCGGCGACCAATGCGCCGGTGGAGGCGATGCCCTCTTGTTGGAGCGCGATGACGATCCCCTCGTGATGCTCGGGGGCGCTCCAGAGGAGCGCTTGGGCCAACTCGTCACGAGCGCCCAACCGAGCCAGCAAGCTGGCCACCGGCCGAGTGATGCGCGGATTGGCGCTCCGTAGCGCCGTCAGTAGATCCTGGCGCACATCGTGACCCATATCACGCACCAAATCATAGGCGGCGCTGTTTGCGGCTGGGTTCTCATGCGCCAAGGCAGAGATCAGCGCGTCAAATGATTGGATGCCAATCTCGCCAAAAGCCCTCTTGGCCGCTTGCGCGACTGCCTCGCTGCGATCGCCCAGAGCTTCGATCAAGGGCCCATAGTCGATGAGATCGGCGATCTCGCCCAAGGCCGAGGCCGCCGCAGTCCGACGAGACCGGTCACGGCTGCGCAGGTCGGCATAGAGGCTGGCCGTACGGCGCAGGAACGCTACGTCTCGATAGTAGGGCGTCTCCTCTTCGATGGTGCAAAAGGCGTTCACGGCGGTGGGCCAATCGCGTTCGCGGTAGGCGGCGACGCCGGTGCGATAGAGCTGGCTGCGGCGCCACGTGGCCGTCTCGGCGGCGCTGACGATGGCATCGATACGCTCCACGTCGCGGTAGCCGGGGCGTTCGCGCCGGATATCCTCCAAGCAGACGCGCGCGGCGCGCCACTGCTCCAGGCGCACGTGTTCAGCGAGCTGGCGGTAACGCTCGGCCAGCTTGCTCTCGCGTTCTGCCAGGCGGCTGCGCTGGAATCGGGCGAGAAGGATCCCAGTGGCAGCGATCAGCAGCCCCAGGGCTAGGGCCGTCGTTAGGTAGCGGATCAGCGCTGAGGCCATCTCGCGCAGGGCCCGCCGCCCCGAGCTTTCCAGGCGAATCGAGATGGTCAGCTCGGGTAGCTCCGCTTGGCCACCAGCGTGCTGGACTACAGGCACGATCACAATGGTGTGAGGCGAGCCCAGCCCTCCGCGGCTTTGGGCGCCTTCGTGCGAGATCCATAGGTCGTATGGGGTTGCCGCCGGGTATCCTGGCGTGATCTCGATCTCGTCAGGGACGTGGTTGCCTGCACGATCTACAAACGCTAGTGACCGATCGGGGATGGGCAAGGTCAGAAGGAGCGGCGTCGCGGCGCCGGGCTCCTCCACTCGCGCACGGATGGTCATCAGGCGGGGGTTATTGCGATCGGCGTCTGGGCTCAGCCGCGTGGGGTAGGTGATCTGCAGACTGATGCCCGGCAGCCCCACATCGTCGAGGGCGATCTCGTCGCTCGCGTAGCGGTCCGGCCTGGCGGCTGTCTGCACCAAAGCGACAATTGTCAGCAGCCACACCAGCCCGATGATGCCTGTCCACAAGGCCAGGCGGTGCTGCCTGAGCGTTTCGCGGATGCGCAATATAGACTCACGCAGGGCTTTCATCAGCGCTCCATCACCTGTCAGAGGGCATGCGCCCTCATGAACCGCTATCTCTTTGGCGCCTAGAGTCCGGTCGATCCAAAGCCGTCCTTGGCACCATCATGATCGTCGGGCGCGCCGGCGAGCAGATGGAAGGCATCCCGATCGATCTGTAGCGCCCACATCTGCGCGACGCGCTGCCCATGACGGATGATGCGGGGCCAGGGACAGTAGATCAAGGCACAGATCTCGTTGCCGTTGAACTCGGACTCGATGAGGCCATCATGCACCAGGATCCCCCGGAGAAAGCCACCGCTCCGCCCGGTTATCCGAACGACGGCGTCGTCAGGCATCTGCAGCGCAACGCCCGTGGGTATCTTGGCCGTTCCCCATACCAACCGCCAGCCGCGCTCGGGCAGGCGAGCATGGAGATCCAACGCAGCGCCACGACATCTCTCCGGTTCCTGGGCGGCTGTGCCAGTCAGCCAGTATCCGATCAAGGCAGGCTCTCCCCCGGCTATCCGCGGACTCTTCATATTGTGGTCGGTGTCGGCTCTCGCGTCAAGGATTTATGAAGGCGCATGGGGACCCTAAGCAGAGGCGCAACGAGTCCGCGCCTCTGCCGGGATAGTTGGTTTATCTCGCAAGAGCGTCGCTATCCAGGATGATCGCCTGCTCGGTAGGCAAGAGGATCGTGCTAACCGTGGGTGACAGGCGCGTCGCCCACTCGTAGCGGATGAGAGCCTCGTTGTTGCGGAGCTGGGCGGCGATCAGATTCAACGCCTCGGCTTCGACCTCGGCCTCGATGCGTCGCGCCTCGGCGCGACCTTCGGCGGCAATGATGGCGGCCTTTTTCTCGCCTTCCGCCAGAGCGAGCTGGATCTCGACGTCTCGCTCGGCCGATTGCAGTTCATACTGCTTCTGGAGCGCCTCTTGTTCGGCCACCTGCTTGCGCTCGATGGCTCGGTCGAACTCGTCCGAAAACGCCACATCGGCCAGCGAGAAGGCATCGACGATGATGTGCGTCCGCGCCAGCCGCTCGCGCAGGTCTGCGACAATCTTGTCACGGATCTCGGCGCGCTGTACTAGGATATTCTCTACCCGATATTGGGCCGTGGCCGCTTTGATAGCCTCTTGCATGCCAGGCACGATCACAATGTTCTCATAATCGCTGCCTACCTCCTGGTACAGCCGGTTCACGGCCAGGGGGTCGACGTGATAGTTCAGTATGCCGCGCACCTGTAGTAGTTGTAGGTCCATGGAGGCCGCCTCGGCTGCGATCTCGATCTTTTTAGTGCGCACGTCTGCCTGCACGACCTGGCGTACAACGGGCGGCAAGATGAGATGGAAGCCCTCGCCCAGCACCGTGTCCTCGACGCGGCCGAGCATCACCACCACGCCTCGGTGGCCCGGGTCGACGATGGTATAGCTGGAAAAGACAATGACCAAGAGGACGACGATGATCACCGCAATGCCGACCGTGCGCATCGCCCCCGATTTGCCTTGCATGTTGCTGCTCCTCTGCTTGGTTGTCAGGTCACGTGGTCTATTATAGCATAGCTGCGTGACTAGACACACTGGCGGCCACGGGCTGGGCTCTGGGTGCCGGAGGGAGAGACGGTGAGTGACTCGGTTCTGAGCGGCTTTTATCCGGCGGTGCGGGACTGGTTTGTCGAGCGATTTGGGGCGCCAACACCCGCCCAGCGTCAGGGCTGGCCCGCTATACAGGGCGGCGAGCATGTGCTGATCCTGGCGCCAACAGGCTCTGGCAAGACGCTGGCAGCCTTTCTCTGGGGCATCAGCCAGCTCGCGGACCAGTTGGAGCGCACGTCCGAGCTGAGTGGCGTGCAGATTCTGTATGTGTCGCCGCTCAAGGCGCTGAACAATGACATCGAGCGCAACTTGCGCGAGCCCCTGGCGGCCATCCGGCAGCGCGCGCGTACCATGGGGCACCCCCTCCCGCGCATCCGCACCGCCGTACGCACCGGCGATACGCCGCAGTCGGCCCGCCGCCGCATGGTCTCCGAGCCGCCTCATATTCTGATCACCACGCCAGAATCGCTCTATCTGCTGCTCACATCGCCACGCGCATCGTCCATCCTGCGGACGGTTCGGAGCGTCATCCTGGACGAGATTCACACCGTCTATGGCAACAAGCGAGGTGTGCATCTCGCACTGAGCCTGGAGAGGCTGGACGCGCTCACCCAAGCGCCGCTGCAACGGATCGGCCTTTCGGCCACGCAGCGTCCTCTCGATGAGGTGGCCCGTTTCCTGGGCGGGCAGGCGTGCGAGGTGGGTTCGCCCGATGGGGCGGCCGAGCTGACGCCTCGCCCCGTCCGCATCGTCGATGCCGGCGTCTCCAAGGCTATGGATCTGCGGGTCATCACGCCGGTGCCGGATCTGCGGCGCCTGCCTGGCGGTTCCATCTGGCCGTCCCTAGTGCCCCAGGTATTGGGCGAGATCATGCGCCATCGCACCACGCTGGTTTTTGCCAACAGCCGACGCGCGGCGGAGCGGGCGGCCGATCGCCTGAACGCGCAGTATGCCTATGAGCAGAGCGAGGAGGGGCCGCCGGGCTCGCCCGAGGCCTTGATGGTGGATGGCGTGGTCAAGGGTGTGGGCATGTTCGGCACGGGCCAGGGCCAAGGGCCGTTTCAGGCTCACCATGGCAGCGTCTCACGGGAGGTGCGGCATCGCTTGGAGCGCCAACTCAAGGAGGGGGAGCTGCCGGCACTGGTGGCCACCAGCTCCTTGGAGTTGGGCATCGATGTCGGGTCGGTGGGTTGCGTGGTGCAGCTCCAGTCGCCGAGGAGCGTGGCCAGCGGGCTCCAGCGGGTGGGGCGGTCGGGCCACTTGGTGGGGCAGACCAGCATCGGGCGCCTGTATGCCACCCATCGGGAGGACCTGCTGGACCTGGCCGCGGTGGCCCGTGGCATGCTGACCGCCGATATCGAGCCGCAGTATACCCCTCGTAACTGCCTGGATGTGCTGGCCCAGCACGTGGTGTCGCTTGCATCCATGGGTGACGTTGGCGCGGAGGATCTGTACCGCCTGGTGCGTCAAGCCTACCCGTATCAGGATCTCTCGCAGCGCGCCTACGAGGGCGTGCTGGCCATGCTCTCGGGCGGTTATGGCGGGGCCACGCTAGAGCAGCTCAAGCCGCGCATCGGCTGGGATCGCGTTCAGGGGGTCATCCGCGGGCTGCCGGGCGCGCGCATGCTGGCTACCACCAACGGCGGCACCATCCCCGATCGCGGCCAGTTCCGCGTAGTGCTGGCCGATGGCGAGACCAGCCTGGGTACCCTGGATGAAGAGTTTGTTTACGAGACCAGCGTTGGCGATGTGTTCACGTTGGGCAGCGCGACCTGGCGGGCCATCGCCATCGACGACAACCGCGTGACGGTGGTGCCGGCCGGCGGGAGCATGCCTCGCATGCCCTTCTGGCGCGGCGAGATGCCACATCGCAGCTACTATGCCGGCCTGCGCTATGGCCGCTTTCGCCGCGAGCTGGCCGAACAGGTGGCTGCTTTACCTCCGCCGCCAGATGACCCGTCAGCCGCGTGGCCCCAGGAGGCCGATGCGGTCATCCGGTGGCTGGGCCGGGTGAGCGCCCTGGACGAGGCCTCGGCTCGCAACGCCATGCTCTACGTCCGGCAGCAACTGGACGTCTTGGGGGCTATCTCATCCGATGACACCATCGTGGTGGAAGCGTTCGACGACGCCCTCGGCGACGGACGCCTGGTCATCCATAGCTGCTTGGGCGCGCGGGTAAACCGGGGCTGGGCGATGGCGTTGTCCAGCGCTTTGCGCGAGAGGTTGGGCGTTGGCGTCGAGTGCCAGGTGAATGATGACGGGATTCTCTTCCGTCTGCCGGCGGGCGAGGGCGAGTTGCCGTCCGATCTGGTGCGGCAGTTGGGACCAGAAGAAACCCGTGAGCGCTTGCTGGCTGAGCTGCCGGGGACCGCTCTGTTCGGCGCTCAGTTCCGCATGAACGCTGCCCGAGCGCTGATGCTGCCTGGGCTCAAGGGTGGCAAGCGTACGCCATTCTGGCTGCAGCGGCTCCGCGCCAAGGATCTGCTGGCGGCCGTGTCGGCCTATCCCGATTTCTGCCTGATCACCGAGACCTACCGCGACTGCCTGC
>Ga0334892_1003449_pt1 | contig 10252 bp, 6 predicted proteins | sample GraSluR3_MG_4_FD_207213 | JGI IMG/M metagenome (GOLD analysis project Ga0334892, IMG submission 207213) | Sludge microbial communities from methane-producing bioreactor in Wageningen University, Netherlands - Granular Sludge_15_04-R3 | ecosystem: Engineered > Bioreactor > Anaerobic > Unclassified... | reverse complement strand
GAACCGCCCTGGAGCCCGCCGCCATGGCGGATTGGGCGGCCGCCCACCCAGAGACGCTTTTCATCGTGGATGAGGCCTACCTGGCCTTTGCGCGCGGGCTGCTCTCGGCCCTGAGCCTCCAGGCGCCCAACGTGCTGGTGCTGCGCTCGATGACCAAGGACTATGCCCTGGCGGGACTGCGGCTGGGCTATGCGGTGGGGCCTCAGCGGCTGGTGGATGCCCTGGCTCGGGTGCGCTCCCCCTGGAATGTGAACGCCCTGGCCCAGGCCGCCGGTCTGGCTGCATTGAGAGACCACCGGCACCTCCGAGAGACCTTGGATGCTTTGCATGCGGCAGGCGCACAGTTGGTGACGGGGCTGCGGCAGCGTGGATGGGATCCTCTGCCCAGCACGGTGCACTTTTTCCTGATCGATGTGGGCGATGGGGGGCGTTTTCGTGCGAGGCTGTTGCGGGAGGGGGTCCTGGTGCGCGATTGCGCCTCGTTTGGCCTGCCGTCCCATGTGCGGATCGCCCCCCGCCGCCCCGAGGAGAACGCTCGCCTCTTGGCGGCCATGGTTGAGGTGGGTTCACCATGCGGCTGATCCTGGTTCGCCATGGCGAAACGATCTGGAATGCCGCACGTCGCTACCAGGGCGTGAGCGACGTGCCCCTGAGCGCACGGGGCGCGCACCAGGCGCAACGGCTGGCGGCGCGGCTGGCTACAGAGTCCATTCATCTTGTCTATTCGAGTGATCTGGATCGGGCGTGGCAGACGGCAGCCCGGATCGCGGCAGAGCATGGCGTTCCGGTGCGGGCGGAGCCTCGTCTTCGAGAGATGGACTTTGGCGAGTGGGAGGGCCTGACCTACGCAGAGATCCAAGAGCGCCAACCACAGGCTCTGGCCAGGTGGGAGCGCGATCCCTCCGGCGTTGCTCCGCCTGGCGGGGAGCATCTGATGCACTTGGCGGCGCGGGTGCAAGCGATGTTGGAAGGCCTGAGGCAGCACGATGACGCGGAGACGGTTCTCCTGGTCTCGCACGGGGGGCCATTGCGCGTGCTCCTCTGTTTGGCGCTGGGCCTGGCACCGAGTGAGCATTGGTGTTTCCGGCTGGACCCCGGATCGGTATCCGAGCTGTATCTCTATCCCCAGGGCGCGATCATCGCTCTTCTCAACGACCGACATCATCTCATGGAGGATCCTGATGGCGGCTAAGACCTTGATGATACAGGGAACCAGCTCCTCGGCGGGCAAGAGCTTGCTGACGGCCGCCCTGTGTCGGATCTTTTTCCGGCGGGGGGTGCGGGTGGCGCCCTACAAGTCGCAGAATATGTCCAACAACGCGGCCGTCTGCCCGGATGGAGCCGAGATCGGACGCGCTCAAGCCGTGCAGGCGGTGGCGTGCGGGCTGGAGCCCACCGCCTGCATGAACCCGATTCTGCTCAAGCCAGAGGCCGACGCCCATTGCCAGGTGGTGGTGATGGGGCGGCCTTGGCGACACTTGGGAGCGAGGGCGTACTATACCCACAAGGCAGAGCTATGGGCGATCGTCACCGAGGCGCTGGATCAGATGCGCCACGATTATGAGCTTGTCATCATCGAGGGCGCAGGCAGCCCTGTGGAGCTCAATCTAAAGACGCGGGACATTGTGAACATGGCGATTGCCAGCTATGCGCGCTCGCCGGTTCTGCTGGTGGGCGACATCGATCGGGGCGGCATCTTTCCACAACTGCTCGGTACGCTGTGGCTGCTGCCCGAAGAAGAGCGGGCGCTGGTGCGGGGCCTCTTGGTGAACAAGTTTCGCGGCGATGCGACCCTCTTTGAGGACGGGGTGCGGATTCTCGAGCAGCGCGGCGGCGTGCCCGTGGTGGGGGTGATCCCCTACCTGCACGGGCTGGCCATTCCGGAGGAGGACGCCGTGGCGCTGGAAGAGGCCAGTCACGAGACGGCCATGCCGGATGAGGCGGGCGCCCGCGCCGCTGACGGTATCGATATCGCGGTGATCCACTTGCCTCGGATCGCGAACTTTGATGACTTTGATCCCCTGGCAGCAGAGCCGGGCGTGCGCCTGCGCTATGTATCGTCCCCGAGCGATCTGGGGCGACCGCGAGCGATCGTCCTGCCTGGCACCAAGAGCACCAGCGGCGACTTGCACTGGCTGCGGATGACCGGGCTGGCTCAGGTGATTCAGGAGCAGGCCGCCACGGGCACGGCGGTGGTGGGTATCTGTGGCGGCTATCAGATGCTGGGCCAGACCATCCTCGATCCCGAGGAGATCGAATCCGCCGACGAGGCGGTGTTAGGGCTGGGCTTGTTGCCTGTGGAGACCACCTTTGCGGCACAGAAGACCTGCTATGAAGAGTCAAGCGACGCCGGTCAGCATGGAGGCTTGACAACGTAAGGTCGTTGCTCCTTGAGCACAATGTAGACGCGCGCAAGGAGCTTGCGACAGACGGCGCCAAGGGCGGTGCCATAGTGCTTGCCCTCCTGGCGTTTGCGCTGGTAGTAAGCTTGGAGCTGGGGATCATGCTTGATGGCCACCGATGCTGCTAACCAGAGAGCATGGCGCAGGTAAGGCGAGCCGCGCTTGCTCATATGTGCCTCGGAAGCCCGAAACTGGCCCGTTTGGTAGACGGACGGATCGATGCCGGCGTAGGCCACCAGTTTCTCCACGCTGTCGAAACGGCTGACGTCGCCGATCTCGGCCACGATGGCCGCGCCGGTGACCGGGCCGATGCCCGGAATGGAGGTGAGGTGCTGCGGAATCTGACCCATCAGGATCGCCAAGGCGTCGTCGATCTGGTCGCGTTGCTGTTCCAGGAGCTCGATCTGGGCCAACAGGCAGCGCATCTCGATCTGGGCCGCATCGGCGAGGAAACCAACGCCTACCGACCGGCGGGCGTGAGCCTGGATCTGCTGGGCTTTCTCGCGACCGAACCGGCCGCGGCTGGCTTCCTGGAGCAGAGCGGCCAGCTCCTGCAAGTCCATCTCGGCGACCTCCTGAGCCGAGACCGCTTGCTCCAGGAGCGCTCGCGAGGTGCGCAGAAAGACGCTGGAGAAAAGCTGCTCGTACTCGGGGAACACGCGGTCCAGGATGGTCAGGAGTTTGCGTTTGATGTCCCCGATCTGGTCGGTCAGGCGGAAGCGGAAACGGGAGAGCTCCCGCAACTGCAACAGCACCGGAAGGTCCTGGCGGGTGGGCGACGGGTTGGCGATGCGCAGGAAGTCGGCGATCCAGACGGCGTCGGAGCGGTCGCTCTTGACCTTGCGTACGCCGCTGCGGCGGTAGGCAGCCACCTGCAAGGGGTTCAGCACGACCACCGAGAAGCCCTGTCGGGTCAGCGCGTCGTAAAGCGCTACCCAGTAGTGCCCCGTCGCTTCCAGGCCAACGGCGACGGCATCAGGATCGGGCAGAGCCTGGATCAGCTGATCGAACCCAGCGCGATCATTGGGGATGGAAAGGATCGGCTGCACGAGCTGCCCCTTCCCATCCAACAGGGCAATGGCATGTTGACGTTTGGCGATGTCGATCCCACAGAAGAGCATGGTTGCCACCTCCAGTGTTGCGTTGGAAGCGAGGCGACCTCAGGACTCTACGCGACCCTCAGCCTTGTGGGTGATGCGCAGCCAAGCTGCAACCTGCTTATCCGAGACCCCGCGTAGAGCTGAGGCGACAGTCTTACGGACGAGGCCAAGCCTCAAGGAGAACAACGTCGGCCTCAGCTTCTACACCATATTGTAGCTAGCTTCCTGCTGGCACCACATATATATACAAGGAGACCCATCGCGTCAGGGCGCTGGTTCGGGGCGGTCCGGGCTGGCTGGATTCTGCCGCCGGTCAGACGGTGGAGGGATACGAGATCCATATGGGGCACACGCGCGGGAACAGCCCGTGGTTGACCCTCAGCGAGAGAGGCCAAGGCTCTGTCGAGGTGGCCGATGGGGCCGTGAGCTCTGATGGGCGGATCTGGGGCTGCTATCTCCATGGTCTGTTCGAGAATCTGGCGTTTCGTCGGGCGTGGTTGAGAGGGTTGGGCTGGAGCGGCGGAGGCTCTCTGGGCGGATCGACGGAGGCGCTGACGGCGCGGCTGGATCGCCTCGCCGATGAGGTCGAGCAAGTGTTGGACATGGCCCTTTTGGAGAGGATCATATGGGGGAACTAGTCCTGCTCCTCGGCGGAGCGCGTAGCGGCAAGAGCGACTATGCCCAAAGGCTGGCCTGGGATCTGGGTGGGGAACGGGTGCTATTCGTGGCCACCGCCGAGGCCGGCGATAAAGAGATGGAAATGCGGATCGAGGCGCATCGTCGCAGCCGACCGCAGGGGTGGCGCACGGTGGAGGCCCCCACGGGCACTGCCGAGGCCATCGGCGGCGCCATCGAGGATGCCAGGGTGGTGCTCGTGGATTGCGTGACCCTTCTGGTGAGCAACGTCATGCTCGCCCTCGGCGATGAGACGGACGCCGCGCAGGCTTGGGGCGCAGTGGCGCACGAACTGGAAGGGATCGTCGATCTGTATGCCGCCACGACCGCGACGATTATCGTGGTTAGCAACGAGGTGGGCCTGGGGTTGGTGCCTGACAATGCGTTGGGGCGGCTCTATCGCGATCTCCTGGGCCGAGCCAACCAGCTTTTGGCCAGCAAGGCCGACCAGGTCTACTGGATGGTGGCTGGGCTGCCGCTGGAGGTAAAAGCGCTCGCCGCTCGGAGCTAGCTGCAAGCTCGGACCGGGTTGCGGTTGCCGTGCATGGTCGCTGTGGTATAATGCCCCGCGGAGGAGGCACCACCATGGGCGACAAGAAGCGGCTGCTGCTGATCGATGGGCATGCGTTGGCCTATCGGGCTTATCATGCCATCCAGCCGTTGACCAGCCCCTCGGGCGAGCCCACCAATGCCGTGTTCGGCTTTGCCAACATCCTGTACAAGGCGATCGAGGATCTGGCGCCCGACTATGTGGTGGCCACGTTCGACGTGGGCAAGACCTTTCGCCATGAAGAGTACCCCGAGTACAAGGCCACCCGCGCCGAGACGCCCGATGACCTACGGGCGCAGTTCGACCATATCCAGGAGCTAGTGACCTCGCTGGGCATCCCGATCCTGATCAAGGAGGGATACGAGGCCGACGACGTGATCGGTAGCCTGGCGCAAGAGGCCAGCCAGGTCGGGCTGGAGACGGTGATCGTCACGGGCGACACCGACATTTTCCAGCTCATCGCGCCCGATGTGCGCGTGTTGGCGCCCACGGGGGCCTTTCGCGAGGCCCAGCTATGGGACGAGGCGGCCGTGCGTGAACGCTACGAGCTGGATCCCAAGCAGTTGGCCGACTTGCGCGGGCTCAAGGGCGATTCGTCGGACAATATCCCTGGCGTCAAGGGGGTGGGCGTCAAGACGGCCACCAAGCTCTTGAAAGAGTACGGCACGCTGGAGGCGGTGTACGAGCATCTGGACGCGGTGACGTCGACGCGCTTCCGTAACGCCCTGGAGGCGGGGCACGAGGAGGCCTTTCTCAGCCGCCATCTGGCCACCATCGTGCGCGACCTGGACCTAGAGCTGGACCTGAACGCGGCCCAGTGGGGCCAGATGGATCGCGACCGCGTGATGGAGCTGATGCGCACGCTGGGGTTCCGCTCGCTGATGGAGCGCATCCCGGGGGCGGTGCGCGAGGCGCCCGCCCAGCTCAGCATGTTCAGCGCGGTCGTGGAGGCGGACGCCGCTCACAGCGAGGACGGCGGCGAGCCCGCCGCCGATGAGGGGGCTTATTGCGTGGTAGACACCGAGGCCAAGCTGCGCGAGCTGGCCGAGGTGCTTTCGCAGGCCGAGCTCTTGGCGGTGGATACCGAGACGACCTCGACCGACGCCATGCGGGCGCGACTGGTGGGCATCTCGCTCTCGGACGCGCCGGGGCGCGGCTATTACCTGCCCGTGGGGCACGATCCTCGCACCCATCGCGGGCCGCAGCTTTCGTTGGCCCAGGCGCGGGCGCTGCTCGGGCCCATCCTGGCCGATGGCAACCTGCCCAAGGTGATGCACAACGCCAAGTATGACCTGCTGGTGCTGGAGCGCCATGGGCTGGCCACCGAGGGCTTGCGGTATGACACCATGCTGGCGGCCTGGATCCTGGAGCCGGAAGGGCGCGGCGTCGGGCTGAAGACCCAGGCCTTTCAGCGTTTGGGCGTGATGATGCAGTCCATCGACGAACTGCTGGGCTCGGGGCGTAGCCAGCTCACCATGGACGTGCTTCCCGTCCCCAAAGTGGCGCCGTACGCCTGCGCCGACGCGGACATGACCCTGCGCCTCACCGATCTGCTGGAGCGCGAGCTGCGCGAGCACCATCAGTGGGAGCTCTTTACCGACGTAGAGATGCCGCTGGTGCCCGTGCTCACCGCCATGGAGCGGCGGGGGATGGCGGTGGACCGCGACTATCTGGATGAGATGTCTCGCACCCTGGAGACCAAGCTGCAGGAGCTAGAAGCGAGCATCTATGAGCTGGCGGGGCACCCGTTCAACCCGAACTCGACCCAGCAACTGGGACAGGTGCTGTTCGAGGAGCTGGGGCTGCCTGTGCAGCGTCGCACCAAGACGGGGTATTCGACCGATGCCTCGGTGATGGAGGCGCTGGCCGATGCGCACCCGATCGTCTCCCAGATCCTGGAGCATCGCACCTTGAGCAAGCTCAAGGGCACCTATGTGGACGCCTTGCCGACGTTGATCAACCCAGATACGGGGCGCATCCACACGTCGTTCAACCAGACGGGCGCCAGCACGGGTCGGCTCTCGTCGAGCGACCCCAACCTGCAGAACATTCCCGTGCGCACGGAGGAGGGGCGGCTGGTGCGCGGCGCCTTTGCCGCGCCAGAGGGGTATCGGCTGCTGAGCTGCGACTATTCCCAGGTGGAGCTGCGCCTGCTGGCCCACATGAGCGAGGATCCCGAGCTGATCGGCGCCTTTCAGCGGGACGAGGACGTGCACGCGACCACCGCCGCGGCGGTGCTGGGCATCCCGCTGGCCGAGGTGACCAAGGAGCAGCGGGCCCTGGCCAAGGCGATCAACTTTGGCTTGATGTACGGGATGTCCGAGTATGGGCTGGCGGCGCGCACCGATCTCTCGCAAGAAGAGGCTCGCGCGTTCATCGAGACCTATTTCACGCGGTTCCGTGGGGTCAAGCGTTATCTGGAGCGGATCAAGGCGCAGGCCTACGAGCAGGGCTATGTGGAGACCATTCTGGGGCGGCGCCGCTATTTCCCCGAGCTCCAGTCGCGGAGCGCCAACGCGTTGCGGCAGCGTGCGGAGCGAGCGGCCATCAATATGCCCATCCAGGGCAGCGCCGCCGATGTGATCAAGCTGGCGATGATCCGCCTGTATGACGCATTGTGCCGACGCGATGGCGATGCGGCCATGGTGCTGCAGGTGCATGACGAACTGGTGCTCGAGGTGCCCACAGGCGAGCTGGACGAGGTGCGAGACCTGGTGGTGACGACCATGTCCGAGGCCTATGCGTTGCGGGTGCCGCTCAAGGTGGACGCGGCGGTGGGAAAGAACTGGATGGAGCTAAAGTAGATGGCGCCATGCATGGCGATGGTGATCGATCAAGCGTTGCAGGAGGATATCGCCGGGGCCTTAAAGCGCGCCCAGAAACAGGGCGCGCTTCCCGCGTTCGAGCGCCCCGAGCTCGTTCCGGTGGAACGGCCCAAGTACCCCGATCAAGGCGACTATGCCTCGCCCCTCTGCCTCCAACTGGCGCGGCTGGCGCGCATGGCTCCCATCAAGATCGCCCAAGCAGTGGCCGAGCGGATGCCCGAGCGCCCCTATATCGGGGCGGTGGAGGTGGCCCCGCCTGGTTATATCAACATTCGCCTGAGCGAGGCCTGGCTGGCGGAGCAGGTGGAGGCGATCATCGCGGGGGGCGAGGGCTTTGGCTGCGTGGACGTTGGGCAGGGGCAACGGGTGCAGGTCGAGTTCGTCAGCGCCAACCCGACGGGGCCGCTGCACATGGGCTCGGCGCGGAACGCGGTCTTGGGCGATGCGCTAGCCCGCGTGCTAGAGGCGGCGGGATACCAGGTTCAGCGCGAGTACTATGTGAACGATGCGGGCAGCCGCATGCGGGTGTTCTATCAGACGCTGTACGCCCGCTATGCCCAGGCGCTGGGCCGCCAGGAGGTCGTGCCCGAGGACGGCTACCACGGGCAGCAGATGGTGGCCATGGGCGAGGCGCTGGCACAGGAGCATGGCGATCGGTTCCTGGCGATGCCGCGCGACGAGGCGGTGGAGGCCCTGGGTCGCCTGGGGCTCCAGCAGGTGATCGACGGGGCGCGCGAGGACCTGGAGGCCATGGGAGTGCGCTATGACCTCTGGTTCCGCGAGTCGACGCTGTACAGCGGCGGCACCTTTGAGCGGGTGATGGCGATCCTGCGCGAGGGTGGCTATCTCAGCGAGCACGATGGCGCGGTCTGGTTCGATGCGACGCGCCTAGGCGGCGACAAGGACGAGGTCGTCATCCGTTCCGATGGCTCGCCGGGGTATTTCGCCTCGGACATCGCCTACCACTATGACAAGTTCGTGGTGCGTGGGTTCGATCGGGTCATCGACGTGTGGGGCGCCGATCATCAGGGGCACGTGCCGCGCATGTTCACCATGATGGAGGCGCTGGGGCTCGACTCGAAGCGCCTGACGTTGGTGATCTATCAGTTGGTGACGCTCAAGCGGGGCGGGGAGGTGGTGCGGCTCTCCAAGCGCACGGGGGATATGATCACGTTGCGCGAGGTGGAGGAAGAGGTTGGCTCCGACGCCATGCGCTTTTTCCTCACGGCGCGCTCGGCCGATAGCCAGATGGATTTCGATCTGGACCTGGCCAAGGAGCAGTCGGACGAGAACCCCGTCTACTATGTGCAGTACGCCCACGCGCGGATCTGTTCCATTCTGCGGTATGCCGAGACACTCGATGGCGACGAGGGCGATGTCGGCCTACTCAAGCATCCCTCGGAGCTGGCGTTGATTCGGCAGATGCTGCGGCTGCCCGAGTTTGTGCGCACGGCCGCGGAAGGATTGGCTCCGCACTATTTGGCGTACTATGCCCAGGAGCTGGCCTCGGCGTTCCATGCCTTTTACCGCGACTGTCGGGTGGTGAGCTCGGATCCTGCGGACTTACGTGTCAGCAAGGCGCGCCTGCGACTGGTGGCGGCGTGCCGAGTGGTGCTCCGCCGCGTGCTGGATCTGATGGGCATGTCGGCGCCTGAAGTGATGTGACGCCGATGAGTTCGCACTCGCCCGAACCTTTGACGCTGCAAGCTGAACGTGGTAGACTCGGTTGGCTTGGGGCGAATAGCTCAGCTGGGAGAGCACTTCCCTTACAAGGAAGGGGTCACAGGTTCGAGTCCTGTTTCGCCCATGATCTGCATCCAAGGCAACGGCGCAGGGCGTCGGGGCCTTTTTTCGGGTAGCGCGATCGCTACACCTCGGGGGAGGGCACGCATGTCAGGATCGGTCAAGCTTCAGAGCCAGACGGAGGCTTTCTGGCGCGACGAGTACCAGGTGGTGGATCAAGACCTCGATCTGGTAACAAGCCTCATTCTGGATGCGGGCAAGCCGCGGAGCGCCGATGTTCTGGCAGCGGCGATCATCATGCGGCGCGTCAAACGCGAGCAACAGGCGTTGGCGCAGATGGCCGCGCGGGGCGAACTCTATCAGCCCAAGAGCAGCTACGAGGCTGGCCAGCGGCTGGTCTTTTCGGCGCGGGGGTTTGCCGATGGCGTGGTCACCGATGTCCGCGAGGGGTACAACCCCAAGTATGGCGAGTTCAGCGTGATCAAGGTGCGCTTTGAGGATGACTCGGAGCTCGAGTTCGCGTCGGGGTTTGCCTACGAGCATGCCCTGAATCGCCCCAAAGAAGAGCTCTTGGGCACGTCGGACGAGACTGTTCGCGTGGAGGACCTGGTCGCTGCCTGCCTGCCCTATGTGCGCGATCGCCTCTCGGCGGCGCTGGAGGAGCACGACGAGTTCCTGCGTTTTGAGGACGAGTGGTACCTGCAAGAGCTGCTGCCAGAGGTGGACGAGGGCTACTTGAACCTGGCCGAGGCCTTGATCTATGAGCGTGACCAGCCCCTTGCGGTCAGCGTGATTCTAGGCGCTTTGGATCTAGCCGAGGGCGCCTCGCCCGCGGCGCAGGCGTTCGCGCTCAACCGCGCCCTGGCCAACGACAGCCGGTTTGACGACGTCAGCCTGGACGATGAGCCGGTCTGGTATCTGCGCCAGCTCGAGCCCGCCGCGGTGCATCTGCGCCCG
>Ga0334892_1003448_pt1 | contig 10255 bp, 13 predicted proteins | sample GraSluR3_MG_4_FD_207213 | JGI IMG/M metagenome (GOLD analysis project Ga0334892, IMG submission 207213) | Sludge microbial communities from methane-producing bioreactor in Wageningen University, Netherlands - Granular Sludge_15_04-R3 | ecosystem: Engineered > Bioreactor > Anaerobic >... | reverse complement strand
TTCGCCAATCGGAGCCGCTTCCACCATCGGCATGACTCGGAAGCCATCCATCACTGCTTCCAGCGCTTTGAGCGGGTCAATCTCAGTCACAATCACGTTTGCACCCATTCCGCGGGCTCGCATTGCCAAACCGCGTGCACACCAGCCGTATCCACCCACAACAAAGGACTTGCCTGCCAGCAGTATATTCGTGGCACGGATGACTCCATCAATCGTGGATTGCCCAGTACCGTAACGGTTATCAAAAAAATGCTTGGTCAAGGCATCATTAACTGCGACTACCGGGAACTTCAATTCGCCATCAGCGGCCATAGCCCGCAGGCGGATGACACCGGTTGTGGTCTCTTCCGTGCCACCAATGACCTCACTGAGTTGGTCTCGTCGGTCCTTATGCAGAGTGCTTACCAAATCTGCCCCATCATCCATGGTCAGGTGCGGACGATGGTCCAAGGCAGCATTGAGATGTTTATAGTAAGTAACATTGTCCTCACCTTTGATGGCAAATACAGGGATCTCAAAATGAGAGACCAAGCAGGCAGCCACATCATCTTGCGTTGAGAGCGGGTTTGAAGCGGTTAAAACCACATCCGCTCCTCCAGCCTGTAAAGTGCGCATCAAGTTCGCTGTTTCAGTCGTCACGTGCAGGCAAGCCGACATGCGGATGCCTTCAAATGGGCGCTCACGCAAGAAGCGCTCATGAATTGTTCGTAAAACAGGCATCTCGCGCTCTGCCCACTCAATCCTTCGCCGCCCACCTTCTGCAAGGTCAACATTCTTGATATCATATTTATCCATTCAAACCTCCAATAATTTATTCACGCTGCCAAAACAGCGCGAGTTGTTTACGATTTCTTTATCAACACATCCAGCGTGCCTTGGTCATCAAAGTGCGTGCGGAAGCGTTCAACGAAATCCTTCATTAAATAACAATGATTCTGAGAGCCCACCTCTTCTAAAGAATAGGTGGCTGCTAAAGCACCCATTTGTGCGCACAACACGAGGTTGAACCCATTTACATAACCTTTTAGAAACCCCGCCCTAAAAGCATCCCCAACACCAGTTGGGTCCAAGATTCTAGTCGGGGGAAATGCTGGCACATCGCTCAAAAGTTTCCCTTCTTGATAGACTCTCGAACCGCCTTCACCAAGGGTGATCACAGCGAAAGATAATCCGGATAGAATATCATCCGCGACCATGTGGGCATGCTTCTGAAGTAATTCAAACTCATACTCGTTGACGAATAATGCATGAGCCCCAAGGATGCCTTTTCGCAAACCCTGTTCGTCCAAGCGTACAATTTGTTGGCTGGGATCAAAAATATAAGGCAGGTCCAGATCCTGGCATTCAAGAGCGTACTTGATCATCGCCTCTGGTGCGTTAGGTGAGATCATCACCAGATCATCCGCAGTCAGGTTGAGGTCAGCCATTGAAATCAACACGGCGTCTGACATGGCACCGGTGTAAAAACTGGCAATTTGTGCATTAGATAGGTCCGTATTGACAAAAAAAGATGCCGTAAATTTTTCTGGGATGATCATTACTCCTGAAGTATCTACGCCAGCATCGTCTAAAACCTTTCGATAATCAGAAAAATCAACCCCTGCCGTAGCAACCAAACGGGGTTCCTCACATAACAAACCAAGCGTATAAGCAATGTTGGCTGCTACACCACCGGGTTGACGCACCATGTCATCCACTAAAAATGAAAGACTGATCGATTCAAGGTGCTCAGGTAAAATATGGTCTTTAAAATACCCGGGAAAGGACATCAAATAATCAAATGCAATCGATCCTGTCAAAATAATGCTCATATTTTATCCTTCTTCATTTAATGCTGCTTGCATATTGAGGTCAAAGGGGGGAGTGATCACGCCTTTTTCCGTCACCCAACCAGAAATCAGTCGGTTGGGTGTCACATCAAAAGCGAAATTCCGTGCCGTTGCTGCCGATGGTGCGACCGGCTTGCCCATCAAGTTAAGGTCGAGGACTTCGGCTCGATCACGTTCTTCAATTGGGATCAGTTCTCCTCGTGTGAGGTTAAAATCAATCGTCGACACTGGGAAAATACTGTAAGCAGGAATGCCATTATCATATGCCGCTAAAGCAAGCATATAGGTCCCAATTTTATTGGCTACATCACCATTTGCTGCCACCCGGTCTGCACCAAAAACAACCTTTTGTACCAAACCCTTACGCATGAGATAACCTGAAGCGCTATCAGTGATGATATCGTAAGGGATGCCGTATTGTTCTAATTCCCAGGCTGTCAGGCGAGCGCCCTGCAATCTTGGACGAGTTTCATCCACAAAGACATGAAGTCGTTTACCCTGTAAGTGAGCCATCCGGATCACACCCAACGCTGTACCCCAATCAACGGTTGCTAATGCACCTGTATTGCAGTGATGGACGATATGATCGCCATCCTGGATCAAATCAGCGCCATGGACCGCCATACGTTTATTGACAGCCACATCTTCATCAGCGAGATCTTTAGCCATTTGCAGCAGGTGATCTCGAAGCTCATCAGCTGTACCTTGGAAATTAAAAGCGTAACTCAACATACGTCGAACAGCCCAGGCAAGGTTGACGGCAGTCGGTCTGGACTGGTTCAGGACCTGCCCTGCTTTGTCCAGATCCGCAAGGAACGCTTTCATTGATTTGGCTTCTGATTGAAAGCCAGCCAGGGCTATCCCAAATCCAGCAGCTGCACCGATGGCAGGTGCACCACGCACCACCATGGAGCGAATGGCTTCAGCGACATCTTCATATCTGTGGAACTTTAATATCACAAACTCATCAGGAAGCTTTCGTTGATCGATCATCTGAATGACGTTTTGATCATCATTCCAGGTTATGGTTCTCATTTTCTTGAGGCCTCACTCATTAAAAGACGCCCATCCGGGCGTCAAATCAATCAGGTTGACAGTCTACCACTGGAGCACTGCTTTGTCAAAACTTTGACACCAATTCCAACACTTTATTATAAAACCAATCGCTCAGAAACCCAAACTTAAGTTATAACAACCGATACTGACCAAGCCGGCGAAAAGCATCAAGTGTGAATCAATGATTTCGCGCTTTCCGATGAGAAAATCTTTTTTGAAATCCTGATGAGCTTAAATCACTGATTTCAACGATTAGATTAAAATTTTGGTACAATATCTGCAGAGCTTAAATTAAAATCCGCTCCCAAGCTAAATTGAAGATTCCAGAATTCCCGGGAGATCCTAATATTCATCCAGCTGTCGATTGTGGTAGACCCTTCTACGACTAAGATTGGAGCTTTTGAATGAGAAACACTCTTTCAGACCAAGAGATTCAAGACATCGTTCGCAAGACGGTCTACGAAACCTTCGGATTACCAACACCTAAAACCAAACCAATTCAACCCGTCAATGAAATTCAAACCGAACCAAAGCATACTTCAGAGATGCCGGATAAAATCGCGATTGCCATCGGTGCCGACCACGGCGGTGTTGATCTCAAATCTATCTTGAAACAAGATCTGACCAGCTGGGGGTATTCTGTGATTGACTGCGGGACACACAGCAAGGACTCGGTAGATTACCCGGATATCGCCCGGTCTGTTGCAGAGTTGGTTGCATCAGGCAAGGTCTGTTGGGGTGTCGTGATAGACGGTGCTGGCATTGGTTCATGTATGGCTGCTAACAAGGTCCCTGGTGTGCGTGCAGCGATGTGTTATGATTACGCCACTGCGATCAACAGTCGTGAACACAACAATGCCAATGTGCTCACCCTCGGTGCAGGAATGATTGAGGTTGACCTGGCTCAACGCATCCTCAAAACCTGGTTGGGAACGGAATTCGGTGGCGGCAGGCATGCAAGACGGGTCGAAAAAATCACTGCGATTGAACACGCATATTTAAGCGATGGGAAATGACCATGACATTAGATAACAAATCGATGGAAGCACTCGTTGAGATTATCACGCGTGAAATCCTTTTAGCGCTTGCAGAAATAAAAGAACAAGAAAAATATCCCCAAGGTGCGACCTGCAAAATTGAAGTAGCCAATGGATTGAAGGTTAAGACTTGTTTTGATAATGCTGGTCATGTTATCAGTGCTGGCGCTGAGCGTTTAACCTCGACACTTGGCATCATTCCTGAAGATGAATCGCTGGCTAGAATGATCGATCATACCCTCCTCAAACCGGATGCAACCGCTGATATGATTGCACAACTTTGTTTTGAAGCGCGTAAGTACCACTTTGCATCAGTTTGCGTCAATCCCTCAAATGTAAAATTGTGCACAGAATTGCTAAAGGATACTGACGTAAAGGTATGCACGGTGATCGGCTTTCCGCTAGGCGCCACATCAACAGAAGTAAAGGTATTTGAAACACATGATGCACTTGAAAAGGGTGCCACAGAAATCGACATGGTCATCAATATTGGTGCGCTCAAAGCAGGCGACCATGATTTTGTCGCCAAGGATATTCACGCAGTGGTCGCTGCTGCCCATGGCGCTGATGCCTTGGTGAAAGTCATTATCGAAACGTCACTGCTAACAGATGAAGAGAAGATTGTCGCTTGTTTGCTTGCAAAAGAAGCCGGTGCGGATTTTGTTAAGACATCTACCGGTTTTTCGGGCGGAGGCGCGACGGTGCATGATGTCACCCTCATGCGTAAAGCCGTTGGTCCTGATCTGGGTGTTAAAGCAGCGGGTGGCATCCGCACCCACGAGGATGCTGAACAGCTTGTCGCGGCAGGCGCGACCCGTCTCGGCGCTAGTGCCGGGATCAAGATTATCCAAGCGGATCAACCAGACACACTGCATAAGCCTGAAAAAACACCCCCTGCTAAGTCTTATTAATTGGAGAACAACATCATGTTGATAGCAAAAGTGATTGGTACCACGGTTTCAACCATCAAGGATGAACAGTTAATCGGGCAAAAACTGCTGATCATGCAACAAACCGATGAGAATGGGGACCCAATCGGGAAACCCTATGTTGCTGTGGACACCGTTAATGCCGGTGTCGGTGACCTGGTGCTGACGGCTCACGGCTCCAGCGCAAGACAGACAGCGATCACCAAAGAACGCCCAGTAGATGCTGTTATTATGGCAATGATCGACTCTTTGGAAGTCGATGGAAAAACAACCTTCCAGAAAGGTTAAGCCTAAATGTCTGATTTCGACCAAGACTTGCATTCCATCCAAGAAGCCCGTCATCTTGCTCAACGGGCCTTTGACGCATGGAAATTATGGTCAAAAGCTTCCCAGGAGCAAGTCGATCGCGTTTGTGCAGCTATGGCAGCAGCAGCCCTGTCGGCCTCTGAACGATTGGGCATCCAAGCATATCAAGAAACCGGATATGGCATTCCGGAACATAAACATTTAAAAAATATTTTTGCAGCCAAGAACGTATGGGAAAGTATCAAGGATAACAAAACGGTCGGCATTGTTGGGCATAATCCCGAAAAGAGGATCTATGACATCGCCTGGCCGGTTGGTGTGATTGCTGCATTGACTCCCAGCACCAACCCGACCTCAACTGTGATTTTTAAAATATTAATTGCCATAAAGGCGCGTGACGCCATTGTGATTGCCCCCCACCCCACAGCAGCCAAATGCTGTTTCGAAACAACACGCATCATGGCGCAAGCGGCAGAAGAAAACGGTGCACCCCCAGGGCTGATCGCTTGTATGCAGCATATCAGCTTGCAGGGCACCCAGGAGCTCATGCGGCATAAATATGTCGCACTGATCCTTGCTACAGGGGGCACACCGATGGTGCGCGCTGCCCATTCCACTGGAAAACCTGCCTTCGGCGTCGGACCGGGTAATGTACCCGTTTATGTTGACCGGTCAGCGGATCTTGAGAAGGCTGCTCGCTATATTGTAGCCAGTAAAGCTTTTGATTGCTCCACCATCTGTGCAACAGAACAAGCGGTTGTCGCTGACCGCCCAATCGCGCATCGTTTATCCGCCCTGATGGAACAGGAAGGGGCATATTTTACAGATCTCCACCAAACAGATTTGCTGCGTAAGCTGCTTTTTAATCCGGACGGCAGCATGAACGTCGCCACGGTCGGTAAACCAGCAGAATACCTAGCTGGGATGGCTGGTTTTGTTGTTCCTAGAGGCACACGCATCCTGGTCTCCCGTTTACTACAAACCGGCACAGGAGAACCCCTTTCCCGGGAGAAACTGACCACGGTGCTGGGATGGTATGATGAACAGGGCTGGGAGGCAGGGTGTGAACGCTGTATTGAATTGATCCAGTTTGGCGGGCGCGGTCATAGTTTGATCATTCATGCCACCGATCAAGATGTGATCATGGCCTTTGGTCTCGAAAAACCTGTCTTCCGCATCGCCGTCAACACTATGGGAACATTAGGCGCCATCGGGTTGACTACTGGCGTAATGCCTTCTATGACCCTAGGGGCGGGTGGTATCGGCGGCTCGATCACTGGCGATAACATCACAGCTTATCACTTATTTAACATCAAACGCCTGGCTTATGAACGCACTGCCCCCCCGGCTGCAGCCATGATCCCGGGAAAGCTAAAACCTGCCCCCTCACCCCAAGAGATTGAAAAAGCTGTTCGGGATGCTTTAGATGAAATTTTGGATATCAGTTAATCAGTGACTTAGAAAACGAAAGGATTTAATACAATGGCATTAGACACAGCATTAATCGCACTAGGAATGGTGGAGACTCGTGGATTGGTCGGCGCAGTTGAAGCTGCGGACGCCATGGTCAAATCCGCCAACGTTGTCCTGATCGGCTCAGAATATGTTGGCGGCGGATATGTGACCGTGATGGTTCGCGGTGATGTTGGCGCTGTCAAAGCAGCCACAGATGCAGGCGCGGCTGCGGCCAAACGAGTCGGTGAACTTGTCTCGGTGCATATCATTCCACGACCTCATGAAGATGTTGAAATGATCCTGCCACAGAGCACGAAGGGCAGTTTCGGTGGTCGCAGCACAGAAGCTAAAAAATAAGCCAGGCTTGACCTGTGACGGAATTAAACCTAAACACCACGGGATCTGACCCGGAGGTAATTCTTTCTCGCGCACATCAAGTGATCTTGCCTGGCTCGAACGGTCACAAGCACCCACCGATAACAAGGCCAACCGGCGCTTTACGCATTGGTGTTGATCTGGGCACGGCTTATACCGTATTAGTCGTCTTGGATGAGGATGGCATCCCCATCACAGGCGAGTACCGCTTCACCCAGTTTGTTCGTGACGGACTGGTGGTGGATTATATCCGAGGTATAGACATCTTACGGGAGATGAAGGAAAACCTTGAAGCTCGACTGGGTTTAAAATTAAACCACGCTGCCAGCGGGTATCCCCCAGGTGTCCCCTCAGCTGAAGTCCAAGCGTCCGCCAATTTGGTTGAAGCAGCAGGGATGAATTGCCAAACAATGATCCCCGAACCGCTTGCTGCAAATAAAGTACTTAGCATCCATGACGGTATCATCGTCGACGTCGGGGGTGGGACAACCGGAATAGCCATTGTAAAGAATGGAGAGGTCGTCTATACCGCTGATGAAGCTACGGGTGGGACTCACTTTTCACTGGTGATCGCAGGGGCCGAAGATATTAGCTTTGAAAAAGCCGAAGAACTTAAGATAAATCCTTTAGAACAACCACGACTGTACCCAATCGTCCGCCCGGTAATGGAGAAGATCGGCACCATCATCGCAAAACACCAGCGAGGAAACACTGTTGAGTCAATCGTCCTGGTTGGTGGGACCGCCCTCTTCCCCGGAATAGATACTGTGATCCAGGAAGTCACAGGCCTACCTACCCGGGTATCTGGTCATCCCTTGTTCGTCACACCTGTTGGAATTGCCATGCAAGACCATAGTGATTTGATCGAATCTCAAGATTTAAGGAGCTTTTATGGCTGAAACCTTTTCACTACGTTGTTATTGCTTTATTGACCGCATGCAGGCACAGTACTCCGCCTTCATCGGTACCGTCACCCAGGGCGATTTGCCTGTGGAAGGGATGGCATCACTCTATGTTGAGATGGCCCCTGGTAATGAAGTCTTTCGAGTAGTAGATATCGCAGTCAAAGCGACCGAAGCCAAACCCGGTGCCCAAATCGTTGAACGTGAATTTGGCATGTTCGAGGTGCACTCCCTCAATCAAGCTGCGGTGCTAGAGGCCGGCCAGGTTGTGTTGGACCGTTTAGGGCTCAAAAAGGAAGACCGCATTAAACCCCAAGTGGTTTCTAGCCAGGTCATCACCCGTGTTGATTCCTACCAAGCCCAGCTCTTGAACCGCTTCAGACGCGGCAGCATGCTTGTGCCGGGCGAGACTTTGCTGGTTCTGGAGTGTGCCCCAGCTGCTTACATCAACTATGCTTGTAATGAAGCTGAAAAGAAAGCCAACATCAAGATCGTGCATGTGTCATCAGTCGGTCGGTTTGGACGGATGTGGCTTTCAGGAAGCGAAGCAGAAATTATCACTGCAAAAAATGCCGCCATCCAAGCCCTTGAAGCATTGGAAGGTGTGCCAGGCTGATCGTTTCTCAGACAACGGTTAGGAGGCGTTTATGGCAAAACAATTTTACACAGAACGAGATATTGAAGATATGGCTGCCCGTGGTGTATTTACCCTCACAGTAGGTGAGGATGTTGTGCTGACCGAATTAGCCTACGAGAAAGCGGAGCGCCTGGGAGTCAAACTGGTGCAATCGCACCAGCTCCCACCATCATCCCCCGTCAGACCCTATCTTTCAGAGACGGTTGCTCCTTCTCCACCCAGACATATCATACAGGAAGTCTTGCCGCTAAAGGACGATGAAACCCTGCGCCAGCGTATCCGAGCCGCCGTCAAAGCAAAACTTGGAGACGAAGTGGACCCAGACCTGTTAGAAACAATTATCACCCGCGTATTAGAAAACATCGGGGATCAATAACCAATGTTGTTTGGACGTGTCCACGGCACAGCTATTTGCACAGTTAAATACCCTGGCATCCATGGGATCAAACTGCTGATTGTACAACCGCTTAACAAGAGCCTTGAACCAATTGGCGTACTGCAAGTTGCGGCTGATGTTGTACAGGCTGGTGTGGGCGACTTATGTGTAATGGTGCGCTCGCGTGAAGCAGCCCTGGCCATGCCTGAAATCCAGTTTGTACCGGTTGACCTGGCACTGGTAGGGATTGTAGACGAGTTGATTGTCCGCCCACACAGTGATTTCGATTACACCCTCAAACCAGGGAATATTCACTATACCTGATTGGATAACGATGATTCTTGGTAAAGTAGTTGGAACGGTGGTGACCACAATCAGCCATCCACATTACAATCATCGGCGTCTGCTTGTTGTTCAGCCCTTGGTCGGTCAAAACGATGTCGCAGACAGCGATTTTATCGCTGTCGATCACACCCACGCCGGGATTGGTGACACCGTTCTCGTCAACCGCGAGGGTAACGGCGCACGCCAGTTGTTAAACCTCCCAGATGGCTGCATCATCTCAGTCATTGTGGGAATTGTGGATGAGGTGAAATTAGGATAAGAAAGGGATAAGTTAGATTTAGGGGGGAATCATTGTAAGAATTACACTAAACTTTGATCTATAATAGTCAAGTCTTAAGGGGGATAGAAGCGGTTATAATGGGTCAATGACCTCTCCTGTGAGAGAGCCCTACTTATGATCAAAGATTCTTTGACCGCCATCATCAAGACACTCCGGAATAATAAAGCCATACAAATAGGATTGGTGATCCTGTTCTTTGCTGTTGGCGCTTGGATCATGCTCAGCTTTGATCTGCCGGACGCACAAGCCTTTATCCGGGCGAACCGACGTCAAGCCATCCTGATTAGTATTGGGGTTTACTTCCTCTTGGGATTCACCTTCATCCCGGCTTCACCACTGACCTTATTCCTGGCTGTATATCTTGGACCGTTCGAAACTGTGCTGATCGCTACTGTTGGCAATACTTTGGCAGCATTGTTAGAATACCAAATCGGGGTCACTGTCGGGGACATCTTCAATTTTGAGGAACATATGGATAATCTGCCATTCGGATTAGGTGAGCTGCCGATAACCTCCCCGTTTCTATTAATGGCAGGAAGATTACTGCCCCTCGGCAAACGCGGCTTCAGCATCCTGTGCGGCGCTTATCATGTCCCCATCGGCAGATATCTTTGGACATCGATTTTGATGTACATGATCAATTCGGCGATAATAGCCTTAGGTGGGTTAGGGTTGGTGAAATTATTTTAATAACATAAGTAACTGCTCAGGCAGACCTGCTGGTGAAG
>Ga0334892_1003441_pt1 | contig 10279 bp, 14 predicted proteins | sample GraSluR3_MG_4_FD_207213 | JGI IMG/M metagenome (GOLD analysis project Ga0334892, IMG submission 207213) | Sludge microbial communities from methane-producing bioreactor in Wageningen University, Netherlands - Granular Sludge_15_04-R3 | ecosystem: Engineered > Bioreactor > Anaerobic >... | reverse complement strand
TAAATTCTAATTTCTAAATCCTAAACAAATTCTAAATACTAAATTACAAATTTTAAACGATTATTTTAAATTTCCCAAAGTTGATCCGAATATTTTCCAAGTCAAATTGTTTGTAATTTGAAATTTGATTCATTGTTATTTGTTTAGAGTTTAGGATTTTTTAATTTCGAGTTTGGGTTTGGGGATTGGATCTTGGTTGTTCATTAGCCTCTGGCCCGTCGGGCCAACGGCCCGGAGGGGTTAATTAGTCTCTGACCCATCGGGTCAACGACCCGGAGGGATCAATTAGAATAATTTAGTGATGTTTTCATTTTACCAATATTTTCTCCAAACTGCTTCCAATTTTTCCCCTAAGCCTTTCTTTTTGTCTTTGATAATTTTATTTCGCAACCCATTGGCAGTTTGCTTGAACAAATAGCCGGTCTTACTCGACAACTCCTTAAAAGCCTGATAGCTAATTTCCTCCGCCCCAACCCTCCTTCCCGTATATTCCCGTAGTTTTTCCCGTAAGCTCCCGTATTTTCCCGGATCTTTCCGGGCCGCCAGCGGCGGATAGGGATTATCCCGAGACGGGGTAGCAATTCCTAGTGTTGCCAAACCCGAACCGGCCCGGGATTTTAGAAACCCCAAACTATACATTCGCTCAATGTCCCCATCAACTTCCGCCCAGGAAGCATAGGCAAAGCCCAAAAATTCCAAGTACTCTAGGGTGGTGGGTCGGGCGTAGCCCTCCTCGATATTGGCAACCATGCTTCGGCAGGCGGTGTTCGCTTTTTGGCAGTAAGACGGTGTAAAATCGGACCAGGTCGTAAAGCAGACTGGCGGTTTGCCAAAGAGCCGAAGCCTTATAGCCGAGAGGTTTTTGAGATTGGCGGTCGATTTTTTCCAGTTTGGGAATAGAAAACGGGAGATTGGAACGGGAATTTACGGGAGAATTACGGGAGGGGTGGCCGTAGATTAGCCAGTAGCCATGCAGAACATTTAGTTTACCGACCTCTTTCGAGGTTAGGCCGGATAAATCCCAACGGCCATAATTTTCCCAATCCAGATTCAATTTCTCCCAATTAAAATTTTCCCAATTGGTATTATTAAAATCAATGGATTTAATTAACTTTTTAAAATTCATCTAATCATTTTGCCAAACAACTCTGTTCTTTCTTCTAAATAATATTGTTTGGTATTTGGAGTTTGGTTATTCATTAGCCTCTGGCCCATCGGGCCAACGGCCCGGAGGAAGCAATTATAATAATTTACTAATGTTTTCATTTTACCAAAAAAATGATCTGGGGGGGGGAACGCGAGCTAAAGCTCGCTAGTCCAAAAAGGGCATTGGGAGTAGCCAAGTCTGACTTGGCGCTTTTCTTCCTGGCGCAAACTGTAAGCTTGCTATTTCCTTTTGGTTGATATGGGTAGAGCCTTATGATAGAATTGAACTTGTCTTGAATGGAAGAAATTTTCTTCCTTATCAAGGAGGCAATTTTAATGACTTATTTGACTCGGAAGTTTTTACAAAAACTGGAGTTTATAGGCTAAAGACATTTGCTTTGGCCTTAGGAGAGTATTAAAAGAGCCTCGGAAGACGGGCTCTTTTTTTTGTGTCTTTTTTCTTTTCCCGTCATTCCGGGGGTATTCCCGAAGAATCTCGTCCGAGAGTGAGATTCTTCGGTCGCTTGAGGCGACCTCAGGATGACGGAAAAAGGGAGGAGGCGCGAGCTAATCCCAGTACCATTCGGTACGGGACACGAGTTCGCTAGTTCGTTTTTTTTCGAAGTAGCGGAGTAAACTCCGCGCTAACAATTTAACAATAGAACAATATAACAATTAATTTTATTAAAAATTCTATGCTTACCGGTTTAATTGGCAAAAAAATCGCTATGGAGCAGGACTTTACCGAAGATGGTAAGGTTGTTCCTTTGACCGTGGTTGAGCTTGGCCCTTGCCGGGTGCTTCAGGTAAAAACAAAAGAAAGCGATGGCTATCGGGCAGTAAAACTGGCCTTTGGTCAGGGCAAGGGTAAATATAACAAAAAACCAACTTTGGGCGAGGCCAAAAAGGCCAAGCTTGACAAGGCGCCGGAAAAAGTTGTTGAAATTAGAGGTGATTTTGGTGATGATATTAGGGTTGGCCAAGAGATAAGCCTAGATCAAGTTTTTGCCGAAGGCGATAAGGTAAAAGTTGTTGGGACCTCTAAGGGGCGAGGCTTCGCCGGAGTAATGAAAAGATGGGGTTTTCACGGTGGCCCTCAAACTCACGGCCAATCGGATCGACTGCGGGCGCCGGGGTCAATCGGTCAAGGCACTGACCCGGGCCGGGTTCATAAGGGTAAGAAAATGCCTGGTCATTTTGGGGTTGATAAAGTAACGGTAAAAAATTTAACTGTTTTTAAAGTTGATAAAGAAAAAAATCACCTTTATGTGACCGGCGCCGTGCCGGGAGCAAGAAATGGATTTTTGATTGTTGAAAAGATTAAATAAGGGGTTTTTCCTTTTCCCGTCATTCTGAAGGGGTTTCCCTTTTCCCGTCATTCCGGGCTTGACCCGGAATCTGGACGAGAGGAAAGATAGATCCTGATTTTCATCAGGATGACGAGGAGGGAAAGGTTTTTTCTCGTCATTCCGGGCTTGACCCGGAATCTGGGTTTAGATTCTGACTTTCGTCAGAATGACGGAAAAAGGGAGGAGGCGCGAGCTAAAGCTCGCTAGTTCGTTTTTTTTCGAAGTAGCGGAGTAAACTCCGCGCCAACAATTTAGCAATAGAACAATTTAACAATTAATTTTATTTTATGAAAATCACCATTTACGATAAAAACGGTCAAAAGACCGATAAACAGATGGTTTTGCCTAAAGAGATTTTTGAGGCCAAAATTAATTTGCCTCTAATGGCTCAGGCCGTTAAAGTGTTTTTGGCTAATCAAAGGACGGCATCACCTAAAGCCAAGACCAGATCGGAGGTAACCGGTTCAACTAAGAAAATTTGGCGCCAGAAAGGCACCGGTCGGGCCCGGCATGGCGACAATAAAGCGCCAATTTTTGTTGGCGGCGGTAAGGCTCATGGTCCAACCGGAGAAAAAAAACGCCTTTCTTTGTCTAAGAAAATGAGACAAGCGGCCCTAAGATCGGCCCTATCAAGCAAGGCCAAAGAAGGGGCAATTTTTGTTGTTGACGATTTGACGAAAATTGCTCCCAAAACCAAACAAGCAGTCAAATTTATTGATAATTTGGGAATTGGCGACAAAAAAGCCACCCTATACCTATCAGAGAATAATGATAATATAATTCGAGCTTTTGGCAATTTGCCAAATGTTACTATCGCTTTTGCCAACCAATTAAACGCTTATCAGGCCCTATCGTCTGGAAGAATGATTTTTACCAAAGAAGCGATTAAGGTTTTAAAAGAAAGATTATGAAATTAGCCGATGTGATTAAAAAACCATTAGTAAGCGAGAAGTCGATGGGAGCGGTGGAAGATGGCCGCTATACTTTTATCGTTGATCGGGCCGCTTCTAAACATCAAATTAAAAAAGCGGTGGAGACAATTTTTAGCGTTAACGTTATTGGAGTTAGGACAGCAACTCTGAAGAAAAAGCAAAAAAGACTCCCCAATCGGAGAATGGTTCGGCCGGCACCGGTAAAAAAAGCCATTGTCGAACTGAAAAAGGGCGAGAAACTGGATATTTATGAAAGCTAGTTAGTAATTTCCAATTTTCAAATAAATAAAAATGGCTAAATTGTCAAATTGTTTTTTTTAAGGAGGAGATCCTTCGGTCGCCTGAAGCGGCCTCAGGATGACGAGGAAGGAAAGCCTCAGGATGACGGGGAAAATAAAACGTCATTCTGAGCGGAGCGAAGAATCTCGTTCGCGCTAACAATTTAACAATAGAACAATATAACAATTAATCATATTTTATGAAAAATATTAAGAAAGGTTTAACCAAGGCGGTAAGAAAAAAAGCCGGTCGGTCGGGTGGCCGAGTGGCGGTTCGTCACCAGGGTGGTGGCGAAAAACGCCGGGTACGGGAAGTTGATTGGAAAAGGAGCAAGTTTAATGTTCCCGGAAAAGTTGAGCAAATTGAATATGCCCCATCACGAAGTGCTAATGTGGCCCTGGTTTTGTATGAGGATGGAGAAAGGCGTTATATTTTAGCTACCAAAGGCATGAAGCCGGGTTTCTCTATTATGAGTGGCGACAAAGCGCCGATTAAAGAAGGAACAAGCACTACACTGGATAGAATTCCGGTGGGAATGCCAATTCATTCTATTGAATTAAAACCGGGCAAAGGAGGGCAACTGGTTAGGGGGGCGGGAACGATGGCTACAATTACCGCCAAAGAAGATAAGTACGCTCAGGTTCGCCTTCCCTCTGGAGAATTGAGAAAAATTTTGCTCGCCTGCCAGGCGACCATTGGCCAGGTTGGTAACGAAGCCCACAGTTTGCAAAAAATGACTAAGGCCGGGCAAAAAAGACATAAGGGTATTCGGCCAACGGTTAGAGGGGTGGCTCAGAACCCCGGTTCTCACCCTCATGGTGGTGGTGAAGGACGGTCGGGCATTGGTATGCCCTCCCCCAAAACCCCTTGGGGCAAGAAAACTTTAGGTAAAAAAACCAGAAAGAGAAAAAAATATAGCGATAAAAATATTATTTCTCGAAGAAAAACTAAGGCGCAGAAAAGAGATAAACAGAAATAAAATTAACCTAATTAACCTAATTGTTTTAATTATTCTAATGAAATACCAAAATACCAAATATCCAATTGGATTTTAGAAATTGGGAGTTGGGGTTTATTTAGATTAATTAGGTCAATTAGAATAATTAGAAATTAAATAAAGAATTGTTTGTTATAATAGAGCAGAATTTTAGAATTTCCAATTACCAATTTTCAATTTCCAAACAAATAACAAATTTTAAATTATAAAAAACAATTTCCGTCATTCTGAACTTGATTCAGAATCTGGGAATGAGAGGAAAGATAGATCCCGGCTTTCGCCGGGATGACGAAGAGAGAGGTCGGGATGACGAGGAGGGAAAGGCTCAGGATGACGATTTTTCTTTTTCGTCATTCTAATCCGCCGGATGGCGGAGAAGAATCCCGTTTCGAGGAGGAGGCGCGAGCTAAAGCTCGCTACTCCGGAAAATGGAGTAGCGGGCTTTCCACCAGAGGCGGACAGGTACCGCGCGCTAACAATTTAACCATTAAACAATTTAACAATAGATTTCAAATATTAAATCATTAAAAATTAATTAGAAAATTTAAAATAATCGTTTAAAATTTGTAATTTAGTATTTAGAATTTGTTTAGGATTTAGAGATTAGAATTTAGAATTTGAATAATAATGTCGCGATCATTAAAAAAAGGACCATATGTTGACGAGGGGCTTTTGAAAAAGCTTGAGCGGGGCGATAAGGAGCCAATTAAAACTTGGGCTAGGGCTTGCCAAATCCCGCCTCAATTTGTCGGTCATCGTTTTACCGTTCATAACGGTCGGGATTTTATCGAAGTGTTTGTTTCCGAGGATATGGTTGGCCATCGCTTGGGAGAGTTTGCCCCCACTAGGACCTTTAGGGGCCATGGCCGAATGGTGAAACGAACAATTGAAAAAACATAATAGTTAAATTTTTAATTCTTAATTTCTAATTTTTAATCAATTTTTATTTATTTAATTTTTAAAAATTAAATCATTAGAAATTGAATAGAAATTAGAAATTTTATTCGTGAAAAATATTAAGAAGGGGTTTCCTTTTTCCCGTCATTCCGGGCTTGACCCGGAATCTGGACGAGAGGAAAGATAGATCCTGATTTTCATCAGGATGACGAGAGGGGGCCCGGGATGATGAGAGGGGGCCCGGGATGACGAGAGGGGGGCCAAGAATGACGGCGGGGAAATTTAAAATAATCGTTTAAAATTTGTAATTTAGTATTTAGAATTTGTTTAGGATTTAGAAATTAGAATTTAGAAATTAAATAAAGTATGGTTCAAGTAAGAGCAGAAGGAAAACATTTACCAATATCGCCGAGAAAATTAAGACTAGCCGCTGATGTGGTTCGAGGCAAAAAGTTGGAAGAAGCGCTAACGATTTTGGATCATCTGCCTCAAAAAGGGGCCAAGATTTTAAGAAAAGTGGTCGTTTCGGCTTCGGCTAACGCCACTAATAACTTTAATTTGGGTGAAGAAAACCTGTTTCTTGCTCAGATAATTGTTGATGAGGGGGCTCGTTATAAACGCCTAGATTATTCTCATGGGGCTCGCTTTAATGGCGGGACGATTCAAAAAAGATTGTCTCATTTGAGGGTGGTTTTGGAAGAGAAAGAGGAAAAGAAGAAGAAAAATACCAAAAAAACGCCAAGTAAAAAAGAGAAAACCAGTAAAACCAAAACAAAAACTAAAAAAGCTACTAGCAAGAAAAAGAGTAAAAAGTAAAAAGTAAATGGAGTAGCGGGCTTTCCACCAGAGGCGGACAGGTACCGCGCGCTAACAATTTAACCATTAAACAATTTAACAATAGATTTCAAATATTAAATCATTAAAAATTAATTAGAAAATTTAAAACAATCGTTTAAAATTTGTAATTTAGTCTTTAGAATTTGTTTAGGATTTAGAGATTAGAATTTAGAATTTGAATAAAGTATGGGTCAAAAAGTTAATCCTTATGCCTATCGATTGGCCGCCGGTGGTAATTGGCGGTCATCTTGGGCGGTAGACGATAAAAAACTGTATCGGGCCAGGCTTTTGGAAGATGTAAAAATCCGGCGTTTTTTGCGTGGGAAATTAGCTTCAGCCGGCTTAACGGCGGTTAATATTGAGCGCTCATTCAATAGAATGAAGATTATCTTAATGGTGACCAGACCAGGGGTGGTTATTGGTCGAGGCGGCAAGAACTTGGAAATTTTGAAGAATGAACTTTGTGAAATTGTTTCTTTGGATCAGCCCCAGAAAAACTTGGAAATTAGGATAGAAGAAGTTAAAGAGCCAAATTTATCGGCGGCCTTTGTGGCCCAAAGAATCGCCGAGCAGTTAGAAAACCGGATGCCTCATCGGCGGATTATGCGCCGAGAGCTGGAACAGGTGATGAATGCCGGGGCCGAAGGAATAAAGGTTCGCCTTTCTGGTAGAATTGATGGAGCCAAGATTGGTCGAGTGGAAAAGTATTCCGCCGGTAAGGTGCCCACCAGCACCATTAGGGCGGATATTGACTATACCGAAAGACCGGCCCTAACCAGAAAAGGCTATGTTGGGGTTAAGGTGTGGATTTATAGGCAAAGTTAACAAATTAAATTATTCTAATTATTCTAATTTCTAATTAACCTAATGAAAACCCAACAACCAAGCGCCAACTCAAAATTCGAAATAAGAATTAATTGTTACATTGCTAAATTGTTATATTGTTAGATTGCTATATTGTTTGTCGTAAGGATGGGATCCTTCGGTCGCCTGAAGCGACCTCAGGATGACGGAAAAGAGGAGGAAGCGCGAGCTAAAGCTCGCTAGTCCGTTTTTTTCGAAGTAGCGGGCTTTAGCCCGCGCCAACAACAAAATAGTAACCTAAACTCTAATCTCTAAATCCTAAACTCTAAACAAATAACAATGAATCAAATTTCAAATTACAAACAATTTGATTTAGAAAAATAAAACAACACAATTAAGGAAAATATTCGAATCAACTTTGGGAAATTTAAAATAATCGTTTAAAATTTGTAATTTAGTATTTAGAATTTGTTTAGGATTTAGAGATTAGAATTTAGAATTTGAATAAGGTATGGTTGTTCCTAAAAAAGTAAAATATCGAAAACAGTTTCGGGGTTCGATGAAGGGCCAGTCTAGTCGGGGTCATCGGGTTGCTTTTGGCGATTATGGTCTTAAAGCCTTGGATCGCGGTTGGCTGACTGAGCGGCAATTAGAGGCGGCCCGTCAGGCGATAGTCCACGCCACTAAGAGGGAGGGCAAAATCTGGATTAGGGTAATTAACGATAAGCCGATTACGACTAAAACGGCTGGCGCCACTATGGGTGGCGGCAAGGGTGATATTTCCGCCCATGTGGCCGTTATTCGCCCGGGGAGAATTATCTTTGAGATTGGTGGGGTAACTGATGATTTGTCCAAAGAAGCGCTAAGATTGGCTTCCCACAAGCTACCCTTTAAGACAAAAATTGTTAGCCAAGAGTTTTAATTTTAATTTATGAAAAAAGACGAATTAGAAAAAATTAATCAGCTATCTTTGTCAGAGCTGGAAGGAGAATTGGCAAAAGAAAGCCAAGCCATGGCAAAATTGGTAATTGATAAGAATTTGGCTAAAATTAAGAATGTTCACCAGTTGGGTCAAGCCAAAAAGAAACTGGCCATTATTAAGACAAAAATAGCCGAGAAAAAATTAGCTAAAGGTGAGAAAAATAATAATGACTAAAAAAACAAGAAGTTTAACCGGAACAATAGTGAGTAAGCCCAGCCTAAAGACGGTGAAGGTTTTGGTTGAGGAAACGGCCTCTTATCCAAAGTATAAAAAAGTTTTTACTAGAAAGAAAAATTATTTGGTTCATGATGAAAAAGAGGCGGCTAGTGTTGGCGATCGAGTGGTGATTGTTCCTGTCCGGCCGATTAGCAAGCGAAAGAATTTTAAACTTGAAAAAATCATCAAATGATTCAACTAAGAACAATTTTAAATGCGGCCGATAACAGCGGCGCCAAAAAATTGCGGGTTATGCAAATACCGGGCTTTTCCAAGAAACATGTTGCTAGTCTTGGTGATGTGGTTAAGGCGACGGTAATGGAGGCGATTCCTACCGGCCAAGTCAAAAAAGGCGAGAAGGTTAATATCTTGATTGTTAGAACTAAAAAAGAGGTGCGAAGAAAGGACGGTAGTTACGTTCGTTTTGGCGATAATGCCGGAGTGATTATTAACGCTAACGGTTTGCCCTTGGGTTCGCGGATTTTTGGGCCAATTGCTCGGGAAATTAAAGAATCAGGTTATAATAAGATTGCCTCGCTGGCAAAAGAAGTAGTCTAATAGATAATTTCCAATTACCAATTTTCAATTTCCAAACAAATAACAAATTTTAAATTACAAAAAAACAATTTTCGTCATTCTGAGGGTACTCCCGAAGAATCTGGAAAGAGATCTCGGACGGGATCCTTCTCCGCCAGTTGGCGGATCAGGATGACGGAAAAGGGGAGGAGACGCGAGATAAAGCTCGCTAGTTCGTTTTTTTTCGAAGTAGCGGAGTAAACTCCGCGCCAACAATTTAGCAATTAAACAATATAACAATTATTTTTTTCTATGAAAATCAAAAAAGGCGACAAGGTTAAAATCATCGCCGGGAAAGATCGGGGCCGAGAGGGAACCGTTGACCAGGTTTTACCCAAAATTGGGGCCGTGGTTTTGCCGGGAATAAATCTTTATAAAAAGGCGGTTCGACCTAAAAAAGAGGGTGACAAAGGCGGAATTGTTGATGTTGCCCGCCCCTTGAATGTTTCTAAAGTGATGCTGATTTGTCCTAAGTGTCATAAACCAACCCGAGTAGGTTATCAGATATCAAAAACCAAGGGCAAAAAAAACGAGAAATTAAGAATTTGTAAAAAGTGCCAGGAGCTAATTTAAAAACTATGGATAATTTTTGGCAAAAATACCAAAAACAAGTTGTTCCCGCTCTGGCTAAAGAGCTGGGGTTAAAAAACCAAATGGCCGTTCCGAAGGTAATTAAAGTGGTGGTTAACATGGGGGTAGCTTCGGATAGCGATAACAAAGAGGCCCTTGAGAGGGCCAAGGAGAGCTTATTTTTGATTACCGGTCAAAAGCCCAAGGTTAATCAGGCTAAAAAATCTATTTCCAGTTTTTCCTTAAGAAAAGGGGCGCCGATTGGCTTGTCGGTTATTTTAAGAAGAGCTCGCTTGGGTGATTTCTTGGACAAGCTATTTCACCTGGTTTTGCCCCAAGTTAAAGATTTTAGGGGGTTGTCTTTGTCGGCTTTTGACGGTCAGGGCAATTACACCATTGGACTAAAGGAAAATACTCTTTTTCCTGAGATTGACTATGATAAAATAGACCGGCCCCGTGGCTTAGAGGTAACCATTGTTACTGATGCCGGCAACGACGAAAAGGCAAGGAAATTATTGGAGGCAATGGGAGCACCGTTTGAAAAAGAAGAGAAAGATAAGCACAAATAAAATTATTCTAATTATTCTAATGAAAACCCAACAACCAAGCACCAACTCAAAATCCTAAATCCTAAATCCTAAACTCTAAACAAACAACAATGAATCAAATTTCAAATTACAAACAATTTGATTTG
>Ga0334892_1003438_pt1 | contig 10280 bp, 10 predicted proteins | sample GraSluR3_MG_4_FD_207213 | JGI IMG/M metagenome (GOLD analysis project Ga0334892, IMG submission 207213) | Sludge microbial communities from methane-producing bioreactor in Wageningen University, Netherlands - Granular Sludge_15_04-R3 | ecosystem: Engineered > Bioreactor > Anaerobic >... | reverse complement strand
ACTACCCTTGTAGACGCTATGCTCAAACAAAGTGGAACATTCCGGGAAAATCAGAAGGTAAAAGAAAGAATAATGGATTCCAATGACATGGAACAGGAAGTAATATATAAGGATATATTTTATCCCAACCTAAGAGTTTGTTAATAGCCTTATAGCCTTCAAAGATGGCATTTCCAGCACCTATGGACTTTATAATGCCCTGGGCAGGGTAACTTATTTATCTGCCTGCAGCTAAAGTGTACCGGGGAATGATTGTAGGAGAAAATAAAAGAGAGAATGACCTGGAATCAATAGTTAATAAGTGAGATTGTTCCTTCCACTGTCATTTTTCAGCTATAAACGAGCTGTTCCTACCAGACAGATAATCAAGACAAAAACGAGACTGATAGGGTTTTTGAATATTTCATAATTAACCTCAAACTTAAAATTAGATTTTTAACTTAATCAAATTCACTCAAATAACTTGTAAGAGTTAATCTTTTCTATTCTATATAATTCATCTCCTTTCTTGAGAATAACAGGGATCGCTGAAAAGCCTTGCAGATTTTCTCATTTTTTCCATCCTTCTTAAAATAAAGTTTTTTTAATTAATCATCATTTTTGCTTTTATTGTACAAGTATTACCTGATTCCTAGGCATATTGGATTACTCATCTATCACCTACCCTTGTAACTTATTTATTTCAGGATAACCATTTTGAAATTATAAGGCTAAAACCCTTCTTTTTTAAACCGCCTCCTTATTTATTTCTCAAATATTATCATTTTAAATTTATATATTTTTTATATATTAATTATTTTATCTTTAGTTAATTTTCACCTCCTGTCTCTTTCTTTGAAAGTTTTTCTTTATTTATCTCTGTACTTCACAGAAATTTGAAAAATTATAAATTATTCACCGATATCATCACAAAACTAACCCTGTCATTGCTTATTTTCTCTATTTGTAATTTAATCATTAGTATTAAGAGATTGTTGTTATATTATTTTAATTAAAATATTTTATAAATATGATGTCGTGGAATTAGCCATATTTATATGTATAGCTCCCTTCTTAATTTTCTAAGATAATCGCCCCTTCATTTCCTTCTTTAAATACTCTAATTGCTTCTTCCGCTTTACTTAAAGGAAAACTTCTAGTAATAACAGGTTCAGCTAATACCTTCCCAATCTCAATCCAACGTATTGCTCTAATAAAATGTTTAGTTAGAAGGGCTACATCGCCAAAAATAGTCAATCCTTTACGTATTATATGGATAGGTGCTATTGTAGCTTCCGGATAAAGACCAAAAGTAGAAACTCTAGCTTTACTTCCAGCTAATTCAAGTGCCATAGAAAAACATTTTGGTGAATTAGCTGTTTCAATTACTATGTCAACTCCATTTCCTCCGGTTAAGTCCATAATTTTTTTTACAGGATTTTCCGTACTTGCATTTACAATAGCAGTAATACCCAGTTTCTCTGCAATTTCAAATCTTTTTTTATCTTTTTCTATTCCTATAATAAAAATTTCTGAAACTCCAGATGCTTTCAAGGCTTGTAGGTGAAAAAGACCGATTTTTCCAGGACCAATGATTACTGCCTTATCACCAAGTTCAGGTTTAACATGCTCTAATGATCTGACTGTTAACCCCATTGGTTCTAAACATGAAGCATTTTTAAAAGAAACATTGTCCGGTAATTTATGTACTAATTCCCGGGGAACAATAATATACTCTGCAAATGTTCCGTCACAAGTTAGGCCAATATGTTCCCAGTTATTACACATATTTTTATTTCCTAATTTACAATTAAGACATTGTCCGCAACCCTGTAAAGCTTCAAAGGCTACACGGTCGCCCACTTTTACTTCTTGAACTTTATTTCCAATCTCAGTAATTATTCCAACACCTTCGTGACCTGGGATTATAGGGATTGGAACCATCTTTTTCCCTATATATGTCCCTTTTAATAAAGAGATATCGGTACCGCAAATTGCCGTAGCCTTCATCTGTATTAGAACATCTTGCATTCCGACCTTAGGAACCTCTATCTCTCTTACTTCATATGCTCCTTCTTCTTCACTATATTTGACTAATGCTTTCATATTTTTCCCTCTTTATAAGATTTTAATTTAAATTTATTGAACTATTTAACTCAAGTATAATACTTTACTACAAAAAACAATTGTATATGTAATTACTTAATATACCCCAATATTCTTGGTAATCCTAAAGTCAGAAAAGGCCAATAAGTTACAATAAAAAGTGTTGCAATTTCGGCTATTAAAAATGGTATAACAGCTTTTGATATCTTTTCTAAAGATATCTTCGCAATACCGCAAGCTACATATAAACAAAGCCCAACGGGTGGAGTAATGAGGCCTATCATCAAGTTTAAAACTGTTATGACTCCAAACATAACAGGATGTACTCCATAAGCAATCGCAATCGGTAAAAAAAGGGGAACAGTAATTATCATTGCAGCAGTCCCTTCAATGAATGTTCCTAAAAACAGAAGTACAATATTTAACATCATTAAAAACATGATTTGACTATGAACATGTGCTTTCAATATACTTGCCATCAACTGTGGTACCTGTTCGACAGACAATAACCAGTTAAAAATATTTGCAGAGGCAATAACAAGAAACACAATACCGGTAGTTTTGGCAGTCTCCACAAATATGCCGTATAAATCTTTTACTTTTAAGTTTCGATATACAAAAAATCCAATAACTAATGAATAAACAACTGCAATAGCAGAAGCTTCCGTGGCAGTAAATATTCCGGTGAGGATTCCACCTAAAATAATTAATGGCATCATGAGAGGAACAATAGCCTGGAAACAACTTATGATAAAATACTTAAATAATATCTTTTCTTCTCTCCTCGGATAACCCTTCTTAACGGAAATAAGATAAGATGGCACCAATAAAGCGATACCCAATAATATTCCTGGTAACAATCCTCCTAAAAATAACGCAGCAACAGATTGACCGGATAGTAAGGCGAATACTACCATAGGAATACTGGGAGGAATAATTGGTCCTACCACAGAAGATGCTGCAGTTACAGCTGCGCTAAAATCATCATCAAATCCTTTTTCATGCATAGCAGGAATCAACATCGAACCAATTGCGGAAGTATCAGCCACTGCAGAGCCGGTTATTCCTGCAAAAAACATGCTGGCTACAATATTAATATGAGATAAACCTCCCCTGATATGGCCAACAAAAAGGTCAGAAAATTTAACTAATTTACTTGTAATCTCGCACTTATTCATTAATTCTCCTGCCAAAATAAAAAAAGGAATAGCCATAAAGGGAAATGAATCAATACCAGTAAACATTCTCTGGGCAATAATTATCATAGGGATATTATTACCTAATAACATGATTACACTTGAAATTCCAAGACTAAAAGCAATCGGGATCCCTATAATCAAACAAATAATAAATGCAATAATTCCTTCTACCACATCATCCTCCTGATATAAATACATAAATTGGTCTTTACTATTTTTTTAAAATACAGAAAAAGTACTTATATTTTGGGTCTGACTGTATCTGATTTAATTGATATATTCACCCTAAGTATTTTTAGAAATATAAGGCGAAATATTTTTTTACTTTTTTAAAAGTGTCCTGGCACTAGCACAAATCAGACGAATAACTTCAATTGACATTAAAAAAGAACCAAATGTTACCGATAGGTATGGATACATCATGGGCATTCTTATCGCAGGTGATCTTTGGATTGAAACAACTCTTAACACTTTAAATGTTTGCAGGAATAGAATATCTAAAAACCATAGAATTACTAAGTAGGATATTATTTTAATCAATTGACGGATAAAAGAAGGAAATAAATCTACAATAACACTAACATTTACATGTGATTCGTCCCTGAAGGCTATCGCCATTCCAATAAAAGCAAACCAAACCATTAAATATCTGGCAAATTCCTCTGTCCAGGACAAAGAATTATTCAACACATAACGACAAAATACACCAACTGAAACATTGACAACCATTATTCCTAGTAGGATTACGACTAAGTTATCTTCAATGATTTTAAGAAGACGGTAAAACATATTTATAATTTTTACAAACATGGTATTTTCCTTTTTTATATTTAATTGATACAAATGCCCTATTTATTGTTAGTACCTTGATTAATAAATAAGGCATTTGTATATTTCTATTCTATTGTTCCGTCTTTTTATTTATAAAGTGCATGTCAACTATTTCATTAATGCTTTATGTTCTTCAACTGCCTGCTCTACTGCTTCTAAGGCTTCGTCAATTATTGCTCTGTCAATAACTGTTTCTAACCATTCTATAACAGGCCCCTGGGTTGCTTCTCTAAACAAATTTAGTTCTTCTTCGGAAGGACCATACACTTCGCTACCATGTTCTATTACTGTTTGTAATCCTACCACGTTGGAATTTAGAAGTTGAAGCCCACGACCAACACCTGCAGATACTCTGGCAGCATCAAATACTATATATTGTAAATCTTCAGGTAAATTTTCAAAGAAATCATTATTTATGAGGAACCAATCAACCCCGTATACATGACCATCAAGTGTAATATATTTTTGTACTTCATATAGATTTGCAAAAACAGTTGATGAAACCGGATTTTCCTGACCGTCAACAACACCAGTCTGTAGAGCAGTATAAACTTCAGTCCAGGCAATAGGTGTAGGACTTCCACCCAGTGCATTTATTAAATTCACAAAAAGTGGTGTCTCCATTACTCTGATCTTGAGTCCCTTTACATCTTCAGGAGTCTTGATCGGTCTTACATCATTAGTAAAATGCCTGAATCCTACTTCTGCAAAGGCTAAATTCCTCATCCCGGTTTTTTCTAATAACATCTGCGAGAGCTTTTCTCCAAATGGTCCATCCAGCACTTTCCAGGCAATTGATTCTGAAGGAAAGAGATAAGGAATATCAGTAACCATTACTTCAGGTAAAAACCCACCCAATACACCTGAAGCAATGCCCGCCTGAACTGTTCCAGCCATTATTCCCTCCACATATTCACGTTCTGCTCCAAGGGCACCTGCACCATATACCTGCACTTCAATTCTGCCACCGCTTTTGGCATTAACAGTATTGGCAAAAAACACACACTGGGCATGTTTCCTCGATGTGAAAACATCTGTAGCATCTGCGTGGGCAAGTTTTAATACGATTGGCTCATCAGCGGCTTGTATTGATAATATACAACAACTAAACATAATCAATAGCACCATTGTTAATAAAGCTATTTTTTTACTAAACATTTGTTAAACCTCCATAAGATTTTTAATATTGATTAACTATTCATAATGATTATGTTAATGTTACCACCTCCTATTTCTTAATTAATCCCACCTTTTTATTATATTAACTTGGCCAGGCTACGGTATAGATATGTTTTCCTCCAGACGAAGGTCCTTTTAAGAGCTTATCTATTTCTTCCTTATCTCTTTGAGTCATGTATTTTGTCTCCGGTAAAACTCCTGGTGGAAATTTCTCCAGAATGTCATCATGTAATTTAACTACATAATCAAGGTAAGTTTCAATTGCCTTATATGCTTTTTCTCCTTTAGCTAAAGAAGGTTTTCCTAATACTCCTTCAGGGTATATAACACATTCAATCCCACCGCCACCAATATGACTCTGTCCGGGAATAGGACAACCATAGATGTCTCCGCCTTTATCAATATGCCCTTCTGGTAAAAATCCCCATGTCTTCGTATCCACCACATTTTCCATTTGTACAAATTCCGGGAATAAGGCTAAACAAATAGAATTCTCTGCTTCATCACCATGTCTAAATACCGTATCAAATTCACCACCATGAGCCTTATCCATTAACCCCACTCCCATAATTTTAGGAACGTCTAAAAACATTATTACTGCTGGTACTTGATATTTCTTTCCCCATTCCTGAATTGCAGAAGGAATAATATATTCTTGTCCATGACTGCTCATAATAATCTGTTTTCTAAAACCGGTATTCCAAAAACCGGATATAATAGACCTTATGTAAGCAGAATTTACATCATCTGGAATAGGAACAGTTCCTTTTTGTCCTAAATGGGAGAAGGGATGAGAAGCAAACCATACGGGTTCGCTTACTGTACATCCGGTTTTTTGTGCTATTAGTTCACACATACGGGTTACAATAAAGGTATCCTCACCATAAGGCTGGCCATCTCCATGATTCTCTGTAGATCCGAGTGGAATTAGAAGTATATCATTTTTCTTTAGTCTTTCCTCCACATCTTTCTTAGTCATTGTCTGAAAATAGATTTTGTCAGGTTTTTCCATATGACCTCCCTTAGGAGGTAAATTCCATTTACTCATTCTTTTACTCCTTTTTATTATTGATGACAATTAAAATCTTAACTTATTTCACTATTTCTGTTTTCTATGGCTTGGTAATTGGGGCGAATAAATCCAAACAAATCTGAGTACTTCATCTCCAGTATTTAATATTTTATGCGATTTCCCTGGGGGGTTAAATATAACAGTGCCTGGATAAATATCAATTTCCTCATCTTCGGTAACAAATTTTCCCTGCCCGGAAATAAAGTACATTGTTTCTTCTTCCACATCATGCTTATGTTCTGGTACCATACTTCCAGGATATGTTTCATTGATACCCATAGCAATATTCTTTGAACCTACAGTTTTTTCTGATACCAGTATCCAAGAAGTTCTAGGTGGGTCTTTTTTTATACCTTTAACATCTTTAACTCGAATAACTTTAACCTTTGACATATTTTTTGTCCTCCATATAATACATTAATCTTATCTAATTAAAATCCCACCATTTACATCAAGAGAAATACCAGTAATCCAATCCGACTTATCTGAAGACAAAAAAACAGCTGCTTGAGCTACATCTTCAGGTAATCCGTCCTTCTGAATAGCACGGCCAATATTCCAATTTGCAAAAACCTCTTTTGAATATTGTTTAGTTTGTTCAGTTAATATCGGTCCAGGACATATGGAATTAACATAAATTCCGCTTGGACCAAGTTCTCGTGCTAAGGTCTGGGTTAAACCAATAATACCTGCCTTGGATGCAGCATAGTTTACACCTACTCCCGGACGGCCTGTTCTTCCCCCTAAAGAAGAAATATTTACAATCTTACCTTTTTTTTGTTTTTCCATATAAGGAATGACACTTTTGCTACAGATAAAGGTTCCTGTCAAATTAACCTTGATTACTCTATTAAAATCTTCAACTGACATCTCTTTTGTTGGCCGATGTAAAGAAATTCCAGCATTGTTCACCAGAATGTCAATCTTGCCAAACTTTTTATATACCTTTTCCATTGACTGTTTAATTATATTTTCGTCAGTCACATCAGCTTCAATAATAATAACTTTTTCTCCTGAGGGATCTAAATCCCGGGCAGGATTGTCAGCCACATCATGGTGAACAATTAAAGCCAGCAATGCACCTTCCTGAAAAAACTTCTCTGCAATGGCTTTACCCAGTCCCTTTCTTGAACCGGTAATAATTGCAACACAATCTTTCAACTGCATAGTTATAAACCCCCTATGTATTAAATTCTATAATCTCAGCTTACTGCCTATCTTAGATAAAATATCATTTAAATTCTCCAATGTGGATGAGGTAAGCTCAATACCTTCGTTTCTTGCTTTTTCCTCTTTCATCAATTCAATCTCACCAGGTAAATATATTTCTGAAACACCTTTTACTTTTTTTAGTTCTTTAACAGAATTAATATAGCTATCAACCTGGGTAACAAATTCCTCCAAGTTAAGAAAATATTCAATATTCATTGCCATACAAAATACACCTACTCCTGTTTGACCTTCTAATTTATGAAAGGTTTTGACATCTGGTCCATAATTAGAACCAGAGAGCATTCCTGCTAATATATCAATAATAATAGCCAGACCAGATCCTTTAGGACCAGCAATAGGAAGCAAGGTACCTTTTAACGCTTCCATTGGATTGTCAGTTGGATTACCATCTGCATCTAAAGCCCAACCAGAAGGAATGGATTTTTTATCTCTATAAGCCTGTCTGATTTTCCCACGGGCTACAACACTGGAGGACATATCTAAAATAATTGCCTTGCAATTTTTTGTTGGAATGGATACAGAAAAAGGACTTGTGCCAATAAAAGGTTCTCTACTTCCCCAGGGAGCCATGGAAGGAGCAGCATTACTGGCAGCCATGCCTATCATTCCACATCTCGAAGCCATTTCGGTGTAATATCCTAAGAAACTAATATTATTGGTATTTTTGACAGATGTGATGGCAATACCAGAATCTTTTGCTTTCTCAATACTTATTTCCATTGCCTTTCTTGCAGCTATCTGACCTAAACCATTTTTTCCATCAATTATAGTCACTGCACCTTTATCTTTAATAATCTCTACTTCGGTTGGAATATTTATCATACCTGCTTTAATACGATCAAAAATTGGAATTAACAAGTAGGTTCCATGAGTAGAAATTCCCCTTAAATCTGCCTTTACCAGACAGTCAGCAGCTAATAGGGCTTTTTCTTCGCTTTCCCCGTAAGCCTTTAATATTTCAGAAGCAACTTTTTTAAGCTGTTCTTCTTTAATCATTTAGTGTTCCTCTCTTAATTCTAATGACTTAAAGACTTCATCCAATTTGTTATACTCCACACTAGTCACCCCTGATTTCAGGGCTTGTGCCTTCACCTTTTCGTTTTTTACTCTTTCTAAGGAATTAACCAAAACTTCTTCACATTCTTTGTGTTTTACTATGACCATTCCATCATCATCCCCCAGAATAATATCACCGGGATTAACCGTTACTCCACCAAAATTAATAGGATAATTGATTAAACCCAGTGTTTTTTTGACTGTACCCCTGATACAAGTTCCCCTACAAAAAACTTTAAAACCTTGATTTACCATATCTTCTGAATCTCTAACACATCCATCAATTGCCAGCCCTTCTAATCCTTTCACCAGAGCCTGGGTTGCCATTAAATCACCCCAATAACCATATTCATACTCACTCCCCACAGAAGCAACTATTACATCTCCCATAAGGGATAAGGATAATGCCTTATGTAACATAAGGTTATCAGCTGGACTACATTGAACTGTAAAGACTGGGCCACAAATTTTTGTTCCATTAGCTAATGGCTTTATCTTAGAATCAACAAAACCCTTTTTACCTGATGCTTCATACACTGTAGCTACAGATATTTTTCTGAACTTTTCAATTATTTCCTTTGATACCCGTGGTATATTGTTCAAAACATGTATCAATTTACTGACCTGCCTTCTTTATTTGTATATTTTATGTATTTTTATCTTTCCAAATTTTGTTATTGTTAGATAATTAAATTCTTTTCCAAATTATTAAAATATCCCTCTTTTATTCTTGCTTCATTGTTATCAATGTGTTCTTTATATTTTGTAATTGCCATTTCCTTATCATGTATGGAAATATATTTAATAATCTCTTTGTGTTCTTCAATGGCATTTATATTCTTATTCTTGTCCACGCTGTCTACTGTTTTATAAGAGCAATAGTAACTCTTATCCATTATATTACTCATCTGATTTGTAAATATGGAATTATTGTACAAGCGAAAAAAAAGCATGTGGAATTTCTTATCATATTTGTGGAATTTTTGGATATCTCTCTTTTTTAAGTAGCTAATCATTTTTTCATTATATTCAGTAAGTATATCTACATGTTCCTGTGTTAAGAAAGAAAATATCTTTTTAAAGACATAGAGACCAACTATACTCCTGTATTCAAATACCTCTGTAAAATACTTTTCTTTAACTTTGGGCACATAATATCCGATGCCAGGCAGTTGTTTGATAAATCCTTCCTGGCTCAAACGATTACAAGCTTCTCTTACCGGGCTGTAACCAATATTTATTTCTTTGGATAATTTTCTAACGCTCAGATACTGATCATCATAGTTTTGAATTATCTTTTTAATTAGAGAATAAGCTTTGTCACTCAAAAGATTGTTCATAAATAGATATCTCCTTGTTGTTTGTGAAAAATACATTGATATAAACATGATATATCATGTTTATATCAATGTCAAATATCAACAAAGTAGAAAATTATGTTGGCTAATTGTGTAAGAAAAAAATAAACTTTATTTATGAGATAAAGAAATTAATAATATTTTCTTTACTTATAACTTCTATTGTGATAATATTTTTCTGTTTTTTACTAATAGCTTTAACATACAAAACTTATCAAGATTTAATAAAGGTTTTACAAATGAAATACAAAGATTTAAGAAATATTG
>Ga0334892_1003431_pt1 | contig 10299 bp, 12 predicted proteins | sample GraSluR3_MG_4_FD_207213 | JGI IMG/M metagenome (GOLD analysis project Ga0334892, IMG submission 207213) | Sludge microbial communities from methane-producing bioreactor in Wageningen University, Netherlands - Granular Sludge_15_04-R3 | ecosystem: Engineered > Bioreactor > Anaerobic >... | reverse complement strand
AGCGGCCCATGCCCGTCTGTTCAAGAAAGGACCCGAACAGTATGAACATGAAAACAAAAGTGGCCGAAACACCCAGGGGTATACCGAAAATCCCTTCCGTACCCATGTACATGTGATTGATGATTCTTGTGAAGTTGAACCCGCGGTGCGCAAACATCGCCGGGAAATGGCGCCCCGCGTAACAGTAGAAAAGAAAGAAAATTGCTATACACGGGAGTATGGGATTCGATACTCTTCTTGTAGCCTCCAGCAATAAAACGATCCCCAAAAACCCGGCGATGAGATCCATCCTCGTAGGCAGCCCGGCACGCATTATTATGCTGTCGAAGTAGATCACGTGATAGAGCACAACATAAGCGGCAACGCCTGCAAGAACAAAATCATACCAGGGGATTCCGCTTTTTATGTTTTTCTTTTTGGGCGGGTACAACAAGAAAACCATAACAAGCACCACTGCCAGGTGCACCGACCTTTGCTTTATCGCAAGCAGAAGTCCAAAACCGGAGGTATAAATATGAAAAACAGAAAGACCCACTGCGAGCGCAGTAACCAATAGTGCCTGCCATCCCTCTAGAAACCGGGTGTTAGCTTCTGTGTCGAACTTTCTCCTCAACTCGTCAAGGTCTATTTGAGCGGCCTGGAGTTCGGGCTTTTCCTCTCGAGTCTCTTCGGCTTCTTGCCTTGCCATGTTTTCTTCCGTCACGTCGATCCCTCCATATCACTCCTGGAATTACCGGGAAATAATTTATTGCCTGACAGTACCAGACACCTGGCTATAAAACGGCCATCGCATTTTACCATAGCCCTACCAGGCCGGTATGCTCTTTCGTAAAACTCCTTCAACAAAAGGCATTTCATAAACTTGCAGGTAAACGATTCGTTCAGGCAACACTTCGAACAGGTCGTAGGACATATCATCCCAGGGCGGTGCGAACACTATCCGGTTCAGCCCTATACGATTTGAGCCCACCCTGATCACCAGAGTCTTCCATTTCATCCTGCCCCCCCTGAAGACAAACCAACCCGTTTCGTTTCTGAAGGAACCGTTTCTGGGAGGCTCAGTGGGAAGCCCTGCATTGTGCGACTTGGACTTTTCCTGCCATTGCCATATCCATCCGCCTGAAAGTACGTACTCGTCCTGAACAGGCGTCTTCTGAACCGAATGGGTATAACTGGTAACAAGCATCTGCCCAAGGGGTGCAGGTACTCGCAGCCACGTTCCTCTTTCCTCCGAAAGAGCCACTATCGAAACGGGAGAACAGAGTATGACGACAACACAGGTAACAATCAGAAGCGATACGAAATAGATGCGCAACATTTTTGTCATTTGCAGACTCCATCCATTCCCCTGAGTTTCCATCCTTATTCTTCGATCTTTTCGTCAGTCTCGCTTTCAAGGCCGCCGAGAAGGGGGACGAACCGGCAATAATCGAACCACTCGTCTTTCCATCCTTTTGCCACCCTGCTCCTCAAAAGCAACCTCTCGGTACCTAAAGCCACTCTTATGGGCGCCAGGATCCTGCCATATTCTTTCAGCTGTTCCTCCCAAACCGGCAATATTCCTTCCGCTGCAGCAGTAACCAGGATCCTGTCGAACAGTGTCGATCCTTTAAAGCCGCTTCGCCCGTCGGCGATTCTTACGTCTACGTCGTAACCGGCTGCCGAGAGGTTTTTTCGTGCCTGTCGGGCAAGGGCCGGTATCCTCTCGACGCTCACCACCTTCGCTCCCAGCTCCGCCAGGATAGCCGCCTGATATCCGGACCCGGTTCCGATCTCGAGGACCAGCTCGCCTTCCCGGGGATCAAGCAGCTCCGTCATCCTTGCCACCATGTAAGGCTGCGATATGGTCTGACCGTATCCTATAGGCAGCGGATGGTCTTCATAGGCAAAGGCCTCGTCACCAGGCCGTACAAAAAGGTGCCTTGGAACCTTCAAAAAGGCATCCAGGATCCTTCCATTACTTATACCTCTTGGAACAAGTTGAGTTTCCACCATTCTCTTGGCACGTTCCCGCCAGTCCTGCATCTTTCGATCACCACGGGACACATTTTACCAGATGTTTTTAATTCCACGACATGAAAATCACAAATGGTTTCTACGTAAGAGGCTTTATCCGTTAAGACACAAAAAACCCGACAGGAACTGCAACCTGCCGGGTGGCATTCTGGCGGGCCTGGCCCGATTCGAACGGGCGACCTACGGCTTAGGAGGCCGTTGCTCTATCCCCTGAGCTACAGGCCCGGAAAACAGAGGTTATATTACCATGGGTAAGGACCGAGTTCAATGCTTGCGTGAACCAGTCGTGCAAATTTCCTGCCCATCTCGCACAAGCCATTCAAAAAGGCTACCAGACCAACGGTCCCAGTCATTCCTTGTTTCAGCCAAATCAGTCTTTATTCTTGAAATGAGTTCCTTCACGTCGGAAAACCGCATTTCGTTTCTGATTCTGCGGAAGAAAAATATTTCAATTTCTTTATTGTAAATGTCCCCTTCGTAATCCAGAAGATGGGCTTCGACACGCAGGGCGCGCTGCCCCTCGAAAGTCGGATTATACCCCACGTTAACCGCTGCAGAAAAAAGCCTGCTATCAGAAAGGACCGCACCGGAATATACTCCCCTTTCAGGTACAACCTTTTCCAAAGGCATACAGAGGTTTGCCGTGGGGATCCCCAGCTCACGGCCCCTCCCTTCTCCATGTACGACCCTGCCCGAAAGGAAAAAAGGATAACCAAGCAATTCGGCGGCATCAACGACATCACCGGCAAGCACCATCGTCCTGATAAAAGAACTGCTCACCTTGTTTTCCCCCACCACAACGGGAGGGACAACGGCCACCTCCCAGCCCTTTTGGGAGGCCAAAAGCTCCATGCGTCTGGCGTCTCCGCTTCTTCCCTTTCCGAACCTGAAATCTTCCCCGATAACCACGCCCTGCAGAAAATATCTTTCTTCGAGGCACTCTATGAATTCCTCGGGGGAAAGCTCTGCAAGCGCTCTTGTGAACGGCAATCTCACAAGTTCGGGTATCCCGAGTTTGCTCGCGATGAAGTCCTTTTCCTTCTCGGTAAAAAGCATCATGAAGGTTTTTCCGTTCAAGAAGGACTGAGGGTGCGGGGAAAAGGTAATAACACCCCACGAATCCTGTCTTTGGGCCGCCATTTCCCGGGCCCTTGAGAAAAGTTCCCTGTGTCCCTTGTGAAAGCCGTCAAAGGCCCCTATTGCGGCAATCATGGGTACGCGTCCTTCTCCTCTCCGATATAGATGTTGGTTTCAGGTTTGAACCAGGTTTCTTCCTGCAATTTCAAACATTTCGCAAAGGACAGAACCCCACTGCCCGCAAGAACCACCGTACCGGAATCTTCACATATTCCCCAGTGCCGCCTCAAAAGCCGTCCGGGAGAGATGGCCTTCCCGCTTTTAAGCATCTGTAGCATCTCTTCGGGCACCTCGTAACAGGGAAAGGCCTCCGCCAGATCTTTCGGGCGTCTGAATGAACCGGCGGAATCTTTTCTCAAAGCGTCAAGTGAAAGCGCATCAGAAATGCGGAAGGGTCCAATAGCCGTGCGTTTCAAAGCCGCAACCGTGGCATAGGTCTCAAGCATTCTGCCCATATCCCTCACAACGCTTCTCACGTAGGTCCCCTTGCTGCATGCGATTGTAAACTTTACCGTCCCATGCTTTTCATCGAATCCGTCAAGACCAATGGAAGAGACGTAAACAGGCCGTTCCGGCACTGAAAGAACCTCTCCAGCCCTGGCCAACACGTGGGCTCTTTTGCCGCCTATCCTCACCGCCGATATCCTGGGAGGTTTCTGGCATATCCAACCCAAAAAAGAGAAAAGGCATCTTCTGACATCGCTTTCTTTCACACTTAAGCCACCTACGGATTCGGCTGTTACCTTTCCTTCGCTGTCGAGAGTGTCCGTTTCAAAGCCGAGGATGGCCGTCACTTCATAGGTTTTTGGAAGGGCCATTACATATCTGGATGTACGTGTCATTCTGCCGAAAAGAAGGATCAACAGTCCTTCGGCCGTCGAATCCAGTGTTCCCGCATGTCCGACCTTGATCTTTCGTCCCAGTGCCTTTTTCAGGGTATTTACACAGGAAGTGCTCCTGAGGCCCCTTGCCTTATCGACAAGAACAAAACCGCTTTCCATCATTTTCTTCCAGTTCCCGTCTTACGGCATCCACCGCTTCTTTGACGTTTCCCGCGATCCTGCAACCGGCCGCCCGGATGTGGCCCCCGCCACCAAAGACGCGCGCAAGCTCTCTGGCATTGCAAGGGTCCTTGGTTCTGATACTCACCCGTACCAGGTCTGACTCTTCTTCAACAAGCAAAACTGCGATCCTGACGCCTTTGAGGACAAGCAGTTCGTTTACGAGATGTTCCGTCTCGTCTTTTTCGGCTCCCGTTTCCGCGAAATCCGTTTTTTCTATGAAGGTAAAACAGGCTTTTCCTCCCGCGAGTGATTTGGCTCGCGAGAACGCCCTGCCCCACAAGTGAAGCCCCTGTATGGAACGGTTTTCGTAAAGAAGGGAATAAAGCTCGTTAGGTCTTACGCCGCGATCCACGAGCTCGGCTGCGATGCGCAACGTCCTGCCCGTGGTGCCTTCGAATCGGAAATGGCCGGCATCAGTAACCAGCGCAACGTAGAGCGCCTCCGCCTCCATGATGTCGGGCTCCCAGCGGGCATATTCGTAAAGGCTCCAAAGGGGTTCCGCCGTCGCGGGAGCTTCGGGGCAAACCAGATTCCAGTCTCCGAAGCGGTCGTTGTCGCCGTGATGATCTATGTTTATTACCTTGGGAAGGCTATTCCCCCCGCCTTCCAGGGGAACCGTCCTGTCGGCGGAACTCGTATCCAGAACGACCAAGACCGTGTCCGAACCGTATTCAGACAGCGGAAGGGAAGCCACCTGGCGGTATTGTTTCGTTCCATAGATGAACCTGTAGGTTTCCGGCAGCGGATCGGGTCCATGCCATGTCCATTTTTTCCCGAGGATATCCGCCCGCCTTGCCATGGCGCCGCCACACCCTACGGCATCGCCGTCGGGTCGCTCATGAATGAGGATCACCCAGTTTCGGGCGGCGCCAAGTTCCTCGCATATTTTTTCAGCGGAGCTCATCATCTTCGCCTTCTTGTGAATTTTCACCGTCTTTTTTAAGCGAATCCAAAACCGCCTCTATCTTTCGAGCTTCTTCCTCCACGTAATCCGGGATGAAATGAAGCTCCGGAACTTTCCTGAGGCGCATTTGCCTGCCTATGGCGCCTCGAAGCAAACCTGAGGTTTTTTCAAGGGATTTCTGGACGGCTTCCCTGTTTTCCCGGGAAATAGTCGTGTAATAGACCTTGGCGTGGCCGAGGTCTTTTGAGCAGTCTACCTCGACCAGAATGGCCCTTTTGGCGTTTTCGTCCTTTATTTCGAACTGCAAAAGTTCCGAAAGCTCCCGCAGCAGCTCCTTGTTAACCCGCTCAATCCGGAAATGCGTCATATCTGTCTACCTCTCGTTGGACTGAGACTATAAAAAAATCCGATTCTTCCTCGCGCCGTCGCAAAAAAGATTCCGCCTCCTCGAGGCGCGAAAAAACACTGTCATAGGAACTGCCCAGAGTCCCCAGGGCGAGCTTCACATCAGTCCAGGAAGCGTCAGGCCCCAAATCGGCCACAGTTACGTTCCATTTTTTTCTCAGGCGCTCAACAAGCGACCTGACTACCTGTCTTCTGTCCTTGAGGCTGGAAGCCCCATGTATACGCAGATGCACCAGCATTATGCCCAAGAAAACATCGCACATCGACAGGGTCATACGTCCAGTGTCCTTTTCTCCTCCACTAGTTCATAGGCTTCAATGATGTCACCTTCGCGCACATCCTGGAAATTGGCGAGGTTTATCCCGCATTCATACCCGGCGGAGACTTCCCTTACGTCATCCTTGAAGCGTCTCAATGCCTCGAGGTTTCCGTCCCATACGACGACACCGTCTCTTATGAGCCTTACCTTGGCGTTGCGCCTTATCACGCCCTCCTGGACATAACAGCCGGCTATCTTACCCGCTCTGGGCACCTTGAAGACGGCACGAACTTCCGCCTGACCTATGACCTTCTCCTTTATCGTCGGGGCGAGCATGCCTTCCAAAGCAGACCTGACATCATCGATAACATCGTAGATGACCCTGTAAAGTCGAATCTGGACCCCTTCGGCCTCGGCCATCTTTTTGGCATTCGAGTCGGGCCTGACGTTGAATCCTATAATGATAGCCTCCGACGCAGAAGCCAGCATGACATCCGACTCGGATATCCGCCCTACTCCTTCATGCACGAAATCTATCTGGACTTCATCGGTCTCCAGTTTTTTCAGCGAACTCTTGAGAGCTTCCAGAGACCCCTGGACATCGCATTTTATAACCACTTTCAGGGACGGCGTCTCGCCTTCCTGCATTTTCTCGTAGAGGTCCTCCAGGGTTATACGTCTTGCCGGAACCGCCTCGGCCTCTTTCTGTTTTTGCGTTTTCTCGTCGATGATCTGCCTGGCTTCCTTTTCGCTGGTTACGGTCCGGAAAAGCTCACCGGGCTGGGGGACACCGTTGAAACCGAGTATTTCGACGGCCTTGCTGGGGCCCGCCTCGTCGACCTGTTTACCCTTGTCGTCGATCATTGCACGGATCCTTCCCCAGGCGCTGTCGGTAAGGATTATGTCGCCCCTCTTGAGTGTCCCCTGCTGGACTATAACGGTGGCCACCGGCCCCTTGCCCTTGTCAAGCTCTGCTTCGATGACCACGCCTTCCGGCTCGATGGTCGGATCGGCCTTCAACTCGCTCATGTCAGCCACGAGTAGGACCATCTCAAGAAGCTGGTCTATTCCCACTCCGGTTTTCGCCGAAATGTCCACGAATATGGTATCTCCGCCCCACTCTTCGGGGATCAGACCGTGATCTGCCAACTGCTGGCGCACTCTGTCGGGCCGGGCGTCTGGCTTGTCTATCTTGTTTACGGCTACCACTATAGGAACACCAGAGGCTTTGGCGTGGTTCAGGGCCTCCACCGTCTGGGGCATGACTCCGTCGTCGGCTGCAACCACAAGGATGACTATATCCGTTGCCTGGGCGCCCCTCGCCCGCATGGAGGTGAACGCTTCGTGACCGGGCGTATCGAGAAAGACTATCTCCCTGTTTTGATAAACCAGAATGGAAGCCCCTATGTGCTGGGTAATACCTCCTGCTTCGCGCTCGGTCATTTTAGTTTTTCTGATATAGTCCAGAAGGGTCGTCTTGCCGTGGTCAACGTGACCCATGACTGTAATTATCGGTGCCCTGGATTCGAGTTTCTTGCCTTTGGGTGCCGCTCGTTTGACGGGTTCGGCTTTTCCCTCGACCTTTTCTTCCACGATTACAAGATCTTTACCAAAAGCCCCCGACAGTACCTCGGCGATATCTTCCTCAAGCGGCGCCGTCGCGGGTACCATGTACCCGGCGGAAACCAGGGCCTTTACCGCCTCGGCGGGACTGACTCCCAAGGCCTGGGCCGCCTCGGACACGGTAATCCCTTTTGGAATCGAAACACGTTCTTTTATGGCCTCTTCAGTTTTTTCCTGCTCTCGGGCAGCACCGGTTTCTCCCAGGGCGGCCTCGACCAGTTGCGCCGTTTCCGAATCTATGGAGCTCATATGTGTTTTAACTTCGATGCCCAGGTCCTCCAGCATTTTCATAAGCTCCTTGTTGGACATGCCTACCATTTTCGCCAGTTCATACACTCGAATCTTGCTCATTCATATCGACCCCCTCCGTCACGAGCGCCTCTATCTTTTCCGCCAATCCATTTTGCTCTGGAATAGCCAGAATCTGCGTTCGTCCAAGACCAAGCTGGTTTGCTATCGAGTTTCTCGTGACGCCTTTCATAACGACGACCTTGCAACGTCCTCTTTCATGGTACCCCGCTATAGCCGACATAACGTTACGGGAATGGTCTTCCGTCAGCATGACCAGAAGCCGTTTTCCCCGTCTCAGTTCATTTTTAATCCTCGTCTGTCCCGAAACAAGGATATTCGCCTTATGGGCCATTCCGAGGATTTCGAAAAGACGCCTCAAGACACAGCCTCCCCGCCTTCATTTCCCTTTTTTTCCGAGAGAAGTTTCTCCAGTTCGTCATAGATTTCGCGAGGCACCTTTACTTTCAACGCCCTTGAGAGGGCGTCCCTTTTGCGGGCGGCCTGGAGACATTCGGGGTTTTTGCATAAATAGGCCCCTCTACCCGTAGCCTTGCCTCCAAGATCTATGCGTAGGTCTCCTTCAGGCGTCCTGACTATCCTCAGAAGCTCCCTTTTCCCCTCTTCGTTTCTGCAGCCGACACAGGTACGCGGCCGCTTCCTTCGGGGTGTTCCCCGATTCGTGCCCTTAGGGCTCATTCGGACTCGTCGGTCTCCTCGATTATTATGTCCTCAAAAAGATCCTGCAACGTTGGAAGACGTTCAGGCTCAAGGGCTTTTATGTCGATCTTCCATCCCGTCAATCTGGCTGCCAACCTGACGTTTTGTCCGGCCTTCCCGATCGCCAGCGACAACTGATCAGGGCGGACATAAACCCGCACCGCCTTTTCCTGTTCCACCATGGGTTCCACCTTGGCCACGCGGGCCGGCGAAAGAGCATTGCGGATAAACTGCAGGGGATCGTTGCTCCACACCACTACGTCCACCCGCTCACCGTTCAGTTCCTTCGAGATCGACTTGATCCGCGCGCCGTTGTTTCCGATACAGGCTCCCACAGGGTCCACGTTCGAGTCAAGGGTGCTGACGGCAACCTTTGCGCGCGCACCGGCTTCCCTTACTATGCCCCTGATCTCGACCGTGCCTTCCTGGATTTCCGGGATCTCAAGTTCCATAAGCTTCCTTAAAAGACCCGGGTGGCTTCGGGACACCACTATCCTCGGCCCCTTTGAAGTCTGCCTCACCTCCAGGAGGTAGAATTTGAACCTCTCGCCAAGCCTGTAAGATTCCCCAACGATACGTTCTTCCCTTGGCAAGATGGCTTCGGTCCTGTCGTTGAGCCTTACCAGGACATAATCATTCTCGGATTTAAAAATTATTCCATTGACCATGTCCCCGAGCTTGTCTGAAAATTCCTCGTAGATTATCTGGCGTTCGGCATCCTTGAGTCTTTGTATGATAACCTGTCGCGCCGTCTGGGCGGCTATCCTGCCGAAATTCTTGGGAGCGACCTCTATCCTGATGATATCGCCGATGGTCACGTCGGGAAATCCCGCGTTAGTCGCCTCTTCGACTGTCATTTCCTTGTCCGGGTCTTCCACCTCTTCCACGATGCGGCGCACCTCACAGATGGTCATCTCGCCGTTGTCCAGGTCCAGATGTATTTCCACATCCTGGTCCCCGCCCTTGTACTTTCGGTAGGCCGACACCATGGCGGCCTCCAGGCCCGACGATATTATCTCCAGAGGCAGCTTTCTCTCCTGGGTTATCTGTCGTAAAGCGCGAACGAAATCACGCCCTAATTGCATTACTTTTTCCTCCCTTTTTTCCGTTCCTTCTTTTTCATTGCCATAAGCCGGGAGGTTTCCTCCCCATCGTCCACAAGCCTGGCCTTTGTTATGTTATCGAAGGGAACCTCCAGAAAAACCTCTTTCTCTTCCCTGAAACGGACGACCCCTTCGCCAACACCAGCTATCTCGGCTGTAAGTTGCCTTTTGTCTTTTATCTTTTCCTGGAACCGGACCTTGACCTTGCGTCCGATAAATTTGCTGAAATCTTCCAACGTAAACAACGGTCTTTCGATTCCCGGAGAACTCACCTCGAGAAAGAAATGCTCCGGAACCAGTTCGGAGTGTCTTTCAAGAAACCTGTCCAGTTCCCTTGATACGGTCTCACAGTCGGAAACCGAAACGCCCCCTATGGAATCTATGTAAACCCTGAAGACGGACCTTCCGTTTTCGGTCACTCTTTCTGCACCGACAAATTCGTACCCCGCGGATTCGACTATATCCTTAATTTTCGCATCACTGAGAATTTCATCCAAAAGGTCCTTCATGCACTACCTCCACTGAGATTTCCGAAGCCCGGCCGCCTCTACAGATAAAAGGCGAAGAGCAGGCACACGCCGCTCTTCGCCTTGAAAAGGCTTTCGTTCAGGCGGAAGACTAGCAAATTATAACATGCGGGCTCTTGGAGTGGCAACAAATATACGTCGGCCTGCAGGAACAATATCACGTCTTTACCCAACGATGCCCGGCCTGCAGACCGATCAAAACAAGTCTAAGTCAAATTCCAGATTCCACCTTTGCAAACCCGGAATCACAAAA
>Ga0334892_1003429_pt1 | contig 10301 bp, 9 predicted proteins | sample GraSluR3_MG_4_FD_207213 | JGI IMG/M metagenome (GOLD analysis project Ga0334892, IMG submission 207213) | Sludge microbial communities from methane-producing bioreactor in Wageningen University, Netherlands - Granular Sludge_15_04-R3 | ecosystem: Engineered > Bioreactor > Anaerobic > Unclassified... | reverse complement strand
TCTTTTTAATCAAATAAAAAAGAATGTTGAGTTGAAAGGAAAATAAGCAACATGAAAAAATACATTATGCAGCGTTTTATTATCTCGCTATTTACGATCTGGCTAATTGCAACCATTTGTTTTTTCCTACTAAGGGCACTACCAGGAAATCCCTTTTTATCTACAACAATTATGACACAAGAAATGGTTGACAAGATGATGCGATATTATGGATTGGATAAGCCTCTGGTTGAACAGTATTTCACTTACATGTCTAGCTTATTGCAAGGTGATTTTGGCTATTCGCTAAAATATGCTGGACGTTCTGTCAATCATATCATTCGAACAACCTTCCCGATCTCTGCTCAGTTGGGACTCCAAGCCTTGCTGTTTAGTATTCCCACGGGCTTATTTTTTGGGATTGTTTCAGCTAGAAGAAGAGGTAAAAAAGTGGACACATTTCTAAGTGGATCGACAATTTTAGTCATTTCTTTGCCTGCATTTTTGATTGCAGCAATTCTACAGTATATATTTGCTCTGAAACTGGGATGGTTTCCTGTAGCCCAATGGCGGAGTTTTACTCATACGATACTTCCAACGATTGCTCTGGCGTTACCTCTGATCGCGTCACGTACCAGAGGCATGAGAACACTAATGCTTGAGGTGAATGAACAAGACTATCTAAAAACGGCGAAAGCAAAAGGGTTAGGAGAAGGTAAGACCGTTGTCTTTCACCAAATCAGAAATGCGATTATCCCTATGATTACTGGATTGGGCCAGGAAATTGCAACCTTGTTGATGGGTTCATTCATTATAGAACGGGCTTTTTCGATACCCGGTATGGGCGCCTATTTTGTGAATTCCATTATTGGATTAGACTACACTATGGTGATGGGATTAACCATTTTTTCAGCTACATTTGTAGTTTTTGCAAACTTCATTGTTGATTTGCTCTATGGCATTATTGACCCGAGAATAAGGATTATATGAGGTGGCTGGATGAGTGATATAAATAATAGAATTCGAAATATTTTGACAAAGGAAGATTTTGAACCAATCAAAAAAGCAGAGTTAGAAGGCGACTTAATTGTAAGACCTGTCGTGAATTATTGGCCAGATGTGTTAAGAAGATTGATGAAGGATAGAATGGCAGTTTTTTGTCTGGTTGTGATCTTGGCTATGATTTTGCTTTCTGTTTTCGTACCAATTTTCTCTCCTTATTCATTTGATCAGACAGATTTGCTGAAGAGCAATCACAGCCCAAATTCTCAAAACTGGTTTGGAACAGATCGTGTCGGAAGGGATTTATTCACGAGAGTATGGTATGGTAGCCGAGTGTCATTAGGAATTGGTTTTGTTGGTGCCATACTGCCATATCTGATAGGAATGCTGGTGGGTGGTGTTTCAGGATGGTTTGGCGGATGGATCGATATGCTAATTATGAGAATCATCGATATTGGTCTTTGTATTCCTCCTATGATCTATTTCATTTTGATCATTGTCTATTTTGGAGGAGGTCCGTTTTCCATGATACTGGCTTTTGCCATCATGGGATGGATGGGAGCGGCACGAGGATTTAGAGGAAGAGTGTTGCAGTTCAAAAATAGAGAGTTCAATTTGGCAGCAAGAACGCTTGGTGCTTCGCCAATGAGAATTGTATTTAAGCATATATTGCCAAATATCACAGGAAATCTAGTTGTTGGACTGACAGCTGCAATACCAGCAGCAATTTTTATGGAAGCGGGATTGAGCTATATTGGTCTTGGTGTTGAACCACCATTGACATCGTTGGGCAAATTGTCAGCTGATGGATCCTTGGTGTTTAGAACCTACCCATATCAATTGTTTATACCTGGAACGGTCATCAGTCTGATCATCTTTTCCTTTTTTATGTTTGGCAATGCGTTAAGAGATGCCCTTGATCCTAGACTGAGAGATTTGCCAGCCAAGGAAAGAAGGAGGTTGCGTAAATGACAAGAAAATTGCTTGAAGTAAAAGATTTACATGTTTCTTTCATGACTTATGCGGGAGAAGTTCAAGCAGTAAGAGGGGTAGATCTTCATGTGAATGCAGGCGAGACACTAGCCATTGTTGGAGAGTCTGGATGTGGGAAAAGTGTAACGGTGCAAGCCATTATGCGTCTTTTACCAGAGCCGCCTGCAGTCATTAAGAAAGGAAGCATCTGTTTTGATGGAGACGAATTGGCTGGTAAAAGCGATAAAGAAATGGAAAATTATCGGGGCAATGCTTTTTCTATGATATTCCAAGATTCCATGACGGCACTAAATCCAACAATGAAGGTGGGGAAACAACTTGTGGAAGCCATAAAGGCTCACCAAAAAATAAGTTCCGAAGCAGCAAAACAAAGCGCTCTTCAACTGTTGGACAAAGTTGGCTTGCCAAATCCAAAGTTGACCTATAGAACATTTCCGCACACATTGTCTGGAGGCATGCGTCAACGAATCATGATTGCTATGGCATTGTCTTGCAATCCAGGCGTGTTGTTTGCTGATGAACCGACGACAGCATTGGACGTAACCATGCAGGCCCAGATTCTGGATCTGATGGCAAATATCAAACAAGAACGGCAAAACAGCATTGTGCTGATCACTCATGACTTGGGTGTGGTGGCCAAAATGGCCGATCGTGTGGCCGTTATGTACGCGGGTCAGATTATTGAAGAGGGAGACAAAGAAGAGATTTATTATAATCCTAAACATCCTTACACATGGGGATTGCTTGGAAGCATGCCAAACCTAATTCAGGAGAGAAAAGGGATGCTTATGAGTATTGCTGGCTCTCCTCCTGATTTGTTTTCACCACCTGTTGGATGTGCTTTTGCACCAAGATGTGATTACGGAATGAAAATCTGTGTCAAACAACCACCGTCCAATCAACACCTTACTATAGGACACAAGATAAGATGTTGGTTATACCATGAGCAGTCGCCAAGAAAGATTAAACCTCCTGTTGGAAGAAACAAGTCCAGACAAGACGAGGAAGGAGGAACAACATGAAAAAGCACGAATTGATTCAAGTAAAGAATTTGACAAAAACCTTTCATGTTGGGAAAAAGCAAGTGATTAGAGCGGTAGATGATGTGTCATTTGTGATCGCAAAAGGAGAGACACTGGGGTTAGTAGGAGAATCAGGTTGTGGGAAAACCACAGTTGGAAGAACCATGATTAGGCTTTATCAACCAGACAGTGGAGAAGTACTGTTTAAAGGTGAGAATGTGCATCAAGTTTCAAAGTCTCAAAACAAGAGGATCACACGTTGTATGCAGATGATTTATCAAGATCCGTACGCGTCCTTGAATCCGTTTTTTACTGTGGGAGAAATTATATCGGAAGGATTGGAGATACACGCTCTTTGTCGAACTAAAAAAGAGAAACAGCAAAGAGTCTATGAGTTGTTGGAGATGGTGGGGTTACATAGAAGCCACATCAATCGGTTTCCTCATGAATTTTCTGGAGGACAAAGGCAAAGAGTAGGGATTGCCAGATCACTAGCGGTGAACCCAGAATTTATCATTTGTGATGAAGCCATCTCAGCTTTGGATGTATCCATTCAAGCCCAGATCGTTAATTTATTGATAGAATTACAAAGAAAGCTAGAACTAACTTATCTTTTCATAGCCCATGATTTGGCGATGGTAAGACATATATCTGATCATACTGCGGTCATGTATTTGGGTTCTTTAGTGGAAAGTGGCCAAACGGAAGATGTTTACAACGAACCTTTACATCCTTACACAAGAGGTTTGATCGAGGCGGTACCTGTGGCAGATCCTGAATATGAAGCAGCGAGAAGCCAGCGCATTATAAAAGGAGAAATTCCTAATTTTACGGATCTCCCAAGTGGTTGTCGTTTTAGGTCAAGATGTGACTTGGCGACGGAAAGGTGTGCTGTTGAAAAACCACTTCTAAGAGATGTAAGAGAGAGTCATTATGTCGCATGTCATAATATATGAGAGGTTGAAAAATGAGAATTGAAGAAAGAATAAAAAAACTGGGAATAGAATTGCCAGAATCTTCACCACCGGGAGCAATGTACGTGCCGGTGAAGCAATGTGGAAATACCCTTTATGTTTCAGGCCAGATTCCATCAATAGATGGAAAACCTGTCTTCACCGGTAAGATTGGAAAGGAAAGAGATCTCGCCTATGGTCAGGAAGCGGCCCGTTTGTGTGCAATCAACATGTTAGCTGCATTGAAATATTATTTGGGAAACTTGGATGAGATTAAGGAAGTAACCAAGATACTGGCATTTGTTAGCAGTGATGTGGGGTTTGACAAACAACATCTGGTTGTCAACGCGGCATCTCAGTTGCTGTATGATGTTTGGGGTGAATCCGGGCGACAAGCAAGAAGTGCTGTTGGAACAAATCAACTACCTTTGGATGTATCGGTGGAAATTGAAGGAATATTTGAAATATGGGGGAAATAGTTGTGAGGTATGATTTTGAGACAACAGTATCTCGTAAAGACATGGGGAATTTAAAAGCAGCTTTTAATTCAGAAAGAATTACAGAAAAAGGGTTTATCAGTTACTGGGGAGCAGAATTCGATTTTAAGACGGCGCCAGCTATTTTGGACGCTTTGTCAAAGCTTGTTGAAAATGGGCTCTTTGGGTATACAATCTGTACAGATGATTATTTGAACCGTGTAAAGTGGTGGTTGAGTTCACAGAGAGATTATCTGGTTGATAAAGAATGGGTCATACCTACATATGGCACCATTTTTTCACTTGCTACAACAATCCGTGCTTTCACAGAAGTTGGAGATGCTGTGATTGTTATGACGCCGGGTTATAATCGATATATTGCTGCTGCACAGCATAATGGAAGACAAGTCATCCAAAGCCAATTGATAGACAATGGAGAGTCGTATACAATCGATTTTGATGATTTAAGTGAAAAAATGAAACGACCAAAAGCCAAAATACTGGTTGTGTGCAACCCCAATAATCCAACGGGGTCAATATGGAAAAGGGAAGATTTACAAACCATCGACGAACTTGCTGTCGCTAACGACATCCTTGTGTTTAGTGACGAAATATTTTCAGAAGTTGTTTTTGAAGGCAATATGGTTGTGCCTTATAGCAAAATTGCCAGGACTGATTCAAGAAACATAACCTGCACCTCGTTAGGAAAGGCATTTAGCATGACAGGAATCAACCATGCAAATGTGATCATCCCAAATGATCAGGTGAGAAGAGCGTTTTTAAGACAAAGACAGACAGACCATTTTGGAAGCATCGATCCTTTTGCTCACGCTGCATTGGTAGGTGCTTATACACAGGAAGGTGCCGATTGGTTGAGAGAAATGCGCTCATATGTATATGGCAATTATCAGTATATCGATAAATTTTTTAGAGAGCATTTTCCTAAGGTAAAAGTACGAAAACCTGAAGGGACATATGTGTTGTGGATTGACTTTAGCGGAATGAAACGGGAGGATAAAGCGCTAAGAGAATTTCTTTTTGATGAGGCTTTGTTTTTGTTGGACACAGGAGATGAATACGGGGGTGAAGCAGGCTTCATGAGAATGAACATTGCAGCACCAAGACATGAGATAAAAAAGTCTTTGAACTATTTATTGAAAGTTGCTAAAAGTTAATGTCTAATTCCTTGATATCTTTTAAATCTTTGTAAATGGTATACCGAGACACATTCAATTTGTCTGCGATAAAAGGAACGGATTTTTGGTAATTGAACGCATTTTCTTTTTTTAACAACATCATGAGAGAAATGCGATCATTTTTGCTCATTTTCTCGACAGGTTTTCCTAGAATTTCAATACAGGAATCAAATATTTCTTCAAGTCGGGTTTTGCGAGTCTGCATCATTGCAGTCGACAGATAATCTTCAACACTTGTCAAATTGTTGAGAATATTCTCTGCTGCTGACAAAGCGGTGTAGTCAAAATTGATCCCCAAAGCAAAGCAATAATCGTCTCCTTTTATGCTAAAAGTAGTACTCTTGATTTTCTTACCATCAGGTCGGACGACCAGTTTATTCACATAAGTAGCATCCAAGTACAGATGACTGCCGGGAGCAGATTTCGAATTGCCGAAAATGTCTTCAGTTGAACCAACTTGTCTGCCACTGACATGATTGTTGAATATGGCAAGGATTGGATGAGAATCCAGACTGATATCCTGAATAAGGGTTTCGCAATTTGGTCCGAAAATACTGGAAATACCTTCGGCTAAGTTTGTTAACAATTGAAGAACCTCATTTTTATTTGCTTTCAGATACATCTCATAGCTCCTTAACGAATGTTATCGGTTATTTTTATAATATTTCAACAGCGTCCAAATAGCAAGGGTTCTTTATGAAGAGTAGCTTACAATTTGTCAACTATTTTGTTCAAACAACATGAAAGTAAAGAGGAGGAAAACATGAGCATGCCTAAGTTTAGAGTTGCAATCAAGCCCTTTTGGGAAATAGACCGTGTCACGCACATGGATATTGAGGCCACCCTTGAAGGCATTGATATTGATGAAGGTGAGGCAGTTTGTTTCATTAATGAAAAGACAGTGAACATACCGTTTTGTCCTATTACGAAAGAATTGGTGGTTAACGATGACCAAGGAGAAGTCTTGACAACACAGAATAAGAAAAGTGGTGAACGCAGTTTTGTGGAAACAAGAGACTGGATAGTTCATAGAAAAACAAAAGGAGATATTCGATATTGTTACAGAGTCATTCCTCGACAGTTGCCAAAGGATTATACGTCAAGCCCCTACTTCGATTTTCGATCCGAAAAAGGTGGGGTAAATGGTGCAGGACTTACTTTTCTAGCAGTTCCAAAAGTGGAGCATATGGTTGATTTTGAGTTGAACTGGGATTTATCTCAAATGCCGAAAGGAAGCCAAGGGGTTTGGAGCTTTGGAAAAGGACAGGTTAAGAAAGAATGTCAGCCGTCTACTATCCAGTTTAGCTACTATGCAGTCGGATTGGTAAGATCGGTTGAAGAAGGAGATTTTGGCCTGTATTGGTTCTCTGATCCACCCTTTGATGTTAAAAAAGTAGCTCGACGAACACAGACCTTGTTTAACTACATGTCAAAATTCTTTAAAGATAGAGAAGGTACCTATAGAATTTTTGTTAGAAGAGATCCTTTTGAAAAAAGTGGAGGCGGAACGGCTGCAGCGAGATCTTTTATGTTTGGATACAGCCATGCAACAGAAACAACAGTGGAGAGTATGCAGAACTTGTTGGCTCATGAAATGGCTCATAACTGGCCCAACATACCGGATGAACCACCAGGTTATGCAACATGGTATAATGAAGGAACAGCAGAGTATTACAGTGTGGTATTGCCCTATCGTGCAGGGGTGTCAACAGTGGAAGATATTTTGAAACAAATAGAAAAGCGAGCAGAAAAGTACTACTTCAATTCTATGAGGAGCTTGTCTAATAAAGAGTTGGGAAAGTTGTACTGGGAGGATCGAAGAACGCAAGTGGTTCCTTACGGTAGAGGGTTCTTCTATTTAGCCAATGTAGATGCACAAATTAAAAAAGCAACGGGCAATCAAAAATCATTGGACGATGTGGTCCTGTTCATTCTTGATATTGCAAGAAAAGGAACAAAACCAACAGTAGATAACTGGTTAGAACAGGTCAAGTCCTTTATTGGAGAGCAGGCCATTATTGATTATGAAAACATGATTTCTGGGCAATTGATTGTTCCGGACCCAAGTGCCTTTGGAGGGGCTTTTAAAGTCACTCAAAAAGAAATAGAACTGGAAGACACAAAAAAGAAAGTAGAAGGATTTGTATGGGAGATAAATGCTGACGTAAAAACACCCATTGTTTAATCAATACCAATACAGGATGGACCACATAGTGAGGATAAAAAATGAAGAAGAGAGCATTATCAATTGAAGATTTAATAAAAATATCTTATGTATCCTCTCCGGACGTATCTCCGGAAGGAACAGAAGTCGCCTATGTTCTTAAAAAAGCGAGGCAGGATACAGGAGGTTTTCTATCGAAAATACGAATCACATCCATTGGCGGGGAAGAGGAAATAAGGCTGAATGATGAGAAAATGAGTAGTGAGGATTTGCCTAAATACTCACCAGATGGCAGATGGCTAGCCTATTTATCCGATAGTAGCGATGAAAATCAGATTTGGATTTTAGATCGAATGCAAGGAAACTCACGACAACTCACGACACTAAGAAACGGTGTGATTGATTACAATTGGTCACCAAACAGCCAAGATATTGTTTTTACAACAAAAATGTGGCCATTAGATGAAGAACAAGCTTTTGTTCCCATGTCACGAGAAGAGAAGGAACGCAAAAAGGCTGAAAGAGAAACAGAACCGATGGTGGTAGAAGATTTAATGTATAAATTCGACCATACTTATGGCATGATAGATGGCAGCTATGAACATATTGGGGTTGTAGACCTAGAAAGAGGAAAAGCAACTATTTTAACAAAAGGAACGACGCATTACTTCAAACCTGTGTGGTCTTCTGATGGCAAGCAGATAGCATTCTTTGGGAGACCGTATCTTCATGCCAAAGCAACGAAAAGTCAACTCTTTATATGCAATAAAAAGGGTGAACAGATGAAGCAGCTTACAGAAGAATGGATGATTCAAGATACAACACCTGCTGTTTTTACAAAAGATGGCCAACAGATCATGCTATCAAAATATCAAAAAAATGAACAGAGCGTCTATGAAATCGTGCCAATAGTTTTCTCAATTAATAACAACAAAGAAAAACCTCTCATAAAAGCCTCTGAACAGATAGATGGCGTGGGAGGATATGCGATGGTCAGAACACAAAACGGCAGGCTAAATCCACCTTTGGCTTTGAGTGACCAAGATCAAGTACTATGGGTGCTATCATGCTTTAAGGGGACGGATACGGTTTATCGATTTGATGTTCAAGAGCAACAGGGTAGACGGATAACACCTGAGAAAGGGTCGGTTCATTCCTTTTGTCCACCAGTCGATGGAAAACTAGTTTATATAAGAGGAGAGGGTACAACTTTAGCCGAAGTCTATGTGTTGGATCTTACAAATGGAACAGAGAAAAGATTGACATACTCCAATCCTTGGATAAATGAGGTGTTGCTGGAGCAACCAGCAGAACTTAAAACGAGCACAAAAGACGGTTCGTCAGAAATTCAGGGATTCGTTTATGAATCACAAAATAGGGAAGAGGGCTTAAAAGCACCTGTCATCCTCTATATTCATGGAGGTCCAGAAATCAGTTATGGCCATGATTTTTGGTTTGAAGCCCATTACTTGGCTTCAAAAGGTTTTGGAGTTGTTTTGTGTGATCCTAGAGGAAGCGGAGGCTATGGAAGCAACTTTAGAAAAAATGGTTACTCATGGGGAAAAGAGTCGATGGAAGATCTGGATAAGTTTTTGGAGGTGGCTGTTGAAACATACCAGTTTGATCTGGAAAGGGCAGGTGTCACCGGAGGTAGCTATGGTGGGCATATGACTAATCGGATGATTGGATCAAGCAATAGATTTAAGGCGGCGGTTACTCAAAGGACATTATGCAATTTAGCCACTTCATACGGGACGGGAGATATGGGGTTTGTTCAAACGGATCAGCATTTTACGACCATGTTAAAAATGTTGACAGATAGAGCAAAGGGAAGATCAACCACTTTGAGAATGATTGATCAAATTGAAACTCCTTTGTTGATCCTTCATGGGACTGAAGATTACCGGTGCTCTTTCGAACAAGCCGAGCAGTTTTTTATAGCCATGAAAGATAGAAGACCGGAAATTCCTGTGCGACTAGTGGCTTTTCCAGGTGAAAATCATGAAATAACTAGAACTGGAAATACATTCAACCAAATGTACCACCTGAAGGAAATAGTCTCTTGGTTTGAATTGTATTTGTCTAGAGGAGGGAATGATGAAAAAGGTGTCTGATTTGCAAGATTACTATAAAATGAAATATGTTGGAGCCTTTGATTGTCATTTGGAAGATGCACTGATGGCATACACATTAAGCTATGCCAAAAAGGGAAAGACAGGTTATAGACAAGAAATTTATGTAAAAGACTTAAAAACACAGACAGAGAAAAAGATTTCGGTTGGTGGCTTAAAAGAAACAAACCCTCAAATTTCTCCTGATGGAAAGCATCTTTCCTTACTGTCCAAGACAACCAATGATTTTCAAATTTTTATTTATTCTCTTAAAGAAGGACGTGCTAAACAGTTGACAGAAGGCTTTAGAGGTGTAAGAGACGTTGTTTGGTCACCCGATGGTCAATTTGTCGCTTTTTTGGCTTATGCTATGTCTGACAAGGCAGATCAACAGAGAGGGGTAGC
>Ga0334892_1003428_pt1 | contig 10301 bp, 9 predicted proteins | sample GraSluR3_MG_4_FD_207213 | JGI IMG/M metagenome (GOLD analysis project Ga0334892, IMG submission 207213) | Sludge microbial communities from methane-producing bioreactor in Wageningen University, Netherlands - Granular Sludge_15_04-R3 | ecosystem: Engineered > Bioreactor > Anaerobic > Unclassified... | reverse complement strand
TAAGATTATGTTGAACGAGAACGCTGATAAAGAGTATTTGGCTGGTAAGGTGGCTGGTTACTTAGAACAAGGAGATAAAGAAATGGCTGAACGGTTTATGGACGCCTACCTTGAAAGGGTGGGCAGTACACGTGATGAGATAATGCAAATGGTTAAAACTACCCGTAAAAAGGCTAAAACTGTTAAGAAAGAAGTTAAACAAGGAGATGAATAAACATGGCAACTTATGATGACCTATACACCGCACTACCCAAAACCGGGAAAGATGTTGGTGTGATTTTCGGAGTGATACACACAGGAGTAAGTCTTGGAACACAAACCGGGACGGAAAACAAATCATTCACATTCGACCCTGCCACGTATGGCCCATTTTATCCTAGGGAAAGTTACCCCAAAGATTTTGTATCAACCAAAGCTGATGTAACCGTTTATGATGATGGTGTTGAAGCCACTATCAGCACATGGACCCCAACCACTGGTGTGGCTGAATTAAGTGCTGCCCCTGATGACAAATCAGTAATGACAGGGGATGTAGTGGAACAAAGAGAGTTATACATAGCTCAGAACGCTAAATTAACCCCTAAAAGACAAACCGATGACCTCGACCAACTAAGGAACAGTACAACCCGTAAGACTTATGGTAACACTGAATGGACTTTAACCGCTGATTTTAAAGTGGCCGATTTAGAATTGATGAAACTCATCTTTGAAGAAAGCGTTACGGAGGGAAGGTATGAATATCCTGATGAGCCTCCACTAATTTACTGTGCTGTCCTCATTGAAGAAGCCGGAAGTATTGAAGGCATTATCTATTGTGAGGATGTTAGGGCTGACTTTACTGATATGTTAAATGCTAAGGCTGGTAAAGATGCAGTGGAGAATGGTTTTGAATTAACCTTTGGATCCTCTCCGGTTTTAGTTGATGTGTCTGAGAGTGCTTAAAAACTGTTTCTTTATTTTTCTTTTAACTATTTATTTTTTGAATACACTTTTGGAGAGGTGCAAATATGATAGAACTTGATTTTAGAGAACCGGAAACATTTAAAACACCAGACGGCAGTGAATGGATAGTAAGCCCTTTATTCACAAAAGACATGCCACTTGTTGCAGAATTCGAGGAACTCAGTCGGGAACAAGTCCGATTGGGGAAAGAAGGTAAACGTGAAGAGATTAACAAACTAGTCTTCAATGAAATGCCTGCACTAGTGAACAAGATGATTGATAAAAGCATAGTAAACAAAGATAACGGGGAACTATTACCAGAAGAGTACCGAACACCTTACACTATGCTAATAAACATCGCAACAGTGATTATAAGAGTTACTAACGGCCCAATCCCTACTAATGAGGGTGGTACCCCTTTAGAAATAAGGAAGAGTTCATCCGCCAAATCAAAGCCAACATCTACACCCTCAAAACGAAAGGGTGGAAAAAAGAAGAACTCTTGAATATACCCTATTGTGACTTCTTAGACATTATTAGGTTCTACAATGACCCTGATCATTACGTATCAAGGGTTCCGTCGGAAGAGGAATTGGAGGAGAAAAAGAGTAGGCTTATGGAGGGTTTGAATAAATTAAGGGGCGAATAACTGTTAATTTTGATTTAACATGCCTTCGCTATCACAGCAAAATAAATTATGACGAAGAGGTGTTAAATCAAAATAATAGTTCTTTGTTATGATCATCTGGCAACGTGAATTAAGAACTAGTAATTCCAATTTTAGAACCCTTTGTTGTGATCGTTTTGCAATGTGAATTAAGAACCACTAATTATGGTTTAATATCTCTTCGTCAATTAGTATGTGATGATTATGACGAAGAGGTGTTATTCTAATTTAATATCTCTTCGTCATCACGATTTTACAACCACAATTAAGGATTGTTAAATTAGAATAAAGCTTCTTCGTTATAATCATTTGACTATGTGAATTAAGAGGTTAATAATAATCCACTATTTGGATCTGGAAGTCCTTAATTTCATCCTTTGAAATGCTAATATAATACTCCCCAGGTTCCGCATAGATGGTGTATTCTCCCTTATTTTTTTCACTCGTAAAGTCTTTAAGTTCCCCAGAACCAACCACAGCATTACTATTTTTTGATTTAACAGTTAACACGAGCGTGGAATAAGGGTAATGTTTAATGCTCCCTGTTTCTGAATCAGCATCAACTATTACTTTAAACTGATTCCCCTTTGTGGTAAATGTGGGTGTATTGTCATCAATAGTTAAATCCTTACCTGTGAATGTGATTAAATTATGCCATGACGCTTGGACGGGGGTATTTGTAGTATTCTCAATAGGTGCAACTGGGGATGTTTGGGTTTCTTTTGAATTACCCATACCTCCCAACCCAACTATTATGATTCCAAATATGATTAAAAGACCAACAACGCCCAATAATTTAATTCCAGTTCCTTGTTTACCTAATTCCCCTATAAATCCATTATCATTCGTTATTACTTCCTTAAGCTTACCCCCACACTGACACTCGAAATTAGATGCATTCTCATTATCTTTCAAATAATACTGTTCCCCACATTCACGACATTTCACAGTTCTCATTAAAATACATCCCCCTTATTTTCATTTATTATTATTTTTATCAATTTTATAATTATTAAATCTTACGGAGTAACCCAAAATGGCTGACAACGAGATAGGCATAACAGTAAAAGGTGATGTAGATGACGTTACATCCAAAATGGAAGAAGTTAACAACTCCATCAACCAATTAACCGACCAAAACATCCAACTAACCACCCAAGGGGTGGAAGAAGCCACCGCCTCCGTTGACAACTTAGGGAATGAATTTGACGAAACAACAGAATCAGCAGAAAAAACCGGGGACAAAATAGAAGAAACCGGCAGCATGACCGTGGAGGCAATGGCAGCCGCCACAATAGCAGTCGCAGGATTCGCCACCGGAATGGAATTAGCAGCCCAAAAAATAGACGAAACCAACATCCAAATAGGGCAATTAGCCACAATGGCAGGTATGGCAGAACCAGACCTCCGGGACATGATCGCATATATAAGCAACGCCACATTCCCTACCGAGGAAGCAATAGCATATACTAAAGCATTACATCAAGCCGGGCTTGCTAACCAATACCTAGCGGACAGTGCAACGGCAATGGACATGATGAATGATGCCACCGGCGTTGGCTATGAGAATGTTATAAAATTCAGTAAATCCTTGAAGGTGATGGGTGCGGATATGTCAAACCTCCCCGCATACTATAACGCCATCGCCTATGCTAATGACAATATTATCGGGGGATTCGAATCCTATATCCAGTGGATGGAAAAATATGATAGTAAATTCAAGGAAATGGGTTTAAGCGTTGATCAAACCGCTGTTATAATCGCCGCCGCAACTAAAAAGTTTGGTGGGGGCCGTGCAGCTTATCAGGGAATCAACAACGCAATCACAGAATCAAATGGGAACTTGGATATATTCTGTCAAATGATTGGACTGAGTGCGGATGAACTCTCAAACGCATCAACCACTGTTGGTCAGTACAGTGGGCAGTTGGATAAGCTTGCTGATGAAGAAGGGGAACATAAAACGCTAATGCAACAAATTGGGGCGTGGGTTGAGGATTTAAGTGTTCGTTATGGGGGTTTGGTGAGTACTCTTGGAAGTGTATCCGGGGCCATGGCTGCCTTTTCCACTCCATTGATAGCGGTTAATGCGTTATGGGAAATCCAGAAAAAGGCCACTGAGGGGAGTACAGTAGCTAATATTAAGAATAGTATTGCCACGGCGGCTAATACTGTGATTACAAAGGCTAAGGCTGTGGCTAGTTACACGGCAGCCGCCGCCCAGATGTTAGTCAATGAAGCCCAATCCATCGGATTAATGAGTTTAGTTAAGGATGTGGCAGTGAAAGGAACTGCTGTGGTGGTTACTTTAGCTCAGGCGGCAGCTAGTAAAGTGGCCGCCGCTGGTCAATGGTTACTTAACGCTGCTATGAGTGCTAACCCCATCGGACTAGTGGTTATTGCCATAACTGCTTTAGTAGCCGGGTTATACTTACTTTATCAGCATAGCGACCAAGTACGGGGCGCTATTAATGGATTATGGGACAGTCTAGTTGGTTTTGGAGTTTACTTAAAAGACGCTTTTATTAATGCCCTTGACAATGCCATCCTCCCATTCAGGCAACTATACCAAGGGATCATCAACATAGGCCCCAATATGTACAATGCAGGGGTTAACTTGATTAATAACTTTGTTAAAGGAGTTAAGGATTCAGTTAAACCAATTGAAGGCGCATTGCAAGGGGTTGCTGATTTCTTCCCCCACAGCCCCGCTAAAACCGGCCCATTAAGTGAGGTCACCCCTGAAAAGATGGAAGGATACGGGTTTGATTTAGGCCTTGGCCTTGGCAGTGGAGTTGTTGAAGGTACACAAACAGGGCTTAACACCCATAAAGGAACCGGCTTAGGGGGGGTATTCGGTGACATGTTTAAACAGATTCAAGAAAACCCTGCCAGTGCCACAACATTCAGCGGATGGATTATGGGAGCAACCCGTTACCGGCAGAGCCTCATAGACGCAGAACAGAAAACCATAGATACTAATGCAGAGATAAGGGAACAGAACCGGCAGACTGTGACAAAAGCATTCGAAGACTTAAACAATTTAGATAATAAAACCTATGCAACCTATAATAGCATGGCCGAAAGTGCAATGACCTTCGCAGAAAGAGCACAGTACAGTATGGAAGTATCAGCCCACAACACCGCTGTTGCATGGGAAATTGCAATGGAACGGGTTAAAGGTTCATTTTCATCCCTGGGAAGTATGTTTGGTGCAATGGGAATTAGTATGCCTAAACAAGTATTCTCCACCGCTGATTTGCTTAGGATGAGAAGCCAAGCCATTGCAGAAAAGAAATTGGAATTAAGTAAAGCTTCAACATGGCAAGAAAAGAAGATGATTAAGGCCGAGTTAGACCAATTACAGTCTCATGAAACTCTCCAGGCTATAATGAAGAGTGGCCAGAGTGTTGGTCAAACATGGGGGCAGGGTGTTGCCAGTGGAATACAATCAAGCTCCCCTATAATCAACAATGCAATAGCTGACGCATCACGAGGATTCATAGCCAACAGCCCACCCGTAGAAGGACCATTGATGAATATAGATAAGGATGGACTCAATATTGGTACTATTTTTGCTGAAAACATTGCTAAAGGATTAACCGGAGCTAAAAACATTCTAAATGCCGGCTTGTCTGAGGTGGGTTTAAGCAACATCATATCATTGAAAGGTAGTCCTGGAGGGACCTCAACAACCAATATCACCGTATCTTTGGCGGGGGCGAACATAAACAGTGAGTTAGACGCAACCACCGTCGGACAACGAGTCGGGGACGGGTTAGCCAGTAAACTATTAGGACAAGCCAGTAACGCCGGGACTAGTATTGTAAACATACAGAGGTAAGATAAAATGGGTTATGCTACATGGACAATAGGCAGTGAGGTAATACCCCACGTACGGGAAGCCAACATCAACACACAAGAAGGCACAATAACACTCAGTTGCAGTGCCCTTAACTGGAATATTGAAACAGGGGACGACGACCCAAGGGATGAAATAGCACGAATACAAGCACTAACCAGTCAATACATACATAACGACCCCTTATTAAACGGTGGAACCAAACTCCAAGTAGGCAATGGCCAAATTCTCACCGTCACCGATGGAACCGACACCTACACTCGATGTGCCGTGGAACCAATCACAATACCAGAAGACAATAAAAGCACTAAACGGATTGACTATGACGTTATAATCCACTACGAACTAGTAGGAAGCGGTGGAAGCTTCGTTTACACCCCTGATTATCGGGAATACAATAATATCGAATTCTATATGACCACGGATAAATCAGACCCTGGTGTGGCTGTCTATGGTGAAGAATTAGGGTGGATGCAAATCACAGAACCAGAAAACGTGGTGAAAGTGGAAGTTTATGCGAGCGCCTGCGTGGGGAATGATACATACCCCTCTTATCTTGACGTTAACGGGGAACAACAACTATTCCATTACAGTCATGACCAGAATTTCGCTTGTAACACTCTTCCTTTTGGTTTTGAGAAATTAACTTTTAATTTAGCCACCCCTGCTAAAACAATCACCATCCAAACAGCTAATCACGTTAACCCCTTTGATACGTGTGACAATAACCGGGGGGCGTGGTTACAATGGATAAGAGTATTTTACGAATGATTATTCTTCAATTGGAGGTATTAGAACATGACAGGCTCATTTAGCGATTACTGGGAAAATTATGTATTAGATTTAACAGTGGGTAAAAGTCCATCAGCAACAAGGTATATAGCACTCTTAACGGCAACACCCACTGATGCAAGCACGGGATCAACAATAGTGGAACCAGTTGGAGGGAGCTATGCCCGTAAAAGCACAGCCGCCACCGATTGGAACGCTGCAAGCAACGGAGCAAGCAGCAACGCAAACGCAATCACATTTGTACAAGCAACCGGTGATTGGGGAGAGATAACACATTTCGCTATTTGTGGTGGCTCGACTGGGGGTAACGTGTTGGCGTGGGGTAGTTTAACGGCATCAAAAACCATTCTAAACGGGGATACTGCTAGTTTTGCAGCAGGCAGCCTCATAATAACATTAGACTAATTTTTAATAATTTTTTGGAGTAAAGATGACAACCCATGAGTTAGGTGGACAAATAGACGCAATCAGCGGCCCATCCACCCTAACTGGAAGTTTGTATTCATATCCCCTCTGCGACATCCGGAATACTGATGGTCTCCAAATAGATGAAATCCACTTCGAAAGCATATATGCAGGGGAACAGAGTGCAAAACAACAATTCACAATCAGAAACAACAGCACCGACACTTTAAACCTCACCCTGACAAGCGAAGCCCTCACCGTGCCGGTTGGCAGTGCCATTGACACTTATCTATCAACCTATTTTAGTGCCGACAATACCACTTATTCCCCTTCTCTGCCAGTGGAAATCCTTTCAAACGACACACAAGACTTTTATGTTTATTACCAACCTCCATCAACTGGTAAAATTGGGGAAAAGGAATGGCAAACAGACCTAGGGGGTAACCCGGTTCCAGATGTTACTTTGCTTGAAAACTGGTTTTATATTAACCCCGTTGAAGTTGAGGGTGGTGCATCCGAGGAAACGGATTGCCCTGTGATAATCCCATTACCTTTCCAGTCAGGGTTAATGTCAAATTTTAACGACTTAAGGTTCTGTTTAAGCGATGGAACACTCCTTGATTGGGGTATAAGTGAAAGAACAGTAGCAACAGATATAAAAGCAATTGTAACAGTCCCAACATTACCCGCAAGCCCTGGAACATTAATGATATATGCTTATGGTGCAAATGCACTGGCAAACCAAGGATACACGAGTACATTGAATGATTACGGCTTCGCAGACGGAACACTACTCCCATGGGTAACAACACAAGGAGGAGAAGGGGTTACTGTTGTTAACAATGCAGACATAGGCTGTAATGTTGTAAACCTCAAAACATATCCAACCTCATTCGATAAATGGGAGGTAACGATAGCCAGACCGGCTTATGATGATTACGGGACGTTTAAATGCACATTCGCCTATAATTTCTATGGAAGTTGGATACAACTATATTTTAAACCAATTAGCACAACAAACACACTCACCGGGGACGGTTACGGCGTTATAATGGATTACCATCCATCATATTACCATAACCCCGCTTTTAGCATAGTTAAATACAAAAACGGAACACCAACAACCCTAGCAATATTCAGACCAACGGATTGGACGGCCGGATCAAAACCAACCATCCACGACCCCCAGGAACTCATTTTCACAAGAACAGAAGCCGGGGTAATGACCCTCTCATTCAATGGAGTTGTATTATGCAGTGCAACAGACACGGAGGAATTCACAAGCAATTATATGATACTTAAACGATACTGCAATGCTGTTTATGATGTTTACATAAAATTAGGGGATTACACATCATTCCCCGCAGGAACAGTAACCCCTGGGGATTGGAACTTCTATTTAACCCCCAAAACAATCAAAGCGGCTATATTATACAAATCAAGAGAATTACCCGAATTTGAACCCAGAATCAGGCACGGTTGCCGTATAGGGGGAGTATTATATGAGTGATGTCAACAGGGCACTTCAAAAAATCGAGATAAGCAAAAGAATCAACAACGCCCCCACATCTTTCACCGCAACGCTTAAAACGGCACTAGACTCGAATGAATTTGACACTGGGAGCACCTTTGAACATACAATCACAGATGACAGCTTAGATGATGGGTATGTAGCCATCACTGCACTAGTTGAAACATTAGACACCGATTACACAGACAATAATAAGATATGGGGTTTTGGGGGTAGGGATATAGGTTTAAACCTCGTAACAAACGGTTTCACCCTCGATTCAAACACTGAAACCCCATCCACTTATACGGTTGATGAATTACTTGATTTAATTTTAACCGACACCTCAATCACAATTGGGAGGGGCCAAACCTCTCTAAGCAAAGTAATAACATTAACCACAGACGGAGAACAACCCAACCGTTATTGTGGGGATTGGAGCACCAAACAAGACGCTATCAACGCATTATTCGCCCAATACATCCGTTTTAGTGGAGCTAACCAGTTCCGATGGTTTATTGACTTCTCAGGATACTTCCGATGGTTTGAATTGAACACCACACGTGGAAACAAGAAATACTACTTTGAAGACGATAAGGATATTCTCAATTTCAAACCCCATAAAGATGCTACAAGCATTCAAAACAGTTTCACAGGTTATTATGGAGAAGAAGAAGACAAGAACAAGGTAACTGTAACCAACGCCCAGAGCATAGCCACCTATGGCCTTAGACCCGCACAACCCCTCACCGTGACAAATTACAGTCAGGCGGAAATGACAGACCGTTTAAACTGGGAGTTAAACCGTAAATGCGTACCAATTTACACTGCAACGCTTGAATTAACTGGGGTGCATATAATTGAACCCGGAAGCCAAATCGAATTCCCAAACAATGCTAAATATTCAAGTGTCACATGGACCGTGGTTGACTGGAAATTAAGCTCAGAAAATGGTAAGAACACAACCACACTAGGCCTCTCAACAGACGAAAGCGCAATCAGCCTAGTTAACGAGTACGAAGCCATACAAGCGATAGCAAAAAAGGAAGTACAGGACAACAAAGCCATGACAGGGATTGTTACTAGTGTATCGGATGGGGGAAGTGATAGGATGAATGTTTGGTTTGCCAACGCCGGGGGTAACAGTAGCGGGGTTGTTGCAAGTGTCCGTAACCTTGGCGGGGAATTCAGAAGCGTTTAAAAAATATATAAATTGGAGAGGTGGGTTATTATGGTTGATGAGTGGGATGAGGAAATATTCACAAACAATGAAGATGTCACCGCCGGGGACAATTGTATCATATTCAAAACAAAAAACGGTGAAAAAGTCGCAGTAACAAAAGGCATACAACCACGGGTGGGGGATAAAGTAATAGTACACCACACGAGTGACGGAGACCTAATAACACATGGAAAAAGCCGTATAGGGGTTGGTGATACTGTTGTGGTAGTTCCCGGGGAAGATGGGGACCTTTACGGATTAAAGGGATGGATTAATCCAATGCGGGATTGTCAATTAATACACCACCGCAGATTCAACAGTAACGGCGACAGCACCATATACCCTGGACGCTATTATTATAAAAAATCAATATTTGACCTTGAACGCCCAATAGAACGCCTACCAGATGGAGGATGGCCCCGGATAAACCTTCGCCTCGACTTCGCAATCACAAAAAGCGAAATAGGAAACGACTTCGGGGACATGTGGTACCCTTATGGGGGTGTGTGGGTTGGTGTTTCAGAAAATGGGGAGGATTACTGGTGGTGTGGTGGTACTGGAAGCCCATACGCCACTATTGCCGGACCCCCGATGTGGCAGAGTGGGGAGGAAGGCATGGTCCAACTTTGCATTGAACACTGGCTTGGAGGGTGCCCTTTATGCTGCCCCCCACCCTTTGACACGATCAATTATATCCAGGTGCACCTTCACACGACAAGTTCCCTTTATTTCAAACGCCCAACTGTGGACTCTACATTATTGTATTTGACTATCTGTGAGGGTTTTATTAGGGATGGTTTTTGCAGAGACTTGGCCGATTTCGGTATCCGGGATTTATTATGATTTAACTTTTTTGTAAGGCATTCTATTCAAGATAAAAAGATAGGAGATGGTATATTAT
>Ga0334892_1003426_pt1 | contig 10305 bp, 9 predicted proteins | sample GraSluR3_MG_4_FD_207213 | JGI IMG/M metagenome (GOLD analysis project Ga0334892, IMG submission 207213) | Sludge microbial communities from methane-producing bioreactor in Wageningen University, Netherlands - Granular Sludge_15_04-R3 | ecosystem: Engineered > Bioreactor > Anaerobic > Unclassified... | reverse complement strand
GTCCTGAACGGACTTACCGTCACCGGGTTACCACCATATTCCTTTGGATACGTGAACCTCTTACAGTTACTGGTTATAATCATCTTCAGCATCCCCATGGCCCAGGTTGGTGCCTGGACGGCAAATAAACTCCCCGAGGATATTTTGAGGTATATTTTAGTTACATTACAGTTTTATATAGCCCTGAAGATGTTAGGGGTGTTTACGTGGCTGGGATTGCCTTTATGATTATACTGGTTTCGTGTTTTAAAAAGTAGTTCCATAAAAGTGGAACTAATTTAAAATTGGTCACAATGAATCAAGGGTTAAGTGAAATATTAAAATAGGATGGGTATTACCGAATGTTATTAAGGCTATACATACTGGATTTTACACTTGAAACCCACGTCTAAGGGGCGGAAGATAATTTCACATGCCGGTTAACCATTTTTTGTATTACCTGATGCGGATGTTAATTAACAAATTTATCCATCAACAACGTTAACTAATCCACGATGGTCAACTTTTTATTTATTCGTTATCCTGCTGCTTTAAAAGTAGTTTAAGCTCGAATATCACAGCCCAGGCCTCTTCAACCTGCGGTGAGTATTCTCCTGCACTCAATTCTATATATTTCTCCAGACTGTCCACCGCTTCCTGGATCTCTCCCAGGAATCTATGGGCCGATCCCTTACCTGCCCAGGCCAGGGGATTTCCCGGTTCAATTTCTATGGATTTATCGAAGGATTCCAGAGCCTCCTGGTAACGTTTTAAATTGAACAGGGCGGTCCCTTTGTTGTTCCAGGTGTCAGAATTTTCTGGATCAAGTTCCAGAGCGTGTTCCAGGGAGTTCAGGGATTCTTCAAACCTCCCCATAGACCCTAGGACCACGCCCATGTTGGACCAGGCTTTAATGTTATCCGGTTTGAGGTCGAGGGCTATCTCAAAGGATTCCACAGCATCGGCATATCTTCCCGCCTTAGAAAGGGCCACACCCCGATTATCCCAGATCTGGCTGTTGTTTTCATCCAGTTCCAATACCCGGTCGTAGCAGAAAACAGCGGCGCGGTATTCTCCCTCCTTAAGATGCTGGTTCCCCTCCTTAATCAGGGCTTTAATCGCAGTTTTTGTTGAATCGGACATGAAAATTCCACAATACTAATTTATCCAATAATTACTTAATAAATACTGTTTTACTTCTGCCACCTGTACCGCTCCTCAGTCCATGGATCTCCATGCATATGATAGCCGTTGGACTCCCAGAATCCAGGCTTATCATCTTTCATGAACTCCACACCGTTAACCCATTTGGCACTCTTCCAGAAGTAAAGCCTGGGAACCACCAAGCGCAGCGGGCCACCATGCTTGGTGCTTATCTTCTGGCCGTTGTGGTGGGTGGCAAAGAGTACGTCTTCCTCTAGGAAGTCCTCCAGGGATAGGTTGGTGGTGAAGTTTCCATGGGCATGCACCATCACATATCTGGCATCGGGCAGTATTTCCACTTCATCCTGGAGCGTGGAGGTGCTTACTCCTTCCCACAGGTTGTTGAGCTTCGACCAGGTGGTCACGCAGTGTATATCAGAGAAAACCTTGACATGAGAGAGGGCCAGGAATTCTTCCAGGGTATATCCCCTCTCCTCCTCTACCAGACCCCATACTTTGAATATCCAGTTGGATATATCGATTTTAGGCACACGGCCGGCATGTAGAACTGGCCATCTGCTGGTTTCATGCTGTCCCAGGGGGATTCTCACTTCTCTTCGTGTGTCAGGACTTATTATAACATCTTCTTCCTGGAGGATGTTTTTTATGTATCTGTCTTCCTCCTGGTTGTTTCCAAAAAGACGTTTCAGATTCATTCGATCTCCGGGAATTCAAATTTTTATGTTAATGATGATAATATATATGGACCCAAGGGTCTATTGAATTTTTTTTTGTTCTGGAAATTTGGTAAATCTTAATATCCAGCTGGAGTGATATTTATCCCCATGGATGATGAAGATTCTTTTATTTCCTTTAACCTTATCTGTCCGGAGTGTGGGGTTGGAAATCCGGAGGGAGCTGAATATTGCCTGGTGTGTGACCGGGACCTGCAGGAGACCATCCTTTTTATGGAGGATGACCCCTTTGACCTGGAAGTTACCAGAGATTTCCTTATAGAGTATCGTAAGAATTTCTGGGGCACACGGAGAACTGGTAAAATAGAGAAATACTCCTGGGATAAAATGGAGGATGTCCACTTTGGCTTCCCGGTCAACCGTTTTATCTTTAATTATCAGGATAGGAGGGTGGTCCTGCCTTTAAGAGAAGAAAATATGCAAATAATGAAAAGGCTTTTTAAGGAGTATGAACATCAATAGTATTGAGATAATGTTACTTATTAATATATAACAGGTTATACCTGGTGCTTAGAGTAAATTGAGATGTTACCATGCATAAGTACAATGAAAAATTGGTGGAACTACCCAGAAAGGGCAAAGCCTTAGTTATTACCGATATCCATGGAAATTTAACCGATTTTCAAAGGTTTATGCATATCTGGGATGAGTTTGAAAATGAGGACAATCATCTGATTTTAACCGGGGACTTCATACATGCCATGGGCCTGGAAAATGATAGATCCGTGGAGATACTGGAATACGTTAAATTCCTATGCGAAAATTTCTCCAACATACACGTGCTCCTGGGAAACCATGAATGGTCCACCATATCCCAGAAAATGCTTTTTAAAGCGGGTGTAAATCAAACTTTCAATTTTGATAGTATCTTGATGGATAAATTTGGTGAAGCTCGCTACCGGGATAAGATGAAAGAGTACGTCCAATTTTTCAAGAAACTCCCCATCGCAGTCCGGACAGATAATAAGATATTCATCAGCCACGCCGGTCCACCTACCAATGTGAAAAGCCTGGATGATATAAGGAACATCACCTATGCCGGGTTCAACAGCGAAAACTCCCGACTGTTCCAGATTTTATGGAACAGATCAGAGAATTTCACCAAAACCCAGCTGGACTCCTTCCTTAAGGCAGTAGACTCTAAGTTGATGATCGTTGGCCATACCCCAGTCGATGGTATAAAATTGCTCTATAAAAAATTGCTCATCGTCTCCTCCAGTTATGGTAAAGGGAAAAAGGCCTATGTAGAGCTGGACCTGGAAAAAGATATTAAGGGGAGTAAAGACCTGTTGAAGATGGTTAAGTACTTGGAATAATCGTTATTTGGTGTTTCTAAATTTTTCCCAGGCATCGATGTAACCTTGACTGTATCCTCGCCGGTAGCCCTTTTTGAATAGATTCAAATCAGGTTTATTTTTTTCTACTTCAATTATATCCAGTTTACCTGCTTCGTATCCCTCATCATATGGATCCTCATCTTCTTCTTTGATCATCAGATATATGAAGTTCTGGAGAAATAGTTTAGCAGTTTCATCTGCACTTGATTCTATTGTATCGGCCGGTGTTTCAAGTGATTCATCTCTTGATTGAGTTTGAACTCCCATATGGGCCTTCATAACTTCATCAGAATCGCTTATGGAGTTTATCCTTACTAGTGATTTAGCACCATTATATGAATTACTATTAGGGTTGGATTTGTCGTCGAAATTTCTGTTAACTGTTACCCCTGGGAAAGCATCACCATCATCCCCTGTAAGTTCTTTCTGGGCTACTTCCACTCCTTCTTCCTTAATTAGAACTGTCATATCCCTCTGTAATTCATTTTTCCCATCAGATTGTTCTAAGGTTAAAAAAAAGTGTTCAGGATCCGAGTTCGGTGCCTGGTACACACATCTACTTTCATCAACATGCCATATCAACAGACCGTTTCCTGGTAAATACCGGTCAAATCCTTTTTGCTGCCGATTTTCCAGGAGGAAATACTCCCTTCCACCTGAACCCTGAACTTCCAGTTTATAGATAACTCCATCAACACCCACAACCGCCGGTATATCCTGGATCTCGGGTGGTTCCTTAACGAGTTTCGGCTCCCTCCAACCCAGATGTATCTTACACCAGGCACTGGGATGGGCAGGTGTTCTACCATTATCTAGATGGTCTCCAATACCCATTAAACACCAACTTCCCACCACTGGAGAATAACCTTCCTTGTAAAGATCGGGCAATCCCAGTAAATGGCCTACTTCATGACAGTAACAACCAATATCATCAAAGGGGAGTTCAGAAACCAGGCAATATTTATCGGCCCATATACCATTCTGCACTTTCAGTGGTTCCTCTAGTCGGTCCTGATGGGGTCTGATATAATTTATATCCAGACCAGTATCCAGACCTTTACCAGCGTAAACCACGATCAACATTTCGATTTTACCATCACTGGCGAAGGGTGTAAAATCGATCTTACCCTCATTTTTAGCCTGGAGAATGGTTTCTTTAACTAGTTTCCGGGCCAGGGGATAGTGTCTGTTTACCGGAACTTTATCAGCATAATCTGCCCTATTACCAGCTGCAGAGTACCACTCATCATTAACTTTACCGGTTATATCCAGCTGATTCCAGGATGCTTCCAAATAATAATCCCTCATACTCTTATGGGAACCTTTAGAAAAAAGCAGATCCTCAAATTCCCTGGGATCATGGGAATGTTTTACATCTTTAAATTCAGTTAAAAGAACCAGAACGTTTCTGGTACCAATGACCGGATATATCTTCTTACAGGGCCCTACTGTAAGAGGGGCAGCCTCTAGAGAACCATACTGGGAAACTAATTTCTGTTCACGATTCACCATGGTCTGTTTTTGATCTTGCCGCCTCTTTTTAAGGGCTTCGAAGGTTCTGAGATCCAGTCCACCTTTATCAGGGAATTCTTCCGGATCCAATCCTTTCTGGATCAGATCTCTGGTTTTTCTTATTTTTTTATAAACTGAGGGATGAAGATGTCTTTCCTGACATATTTCATCCTTTTCTTTAGGAAACAAACCTAGAACCCCGTATATGAATTTATTTTTTACCTGTTTATCTTGTATTCCTTTGTAATTATATAATTTTTTTCTAATGGAATATCATAGATATTCTAACATATCTGTTATATAAGATTTAATTAACCCATGATTAAATAGAAAGATTTAAGAATTTCATAGGAAAACTTAGACATAATAAATAAAATAATGAACACCTTAAAGGGGGGATTTTTAATGGAAGAAGGAAAAAGAAGTAAAGAATACAACAAAGGATATAAAGACGCAGAAAAGGATTTACTCGATAAAGAGAATATGAAACTCTTTACCGAAGGGTACAAAGCCGGATATAAGGATGGTTATAAAGCAGCTATGAAAGATGTAAAAAAGATGATGCTACTTAAAGTACCACCTGAGATCAGGAAGCAAATGGAAGAAGAAGGGGCTCAACCTGGTTGGCCGTTTCCATGGTAATAAATATTTTCTTCCTACTTTTAATATTTTTAAGAGTTTAAAATGTGCTGTGCACAACGTACCAGTAAATCAAAAATTAGATTTATCATACTTATTTCAGTTCGTATTTGACTGTTTGACCACAATATTACGGAAAGGAGGGGGTAAAATTTTATTTTCGAAACATAACTCTAATATTATCATTATATTCATATTACTAATACCCATACTCTTTTCATTGAATGTTGTTTCTGCTCAAGATAATGGATATAAAATATTATTTGAAGAGACTGGTCCTACTGGACCTAATTATGGAAAATTTAACACAGTTTATAATATTGGCACATATGGTTCATCAGGCTTAGCCTCTTTACTAGAAGCTAATGGTTTCAGCGTTTCCCGAATGACTGATAAACCCATAACTTCTGAAAAGCTCAGAGGATATGATGTTTTAATAATTATGGATTCTTATCATAACTACACTGATGATGAGGTCAATACTATTAAAGAATTTGTAAACAATGGCGGTGGATTGTATTTAGTAGGAACCAACTGGGGAGATGTAGATGGTGATCAGAATTTTGCGTTTAATAAAATCGCCAAAAGTTTTGGAGTTTCCTTTGCTAATAATGAAATAGTAACAGATACTCAGCACTACATCTTTTTTTCAAACTTCGTAGCTGTAAATGACATTAAACCCCATTCAGTGACCAATAACCTTTCTACTTTTTATTATATCATGGGCACCTATATTAAAGATCCTGGAAATTCTACAGTTGTTGCTTATACAGATGCTGATTCATGGGGTGATCAAGGTTACACCACCCCTCAAGGATATACGTGGAGTAATTATCAGAAGGATCCTAATGAACAGGGCGGACCACTTCCAGTAATCTCTGAAATGGCTTATGGTAAAGGAAAAGTTGTTTTCATGGGTGCTTCATCTACTTATATCAATTCATTTTTATATAGAGGTAATGGCTGGAAATTGGGATTGAATACAATAAACTGGCTAGCTAACCGTTCGGTAACCACTAGTTACAGAACTGCTGGTTTAATTCCATATACGGAGGATTTGGCATATAGAATTATAGGAATGTGTCTTATTGCATCAATTCTATTTTTTGCTTTGTTCATTAAAATTAAGCGTGATAAGAGCTTAAAAATGGCAAAAACCAAAATTGAAACCATCAAGAATTGGAAATTCAGATCTATAATTCTAATTAATGCATTTTTTATGGTGTTAGCTGGAATTTTATTTATTCCTATCAACTTTTACCTTTTTGATATTGCACAATATGGCTTTTACGATCCTAATCTAGGTTACACATTGATAACAACTGGTGCTCTGTTTTTATCCTTTTTAGGAGTGACATTATACAATATTATTGCCCGTCAGCTTCTTTCGGTGAAATATAATTATTTTAACATAGTTATCATCCTTCTTTTTGCTGGTTTAACCATTTTATTGGGAGATATGTTTGGCTTTCCTTATATGCAGATATTCACTGTAGGTAGCTTGATTCTTTTAATTCCCATAGCGGTCAATTTGTGGTTCCACAAGAGTTATGGACCATACCTGATCATTGAGGGCAAAGAATTTGACCGTCTCGAGAAGTTATCTGCCAATGCTTTGCTCTACGAGTTTAGAACAATCTATACTGATTTAGATTATCTTGGAGAGGGAGGTTTTGGCCGGGTTTTCAAAGCAGTGAATAAAAATGGACAGAAGGTGGCCATAAAAATACCCAAAACCTTTGATAAAAGGGCTGAGAGAACCTTCATCACCGAAGTATCCAACTGGAGTCATCTGGATCATCCTAACATAGTAAAACTCTACGATTTCAAGATACTTCCTATTCCCTACATTGAAACAGAGTACTGTGACGATATATTGGAAAAAGAAATGAAACCATTAAAAGAAGCCGTTAACATCATCTATGAGGTGGCTAAAGGGTTACAGTATGCTCATAATAAACACATCATTCATGGGGATGTGAAATTCTCTAACATCCTTATAAAAGACAATGTATATAAGATTTCGGATTGGGGACTGAGTAAACTGAAAACCGAGGAATCTTTGAGTTTATCAGGTGCTACTCCCTCTTATGCTGCTCCAGAACAGATATCCAGGGATTTTGGCAAAGCAGATGAGAGAACAGATATTTATCAGTTGGGAACTGTATTTTACGCGCTTCTAACGGGTAAACTACCCTTTAAAGGTGATGTTTTTGAAGTATACACTTCTACATTAACTAAACAACCCACACCTCCTGCAGAAATTAATATCAATGCAGGACCGGTAAACGACATCATCATGAAGTGCCTGAACAAGAATAAAGAAGACAGATACTCTTCTATGGAAGAATTAATCGATGAACTAGAAGAATTCATGGAAAATAAGGCTACTTTATTCGACGATGAAGAAAGTCCAAAAGATTAACACGTTATATATTTATTTAATACATAAAGGCTCTAAGGTAGCGGAGGAAGTTTATTGGATAAAAGAGCACTTCTAGGGATCCTTGGTGGTCTAATCATTTTAGTGATTATTTTATCCTTCATCCTATACGGCAATTCTGATTTTGACTCGCAATTAATCGATCAGGTTGATAAAGGGGTGCCAGCGGAAAAGTTAATTCCTCAAATCGATAAAGAAACTCAAAACATGCAAACAGATGCAAAAAGACGTTTTGAATCCGTTGTGATGGATAGAAAATACTGGGGAAACGGTGATTTAGCTTCACCTGAGGATTATCAATACTACACCACCAGTTATACCATTGAAATGAATGCAATTTCAAATTACGACAGTGCCCGAAAAAAGTTTGCCAGAAGAGAAATAACTAAAGAACAGTTTTTAGAGGAAATTAAAGTCCCTAAAGAATTTCTCCAGTATCTATTGAAGCAATAGACTGATCTTAAATTGAAGAAGCTTTAAATTAGCCCATATTCATTGAATTGATTAAATAATCTAAAGGAAAATTGACCATGGAGATATATACAGATGTTGGAGGAAGACCAGGATTAGATTGCGGTGGTTTCTGCAAGTTCTGTTTCTATAAGAATGTAGATTTTAACAATTTAAAGTCGTTGAAGATAGGTTGTATTGATTGTCCTCCTGGTCAAATAGGCTGTAAAAAATGTCAAGCATTGATCAACAGGGTGAACAATGATTTTAAACCACTTCCCAAGGTTTTCATGGATCTGGAGAACAAATTAATACAGAAATCATGGGATGCACTTAATGGAAACCTTAAAGTCGTGATTGGTGCTGGAGCCGACATATTTTATTATCCCCAACTTACAGAGCTTGTATCAGTCATAAAAGCATCAAATTTACCCCTGCATCTGGGTTACACCAGTGGAAAAGCTATTAAAGATGAAAGTTTTGCCCAGGAACTTATTTCCCATGAACTTGACGAACTGAGTTTTTCGGTGTTCTCTACCCACCCAGAACTCAGAAGGAAATGGATGAGGGACAAAAATCCGGAGGAAGCTGTTAAATCCCTAAAACTATTCTGCGAAAATATAGATGTTAATGCATCGGTAGTGGCCATTCCCGATGTAAATGACGAAGAACAGTTGTTCCAAACATGTAGTGATCTGGAAGAGTGGGGTGTGAAATCCTTTGTTCTAAGGAGATTTGCCAACTTTAAAAGTCAAGGATTAATATTGAATGATGAACACCCCATATTAAAAGGAATAAAACCCCATACCTATGAGGAGTTCCAGGAACTGGTTAGGAAAGTTTCCGACGAATTTTCCTTTAGAGCGCTGGCCTTCCCCTTCTACGACCCTGAAAAGGATTTCCCATTCGCCATCTTAAAAAAGAAAAACAGAAAATATTTAGAAGAATTACCCCAAATTAAAATGGAGGCCACTGTTATAACTAGCAGCTTAACCGCACCGTTTCTGAAGAGATTCTTTGAACTGGTCGATGAGTCAGATCTGGTCAATGTGATAGGTGTGGATAAGGAAATAGCTGATTTAATAACTCATGAAGATTTACAATCCCTAGATCTTTCTGAAGTTAAAAAGAAAGTAGTTCTTCCCAGTGGAGCTTTAGTTCATGATGAACAGGCCCGGAAAATTTTAGGTAAAGACGGCACCCACCGGAAGATCAAGAGAGGTCCTTACGTTTTAACCCACCCTTACTATGAGAGCGTTGATTTTAACCCAGAAGAGCTACTAAAACATGAAGTAAAATCCTTCAAAGAGTTGATAGATAGGATAAATCTTCTAATTTAAGGTTTACATCAGTACACTAAAATTCATTTATAATAATAAATTACCATGGTAATGGTCCATATGCTTGAACTTCTTTTTCTTCCATCTGTTTTCGAATCTCAGGTGGCATTTCTTGTTTCATTAAATTTTTAAGATCATCTCTGGTAGCAAGATAGCCGTCACGGTACGATTAAGATTTTTCTACATCTGTAAAGAGTGTTGAAAGTTTTCCATTGAGGAAATCTTCCCGGGCGTCTTTATATCTCTCATTATACTCTGATCCTTCCATCTAAATCACCCCACTTATTAATAATTTTTTAATTATTATTGATATCGTTTTATATTTATAATTTTCTAAAGCCGGAATTAGGTGAATAGAGCATTATTTATATCATTTGTAGGAATATCATACATTGATAAAATAAGTTATTGACTCTAGGAATTTTATCAGGATTTTAATTGGTTTTGTCTCCACAAGTTAATTTAAATACACTGGATATACAACCGGTAATTGATGAAAAACCGATGGATCTGTGAGGATCATAATTATGATGTTAAATGCTGTGGTGGGAGGTGCCCCTGGAAAGGATTGTGGTGGGTTCTGTAAGTTCTGTTATTTTAAAAGTGTGGATTACAAGAATTTAGATTCACTTAAAATAGGATGCCAGTATTGCCCACCAGATCAGGTCGGTTGCAGCCATTGTAGAGAAGTAATAAATGATATACAA
>Ga0334892_1003421_pt1 | contig 10309 bp, 8 predicted proteins | sample GraSluR3_MG_4_FD_207213 | JGI IMG/M metagenome (GOLD analysis project Ga0334892, IMG submission 207213) | Sludge microbial communities from methane-producing bioreactor in Wageningen University, Netherlands - Granular Sludge_15_04-R3 | ecosystem: Engineered > Bioreactor > Anaerobic > Unclassified... | reverse complement strand
GATCTGGGGCTGCCGGTGTTGCCATCGCCAAGATAATACTGAGTGCCGGTGTGAAGGACCTTATTATGTGCGACAGGAATGGTATTATCCATAAAGGCAGAGAAAAGGGTATGAACTGGGCCAAGGAAGAAATGGCCGGAGTTACTAATAATGGAAACAAAGTAGGTACATTGGCGGATGCGCTAACAGGAGCGGATGTATTCATCGGAGTGTCCACAGCCAATATTGTCAGTGCTGAAATGATAAAGAGCATGAACAACGATCCAATAGTTTTTGCCATGGCAAATCCTGTACCTGAAATAGATCCGGAGGCAGCCAAAAAGGCAGGAGCCCGTATAGTCGGAACCGGCAGATCGGATTATCCAAACCAGATTAACAATGTGCTGGCTTTTCCGGGTGTGTTCAGGGGAGCTCTTGACGTGCGCGCCACCGACATAAATGAAGAAATGAAGCTGGCCGCAGCATACGCCCTTTCGCAGATCATTCCCGATGATGAATTAACCGAGGACTATATTATTCCAAAGCCCTTTGATCCGAGAGTTGCTCCGGCTATTGCGAAGGCGGTGGCCAAGGCTGCGGAGGAAAGCGGAGTGGCAAAAGGGAAATATGCACGATCTTTTCTTGTACTGCCTGACTCATATGAGCCAACCTTTAAGGAAACGGATATTACTGTTATGACAGGGGATTGAATAGAGAAAAAATAAATTGCACCTTTTTTGTAATAATGATATAAGAATATGACACATAAAAAAGTAGAAGTTACCTATATATAACGTGCTAGTGTAACTACATTAACAAGCATTACCATAGCAATCACTACCGTATTAGTGTTATTATGTTAACCATAGACGCTAATATTAAGGTGGTATGTATAATGAATAACACTAATAATAACCAAATAGTTGAAGATAAGCATTCCAAAATCGAAGAGATTAAAGAAGCTATGAAGAAAACCGATAGTAAATGGATGTACCAGCGATACTATGTTGTATTCTTGCACCTTAAAGGCCTCATGAATAAGGACATTGCAGGTATTGTGGGTCTTTGCGAGCATACTATAGGCAAGTATGTTAACGCATATAAAGCAGAAGGCCTTGAAGGACTTAAAATGGGTAAAAGTACTGGGGCACCAAACTCTACTGGCAAGATAGTGATGATTCTGGACAATGCCCGTATCCATTATGCTAAACTGCTTAAATCCTTATTAGAGGTGAATAAAGAGCGCCTGCATCTGTTATCATGGGCTGTGAGTACACCAAAGATATTAATGAGGTATTAGGTCCTGAAAAATTGTCTGCAAACTTATTGTGCATGGGACACTTTCCTGACCAGTCTCAGATTAACGCATTACTCACACGCACCGATGAAGAGAGCATAAAGCAGCTTAAAAATATCCATAATGAGCTGTTTAGCAAGCACAGCCTTTCCACTTAAGCAGGTTTAGAAGGTGGGAGGCGAGCTGCTTGTTTCCAGTTACTGTAAATCAAACAAAATCAAGGAGTTCAGCTTTGCTTAACACCAATGAAATACGCAAAAAGAAGGGGGGTGCATATGGAATAATATACTGAATGATAAGGTGAGAAAGAGTAATAACGAAATCAGTACTAAATAAAAAGAATGGAGGGAAAACAATGCATTTTGTCAATCGCAGAATTATTTTGATTGTAACAATTGTTTTGGTCTTCAGTTTATCACTTTTGGGTTGTAGCTCAAGCAATGAAACCGCGGGTTCATCGGATGATACAGAAAAGTCGAGGAATGACTATCTTATAAATATGGGTACTGCAAGTTCAGGTGGTGCATTTTATGTTATAGGTGCAGGGATCTCAAACTTTTTAAGTGAGGAAATCGATGGTTTAAATATGAGGGCTATGGTAACCAGTGGAGCTGTAGATAACATAAATCTATTAGAACGAGGAGAAATAAAAGTTGCTTTAGCTGCTTCTGGTTTTGCATATTCGGCCTACAATGGAGAAGGACAGTGGGAGGGAAGGGAACAGAAGAATTTACGAGCTGTTACATATCTCTATGATAGCGTTTTTCACTTTGTAACTAGAAAAGATACAGGAATAGAGAAGCTTGAAGATCTACGTGGAACAAAAGGCTCTCCAGGTGGCATGGCAAGTGGTGCCGATATATATACCCAACATGTATTAGAAGAAGTAGATATTGATTATAAGGATAGGAATGACTTGACCCCAGAATATACTGACTTCAATGGAGCTGCTGATCTTATGAAAGATGGACATATAGACTGGGCTGCTCTACCAATAGGGGTTCCTGGAGGCGTTATTATGGACCTTGCAAATACATTGGATATCAATCTGCTTCCAATGGAGGGTGAAACAAGGGATAGCTTCTTAGAAAAACGCCCCTACTATGTCGAGGCTCTTATACCAGCAGGTACTTATAAAGGAATTGATAAAGACATTCAGACTGCAGCTGCTCCTGCACTTTTGATAGTTGACGAAAGCCTTGATGAAGAGCTAGTCTATGAGATGACAAAAGTTATTTTTGAAAACCTTGATGTAGTTAAGGAATTTCATAGTTCTCTTAATGGCATGGGGCCTGATAGAGCTATGGACGGAGTTGCAATTCCACTTCATCCTGGAACTGAAAGGTATTATAAAGAAGTAGGAATAATCTAGTGGAGCTGCCTTATAGTTTTTCACATCACTTATAATAGTGAGGTATTACGATGTATTATCTATGATGTAACGTGAAAGAGCTTTACAATCGTAGTATAGTCTGAGAACGTCAAAAGTTTTGTGTAAATGGATGAAATCACCAATAAAGGAGATGAACATTTATGCGAAACTTTCAAGACAAGACTATAAGGGAATTTGCAAAGGATTGTCACACTGTAGAGGATGTACATGAGATGCTCAAAGGCCTTTTTAGTGACATTCTACAGCAAATACTTGAGGCAGAGATGGATGAGCATGTGGGGTATGAAAAACACGGTGTAGAGGGCAACAACTCTGGGAACAGCAGGAATGGTTACACTGGCAAGAATATAAAGACTCGGTTCGGCGGTACTGATATACAAGTTCCGTGGGATCGTAACGAAGGATTCGAGCCCCAGGTTGTGAGAAAGTACGAGAAGACATCCAACGAATTGGAAGACCGAATAATTGCCATGTACGCTAAGGGTATGTCCACACGGGATATAGAGGCCCATATGCAAGACATATACGGCGCTCAAGTATCCTCTTCCATGGTAAGTAAGATAACTGATAAGATACTTCCCATGATAAAGGAATGGCAATCGAGGCTGCTGGAAAAGGTATGCCCAATAGTGTACCTTGACGCTATACATTCCAAAGGGGGTAATGAAGATTAGAGTTGCTGAAAGCAAAAAACAAGATAAAGATATAACGGAAGAATACAAAGAGAGGATCAGTCAAAGAGATTTGGGTAAAAGCTTTTGGGGACGGATTACAACACTAGCAGCAATTACACTGTCACTTTTTCATCTATATACTGCTGCTAATGGAATTCTTCCTGTAATTCAACAACGTACCTTTCATTTAGGATTTGTTATGTTTATGATTTTTCTTTTAATGCCGGCAATTAAGAATTCCAATTATGAAAAGGTGGCAAAGCTTGATATATTACTTGCATTTTTGGCACTTGGTTGTTGTTATTATATATTTAGTAACTATACTATAATAGCACTGCGAGGTGGTAGACTAAATACAATGGATATAGTAGTTGGTGCAGTGTTTTTACTTCTAATCTTGGAAGGTTCAAGAAGAGCTGTTGGTAAAGAACTCACTTCTTTAATGTGTATTGCCATACTTTATATATATTTTGGGAAATATGCTCCAGGTTTTTTAAAGCATAACGGAGCATCAGTATTCCGTATTATAGAGGTAATGGCATGGACAACTGAAGGGCCTCTTGGAATAACCCTTGGTGTATCGTCTACTTTTATTTTTATGTTTGTACTCTTCGGATCCATCTTAAAGATGACAGGTGTGGCTGATGTGATTTACGAACTTGCCTTGGGTATAGCTGGTCATCACCGCGGAGGTCCTGCAAAAGTAGCAGTTTTAGCAAGTGGGATGATGGGTACGATATCTGGCAGTGCTGTTGCAAATGTTGCTACAACAGGAACATTTACTATTCCATTAATGCGAAAAACTGGCTATTCCCCAGCCTTTGCTGCCGCTGTAGAAGCATTAGCTAGTACTGGTGGGCAAATAATGCCGCCTGTAATGGGAGCAGCGGCTTTTATTATAGCGGAATACCTTGGGATATCATATATAAGTGTTTTAACAGCAGCGATAATACCAGCTATATTATACTACGTTGCCGCCTGGACAACTATCGAGTTAGAAGCGATAAGGTTAGGGTTGAAAGGTGTAGATAAAAAAGAAACGCCTTCCGTTATTAAAATACTAAAAAAACGTGGGCATCTTCTTATACCCCTAGTATTGCTTGTTTACTTACTAGTAAGGGGACTGACCCCATTGTATGCGGCGTTTTATGCAATTGTAGCATCTATTGGACTAACCTTTATAAAAAAAGAAACTAGGCTTACAATAAAAGAATTTATTGATGCATTAGAGAATGGTGCAAAGGGAGCCTTATCAGTTGCAATTGCATGTGCAGTAGTTGGTTTTATGGTAGGCATGACAGGTATGACAGGCTTGGGTTTGGTTCTTGCAGACAAAATAGTAAAACTAGCTGCAGGCAATTTGTTGTTTACAATGTTTCTGACAATGATAGTCAGCATTATTTTAGGTATGGGACTTCCTCCAACAGCTTGCTATATTGTTCTAGCTACTATTGCAGCTCCAGCTTTGACTAAACTAGGAGTAAATCCGTTGGCTGCACATATGTTTGTATTCTATTTTGGTATGCTATCTGTAATTACGCCACCGGTGGCTATGGCTTCATTTACAGCTGCAGGTATTGCTGGAGAAAAACCAAGCAAGGTAGGTTGGCTAGGTGCTAAAATAGCTATAGCTGGTTTCATTATTCCATATATTTTTGTGTCATCCCCAGCACTTCTGATGATTAATTCCAGTTTATATGAAATATTTATTGCAGTATGTACAGCTCTGGTAGGAGTAATGTCTTTAGCATCTGCGGCACATGGTTATTTAATTACTAAGATAAAAGCGTATAACAGAATAATTCTAATAGCCTCTGCTTTCTGCTTAATGCATGGAGGCATTAATACTGACATAATAGGATTGGTATTATTATTAATAGCGACGTGTTGTCAATATTATGTTTACAAAAAAGAAAAAAAGCTTTGGACTGAAACTCATTAAGATGTGGCAAAGTAGATGTTTGTTAATAGAATATGTAGCCTGATGTATGAAACACATAGAAAGTTGGAGTGAAGAGAGGTAATGGCTTTAACAATTAACTTCTACTATAGTATTTTGCAAACGATTGATTATGTAACATACTAAATATTAGTATTAGCTCTGTCGAATAAATATAATTAAACCGAATGGAGTGAGTTATCATGTATGGCTGGAGAGGACGGATAGGTTTGATTTTGCCAAATGTTAACACAGTGATGGAACCAGAATTCAATAAGGTTTTGCCAGAAGGTATTAGTTGCCATACTACTAGAACGCCGGTTTATGGTAAGTTTGATCTTCCCACGCTTATTGCAATGGCTGATGGGGTAGAGCGTGCTGCAAAGGAATTAAGCGCAGTAGCAGATGTCATCTGTTATGGATGTACAAGCGGAAGTTTTGCTAAGGGTCCAGGATGGGATCAAGAATTGACAGAAAGAATACAAAATTTTAGTGGTATACCTGCGACTACGACTTCTTCAGCGTTAGTTAATGCTTTGAAGGCTATAGAAGCAGAAAGAATTAGTTTAGTTACGCCCTACACTCAAGAAGTAACACTGCAACAAAAAGAGTTTTTAGAAAACCTAGGGTTTAAGGTGGAGAATTTTGAGTATCTTAATGTAACAGAGCATGGAGGGCAAGGAGTGTACTACCCATCAACTGCCTATCGTTTGGCTTCTCATGCATTTAACAAGAAAACAGAGGCTATGGTGATTAGCTGTACTGGTTTCAGAACATTTGAAATAATTAAAGCTCTAGAAGATGATTTGAGAATACCTGTAATTACATCGAATCAAGCTTCTTTATGGCAAATGTTTAGGATACTTAAACTAGATATCGAGATTAAAGATTTGGGTAAGCTTTTCACACTATAATGCTTAATAAAACAACGTCAATAGGTCCTTAAAGGTAGCAATATTCTGATGTAGAATCAACAGGCCGCTGCCGTCTATTGTAGCGGGAACCTTTAATAATAGAGGGATTTAGTTCGTGGCGGCACCTCCTTTGTTAATTATCTAAATTTATGTTAGGCATTATTATATAGATAACAAAACGGCTACGCAAAATCTTGTATCATTTTTACTTTAGTAGATGGTAGAAGACAAAGGAATATAAGGTATGATACTAATTCGGAAGCAAGAAGTAAGCAGTGCGTTAGAAAAAAACGAGTTATTAAGCTCGTGATGATCAAAAACAGTGTTGGGTAAAAGTTTTGGTATGCGATTTTAAGAATAAGAGAGTAAATGAATGGAGACACAACTTTTTTAAGGGAGGTAAGAACATTGATAAACACTCCAAAACTAATGACACCAGGTCCAACTAGTGTTCCTATGAGAGTCTACATGGCTCAGGCTGTGCCAATGATACATCATAGAAGTAGTGAGTTTTCGGATATTCTGTCAGAATTAGTAAGCAATATCAGGCCCTTAATAGGTACTAATATTAGTGATGTTTTCATTACTTCATCTTCAGGTCGAGGAGCTATGGAAGCTTCCATTGCAAATGTTTTTTCTAAAGGGGATGAAGTTCTGGCCATTACAAATGGGCAATTTGGAGAAATGTTTGCTGAAATTGCATATAATTATGGTCTAGAAGTACATCGAATTTTCAAAGGTTGGGGAGAAGAGATAGAAAAAGACAGATTGGCTTCGGAGATTAAAAAATATCCAAAATCTAAGGGTATCATATTTTCTCATTGTGATACTTCTACTGCGATCGAGAATCCAATAGATATAATTTCAACAGTATCTAAGGAATATGGACTGGTGGTTTTAGTTGATGCAGTAAGCACATTAGGTGGAATTCCTATAGAAATGGATAAATATGATTTAGATATAGTAGCTGGGGCATCTCAAAAGTGTCTTATGGCACCGGCAGGGCTAGGAGTTATAGCTGTCAGCAAAAGGGCGTTGGAGATGGCAGAGAAATCTGATCTACCAAAGTATTATTGGGATTTTGGTAAAATGAAAAAGTTTATGAATAAATCTGCATCACAAACCCCTAATTCAACCCCTGTATCTCTTGTAAGAGCTTTAGGAGAAGCTTTGAAGATGATCCATGAAGAGGGAGTCACAAATGTGTATAATAGGCATCGAAATCTTGCGGAGAGTATCCGGGTAGCATTAATTAAAATGGGTTTGGAGCTTTATCCCAGAGAATCAGAGAGACGATCGGCAACAGTTTCAGCAGTTTATCTACCTAAGAACTGTGATGCGGAAACTTTCTGCAAAGGCATAGAACAACGTTATAATATCTATCTTGCAGGCGGTATTGGAAAACATGCACAAGATACTTTTAGGATTGGTCATATGGGTAATTTCTTCAAAGAAGACGCAGGTTCATTAATAAGCGTTTTAGAAGAATGGTTTAACGAAAATGGATATATTAAATCAAATGGTTTGGGTATTAAAACCTTTGAACAAATGTTGTCGAAGGATTAATAGCTAGTATATTATATATGTCTATAGACTAAAACAATAAATAACCAATAATCAGTCAATTGGCTTTTTCGGAACTATTCAGGTATTGTGACTTCCAAACTTAACAGTTATGTTTTTGTGAAGGAGAATGGAGATGATGAAACTGATCCATTGTTTTTGTAATCAGGTAGATATGTAGCATCATTATTGACTTTAGCGTTTAGTGGCAATGCGTTATTGTGCTACAAAAATTACCGTTATAATAATCGCAAACAATACGATTATGGTAACAGTTTAGAAAATAGAATATTGTTTTTTATAAGTTGTTTTGATGGAAGAGCGAGGTGACTGACTAATGCATGAAGATCAGAACAACAATGATAACAAGGTAAGATATTTAAACGTCGGCGATTCATGTATTTTAATGATGCTGGGAAACAAGATTTCCAAAGCAATGCATCAGTGCGTAAAAAGTTGTTATTATTATCTCAATAATCATAAAGTCACAGGAATCCTAGAGGTAGTACCTGCTTATTGTTCAATAGCAATATATTACGACCCTCTTATGATTACACAACATGAAGTTGTTAAATGGTTGCGAAAATGTGAAAACAAGTCACATATAAAAACTGAAAACGAGAAGGTTAGAAGGTTACATATACCTGTATGCTTTGAAGGTCAGTTCGGTCCTGATCTTAAACGGGTGGCGGAATTCAATGGAATATCAGAAGAGAAAGTTGTTGAAATATTTTGCGCTCATGATTATTTGAATTACTTTATTGGTTTTATGCCAGGGAAACCATATTTGGGTGGATTACCTAATGTGTTAGAGACTCCCCGATTGGATATTCCACGCTTTAGACTTCCGTCTGGGACTGTCGCTATATATGGCAAGCAAGTGGCCATATTTGGCATACAACAGCCCAGCGGTGCAAACTGTATAGGTCGGTCACCGATACTAATCTATGACACTAGGAAAAAGGATCCAATATTACTTCGTATGGGAGACATGCTCCGGTTTTTCCCGATTTCCCAAGAGGAATTCCAGGAAATCTCACAAGAAGTCGAAGCTATGGAATATAAAGTCCTAATCGAATTTATGGAGGAGGATAGATGATGCATGCAATAACCATAAATGAACCTGGATTACAGTCTACAATACAAGATTTGGGACGTTGGGGATATCAGCACAAAGGCTATACTGTAAGCGGAGCTATGGATCATTTTGCTCTAAAGGTAGCAAATATTCTTGTCGGAAACGCTCCGGGACAAGCCTGTATTGAGATGACTTTTAAGGGGGTTGAAGTTGTTTTCCCTTGTAGAACGGTTATTGCAATCACAGGAGCAGATATGAAACCTAGTCTCAATGGAAGGCCTATTGATATGTGGACGTCTTGTCTTGTTAATCCCGGAGATACTCTTAGGCTTGGGTTCGCACAATTGGGAATGAGAGCATATTTAAGCGTAAAAGGGGGTTTTTGCCAAGAAGATTTTCTTCAAAGTAAATCCACCTCTATGCAAGAGGGGTCAGGAAGTAATAAGGGTCAGGCTCTATATAAGGGAAGTTTTCTACCTATAGTATTTAATAAGATTCCTTGCAGTTATACCTCGAGACGCATGAAAAATGAATTCATTCCAACGTATTATAAAAAGCGTAACAAAGAGATACGCGTAATTGAAGGGCCTTTTGAGGAGTGCTTTACTAATAAGAGCATTCAGACTTTCTATGGTTCGGAGTATACTGTTAGTAACGAAATTAATAGAGTTGGGTATAGGTTGAAAGGGTCGTCCCTTGAATTTAAAGGCAAAGTAGGCCGGTTAATATCTGTTAGTATGAGTACAGGCAGTATCCAAGTTCCTGGGGAAGGGTTACCAATAATTTTATGTGTCGAGCGGAGGACACATGGGGGGTATCCTGTTATTGCTACAATTATTTCAGTGGATATGTCAAAAATTGCCCAATGCAGTCCAGGAGATAAGGTCAGCTTTACTAAGGTTACTTTGGATGAGGCACATAAGTTTCTGAAAGAACGAGAAGATATATTGAACTCTGCTTCGAGCTATGAACCAATTGGACCTGAGGAGAAACTAATGAGCTTGCCAGATATGGTAGACAATCAATATCTTCAAATGTATAAAGAGTTTTTTGAGTAGAATTCTCACATTAGAAGGGACGTATGAAGAATAACATTACAATTGCATAGATGGCAACTATAAAACTTCTTTCATAAGGGGTAAAGCATAAGACTGTATATTATAGTATCGTTAATGAAGATTAACGTTATACAGGGTCTGCAAGGTTTTTAATATATAATAATTCATCATTGTGAGATAAGAAAGGGTAAATAATTAGATTCGGGTGATGTAGTTTTATGGATTATTACATAAATTGGTGTTTGCAGAGTTTTATTGAATATGAATGAATATATAGAAAATAATTTTTAAGACCAGCTAATTAAAGTCAAGGGTTTTTGAAGAAAAACTTTGTAAAACTTAAGAGGTTTTCAGCACAAAAAAAGGGCATCACAAAAAGACCACCTAAGCAAGGTAGACATAATATAGCCGGTC
>Ga0334892_1003416_pt1 | contig 10320 bp, 8 predicted proteins | sample GraSluR3_MG_4_FD_207213 | JGI IMG/M metagenome (GOLD analysis project Ga0334892, IMG submission 207213) | Sludge microbial communities from methane-producing bioreactor in Wageningen University, Netherlands - Granular Sludge_15_04-R3 | ecosystem: Engineered > Bioreactor > Anaerobic > Unclassified... | reverse complement strand
ACTTATCTTTGATGAGGCCACATCATCCCTGGACAATACATCTGAGAGCCTGATACAGGATGCCATGTTCTCCCTGAGCAAGAACCGGACAACAATTATCATCGCTCACAGGCTTTCAACCGTCAGGAACGTGGATAAAATCATTGTCCTTAACGAAGGAAAGATTGTAGAACAGGGTAATCATGAATCCCTGCTTGCCATGAACGGATTTTATCACAAGCTGTATACAAAAAACCTTATATGAATCAGGATCAGAGGTCACCGGGTAAAAGTCCTGCTGTATTTTCAATTTTATTGACAATAATGACAGGCAAGTCTATCCCTGTATAAAATAGAGAAAAATGAAATCAATTATTAAATCTATTCTCACTGTCTCACTTTCCTGGGCCTTTATAATCTCTGTTATCCAGGCTGTTTTCACCTATGCAGGCAATCCTGAGATCATGCTTTTTTCAGCAAGGCTATACCTGTTTGCTTTTTGCTTTGCAACCAATCTGTTAATATTTACGACAATAAGCATGGCTGTTTATGCTGTTCTGAAACTGACAGGATACAGCAGGAATAAGAATTATTCCTTGTTTTACAGCTATTTTATAGTTTTTTTCAATCTGTCGGTGCTTATAACTGATTTTATCAGGCTGAGGCTTGAAAACCCGCTCAGGCTTTATGATTATATTTTCAATCCTCTTTTTCTTTTTCTATCCCTGCTAAGCCTTGTCCTGCTTTCAATCCTGCTTTATTTCATGGCAAAATTGCCCGGCAAACTTTTATCCCTGCATCTCAGAACTCCATTTTATCTGCTGTTTTTTCTGCTTCTGATATTCTTTACTGCCCGGGACGGCAGTTTAAGGGCTCCGCAGAATACTGAGCCCTTAAAAGAGGATTACGGGATTTCTGAAACAGGAATTAGGGTGATTTTCCTTGCAGTTGACGGCATAAACCCTGATGTAATAGACCCTCTTTTCCAGCAGGGTAAACTTCCCAACCTGAAGCTTATGGATGAAAAAGGCTCATCCTTCCTGCTGGAAACCCTGGAACCGGGGAAGTCTCCCATAATCTGGAACAGCATCTATACCTCAGCTGAACCCGCGGATCATGGCATAAAGGGCTTCAGGAAGTTCAAAATGCCCTTCTTCAGGCCCTTTGATGATGATGTCCAGTTTCCCGCAGGCACAATTCAGCGCTATATTTCAAGGTTTCTGGATAAAAAGGGCATTATAAAGTCAATACCCTATCAGTCTATTCATCGGCGCAGGAAGGCAATCTGGGATATACTCGGGGAAAAAGGCAAAACAGCATCCATAGTAAGCGGGTGGACACTTTACCCTTCCTATCCTGTCAGGGGCAATATGGTTTCAGCGGAATATTCCTATACAGGGAAAAAACCGCGCAGCAGTCTTTATGCAGTCTATCCCGGGGAACTTGGCGATTCTTTGAACGAGTTTATAATAAAGCCTGAGGATATGGATTTCAAGGATATCTCCTATTACCTCAATGCATCCGAAACCCGGTATAATGAGCTTTTAAGAGACCGATGGCAGGCCAGGAATATATTTATTCTGAAAAAGGCAATTGCCATGGACAGGACCTTTTTTAACATTGCCCTTCATCTGTGGTCAAAGAATTACTATGACTTCAGGGAGCTTTACATACGGCAGACAGACACACTGGCCCATGCCTACTGGAACTATTTCCAGCCGGATAAATACCCTGAAACTGACCCCGGTGAAATTGAAATATTTGCGGGTGCCATCCCCTCTTCTTATGAAAGGGCTGATGAGTATATAGGCTATATAATGGAAAACTTTCTTGATGAAAAAACCGTGCTGATAGTTGCATCCGACCATGGCATGCTCTCCACGGGAAGGCTTAAAAAACCGGGAGACCATATATACGGAAAACCCGAAGGTCTCCTCTACATATACAGCCCGGAAATAGTAAAGAACAGCATTACTCTGAAAAGAGCCTCTGTCTACGATATTGCTCCCACCATCCTGTACCTTTACGGCTTTCCCCATGCCTCAGATTTTAAGGGCAGGATACTGAAAGAAGCCCTTAAGGATGAAATTCTCGATAAAATACCAGAAAGGAGCATAAAATCCTACGGCAGTATAAGTATAGAAATACCTTCCTATTATGATGAAAAAGGCGATAAAACCATAGAGCACATAAAGGCTCTGGGATACATATAACCCCCCCTTCCGAGTACCGCAAAACCGGCTTAATGCTTGCAGAATCCCTGCTGATGATGTATGATGACACTGATGATTAAGGAGATATAATGAAAATCAATGATTTTAAGCTTGAGGTGTTTTTTACCAGGCATGAATTTACAGCCCCCCATCTTCTTGCACAGTCAGACTGCGAATCCATGCCTGCAAAAGAACTTCTGGCCCTTGAACCGGGTGCAGAAGAAATATTCCTTAAGACCTGGCTGGGCTATACTCAGGTTCCGGGAAGCCCGGAGCTTAGAGAATCAGTTGCAGGACTGTATCAGAATATTGACATGGACCATATAATCATTCATGCCGGTGCTCAGGAGGCAATATTCAACTTCATGAATATTTTCCTGAAAAGGGGTGACCATATTATTACCCAGTTTCCTGTTTACCAGTCCCTTTATGAAATTGCAAAATCCATCGGCTGCAGTATTTCAAAATGGCAAATCAGGCAGTCAGAAAAAGGCTGGTTTATGAACCCTGAAGACCTGGAAAAGCTGATAAGACCGGAGACCCGGCTTATATGCATAAACACACCTAACAATCCCACCGGATATGCCTTTAGCGAAGATCAGATGATACATATAGCTGAAATTGCAGATCGACATGGTCTTTATGTTTTCAGTGACGAGGTTTACAAAGGCCTTGAGCTGAATAAAATAAAAAGCCCCTGGTTTGCAGACATCTACGAAAAAGCTGTATCCCTGGGAGTAATGTCAAAGGCCTACGGCCTTGCCGGGCTCAGAATCGGCTGGATTGCCGCCAGGGACAGGGAAATCCTTGAAAAAATGATAAAGATGAAGCATTATACCAGCATATGCAGCAGCAGTTTATCCGAAAATCTGGCAATAATCGCCTTAAGGCATGGTAATGCAATCCTTAAGAAAAATATGGGGATAATAAAGAGCAACCTGGAGATCTCAGACAAATTTTTCAGCAGGAATAAAGAACTATTTTTATACAACAGGCCCATGGCAGGGCCCATTGCCTTCCATAAAATAAATATTGATATGCCTGTCCTGCAGTTTTGCAATGATCTGATTGAAAAAAAGGGTGTACTGCTCCTTCCTGGAGACGTTTTTGATTATCAGGAGCCATATTTCAGAATGGGCTATGGCAGGGCGGATTTTTCAGAAAACCTGGAAGTTTTTGAAGAATACCTGGATGAAAACCAAGACAAACTAACCTCTTTCATTTAAAGGACTTGAAACGGCGGCAGGTATCTGCGGCACACGATCCTGTATGCGGGACTGTATTCTGAGCGGTAGGGCCGGGAATGGGATACAGCGGGGTAATTCTGTTTTTCCATATCGCGCATAAATTCCATGACTTCCTGAGATGTAAAGGGCAGGCTTTGATTTTCAGTCATCTCCAGTACATTATTCCAGTATATGAGCAGTCTGCATTTATCCCCCCGGCAGTTCTCTCCGGTCTTTATAAATCCCTTGAGAAGAAGGTTTTTATCACCTTTGTTAATGATATACGGCCTGAGGTGTATCCTTATTATATCCCCGTCCGGTGAGACAGGGTCATAAACCGGTTCATCAGGACCCTTTCCCATGGTCTCAATCTCCTCTTCCAGGCGCTTTTTCGCGTCAGAAAGATTGCATATAAAATGCGAGCTTCCGAAGGCCGCCTGATAGACGAGTTTGTAAATATCCCGAACCTCCATTAAAGGGTAGCGGTTTATATGAGATTCCAGGATACTGGCAAAAGATATCGCCATTAAAAAAAATCTATCTGTATACTTTCATACATGGGTACAAAGCCTATCTTTACATAAATGCTGTTGGAAACCGGATTGGCAAGGTCTGTATAAAGGGTGCAGTATTTATAACCCGAATCCAAAAGCATTCTGCACAGGCTGTGGACAATGGCCGTGGCATAACCCTGTTTTCTGTATTCCAGGGGTGTATATACAAGGCTTATGGAGATACCATGTAAAACAGGCCGGCATATGGCAGCCATCGTCTTTATTTTTCCTTCCTCCCATACAAAAAGAGTGCCTTCCCTGACCATTTCATCTATGCCGGACTCATGCTCTTTCTTTCCCAGTGCTTCTTGTGCAAAAGCCCTGCTCCAGCTTTCAAGGATGTCCCGATCCCCGGCTGCTGCCTTTCTCAATCTGCCTTCAGCAAGTTTTAAGGGGTTTAAACTGTCCAGCCGGTAAATTCTCTGATTCATGGTCTTTCTGATATCTGTCCCTGTCAGCCGGCAGTACGTATCTGCAAGCTTTTTTGAAGATTCCGCTTCGCCAGTGATACCTGGCATACTGCCGTAATGATTGATTATGAATTCACAGACAGGACTGCTTAATATGTCTAAGTCCCCGGAAAAATATGCAAAAATAAGGTTATAGGGAGGTGTCCTGAGAAATGCGGACAGGATTTCTGATCCCTCGGTAACTGCAAAATACCAGGGGTTTTCCTTGCCGTAACATCGGCTGTTATGCTTAAGCCTTTCAGCTATGCTGTATATCAGGCCGTATTCAACTTCCCGGCTCAGTAAAGCATTACCCGTCCTGGCAAGGAAACCGGCAGAATTTTCAAATATTTCAATTTTCATATTTTACGGGCTCGTTTATAATTTATCAGATTTACCCTTCTCTTCAAGACTTTTCAGCATTTCCTCTTTTGTATCAAACATTCTGCATTGCCTTGCATGGCATACCTGGTATTTACCGCTTTTTATTATGAGGCATCCCGGCAGGGGAAATTCCAGGGGTTCCTTTGTATAGACCACAGGGAAGTGCAAACGCATAAAAACCGCAAGGTTGTAAAAATCAGAGATATAAGGGGTAAGATACTCATCGTCATGGGACTCCTCCCCAATAATCATGCCTGATCTCTCTATACCCATTTTTGCAAAGCCCACCGGGGAGGGAACGGGATGGTCAAAGCTAGAAGCTGGGATATTCCCGAGCTGGGTTTTTATGGAGCTGTACCAGGTTCCCTGCTTATTAAAAGACAATACCATTTCCCTGAGGCCTCTAATTATTGAGATATCCTCCTCAAGAAATGTTGCAAGCACAAGCAGGGAGGCATAGTTCTCCAAAATATCCAGATACTGTATGTCCCCTTTAAATGAAAGGTTCTGCAGTCTGCCGGATTCCAGCCACTGCAGTCTGTACCTGTTGTATATTTTCATGGCCCTGACTCGGTATCTTTCATCCCCAAGAGCCATGGAGGCATAATAAAATGACAGGCCTATCAGGCAGTTAACCCATGTAATTATCTTTTCATCCCGGAAGGGTTTAGGTTTTTCATTCCTCATTTTTATCAGTGCATCTTCTAAGAGGCCATTATTCTTGAAGCTGTTTTTTACCACATGGTATTTGTTATTGTATGGAACAAAATTAAAACCACTGTCCGATTTAAACCCGCTGATTTCCTCTCTGCTGAAAAGGTATGTATCTCCCTCGACACCCCGGGTATCTGCATCCAGGGCTGTGTAATACAAACCTGACTCATCCTCCTGGGTGCTTATATAGGAAATGGTCTTTTCCAGGACCTGCCTGAACTCCTTCCTGCCTAAAGCCATGTATCCCAGGGAATAATTGATTACATGCATGGCCTGGTCATACATCATCTTTTCAAAATGGGGTATATTCCATTCCTGGTCAGTGCAATAGCGGAAAAAACCACCGGCTATGGGGTCATTCAAACCCGACAGGGCCATTTTATCAAGGGTCTCAAGAGCCATAACCCGGGATTCGCCATCCCCTTTTATTAGATAATGAAACAGGAGAAATAGCAGGGTGGAATGGGCGGGAAATTTCTGCATACCCTTGAAACCTTTGTTATTTTCATCATAGTACCGGTATATATCTGAAGTAAGCTCTTTTGATGCTGTTTTTTGAATATTATTACAGGGTATATAACCTGATATTCTGTCATTATTATTATTATAGAAATCCAAAGCATATTCCAAAGCCCGTATAAAATCATCCTCTGGAAGATAGGTAAAAGCAAAGAAGGGTTTTCTGTCCGGTGAAAGCAGTACATTGAGTGGCCACCCGCCCTGCCCGTAATTCTCCATCATAAAAGACATAAGGTAATAATCCAGGTCCGGTCTTTCTTCCCTGTCAAGCTTGATACATACAAACCCGCTGTTCAGATACCGGGCTGTCCTGACTGAAGAGAATGTGTTCTTTGCCATTACATGGCACCAGTGACATGTTGAATAGCCCGATGACACCAGTATGGGTTTGTTATTAATTTTTGCAAAATCCAGCACCTCACTGTTCCATTCCTGCCAGTTAACCGGATTATCGGAATGCTGTTTCAGGTAGGGGCTTAAAGCTTTATCAAGGTTGTTCCTGCTAAAATCCATCCAGAACTCCTTTTTATTCAGATACCTGAAATTGCAGAATATGTTCATATAAAATTTTGACCAAAAGTGAAGCAAAAGGGACGGTTCCTTTTGCTTCACATAGAAATTTTAATAAATCCGGTGCCTCAGATGGCTTCAGTTGCCATTCTTTCTTTCATACTGTCTATGGTCATCAAAATGTGCAGCATATACAGAAGAACCCCCCCATTAGATGCCAGGACAGCACCGACGATCAGTCCGGAAATAATATCTCCGGCAAACATGGATATTCCGAAAAGGACTGAAAGGAGGCCCATGGTAAACTGAGCAGCATAAAGCTTAAGCAGAATTGAAGGAGCAGTATTTTTGGTCTCTTTTGATCTTTTAATGAAGAGGGGAAATATCTTGCTCAGGGTTATGATTCCTCCAAAAATATTAAGCGTTCCTACCAGAATTGTCAGGTGGAAAACCAGGATTCCCGGTACAATGCAGGATACAATGCCAAGGGAAGCAAACAGAAAACCCAGCAGGATCATAAGCCTGGTCCGGGGAAAAGGCCCGACGGGCGTACTCCCCAGAGCCATCATCTGTATGGCAAACAGAAACATCAGCAGGCCCAGCTGTGCACTTGCTGAGAAAGGAAGCAGTCCCAGGCTCACAGGTATAAGAAGAAGACCAAGAAGAACCATGAATATACTCATAAGAAGGATCATTGCCTTGTCCGCTCCCAGTTTCACTCCACCTTCAAAAGGCTTTTCAGCCTGGGGATACAGCCGGTAAATCTTCTGTAATATGCAGGCCAGGTATATTACCGCACATCCGTATAACAGGATAATAACTGCTGTAATTTGTGTGTTCAGTATCTCCTGCCTAATTATAAGCAGACCGATAAGCATGGACAGCAGATAAACTGCTGTACAGCCTGCAATCAGATGGCGAAAGATACCGCCGTATTCTGACCAGGTTCGGTATTTATCTTTATGTATGAATAACTGCACAAGAAGAGCTCCCCCCCCGAGTCCGAAGCAGATAAAAAGCATATAACGGGGGACATGGCCCAATAGGCCAGGAATGAAACAGGTTGCTACACCTGTAGCTGCAATTGCTGTACCCGCGGATAATAAGAGCTTTGACCTTATCAGATCACCAAAGGGGGTTTTACCCAGTATAATAATCTGCAGGGAGAAAAGAATAAGAAAAAGTCCATACAATCCGTCCTCATAATAAGGCAGAATACCCTGTGAGACAGGGAAAAGCAAGATCCCGGCCTCCAGCAGGACTAATCCAGCAATAAGAAGCATTACAACTTCAAATGACAGTTCTGCCTTTTGAAACATACTGTACTTATTCATGCCTGCTGTCCTGATGCCTAGAAATAGGTCCCTTTGGTTCTGTAATTCTCGCTGCGTTCTGCAGCGAGCTTACGTGCCATTTTATCAAATTCGGCTCTGTCCATCCTGTATAAGGTGTCAAAGTCCCGCATATTCTGAGGAAAGATGATAATCATGCTTTTTTTCTCCAGCTCCTGGAAAATATAGTCCACTGCTTCATCAACTGTAATGGCATCAGGGGGAGGAGCCATGTTTCCAAATATGCCTGTGATTACATTGCCTGGACAAAATACACTAAATTGAACACCCTTTGTCTCCAGTTCATAATTGAGGCTTTCTGTCATGGATATGACAGCGCTTTTTGTCGCGGCATAAACTGCCTGATAGGGCACCGGGACACGGCCGGTTATGGAAGCAGTGTTTACAATGTGTCCTGAACCCTGCTCCAGCATTATGGGAATTGCGGTATATGTGCCGTAGATTACACCCATCAGATTTATATCTATTACTGTCTTCCAGATATCAAAGGTGATTTTCTCTGTCGGGAGAGTCATGCCTATTCCCGCATTGTTGAAGACAAAATCAAGGTGCCCTTTGAATTCGCTGGCTTTCCGGATAAGCCCTTCGACCTGGTCAAGCTTTGTAACATCTGTAATCAGAGCATGCACCCTCCCGGGAAAATCTGCATTTAACCGCTCTGATTCCCTTTTCAGGTTATCCTGGTTCACATCACCCATGAACACAGCTCCTGCTCCTTTTTGAAGGAGGTGTTCTGTAAGGCCCAGTCCGATACCTGAAGCCGCTCCTGTAACAACAGAAACCTTGTTTTCAAAATACTTGCTCATATTGTTCTCCTGTATTGATTTATGGCAGAATCCGTGAATCACCGACATTCAGCTGGCTTGTACCCTTTATCATTACTGCCTTTAAATATTTGACAACCGGCAGTTCTGACAAAGCCTCAATTATGTACCACTGAAGGGGATGCTGTTCGGAAGAAAGCCTGGTCCATCCTATAAAGCCCTCCCCTGTCCACATCCTTTCAGTCCTTGATGACTGGGGATAAAGGGTAGCATGGCTTAATGAGGCCCCTCCCCTGCCAAGGTTCGGAATATAGCGCCAGGCAAACAGGTTTATCCTGGGATCTATGTTTATCTTTTGCACATCTTCCTTTTTTACTTCTTCTTTTCTGAAAAAATCAAATTTAAGGAAGGTATGGCTTTCATAGCTTGCAGCTGTGAACCAGTGGTCCTCCTTATGACGCTCTGCTGCAATATCTGCAAAGATTTTCGGGACACCATCCTCCTCCCTCCCTCCGATTATGGGACAGGCCTTGTTTTCCCACACTACAAGGGCATAATCCCCGGTCAATCCCTCAGTATTTCCCAGGTATTTCACCGGCACTGTAACCTGTATGAGCCGGTATTCTCCGCCGGTCATCCAGTCCACATCACGGCAGTTGCTATACTGAACATTAACCACAGGCTCAAGAAGTTCAAAATCCTCGGGTATGTACTGCAGCAACGCTTCTGATTTAGTCTCATACCTGATGCTTATCCCTGTTATATCACCATAGACAGTTCTGACCGGATAGAATTGATGACCTCCAAAATGAACAGGCATCTTGTAAACATAATCATCCCTGAACTTAAACCTTCCTCTCATAAGGAACTCCTCTCTTATAAATAATTGGTAAAAAAGAAAGAACAGATTTTTACATGGTTTTGAATTAAGAGAAAAAATTTCAACATCTGGCAAAGATATCATAAATATTACTTCATTGGATTTGCTTTCTTTATCCAGGCTGTTTTCTGTTCTTTCTAACGCTTTAATGATAAAATAATGTAAGCTTACTGTCAATACAAAAATATTGCTTTTTTATAAAAAGATTTGCATACATTACCAGAAATATATCCTCCTTTGTTTATTGAATAATGCTTAATTAAGGGAAAATAAAAGAACAACTAAAAGTACCCTGCAGGATTTAACTATTTATGGCAATTTATGCAGCTTTGTAATATATTAAACAGATAAAAGGGGATGTTTTTGTTTTCCCTAAAAACCTGTCAAACTACTGTAAGGACACCCTTTAATGCTTTATAAAACTTTATATATCCGTTGGCCCAGTACATTACTTAAACTTTCCCAAAGAAATTTCATCCTGCTCTTTGCTTCAAAATTCATCCTGGATAGCAACATCTGAATCAAATGGTCGATAATAAAAACCATGCGATAAAAATACGAGGAGGTTTACTATATGAGAAAATTATTTTCATTTTCATTTCTATTTTTATTCTTTTTTATTTTTCCAACAGATGGGTTTTACAATATCATTGCTTCCGGATTTGCATGGGCCGAAAAAGCAGGAGGGACCGGCATGGATTACGGTTTATCAATTGCAACGGATTCATTGGAGAATTCCTATGTTACTGGCAGTTTTAGCGGTGCGGCTATTTTTG
>Ga0334892_1003413_pt1 | contig 10328 bp, 11 predicted proteins | sample GraSluR3_MG_4_FD_207213 | JGI IMG/M metagenome (GOLD analysis project Ga0334892, IMG submission 207213) | Sludge microbial communities from methane-producing bioreactor in Wageningen University, Netherlands - Granular Sludge_15_04-R3 | ecosystem: Engineered > Bioreactor > Anaerobic >... | reverse complement strand
TTCATCTTGCAGATTACCAACACCCGGATGTGCAGTCGTGGGCTCTGAAACAGTTGTATAATACCGGATACGATGGACTGGGCCAGCTTCTTTATGAAAAGTATCTTGAATCCGATTATTTTGTTACCCGCATGGAGTGCCTTAAGCTGTTATCATACATAAGAGATGATTATTTTATTAAGGTAACAGCAGCGGCCATGTCTGATTCATATGAACTTATCAGACGATTGGGAGCAAATTATGCCTGGAAATCAGGGCATCCTGACCTTATTGATCCATTAATCATGGCTTATGCAAATCCTAACAGCTCTAAACGTGAGAATTACCAATTGCGAGACGGACTGGGCTTCTTTGAAGAGGAATTGATGACAGAATCGCTTAAAAAGTGGGCCGCCGGGATTGATACTACAGGAAACCATTTCGGAAGTATTTATCAGACAACAATGGGGGACATTTCCAGTCTGACAGGGAGTGCCCGTAGAACTGTCAACGAGGTAATACTGCCGGAGACAACTCAGCGTGACAGGATATTCTCAATAAGAAACCTCAGAAACAAGACCTACCACACAGGAGTGAGTGAACTTACTGAATACCTGTCGCAATGTAACGATGAGAGCATTAAATGGTTCCTTATTGAAGCGCTCGGTTGGTTTGAGTACAGCTACAGACGCGGCGAAATAATTGATGCATGTCAAAGCATTGCCACATCTGATGAAAATAGCGAACGTATCAGAAACGAAGCAACGAAAACGATAAACCGCCTTAAATAGTAGAGAATCCTCTCTCATCTCTCCTCCCTGCTACGAAAGATAATTGATTAAGAGGTTCAATATTAAAAGTAACAGGGTGTTATCACTTTTTATTACCGGAAGCCTGTCACCCAGGCCCCCGGCATTCTTAATACTATATCACAAATCTTATATCTGATATCTTATATCTGATATCTGATATCCCTTGCCTACTCCTCGTCTGCTTCTGCTTCGTAAGCTTTGATTACGGCATCCTGTACATCACCAGGCACCTGAGAGTATTCTGCGAACTTCATGGTGTACATTGCACGACCTCCGGTGATTGAGCTGAGTGCTGTCGAGTACTTGTTCATCTCTGCAAGAGGAACCTTGGCCTTTATAACCTCGAAGCCCTTCTCAGAAGACATGCCAAGCACCATTCCCCTGCGTCCCTGCAGATCAGATATGACATCTCCCATACGGTCTGACGGAACCATTATCTCTACATCATAAACCGGTTCAAGAATCTTTGGACCCGCATTTTTGAAAGCAGTGCTGAAGGCATTTCGTCCCGCAAGCTTGAAGGATATCTCGTTTGAGTCAACCGGGTGCATCTTGCCGTCGTAGACATACACTCTTATATCACGGGCGTATGAACCGGTAAGCGGACCTACCTCCATCTTCTCCATTATACCTTTAAGGATAGCCGGCATAAACCTGGCATCTATCGATCCTCCTACAATACAGTTAATATAAACAAGTTTTCCGCCCCATGACAGCTTTATCTCTTCGCGGTCGCGAATGGAGAGCTTAAACTCCTTGCCGTTAATCTTCTGCATGTCCTTGTCAGAAGAGCCCTCTTCATAAGGTTCAATTATCATGTGAACTTCTCCGAATTGTCCTGCTCCTCCTGACTGCTTCTTGTGGCGGTAGTCAGCCTGGGCGGCTTTGGTAATGGTTTCCCTGTAGGGTATCTTCGGAGCCAGGAACTGTGTCTCTATCTTAAAGATGTTGTCAAGATGCCACTTCAGTATGTTCAGATGATACTCACCCTGTCCGTGAATTATTATCTGCTTAAGCTCCTTTGAGTATTCCACGATTATCGTCGGATCCTCCTGGTGCATCTTGTTGAGGGCATCACCCAGTTTCTCCTCGTCGCCTTCGCTGAGTGGCTTAATGGCAGTGCGGTACTTAGGCTCAGGGAATTTAATATTGTCAAACTTCCAGTCGTTCCCCGGGGAGTTGAGTGTGTGGTTGGTCTTGGTATTCTTAAGTTTCACAAATGCCCCGATATCACCTGCCTGCATCTCCGGTACTCTTGTACGGTTTCTGCCTGCGCATGCAAATATCTGTGCCAGTCTCTCCTTTGATCCATTATTGGAATTTACAACATCGAGGTTCTCTGTAACCTTGCCGGTTATTACCCTGAAGTAATTAATCTCACCGATATGCTCTTCAATTGAAGATTTGAAGATGAAAACAGAAGCAGGACCGGTAGCTGAAGGTTTCACTTCCTGTCCTTTATTATTTACCGGGGCCGGCATGTCTGTAACTTTTGGCGCTGCCATGGTTATAAACTCCATAAGCCTGTCGACACCATAATTCAGTTTTGCCGATATACAGACCACCGGGAAGATGCCCCGGGTAGCAATACCTTTTACAAAACCTTCAATAATCTGCTCCTCTGTGAGGCTTTCGTTCTCAAAGAAGAGTTCCATAAGGCTCTCTTCGCTTTCAGCTGCTTTTTCAACCAGCGCATTATGAAGCTCCTCAGCCTTATCCTTATGTTCATCAGGAATATCAACCAATTCTGCCTTGCCGCCATCCTTGGCATATCGCAGCATCTTCATCTTCATTACATCGATAACTGAGTTGAAGCCTACTCCTTCTGACACCGGAAACTGTATAAGGCAGACATTGCTTCCAAACCTTTCCCTGAGAATCTCTATGGTTTTGTCAAAATTTGATTTCTCATGATCGACTGAATTTACTGCAAAGATTACCGGCTTGTTGTAACGGTCGGCATGCCTGAAGTGTATCTCGGTTCCTACTTCAACGCCGTTATGTGAATCTACCAGAATGAGACCTGTATCCGTGGCGTGCAGCGATGAGATTACCCCACCGCTGAAGTCGTCAAGACCCGGGGTATCGAGGATGTTGATCTTGTGGTTCAGGAACTCGGTATACAGTACCGTTGAAAAGATCGAGTTTCCATTCTCCTGTTCAATAGGTTTATAGTCTGAAACCGTGTTTTTTGATTCAACAGTTCCGCGCCTTTCGATAATACCGCCGTTGAGCAACATCGTCTCTGCAAGGGTGGTTTTTCCCGATCCTGAGTTACCCAGCAGGGCAATGTTCCTGATATGGTCCGTCTGGTAAGTCTTCATTTCTTGAGTTATTTCTGGTTATACATTTATATCTGTAGCGTTTGGAGCGGCAAAATTAATAATTTTTTCACTCAGAAACAGAAAGCTTTTGTTTATTGAAAAATATTTCTTTTCTTTGCGCCGGTTTTAAAAGACCACAGGAGTACCGGCATTTCTTTCAACAGTAAGTTTAAGAAAAGCGGTTTCGAAGGAGAAAGGTCGGGAAGTAACCTGTTGAGAACTTACAACCAACTTATAACAGATTAATGATCTGTCGCGGCAGAGGCTCCCGGTCAATGCAGGGATTGTTGTATGCCGGCCCGGTCATGAAGATTAAAGATAAATTGAACTATTGACTAACTAAGTAGTATATATGCCAACAATTCAGCAATTAGTAAGAAAGGGCAGGAACAAACTTGTTGACAAGAGCAAGGCACCTGCTTTGGATTCATGCCCTCAGAGGAGGGGAGTTTGCGTACGCGTTTACACGACAACTCCGAAGAAGCCCAATTCGGCCATGAGGAAGGTGGCCAGGGTAAGGCTTACCAACGGTAAGGAGGTGAACGCATATATACCTGGTGAAGGTCACAACCTGCAGGAGCACTCTATAGTGCTTATCAGGGGTGGCAGGGTCAAGGATCTTCCGGGTGTAAGGTATCACCTTGTAAGGGGTGCTCTTGATGCATCAGGCGTTGACGGCCGTTCGCAGAGAAGATCGAAGTATGGTACAAAGAGACCGAAGAAGTAACAGTATTAAAGGATTCAGATAATGAGAAAGGCAAAACCAAAGAAGCGGATCATACTACCTGATCCGAAATTCAATGATCCTTTTGTAACAAGGTTCGTAAACAACATGATGAGAAGTGGGAAGAAGAACCTGGCCTTCAAAATTTTCTATGATTCACTTGAGATCATAGATGATAAGATGAAAGTTGAAGGCAAGAATTCCCTCGAAATATGGAAGCAGGCTCTCGAGAATATTACTCCGCAGGTTGAGGTGAAGAGTCGCCGTGTGGGAGGAGCCACCTTCCAGGTTCCGATGGAGATAAGGCCTGACCGTAAAATAAGCGTAGGAATGAAGAACCTGATCCTCTTCGCCCGCAAGAGGGGAGGCCGCTCAATGGCCGAGCGTCTTGCCGCCGAGGTGATGGCTGCCTATAACCAGGAAGGTGCTGCCTTCAAGAAAAAGGAGGACACTCACAGGATGGCAGAAGCAAACAAGGCTTTCGCTCATTTCAGGTTTTAATTAATCATTGCCCCGAAACAGAAGAAATGGATCCCAACCTGAAATATACCAGAAACATCGGAATCATGGCTCACATTGATGCCGGGAAGACGACTACCACGGAGAGAATACTCTTCTACACCGGTCGTACCCACAGGCTCGGTGAGGTTCATGACGGCAATGCCCAGATGGACTGGATGGTTCAGGAGCAGGAGAGAGGTATTACAATTACTTCGGCAGCCACATCTACCTATTGGAAATACAGGGATACCCAGTATAAAATAAACATTATTGATACTCCGGGCCACGTTGATTTCACTGTTGAAGTGGAGCGCTCTCTCAGAGTCCTTGACGGAGCTGTAGCTGTATTCTGTGCCGTGGGTGGCGTGGAGCCTCAATCGGAGACAGTCTGGCGGCAGGCCAACAAGTATGGTGTTCCCAGGCTTGCATTCGTCAACAAGATGGACCGGTCAGGAGCTGATTTCTTCGGCGTGGTTCAGCAGATAAAGGATAAACTAGGGGCTAACCCGGTTCCAATACAGATACCAATAGGTTCAGAGGATAAGTTCAGCGGAGTGATTGACCTTGTTGAGATGCAGGCTGTGGTATGGTATACTGATGCCGAGATGGGTGTCATGTATCAGATGGAACCGATTCCTGATGACCACCTTGAGGAGGCGGAGGAGTGGCGCGTGAAGCTTATCGAATCGCTTGCTGATGTCGACGACAGCCTTCTTGAAAGGTACCTCGACGACCATGACTCCATCAGTCCTGATGAGATTTCTGCAGCCTTGCGCAAGGCCGCAATAAAAGGGATAGTTATACCGGTTCTATGTGGTGCTGCATTTAAAAACAAGGGAATACAGAGACTCCTTGACGCAGTAGTGAGTTATCTGCCTTCACCTGTGGAGGTAGGAGCGGTTAAAGGTCACGACCCCAGAACGGAAGAAGAGATTACGCGCGAGCCTGATGACAATGAACCGATGTCAGCGCTTGCATTCAAAATAGCAACAGATTCATTCAGCGGGAGGCTTGTTTTCCTCAGAGTCTATTCGGGTGTACTTAAGACCGGAGATACCGTTCTTAACATACGCACGGGTAAACGGGAGAGGATAAACCGACTCTTCCGCATGCACGCAAATAAACAGAATCCGATAGAAAGTATCTCAGCCGGTGATATATGTGCCGGGGTGGGATTCAAGGATCTGAAAACGGGAGACACACTCTGTGCAATTCATAAGCCGATAGCACTTGAGTCAATGGATTTCCCGGAGCCGGTTATCGGAGTAGCGGTGGAACCAAAAACACAGGCTGATTTTGACAGACTTTCACTCGCACTTGGTAAACTGGCAGAAGAAGACCCGACATTCCAGGTAAAGAATGATCCCGACAGCGGACAGACAGTGATAAGCGGTATGGGAGAGTTGCACCTGGAGATACTTATTGACCGTCTGAGAAGAGAGTTTAAAGTGGAATGTAACCAGGGACCACCACAGGTTGCATACAAGGAGGCTATAACTGCTTCTGTAGAACACCGTGAGGTGTTTAAGAAGCAGACCGGAGGAAGGGGTAAGTTTGCTGATATTATTGTTGAGATAATGCCTGCAGAAGCCGGATTCAGGGGCCTTCAGTTTGTAAACGACGTGAAGGGAGGTAATATTCCAAGGGAGTACATCCCATCAGTTGAAAAGGGATTTCGTGAAGCGATGTTTAACGGTCCGCTTGCGGGATTTCCGCTTGAAAGTCTCAAGGTAATTCTCAAGGACGGTTCGTACCATCCTGTAGATTCCGATTCTCTGTCGTTTGAAATCGCAGCAAGGCAGGCCTTCAGGCATGCCGCATCAAAGTGCAACCCGGTAATCCTCGAGCCGATCATGTCTGCCGAGGTTGTAACACCCGAGGAGTACGTAGGTGACGTTGTGGGTGATTTCAACAGGAGAAGAGGAAAGGTGGAAGGTATGGAATCGAAAGCAGGTTCAAGGGTAATAAAGGCAAAAGTACCTCTGGCAGAGAACTTCGGCTATGTTACCGTACTTCGTACCCTGTCCTCCGGACGCGCGACTTCTACAATGGAGTTTTCGCGCTATGAAGAGGTGCCTGCAGAAATAGCAAAAAGAATAGTAGAAATTACAAAAGGAAAAATTCTTTAAAGATGAGTCAGAAAATCAGAATCAAACTGAAATCTTATGACCACAACCTGGTTGATAAGTCTGCCGAAAAGATTGTCAAGACTGTTAAGTCAACCGGTGCAGTTGTAAGCGGACCGATACCTCTTCCGACACATAAGAGGATTTATACGGTTAACCGTTCCACATTCGTGAACAAGAAGTCGAGAGAACAGTTCCAGCTCTCTTCATACAAGAGGCTGCTTGATATCTACAGCTCGACACCAAAAACAATTGATGCCCTCATGAAGCTTGAGCTTCCAAGCGGCGTTGAAGTAGAAATCAAAGTGTGAAACCGGTAAAGATTTAAGCGATGCAGGGATTAATAGGAAAAAAGGTAGGGATGACCTCCATCTTTGATGAGGATGGAAAGAATGTTCCCGTTACAGTAATAGAGGCCGGACCGTGTGTAGTTACCCAGGTGAAGACCCTGGAGAAGGATGGTTATTCAGCACTGCAACTTGGCTTCGACGATAAGAAGGAGAAAAAGTGCACCAAGGCTGAGCTGGGCCATTTCAAAAAGGCTGCTGCAGCTCCTAAGAAAAAACTCATTGAATTTACCGGGTTCCCCCAGGGAGAGTATAACGCAGGCGACGTTCTTACAGTTGAGCTCTTCAGACCTGACAGATGGGTTGATGTCAGAGGATGGTCGAAAGGTAAAGGCTTCCAGGGTGTTGTCAAGAGACATGGCTTCGGCGGTGTGGGCGGACAGACTCACGGACAGCATAACAGGCTCAGGGCTCCGGGTTCACTGGGAGCTTCTTCATGGCCGTCAAGGGTTATGCCCGGAATGCGCATGGCAGGAAGAAAAGGGAATGACCAGGTAATGGCTATAAGCCTCAGGGTAATCAAACTGATCCCCGAGAGCAATCTGATGTTAGTAAAAGGATCGGTGCCAGGTCCGAAAGGTGGATACTTAATAATTACGAAGTAATGGAATTAGCAGTTATCAATAAGGAAGGTAAGGAGACCGGAAGGAAGGTGAATCTCGATGATTCCATTTTCGGTATTGAACCCAGCGACCACGCCATTTATCTCGATACAAAGCAGTATCTGGCCAACCAGAGGCAGGGTACTCACAAATCAAAAGAGCGCTCTGAGATAGCCGGCAGTACCAGAAAGATAAAAAGACAAAAAGGAACCGGAACCGCAAGGTTCGGTAGTATCAAGAATCCTCTGTTCAGGGGTGGCGGAAGAATATTCGGACCCCGTCCGAGGTTCTACGGATTTAAGTTGAATAAAAAGGTTAAGCTACTGGCCAGAAAATCAGCACTTACCTATAAGGCAAGAGCAAACAGCATTGTAGTTCTGGAAGACTTCTCCTTTGATGCTCCCAAAACAAGGGAGATGGCAATGGTTGGCAGTAATCTTAATCTGCTGAACAAAAAATCATTATTTGTTTTACCAGAACAAAATAAAAACATATATTTGTCATCTCGAAATTTGCCGGGAGTTGAGATTATAACAACCTCAGAATTAAATACATACACTATTATGAGGGCCTCAACTCTGGTCTTTTTTGAGAGTGCAGTTGACGTTTTGCAGGCAACAATTGAAAATTAGAAAACTGAAAAGAGATGGATATTCTTATCAAGCCAATAGTAACTGAGAAGATGACCGCACAGGGTGACAAGTTCAACCGGTACGGGTTTATTGTTGCCAGGCGGGCCAATAAGCTGCAGATCAGGAAGGCTGTTGAGGACCTCTATGGCGTGAAGGTGGAAGATGTCAATACGATGGTTGTCGCGGGCAAGCGTAAAAGCCGTTACACAAAGTCAGGTGTTATTACAGGAAAGCAGGCTACAGTGAAGAAGGCTATCATAACCCTTGCCGAGGGCGACACAATCGATTTTTACAGCAATATATAATAATATAATATGGCAGTAAGGAAGCTAAAGCCTGTTACACCAGGCCAGAGACACAAGGTTATAAGTGCGTTTGACACTGTAACCTCTGCAAAGCCGGAGAAATCCCTCCTCGCACCGCTCAGAAAATCAGGAGGAAGGAATGCCAGCGGCAAGATGACTATGAGGTACAGGGGCGGTGGCCATAAGAAGATGTACCGTATTATTGATTTCCGTCGTGATAAGGATGGGATAGCTGCGACGGTTAAAACCATTGAATATGATCCGAACCGTTCGGCAAGGATAGCTTTGGTAGTGTATGCCGATGGTGAGAAGAGATATATTATAGCTCCAAATGGTTTGAAGGTTGGACAGGAGATTGTTTCGGGTAAGGAAGCCACGCCTGACCTGGGTAATACTCTGTATCTGAGCGACATTCCGTTGGGTACCATTGTTCACAATGTAGAGCTTAAGCCAGGAAAGGGAGCAGCCATGGCACGCAGTGCGGGTTCATATGCACAGCTTGCAGCCCGTGACGGAAAGCATGCTACGATAAAGTTACCTTCAGGCGAGACAAGGCTGGTACCTGTCACCTGCAGGGCAACAATAGGCACGGTCAGCAATCCTGACCACAACCTCGAGGTTAGTGGAAAGGCAGGAAGATCGCGCTGGATGGGTCGCCGTCCCAGAACAAGGGGTGTTGTAATGAATCCTGTCGACCATCCAATGGGTGGTGGCGAAGGCAGGGCTTCAGGTGGTCATCCCCGTTCAAGGAAGGGACTTCCTTCAAAGGGATACAAGACCAGGAGCAGAAACAAATATTCTGACAAGCATATTATTGAAAGACGTAAAAAATAGGTGGTATTATGACAAGATCTATCAAGAAAGGACCTTTCATCGATTTCAAGCTTGAAAAGCGTGTTATGGATATGAACGAGGGCGGGAAGAAGACTGTTCTTAAGACATGGTCGAGAAGGTCGGTTATTTCACCCGATTTTGTGGGACATACCATTGCTGTTCACAATGGCAGCAAGTTCATACCTGTATATATTACCGAGAACATGGTAGGACATAAACTCGGCGAATTTGCACCAACGCGTACTTTCAGGGGACATGCTGGCAGCAAGAAATAGGAAGTGACAGATTGTAAACATTGAAAACAGACAAGTAATGGGTTCAAGGAAAAGAGAAACAGCCAATCGCCGGAAGGAAGCCAGGAAGGAGACTTACCAGGCGATGTTGAGGAACTGTCCCACATCTCCGAGAAAGATGAGGCTGGTAACTGATATGATCAAGGGTATGGATGTTAACAGGGCCCTTGATGTTCTCAGATTCAGTCCGAAGGAGGCCTCGAGGAGGGTTGAGAAACTTTTACTTTCGGCTATTTCGAACTGGCAGCAGAAGAATGAAGGGTCACGTATTGAAGATAGCAATCTTTATGTCAGGGAGGCCTTTGTAGACGGCGGCAGAGTATTGAAAAGGCTTCAGACAGCTCCGCAGGGAAGGGCTTACAGGGTACGCAAGAGGTCAAACCATGTTACCCTCGTACTTGACAGCAAGGTAAAAGAAATTGAAACAGCATCAAACTAATATAGATGGGACAAAAAGTTAATCCGATAGGGAACCGTTTGGGGATTATTAAGGGCTGGGATTCGAACTGGTACGGAGGCAAGGATTTTTCCGGGAAACTGGTTGAAGACACCCGTATAAGGGAATATCTCAACGCCAGGCTCGCTAAGGCAAGCATCTCAAAGATAGTTATTGAGAGAACCCTCAAGCTGATTACGGTAACGGTCAACACTGCCCGTCCGGGTATTATCATTGGCAAGGGTGGTCAGGAGGTTGACAAGCTCAAGGAGGAACTCAAGAAGATTACCAAAAAGGATGTTCAGATTAACATTTTTGAGGTAAAACGTCCTGAGCTTGATGCTAATATAGTTGCTAACAATATAGCAAGGCAGGTTGAGGGTAAGATCTCATACCGCAGGGCTATCAAGATG
>Ga0334892_1003412_pt1 | contig 10336 bp, 9 predicted proteins | sample GraSluR3_MG_4_FD_207213 | JGI IMG/M metagenome (GOLD analysis project Ga0334892, IMG submission 207213) | Sludge microbial communities from methane-producing bioreactor in Wageningen University, Netherlands - Granular Sludge_15_04-R3 | ecosystem: Engineered > Bioreactor > Anaerobic > Unclassified... | reverse complement strand
TAACACAAGCCCTCATCATAAAAAATTTCCCAGAACTCAAATTCTAGCATCACTTCCCTTTTCTAGACTGAATCAGCAATTTCAATAATATTCCCATCGGGGTCTTTGACTGTAAAGAATCTATACGGAAACATAAAGTTTACATATTGAATTGGAGAGATATCTCTAGAATTCAAACTCTTGAGACGTCTGTGCTCTGCTTCCAATTTTTTCGTCCCTAGGTTAATGACTAGAGAATTTCCTGAGTTATAATTTTTATCCAAATTATCAATAAAATTTTGATCATAGTGCTGTGAAATATTCTCACCCTTTTTAATAAAATCTTTGTCAAAGTTTGCTCCTAAAATCCCCAGAGTAAGATCATCCGATATTCTAATTTGAGCCCACCTATCCTTAAAACTCTTATCTAGTGGTTTTTGCAAAAGTTGCGTATAAAAGTCAATGCTTTTTTGAAAATCTTGAGCCACAATGTAAATGCAGGTTAGTTTTATTGAAGACTTCATAATAATTTTCAAAAAGACTAATAATCTGAAAAATTAATTTCACGAGCAATTCTATTCTGATAAAACAGCATATTCCATTGTATGTCATTGTTGTCATTTTTTCTCATCTGATTTAGACTGTTTTAATAAGATGGTTCCTAAATCACCACTGACAAAAAAATTCTATGCACATCTACCTTGACTCGCATCTTTACTCCACCCAAAAAAAAGACAAAGAGTATCTAGAAACTACCAAGTTGCCAATTGTGACTGTTTCCTCAAGTTATCTAGAGGATCTAAAAGGCTTTCACAATTATCCTGAAACCGACACTTCTCAAGATGTTGTTTTCTCAAGAGCACATTACTCAATGGCTTTGGCTGTTGCGGTGCAGATGTGGCAAGACAAGATTGACCCAGCAAAAGCCTGGATAGTTGATCCAACCAACTATGTCAAGATCAAGCAGTGGTCCAAGATCACCTTTACCGAGGGAGTTGGCAAGTTGTTGGCGCGCACGCCAGTGCTCAAGAAGGTTAAGGATTTGGTTGATAAGTTTGCCAGAAACAAGCTGCCAATTCTTGAAAGTATTGAGCCTGCTCTGCTCGACCTCACCAAAGATGTACAAAAACCGATTCTCTCATTTCATATTGCCAGTGGCAACATTCTAGCCTCGCAAGGAAAACAAGTAATACAAATGGTTACCGATCCGCATGTACGCGAAGATTACCTGAACCAAGCCCAGCGAAAAAACATCAGTTTCTTGGTTTTCGACAATCAAACAAAGGCTGAATTCTTAGACAAAGCTAAGAAATTGAACAAGAAAGTTGATCAAAATAAAGTAATCGTTACCGGCCCGCCAATTGATCCAAGAATTGTACAATGTGCACAAAACAAACAAATCTGGCAAGATGGTGTTTTGAAGCTCTGCATTACCACCGGAGGGCTTGGCACCAACAAAAACGAGATTAAAAAACTACTGCAACAACTTTTGCCTCAACTGCAAAAAAATCCTAGCTCCTACCAGATCTTGATTTATGCTGGTACTCATCGAGACATTTATGAGATGGTGGTTAATCTTGCCAAGCAAGCCAATGTTAAGCTCAACAAGATTCTCGCTTTTGATCCTGCCAACTTTACACCAGGCGGGAACTTGTCACAACTAAGTGGCCAACAAAAATCTAAACTCCAGATAAAAGATGAAAAGTTAAGCGTGATTTATCATCCGCAGATTGTTGATGCCAACGAGTTATTGGTTCACCTGGCTTTTCCTTGGGCGGATGGGTTTATCAGCAAGCCCTCTGGTGATATGGCGTACGATGCGATCGCCAGCGGTAGCTTTTTATTAACTTTGCAGGAGTGGGGCGAGTGGGAACATAACATTCGAAATATCTTTACCAATCTTAATGTGGCAAAGAAGGCCAAAGTTGAGGATATTGTGGCCCAACTGGAGGAGTTGCAGTCAAGTTGTAATGAAAAGTTATCTTGGATTGAGCAAGCAATGACCTTGGCAAAAAATATTGATTCACTTTTTACTCAAGGTGCAAAAAGGATTGTGGAGGAGGTGAAAAAAAAGAGTAATTTTCTTATTTGACTTTATTAGCTAAAAAATCTTAATTTATGAACCAATTTTTCCAAAACCTTAAACTGTCCAACTTTGCCGCTGTTATCGTCTCTATTCCAGTTTTCTTTTTTTTCTTTCTAGTCATTGCCTCAGAAAAAGCTAGAGAGTATAAAAAGAAATTTGAGGAAAAAGAACAAGGAAAACTTGCTAATACTTAAACGGTAATTGGCAAAAAAAAAGAAATCTATTTATCACCAACCCACTCTACTTCAACTTCTTTGCCATCTTATGCTTGGTGGATTTATTGCACTTGGGGCAAAACTTCATGATGGGAAAGGTGCCCTCGCTATCCTTTTGCTTTTTTAAAACTTCGTTGTTTTTGTTGTACTCAGTTATGTAGTTAAATTTACCACAAACGGTACAAACTAAACCAACTGGTTGCCTGGGACCTTTTTTCTTTGTTGCCATATTTTTTCCTAAAAAATGTTTTTTATTGTTTTGAGGATGGGATTATAGCATAAAAATCCCCTCCCCTACACCTAGCTAGCCTTCACACACTGAGCCAACGGTGAGACTCGAACTCACGACCTGCGGTTTACAAAACCGCTGCTCTAACCAACTGAGCTACGTTGGCACACCTCAATATTCTCTCCAATCCATGTCGCTTAAATGAGCCGAAGATGGGATTCGAACCCATGGCCACCATCTTACCAAGATGGTGCTCTACCCCTGAGCTACTTCGGCATCAGCTCATCTGTTGCATAATGTTTTTCAGTAAAACGGAAATTTTAACACAAAATCACCACCCATACCCACTTTTTTGCTCTTTAACCAATTAACAACCAAGTGTGGGAGACAACAATGTTCCCGCAAAATGGAAGGTGGGTAGGGCGCTGATGGCTCCACGGAGCAATCAGACAACCCATCAACCCTTTCGAGAACTGTTCAGGAAAATTTTAGTTATCCCCCACACTCGATTGTTAAAGATCACCATTATTTTTCTATCATATCATCCACAGCATACAAAATAAATGAGAGCAAACAGAGATAAAAACTTCATCCCGCTCTCCCTATCTGTGCTACACAATCTTCATCAGCTTGACTAATCTGGTCAAAATCGAGTATTCTTATATTTGGACAAGAATATTCATTAGCTAAATAATCCAATGTCATCTCCCAAAAAAACAAACCCCTTTAAAGATGCAGCAAAACAACTTGATTTGCCTGTAGCAGCCATCTACGGAGCTATAGTTGTAGCAGTTTCATTGATTGGAGGCGTAATTATCACCTCTCAAGCTTCTCTTAGGTCCCAAGAGTTATCAACTCAGGCAAACTATCAAATTGTAGGTTGTAATCAGGCATGTGCCAGTAATCGCAACTGTCAGCCAAATCATTTTTGTTATCAAGGAAAATGTCGCTTAGCTTCAAATCCCACCGATGAACTGTGTGGAGGCTCGGCTCAAACTCAAGATCCAGCCCAAGATCCAACTCAAAAAGGCTATGATCCAAATGGTCAAGATGTGATAGATACAACAACTCAAACTGGTGAAACTCAAAAATCACTAGATCAGGATCAACAAGACGCGCTTGAACCATCCAGTCCCATGAGTAAACTTAATGAGACCTTTTCTTTTGCTAAAAACAGCTCTCAAATTATGCTAATTATTGGCCTAGGTTTAATTGGTCTGGTAATAATAATCGCCATTAGCAGTATGTTGAGCGCATCTTCTACAAATAAAAAGGTGATCCAGCCAGTTAAAAAAGATGTGCCAAAACCTGATTTTTCAGATCTTGAAGGAGGAAATAAAGAGATCAAGTTGGAAAAGTCAAAAGAGGTTAAGTAGTTTTTTAATAAGCTAGCTTGCAATTTATTTTTTCCAAAAAATCTATTGGTACCTAATTCCCACTATTTTTATGATAGAATAGTCCCTTCGAAAAACCCAATTTAAATTAACAGAAATTTATTCATAGAATGAAGTTCATTCACAAGTACCTTAAGCAAGTTATTGTTGAGCTCAAAAAAGTTAGTTGGCCCAGCAAAAATCAAACTCTCAACCAAACACTTTTGGTAATAATTGTAAGTGTAATCACCGCTACCTATATTGGCTTGGCTGATTACCTTTTACAAATGCTGGTGCTTGCCTTGGTAAAATAAAAACTAATATTTTCGTAATTAACAACAAAGAAAATGACAGATCAAAAGAAACAAACTCAAACAGAAGCAGATGAAAAACTTGAGGAAGAAACAGCTCAAGATGAGTCTCAAGATTCAAATAGCGATAACAATCAAGATTCAGTTGACGAGAAAACTCCTGTCGCTCCAGAAGTACAAGAAGTAGAGGTCAATGACCCCAATTTGGTTCGTATTGCCGATGAGGACAACGACAAGGCTCGCTGGTATGTAGTTCACACCTATTCAGGCAGAGAAAACAAGGTAGCCGAGACTCTAAAACAAAGAGCCACTACCCTCAATCTCACCGACAAGATTGTGAAAGTGTTAATTCCCACCAGAGAAAAAATTCAGATTCGCAAGGGTCAGCGCAAAACCATCACCGAGAAGGTTTTTCCAGGCTATATGTTGGTGAATATGATTATGGATGATGATGCCTGGTTGGCCGTTCGCACCACTCAAGGAGTAACCGGTTTTGTGGGCGCCAGTAGCAAACCCAGCCCCATTCCTGATTTTGAGGTTGAGGCTATCACCAAGTATGCCCAGCAGGCGACTCCACAGTACAAGGCTGAGTACACCGAGGGCGAGGCGGTTAAGATTACCGATGGTCCTTTCAATGAGTTTTTGGGTACTGTGCAAAAGATTGATGAAAACAAGGCTCAAGTGACAGTTCTGATAAACATCTTTGGACGAGAAACCCCCGTTGAGTTAGACTTTCTGCAGGTGGAGAAGATATAGGTATAAAAAAAGTGGCGACATTAGCCTTACTTTATCCTAACTCACAAACTCCAAGAAATTTTTCTTATTGATCAGCTGGTATTTTGCATCTGGATATGTTCCTTGCCAGTCTTTTGGAGCTAGTGGATTTTTTCGTTCACTCCACTTAATCTCATAACCAAAAAGTGTGCCGTCTCTCTCCTCTACCCAATCAATCTCTTGTTGATCCCAGGTTCTCCAGAAAAAGTTATTGGCATATATTGGCAAGTAGCTTTGTTTTTTGATTCGCTCTGAGATAATAAAATTCTCCCACAACTGCCCAATATCATCTCTCTTTTCAAGATCATTAAAGTTGCCTATGATGGCATTACGAATACCTACATCATAAAAGTAGTACTTACTTTTCTTGCTGATCTCTTTGCGCAGATTGCGTGAATAACCTCTTAGGTTAAACAATACAAAAGCCTTCTCGAATAAATCAAGATACCTCATCACAGTCTTGTAATGGATGCCTAACTTGGCACTTAGCTCTGTTGTAGAAACCTCACTACCAATCTGGTAAGCAATAAGCCTTAATAAGTCAAGTAAAACTTTAGCTCCTTTTACCTGTTCCAGCTCCAAGATATCTTTTAGCAGATATGAATCAGCAACTTCGCTTAAAAGTACGCGCTTCTCTTTTTTACTTTTTGCAGTCAAAATATCAGGATAAGAACCATAAACAAGCAAGTTGGGAAGCATCTGCTTAAGGTTGTATGCAGATTGGTCTTTTCTAAGCTCCAGCAGTGAAAGTGGAAACAGTTTGATCACTCGCTTTCTGCCAGTTAGTGGCTCCCCTACTTGTCCAGCTAGCTCGAATGAGGATGAACCTGTAACCAGCACCTTTTTTTGAGGGAAATGATCAACAATAATCTTTAGAGCTTGACCAATTTGAGGAATGTTTTGCGCCTCGTCGATCACTATTAACTCATAGTCTTGAACATACTCAAAAATTGTCTCAAAGTTTAGTGAACCCAGTTCTGATTGAAGCTTAATGTTGTCGCCAGAATCAAGCCTGTATTTACCAGTGTATTCTTTTAGATAATTTGAGATGAGAGTGGTTTTTCCCACTCTTCTGGCACCAAAAATCGCCAAAACCTTACCAGGCTTTAAATATTGATCAAGATTGCTAAACTGTCTAAATAGCATATGAATATCATAGTAGCTGATAACACAGTTGTCAATTTACAGGATTGCCAATCCTCTAAATCAGCTTATTTGGAGGAGTCTGATTACTGTAAACAATATGTTACTTGAGTAAAGAGGTGCAAGTTTGGCAACTACACGATGGTATCGTATAATTTCTTGACAATCTATACGATGGCGTCGTATAGATTAATTAGAAGTATTAATCAACCATTGTTAAGTGATTTGTCATAAACTGCAAGAAATAATTCAAAAAAAATATGCTACAATACTGTCCTTATGGCAAAAAAAGTACTTAATGTTTTAAAGTTAAATCTACCTGCTGGAGCGGCCACGCCTGCTCCTCCTGTTGGCCCAATCTTGGGTCAAGCTGGCATCAACATGATGGACTTCATCAAGCAGTATAATGACAAAACCGCCGACAAGCGGGGCGAGATCATTCCTGCCGAGATCACCGTCTATCAAGATCGCTCTTTCACTTTTGAGCTTAAACTGCCTCCAGTTTCAGCCATGATTCTCAAGACCATTGGCAAGAAGCAAGGTAGCCAAAAGAACAAAACAGAGCCAATTGGCGAGATGAGTATGGATCAAGTGCGCGAGATCGCCGAGAAAAAACTGCCAGACCTTAACACTACTGATATTGAGGCTGCCATGAAAACAGTCATTGGCAGTGCAAGAAGTATGGGTGTGAAGGTTGTATAGTTGGGTAAGCATAAGTGGAGAATATTCCACAAAAAAATGTTCCAGCGTCTGTTTCTTCAAGAGCAGATGCGCTATGAGAACAAATAAAAGTCATTTAATCATTACTAATTTTTAAGAAAACCAAATATGGGATCAAAAAAACCAGTTGATATGTCTAGTGAAAAAGAGCTAGACACCAAAAAAACAAAAAAAGTAAGTAAAAAGGTTGCAAAAACAGCAGTTGCAGAAAAAAAAGTCAAAGAAAAAACAGAAGAGAAAAAAGAGGCAACATCCGCTAAAGAAGAATCAAAAGAAGAGTTAGTAGAAAAGAAAGAAAGCCAGGAGGCAAAAAAGCCGGTAGTGGCAAAAGTTAAAAAACACAGAAGCAAGAAGTATCAGGCGGTGCGTTCAAAGGTAGATCGCACTCGCACCTATGACTCAACCTCAGCCATTGAGATGGTGAAGAAGTTGTCATACAGCAAGTTTGCCGGCACCATCAGCGCTCACCTAACGGTGAGAGAGGTTGGCATAAGCAAAGAAGTGGCTCTGCCCCACTCTACCGGTCAATCCAGAGTGGTGGTGATTGCCAGCGATGAGGTGTTGGCTAAGATTGAGGCAGGAGACATTTCGTTTGATGTGTTGATCTCAACCCCTCAGTTTATGGCAAAACTCACCAAGTTTGCTCCAGTGCTGGGTCCAAAAGGCTTAATGCCCAATCCAAAAAATGGCACCTTAACCACTAATCCAGAACAAAGAAAGAAAGAGTTGGAGGCCGGCTCAGTAGTTTTGAAGACCGAGCGCAAGGCTCCACTAATCCATGCCTCAGTTGGCAAGACTGATATGGAGACCAGCCAGTTGGTAGAAAACCTGGAGGCTTTGTTTAAGGCTTTTAAGGGTAGACTACTCAAGGCAACCATTGCTGCCAGCATGAGCCCAGGGGTGAAGGTGAGTTGGGAGGAGTAGGGAGATCTGGGGTTAGTAAAATAGAGAGAAAAAAGTTATCAGTTAACTCTCTTGTTTTTTGACCTTTCAAACTGATTTCTTCTTAAATCAGCTTCTTCTGGATCTAACCCATTTTTACAATCAACGCAGGCATATCTCGATCAACATAATAGGTTTTTTCGGCTCCATTATCATCAGCCATAAGAAAATATCCTGCATTCACTATTATGCTGAATAATTCTTACTTTTTGCACATTTTTTTAAAAGTACTAAATCGATGATAATTCTCAAAAAGATTATCAGAAACATCATTGGGGTCAATTAATTTCCACAGTACCAGCTGATCAACAACTAGTCTCATTAATTCTTATGGTATGTGGGCATTATTAACTAATCTGCAATACATTGTTGCTCCATCAACACAATCAGCTGGAGATTACAACTCAGCTGTCTTTCCTTCACTCTTCAAGTCGCCCTGTTGTTCTTGATGTAAAAGTAATTGTTGTGGGTCATCGAGAGCAGCTATATATTCGCCTGAGTTTACTGCAAGCTGATAGGCTCTTTGCCAATCAATTAATGATGCAATTTCAACAACCTGTGAACTATCTTTGCCATTCATAATTCCCTCTACAATTTTCAGCCCATCTTTGTAATATTCATTTATTTCACCAACCTCAGCTCTTCTTTGATCTAGATAAAAATCAAGCTGTGAAACCATTGCTTGATCTCCAGCTTCTTGAGCTTTTTTTATCATTTTTTTAACCAACTCAAACTCGCAAAAAAGAGTAAATCCTTCATGAAAAGCCCCTGCCAGGGTATTCTTGTTTTCTTGTTTTTGTTCAGCAGATAGTCGAACAAGCTTTTCAAGCCCCACTATTTCATAAAACTTCATATGAAATTTTTCATGAGCAACAGCTAGCATGTCATACAAACCTACATCCATATAATGAGCAAATCTCTCTTTAAAAATAATTGAAACTGGTTCTCTTGAACCAGCCATCATTCCTTGAGCTAAAGCTTGGTCATTATCTGTTTTTAATTCTAAGTAGCTATCACATGCCGGTCTCATTTTAATGAGAAACTCTACCTCTTCAGCCTCGTTAAAAACCATATCTATTGTTCCCGTAGTAAAACCTGGCTCTGTTAATAAGCTTGCAGTTGCTTTTTGTTGAGTGCTCACAGTTGGCATATGCTCATCAATTGCTTGAGTAGCTTGTCTCATAATTCCCCCAAGATAAATTCTTGAGAGAGCCTCTCTCTTAAATTGCTTTAAAAAATCAAACAGATTAACGGGTTTTGTTTTTACTTGATCTGAAAATAAGAAAACTTGATCAGCAAGCCAAGGCTGGTATATATCATCTTCGGTTAGCTGAATTTGAAAAAGTTTACTAATTTTTTCAGTCAAATCGACATGAGATAAATTATCCAAATCAATTTCAGAAATAATTAGCGGGTTATCAAGAATTAATTGAGCAACTGAACGCAGAGCTGAAAGATTTTGGTTATTACTTGCCTCAGGATTTTCGCTGGAAATAACTTTCCAATTCCAGATAGATTCCTCTGGCAACATATTGTCTTTATCTGCGCGAATTCCTTCAATTATTTTAGTGTAAATTTCAGTTTCTTGATCATCTTCAGGGCGTTTTAAAAATGCTTCTCTTCCACTGTGTTCTTTCGGCTGTTGCCAAAGACCACCTAAGTCTAATATTTCATCTTGTTCTTCATTGACCTCATCCACACTGTCATCCCCTGCATCAGTCTCAGCATAAGTATTAGTAGCAACAAACTCACCACCATCAATCTCTGCCAGTAGATCTAACACCTTCTGTTCACTTCCCTGATCAATTAAACTTCTCAAATACTCAACAATGCTCCTAAGTCTTTCTTTGGTAGTTAATTTTCTCTCCTCTTCTTTTCCCATGCTATTATCTTATTTCATTTATTTATCAGTATCTATATACATAGCATGGATGAGTTCTTCGCAATAGAAGTTGATGTAAATAGCTTCTTTTAAATCCAATTTCCATTGCTCTTCGTCCAGACCAGCCTGATCGATCTTTAGTCTTTAAATCAACAGCTGCATCTTCAACAACCGCTAAAATATTTCCTGATAATCCAGCTTTGTGTGTCAATGCTCTTGTTAAATAATGAGCCAGAAGAAAAAACTGTGTTGGCAAACCTTTAATCTCACCTTCTTGTCTTGATTTTGAAACTCCTTCAATTACTGTAGTTGCTTTTCTAAAATCAAACCTTATCTCCCTGCAACACATCTCTTTTGCCTTCAAGATTCCAAATGGTTTATTGACTGTTGGCGATGAAATAGATTTTTCATCCTCAATTGAGAAGCTTAATCTTGCAGTTATTTTTTTTGTAGGATCATCTGGCTCTATTGTTATCGTCAAACTAAAAATCATGGGTAAATCACGATATGTTATTGATTCATTTATTGAGAATGAAGACTGTTGATTAATATCAATATTGGGAATGTTATCAATTATTCTGACAAAGGCTTCCAATACTTCTCTCGATAATCTATTGCCAGTTAATAATTTTTTTTCGGCATCTGTTAGTTTTCCATAAACAGCAGTTGCCGTTCCACCCTC
>Ga0334892_1003411_pt1 | contig 10336 bp, 6 predicted proteins | sample GraSluR3_MG_4_FD_207213 | JGI IMG/M metagenome (GOLD analysis project Ga0334892, IMG submission 207213) | Sludge microbial communities from methane-producing bioreactor in Wageningen University, Netherlands - Granular Sludge_15_04-R3 | ecosystem: Engineered > Bioreactor > Anaerobic > Unclassified... | reverse complement strand
AAACTGCTCCATATCCCGTAGCTTCAGGGCGGATCAGGCTCCCACCCCAGTTAAGTCCCTTGCCTGTAAGGACGCCCTCATGGATATTTTTCAGCTTTTTGTATTGGCCGAACAGATAGCCTATCTCCCTGCCCCCAACGCCTATATCCCCTGCTGGTACATCCGTATTAGCGCCTATATGCCTGTATAGCTCATTCATAAAGCTCTGACAGAAACGCATAACCTCATTATCAGACTTTCCCTTGGGATTAAAATCGCTTCCTCCCTTTCCACCTCCCATGGGCAGGCCTGTCAGGCTGTTCTTGAATATCTGCTCAAAACCAAGAAATTTAAGGATGCCGAGATTTACAGAGGGATGAAATCTGAGGCCTCCCTTATAGGGCCCTATGGCGCTGTTGAACTCAATCCTGTAGCCCCGGTTGACATTGTATTCGCCCCTGTCATCCTGCCAGGGGACCCTGAATGATATGACCCTCTCCGGCTCTACCATCCTTTCAAGTATTCTGGCCTTCTGGTATTTCGGTTCACGTTCAGCCACCAGCCTGAGCGATTCCAGAACCTCTACCACAGCCTGAATGAATTCTGTTTCCCAGGGCTGTTTTGCCTCTACATCATTGATTACCTGATCTACATACTGACTCATAAAAACCTCCTCGGTGGGTAATTTAGAACCATAACGGTAATATTAATTATAGTATAATTAACAACAAAGTCAATATTAAAATGATAATTTTGATACTTTTAGAACCATTTTTGATTGCATTATATACTTGAATGCAAGAATAATTCTTGATTAAGGCACAGCAAATGGTATATACTTAATTCCATGGGCAATAATGTATCACTTTCAGGTGGGGCTATCTGGTCCGACGATAAACTTCTTTATGATCTCATGCCCTTCAAGATAAGGGATATACTCCTGATTTCATCCATGTATGATGCATATATTCTGGAAAATGAAAGAATACTTTCCGAACAGATATTCGGTGAATACCACAGGCTCAACCTTAGCTCCGCACCGAAAATAACCCATGCTTCAAGCCTGAAAACGGCGCTTTCCCTTCTTAAGCGAAAGAGCTTTGATATGGCCATAGTAATGAGAAGGCTGGGAGACTCAAGCATTTATGATATCGGAGAAAAGATTAAGGAGATTGATAAAAAATGCTGTGTAATGCTCCTGCTGAACAATAATTCAGAGCTGGCCCTCCTGCATGGCAAAATGGATAAGCTGGAGGGAATAGATAATGTATTTGTATGGAATGGTGATTCAAAGGTTTTTCTTGCAATGGTCAAGCATATGGAGGACAGGGTCAATGCTGTCAGCGATACAGGCATTTCCCTGGTCAGGATAATTCTGCTGGTTGAGGATTCCATAAGGCATTACAGCCGATTTCTGCCTGTTCTCTATACACAGATCATCCGCCAGACTCAGAGGCTTATTGCCGAGGAGAATCTTGATGAGATGGTCAAGGTCCTCAGGATGCGCGCCAGGCCGAAAGTACTTCTGGGCCGAAGTTACGAAGAAGCTGTGAAAATTATTGATGCATACAGGGATTATCTGCTGTGTCTTATATCCGATATAAGTTTCACGAGAAACGGCAAGGAAGACGAGAGTGCAGGCTTTAAGCTGATATCTCATCTTAAGGGTTTAGACAGGAATATTCCTGTGCTTTTGCAGTCATCAAACCCCGAGAATAGAGCTGTCGCCATGAAGCTTGATTCTGCCTTCATCTGCAAGGATAGTCAGCACCTTGAACGGGAGCTGGCGGATTTTATGATAAATAATCTTGGATTCGGGGATTTTGTTTTCAAAAATTCCCTGGGAAAAGAGCTGGCAAGGGCCAGAACGATGGCTGATTTCAAGAGGATTATAAGGGCTGTGGATATTGACTCGGTTCTCTACCATGCCGGGAGAAATCATTTTTCCGCATGGCTTCTGGCAAGAGGCGAAATCCACTATGCAAAGATACTCCAGCCCGTAAAAATTTGGGATTTCCAAAAACCAGAAGAATTAAGGCAGTATATAATAGATATCTTTGAAAAAGCTGAACTGCAGAAAACCAGGGGAAGGATAATAAGGTTTGACGAATCCGTGGTAGACAGCCATAGCCACATTATCGTCCTGGGAGAGGGGTCCCTCGGAGGCAAGGGAAGGGGCCTGGCCTTCATAAACTCAGTTCTTCAGAAAATAGAGAGCAAAAAGCTTTTTGACAGGATTGATATAAAAATACCTGTTACCTATATACTTGGTACACAGGAGTTTGAATCCTTTATTGATTCTGTGGGGTCTTCGGAGGATATATTTGTGAGCAGCGATTTTGAAAAATTGAAGACAGATTTCCTTAATACAAGCCTTTCCAGTGAAGTCTGCCAAAAGGTAAATAGCCTGCTGAGCATTATAAACCAGCCTGTTGCTGTAAGATCCTCGGGGCTTTTCGAAGATTCCTTCTCCTTTCCCTTTGCAGGCATATATGACACCTATCTTCTCCCAAACAATGTTTCTGGGCTTGAAAAAAGAAAAACCATGGTCTGCGATGCCATAAAGCTTATATATGCTTCTGTATTCTCAAGTTCGGCAAAATCCTACTTTGAGGCGATAAACTACAAAATACATGAAGAGAAGATGGCTGTTATTATACAGAAGGTGGCAGGCAGGAGATACCAGAATGCTTTTTACCCGCATATCAGCGGAATCGCTCAATCCTATAACTATTATCCGGTCTCTTACCTCGGCATGGATGACGGTATTGCCATAATTGCCGTGGGATTGGGAAAGTATGTTGTGGAGGGCGAAAAAGCCTTCCGGTTCTGTCCAAAATACCCTGACCTGGATATTCTCGGCATGGATGAGCTGGTGAAGGACAATCAGAAAGAATTTTACAGCCTCGACATGACAGCCGAAAATGTAAATCTTATAGAGGGGGAAGCCTGTACACTGAAGAGAATCAAAATACAGAATATACAGGAGAAATTCATACATGACTGCGTTTCCGTATATGACTATCAGAATAACAGGATTGAAACAGCCTATAAAAAAGAGGGGCCTAGAATCGTTAACTTTGCAAATATTCTTAAATATAACAAAATTCCTTTATCCCGCACCATTGAAATTCTAATGGATATAATCAAAGATGCCATGGGTACCGCGGTTGAGATGGAATTTGCCGTTGATCTGGGAGATGCACAGCAGAAGATAAATCCCTCCTTTTATATTCTTCAGGTTAAACCCCTTTTGTCCAATAACGAAGAACTCAGGCAGACCATTTTGAGCGAAAACAGGGAGGATATATTTATTATATCGGATAAATCCATGGGAAACGGTATAATTGAAGATATAAGCGATATTTTATTTATAGACCTGGAAAAATTTGACAGGAGAAACACTGAAAAAATTGCAAAAGAGCTGGAAAGGCTGAACAGCTTTTTAATTAAAGAGGGGAGAAAGTATATTCTTATAGGCCCCGGACGCTGGGGTACCCGGGATAAATGGCTTGGGATTCCCGTAACCTGGGCCAATATATCCAATGCAAAGGTAATTGTCGAAATAAGTCTGAAAAATTTTCAGGTAGAGGCATCCCTGGGCTCTCATTTCTTCCAGAACATCATTTCCCTTAATATAGGATATTGTTCTGTCCCCTGTAATTCTTCCTCATCCTACGTTGATTATTCCTGGCTTGGAAAATTGATTCCATTCAGAAGGCATAAATATTTGAAACATTACAGGTTTAAGGACCCTTTGAAAATTATAATGGACGGAAGGAGACAGTATTGTGCCGTTTATAAGGGAAAGCGGGGGTAATTAGAGCCTTACCCCCGCAAAGGCTGTCAGGCATAGTCTTCACAGTGCCATACGCCGCCTTCAGGCTTGTTATAGCTGCAGGTTTCAAAGTTTTCACAGGTAGCGCAGAGCCCTCTGGCTTTATTTTTCGGTTCAACTGCATGGGCCGGGTTTTCCTGGGCTTTATCCTGCTGTGCTGCCGTATCTTCGTCAGATATTTCATATTCTTCACAATGGAGTATCTGCCTGCTTACTCCGTTCAGGAACATGCAGGTGGGTCCGTTTTTACATGTGGCGCACAGGCCGATATAATGCTTTTCCCTTTCAGGTTCCAGGGTTGTGTATTCCTCATTAAAATTTTGTTTTTGAACATCTTTTATCATTTTACAGTCCTCCTTGACTTTCATTTTAACTATTATAAATGCAATATATATGCCAAAGATTCCAGTCTATTGTTTTGCAGAAGAAATGTATCCTAAGTTCTTAAAGAGAAGTACTTTAATGCAGGATATGAAAATAGTGGGGAATAAATTAATGAAAAAATTAATGCTACAATTTTACCCAGGTGTATAGATTTAACTCAGATCGGGGAGCAAGGAATCTTCAGGGCTTCATCTTTTTTAGCTTCTCCCTGAGGGTTTTCCGGTTAATTCCAAGTATCTTGGCGGCCTGGGACTGATTATTGTTAACACTCTCAAGCACATAAATGATATGGCGGTTCTGGACTTCTTCCAGAGTCCTTAAACCGGATGAATCAATGCAGATATCAAACCTCATATAGTCGGGAAGATCAGGGACATCAATGATGTTCTGCTCAACCATGAGGCACAGTCTCTGGACAAGATTCTCCAGCTCCCTGATATTTCCTGGCCATGAGTAGTTTTTTAGAACATCAAGTGCCCGGTCAGAAAACCTCTGTTTTTCCTTTCCAAGCTCAGCCGAGTATTTTTCCAGGAAATGTGAGGTAAGGATGAATAGATCATCTTCCCTTTCCCTTAAGGGCGGTACTTCAATATGCAGTACATTAAGCCGGTAATAAAGGTCTTCCCGGAAAATTTGCCTGCCGACCAGCTTTGAAAGATCCTTATTGGTCGCCGTAATTACCCTGACATCTACCTTTCTTGGCTTGCTGTCGCCTACCATGCTGACTTCCTTGTTCTGAAGTATCCTTAACAGCTTGGCCTGCATAGCAAGGGCTGTATCCCCTATCTCATCAAGGAAGATGGTTCCGCCTTCAGCAGTCTGGAAAAAGCCTGCCCTTGACTCATTTGCCCCGGTGAAAGCACCCTTAATATACCCGAAAAGCTCGCTTTCAAGAAGTGTTTCAGGTATGGCGCTGCAGTTTACGGGGATAAATGGGGCGGAATTTCTGCTGCTGTGATAGTGTATGCCCCTGGCTACAAGCTCCTTGCCTGTTCCGCTTTCTCCAGTAATCAGGACAGTGTAGGATGTTGAGGCGGCTTTTTCTATCATATTGAATACATCATGCATTGGTTTGGAATCTCCGATTATACCGTGAAAAGAAGCTGGTGCCAGGACGCCCTTCAGGGATGAGCGCTTCTGGTGAAGCTTTTCCAGTGCCCTGCTTACAGCGCTGAAAAGCTCCTCATCAGTGAAGGGCTTGCTTAGATAATCCTCAGCTCCGATCTTTACAGCCTTAATAGCTCCCTCTATGGTAGGGTATCCGGTTATCATTATGATCTCGGAATTTTTGAAATTGTCCTTAACGTATCTTATGAGGTCCAGCCCGCTTATCTTTGGCATTTTGAGGTCTGTTATGACAAGGTCAATTTTTGCTGATTCAAGTATTTTAATGGCTTCAGATACATTAGTAGATGAAAAGACCTGGTAGCCCTTCATGCTGAGATTCCGTTTTATTACCTCCAGGGTTGAAACAGAGTCATCCACAATCAATATTTTTTCTTTGCCTGGTTTAGTCTCCATTTTGAGCTGTACCCTTATCCTTTTCTTTTTCTTCAATAGGGAGAAGTACCGAAAAAACCGATCCGTTTCCCGGTCTGCTTTCAACCTTTATTGTGCCATTGTGGGATTTTACTATGCCGTGCACCACGGCAAGGCCGAGGCCTGTGCCTTCGTTTATATCCTTGGTAGTAAAGAAGGGCAGGAATATCTGCCTGATTATATCTTCACTCATGCCTATGCCTGTGTCCCTGACCCTGAGCTCAACACCTGCGTCTTTTATCTTCGTCTCTATAGTCAGTTTTCCACCGTTGGGCATGGCCTGTATGGCATTTACCACCAGGTTTACCAGAACCTGGTGTATCTGGGAGGGATCGGCATCTATCAGCGGGATATCCCTTCTGAGGGACCATGACAGCTCTATCCCGCTCTTTGCGGCCCTTGATTCCAGGAAGAAAAGGCCTTCCCTGATAAGCTTATTCAAATTTACTTTAAGCTTCTGGGGGGGCATCTGCCTTCCGAAAAGCATGAGCTTCTTTATTATCTCCCTGGCATGGAGGGATGCATTTATTATGCAGTTCAGATCAGATCTGACCTGGGGATGCAGGCCCTCAGCCTTCATAGAAAGCTGGGCAAAACCAAGGATATTGCTTAAAGGTTCATTTATCTCATGGGCAACCCCGGCGGACAGCTGGCCGATAGTAGCAAGCCTGTCCGCGTGCCTTAGCTGGTCCTGGAGTCTTAGCCTTTCCTCTTCAGCCTGCTTCCTTTCAATTATCAGCGCAATCTGCTGGGCGACGGTATCAAGAAGATTCTGTTCTTCCGGGAGGAAGGGGTCACCTTCCATATCCGGCGGTTTGCGGCTGTAACCAACCTCGATATTACCCCTTTCTTCATCCCTCAGCAAAATTCTGGAGGAAATTTTGTCCGGTACATCCACAAAATTCTTTGTAGTATATTCCTTATCGTCAATAACGATTCTCGCCTGTGCAAAATCAGGATACTGCCATGCCGGGGGCAGAAGCTCAACAATCTTCTGGAATATATCAACAAAGGAGAGCCCGGGTCTTTTAACAGCCTGGGCTATTTCATAAAGGCAGGTTATTTCTTTAACCCTTTCCCTCAGGGTTGCCTGGGCTTTCTGGTGTATCAGCGCATCCCCGAGTATGGTGCACAGAGACTCATAGAGATATATGTCCTTTATAGAAAAGAAGTTCTTCTTCAGGCTTTTTAATATAAGTATACCATTGTTCCTGCCGCTGATAAAAAAGGGAAGGAATGCCAGGGATGCATAGTCGCCTCCGATTTTGATATCCTGCTCATTTTCTTTGCCTTTCTGAACCGTCCTGATCTGGATGCACTCCTCTGAATCTCCGGTAAAAAAACTTCCCTTTGATGTAAAATGGGGTGGTTTAAGGTCTATGGTCTTGCTTGATACATGGGAGCATATAATTTCCAGTCCCCTTTCATCATAACAGCAGGGTATAAAATGCTCTTTTTCACTGTAAAGGCAGTTGAGCGTTTCAAAACTATAGTTCATGTCCGGGGCGGTTTTTATTACACACTGGTAAAAGGACTTGTCCTGCTTTATCCTGAGCTCCAGGGAATCACAGCCGGTAAAGTCGAGAAGAATGCCCAGGATTTTTTTTAAGAAATCAATTTTTGGCACACCTTCAAGGGCTGACTGGAGAATCTGATGAGAAATGCTGCAAAACTTGTTAAACATTTCAAATCCTTAACTGATACAAATATACTCAATCATATCTATTGTACAATAAAATATAATTAATGCAAGGGTAAAATTGCCCCATAACCGGGAATGTTTTATTTTTGGTCAGTTTGTTATATAATAATTTTTCCGAACCTGTGGGAGTTTATCACCAGCTTTTTGCTGTCAGGGTAAAATTCAACGGTTCTGCCGTGGCTTCCTCCTGTATCTTCAGCAACAAGTGGTATATTGAGGTTCTTGAGTATCTTTTTTATGGAAAGGGTATTTTTTTCCCCAATATTGAGCTTTCCCCCTTCTATTTTCCTGAACATGCAGGAGCCTCCGGCTATTTTCGCTCTGAGGCTACTGATTGATATGCCCTCGGATATGTATTTTCCGATTATATAGTTTACTGCGGTATCAGCGAATTTTCCCGGTGATGAGTCCTTCGGTACAGTGTGTGTGCTTTTCGGAAGCATGACATGGGCCATGGCTGAATAACCCGTATCAGTATCATATATTGTAAGAGCGACACAGCTGCCCAGGCCGACTATCCTGAATATTTGCCCTCCGCCCCCGAAGGCGATATCGGACATGCCTATATTGATGATATTATCCATTTATAAAGGGATATATTTCATATTTCTTGTAAATCAGTTTGTTGAGAAGTATTCCCGGGAAGAAAAGGGCTCTTATCCTAAGGCAGGATTTATTATCCCTGAACTCTGTATCAATTACCATGGATTTTGTAAAGCTGAGGCTTTGCCGGACTATGGCGAAATCTATGAGGGATTGTATATGATCATAGGCAAAGGAAGGGATGGATGGCATCAGCTTAATATTTAGAAGAGAGCCGAGGCCGCGCAGGTAGGAACAGATTATTATATTGGCGATTTCTTCGAGGCAGGAAACATCTTCCGTGCCGAGCTGGTCAAAATCCCTTTCTCTGTTGCCTTTTAAGTAATTCAGGAGCCCCCGTATGGACAGGTCATCAAATATCAATAGAAAGCATCCGTCAGCATCGCCAAGTATTTCAAAATATAATGCGCCCTGGAGCTGGTTATCGGGGAATAGCCTGTTCTTTATTTCAGAGATAGGGAATATTGAAACAGAGGGAATATTGATATATATTTTTCTGTCAAGCATATGGGAAAGGGCATAGGAGGCGGATCCCGTTCCGATATTGCCGAACTCTTTCAATACATCTCTTAAAGCCAGCTTAAATCCCTGGGTTTTGTCCATTGCACTACTCCTTAATAAAAGGGCTTGTCGTATTATACCTTATGAGCCTCAGAGGGTCTATTATCATCATGGGCTTACCGTAGTCATCAATGGTTACGGCTGAAAGAAAATTGTACCTGCTGAAGGGGAAACGGGCTTTTTGAATAACAGCCTTCTTTGTCTCAATTATTTCATCTATTATCATTGCATTGGGGTTGGGTGCATTTTCAACCATTATGACATGGAGGGGGTAAGACAGGGCCTGGGTGCAGGTAAATCCGAAACTGCTGTTGATTCTATAGGCAGGATAGAGGGTATCTCCATGCTTTATGAAAAGAAAGCCGTTGTCTGTGACTATGTCTTTTTCTTCTGCTACCGCTGTGGTCATAATGGACCTGCTGGGCAGGGCAAAGGTGTATCCCTGGTTATTTACCACCACCACTTCCTGTATGGCCATAGTCAGGGGAACCTGGAGAATGAAATCCGTGTAAACATCCTTTTCTGTGTTTATAATGAGCCGGCCGCCCAGGGACTCTATGGTAGTTTTAACGATATCCATGCCAACCCCTCTGCCTGAAATGTCCGATGCCTCCCTGCGCATGGTGAAGCCTGGCCGGGCAATAAGCATCAAGGCTTCATTATCAGATATGGATTCCGCTTCTTTCCTCGTTATCAGGTTCAGTTCCAGGGCTCTTCTGGTTATTTTAGCTGTATCAAGGCCCCTGCCGTCATCCCTGAGACTGATGCTGATGAATTCAGATTTTCTCTCCACATTTATACGGATATGCCCTTTTATATCCTTTCCTTTTTCTCCCCTTTCATCAGGGGTCTCTATGCCGTGGTCCACAGCGTTTCTCAGGATATGGACCAGGGGGTTTTTAAGCTCTTCCAGTATAATCCTGTCTATTTCTATGTTAGAACCCTTTATTTCAAAATTAACGCTTTTGTTCTGTCTTGATGAGACCATCTTTATTATGAAGGGAAACTCTTCGCTTACAGTTCTGAAGGGTACCATTCTAAGGCTTATTATATTATTGTATATTCTGTCGATGAGACTGCTAACATTGCTGAAACTCTCATCGATTAAATGAATGCTGTCCTCCTGCAGGGATTTGGACAGCATTGATTTATGTATATAAAGCTGTCCCAGGCGGTTGATCAGACTATCCAGGGTATCAGCGCCCAGCCATATCTTTTTGCCTGCAGAGGAGGCCCTTTGGGATTCGGCGGTGGGCTGAGGCGCCTGGAGAGCTATATCTCCCTTTAATGAATCTCCATGAGTCTTATCCTTCAGGCCGGCCTTTAGATATTCAATTCGTTCTATATAGGATTCTGACGATACCTGGTCCTTCAAAAATTTGCCGATATCCGGATGTCCGCAGACGATCTCGAGTATTCCTTCGAAATGGCCTTTCTTAATTTCCTCGTAGGACGGTATAAAGGAGGCGTCGGAGTAATTGGCCTTGATCCTCTTGATCAGCACAAAGGCCTTTGCCATGGCAAGGGGCATTTTCCTGAAATGTATAATTGCTGAAGGATATTCCTGCTGGGAAGCACTGTCAGGTTGCCCGGCTTCTTCAGGCATGCTTGCTTCATTTAGTTTATCCATCACCCCTTTCAGGGCTGACATTATATTTTCAGAGCTTATATCATCTGTATTCTTTTCTTTTATTCTGGAAAGCTTATTATAAAGAAGTTCAGATGCTTCC
>Ga0334892_1003410_pt1 | contig 10337 bp, 25 predicted proteins | sample GraSluR3_MG_4_FD_207213 | JGI IMG/M metagenome (GOLD analysis project Ga0334892, IMG submission 207213) | Sludge microbial communities from methane-producing bioreactor in Wageningen University, Netherlands - Granular Sludge_15_04-R3 | ecosystem: Engineered > Bioreactor > Anaerobic >... | reverse complement strand
TCCATGTTGTGCCTTGCCCGATATGAGTATGATTTGCATATATGTATTTACCTCACTATTATATTTTTATTTTATTATAGGTTATGAAATCTATATTCTTAAATATAGGTTATTTTTCTGGATAAAATCATTCTTTTGTAAAGACTTTATATTTTATATGTAACAAGATTTCCTGGGTGTCTTTCTTCTTCAATTATTAATTGTGATAATAATTTATAATGTGTTTTACATTGTTTACATACTATATAAAAACTCAATAATTCTCCTTCTTCAATAGCTTTTTCTATATCAATTTCTTCACATTCAGCAATATCAATTTCTCTACCACAATTATTGCAAATAAATTGAAGGTAGCATTTTCTTTCTGGCTGTAGGTCTTCTCCTATATATTCAGCAACAGTTATATCTCCGTCACTATCTAATTTAACAGTATATCCAGACTTCACTAATGCAATAATAACGTTTTCTTTATCCGATTGGTCTTTAATTTTTAAGTATATAATTACTCCTCCTTCCTATATTAGAATCAAACAGATATTTTATCATGTATTGACTTTCTCGAATATTAATTTATTGTTGTCAATAAATCCATAGCAGAACCAACTTGTATTAAACCATACATTCTTCTTACTGGTAAAATTAATCCTCTTATCTAATACAATGGTAGATATACCTTTTTCCCTGAACATATTACCCCTTCTTTGCCCTTCTAACGCCGTCAGAGGTAATAATAGTGCAAATGGTTTATTGTATTCGTAACATTTGTGTAGAAAGTCATCCTTGAGGCTATACGGTGGATTTGTGATTATCATATCGAATTCAAAGTTCGGCGTATCAGTAAGAAAATTAAACCCATGTATTATATCAGTTGATACTACATCATACCCTTTTTCTTTTAGCAACTGTGTGATCTTGCTATCCCCAAAGTCGCAACATTCCCATATAATTAATTTTTCTTTAGGTAAATGTCTTAACAACGGGGTTATCGCTTCTACAGGAGTATATAAATCATCGTTTTTAGGTTTCTGAACATAGTCAATCATAGCTTGTTTCATATATGTATTTTATCCCCTTTATTATTTTTATATCTGAATCAAACTTTAATTTGATATTGATTTTAATTCTTTGAAATTTTTTACAACTTCTTCTGGCATCCAAGGAATATAATTGCCATCATAATCTATTTTTGTTTTATATATTGGATTGCCATTTATAGTGAACCATTTTCCATTTAAATCATCAATCTCTTTTTTATTTAACATTCTGCAATCTTCTTTTTTAAAATTTACATCAATAAATCCATATCCTTCTTCAAAATTGCCTATATAATGAGTATCTGTCTCCCTATAAACTCTTACTAAATCATCTTCTTTTCTTCCAATATTGCCTAATTTATGTATGGCGGGAGAACCGCCTTTTAAGATCATTATTTTATTCATATATTTGCCTCCGTTATTTATTTTTATATTTTATACCTTAATTGATTTATAGTTTCAGAGTGACCAATAATTCTATTTTTGAATATATAAATTTCTGGGTCGGGAATATAATAATAACCAAATAATATACTATATATTTTATTGAGCCATTTCCACTTGTGGATCTTATTCTGTCTTCGGACTATTAAATTATTATTAACATATACTTCCATACCATTGAAATACATTATAAAAACTACCTCATTTTAATTAAATTTTTTAATCCATTCCAACCATTCGTAATCTTCAATATAAAATATATCAATATCATTATCCAACCTTATATTTTCTATTAATTGTCCAAATCTCCAATTAGGATATTTCTTCCACAATCTTTGTAGTGTCTGTATAATAATATCAATTCTTTCAGGGTCTCTCATATATCTAACCACCTTTATTCTTGATTATCTTTAATCCAATCTTCCATACATTCTAATCTATTGTATTCATTCATTAATAAAGCAACTTTTCCAATTATCTCATCCATTTTAGTAGGAATTTCATCAAATCCTATACATTCATCAATAATTCCCTGGTTTGGTTTTAGTTTGCAAGTTTTGAATATGTCGCTTTCATAGTAGTAGTAACATTTATTTTTTATACATTTCAGCATTCCAATTCGCTCCCGAATTATAAATTTTTTCTTTATGCTTAAAAGATTCAATAAATTCTATCAAACATTGGTCACAAAGTTGAAAGACCACTTCACATCCATCTAATGCACTTCCGTACCCCATACGCCCTAAATTAATAGTGTGACATTGGTTTTTTATTAATTTAGCATGAGAATCGCTATTCTCCCATGTAATAACTTCCCCACATTTGCTACAAACAAATGTATTAATTATTCTGCATACTTTTTCGTGTTCCTTACATCTTTCTGGCGTGTTAAATTCTGCCCCGCACTTCTCACACACATACAGTTGTATCTCTACCATTTGAAACCCTCCATTATTTATTTTTATACTTTATAGTATTCATAAAATATGTATTGGTTACTAAATATAGTATATAATTATTTTTATATTTTGTCAAGGTTTGATATATTATATGCCCCACTTTACATCTTTATAAGTTTTATAATGTTTGCAATTTTTTATTTCTTCAGCCGGAATATTTTTAATCTCCTCTCCGTCTCTATAATCGCATACCATTCTAATATTTTTTTTACCTATTTCTCTATAATAAATACAAGTGTCTGGATATACACATCTCATATAATATTCCTCCTTTATTAAGTGGGGTTAGGTGGGGACTATGCCCCACCCTATTATTATTTACCCGAACTTCCCAATTTACCTGTACCACGTTCTGATACGAAAGAATTTATCTCATCTGGTGTAGTTTCTACAATATTTATTTTTGGAACAAATTGAACTTTGGCTTGACAAATTGCTTTATTAGTGGGGTATGTAATTTCTTTATTGCTTACATTATTTAAGATTACTACCCACTCGCCTCTATATCCAGAATCAATTAATCCTGCATTTACCTTCAAGCCTTTAATACCAGTAGAACCACGTTCTTGAAATACTATTCTGTACTTTGGATCAAATGCACTTATAAGACCTGTGGGTATCATTTTTATTTCTCCTGGCTGAAGTATTATATAATTTTCATCAATACAGGCGTATATATCATAAGCTCCATCTTCATTTCTTTTAGATGGAATTATTGCATTATTATTAATTTTTGCAAAATATATATTTTCCATATTATCTCCTTATTATTTTTTGATTTTGACTAGCTAACTTGACACCGTATTGCACATTATTATTACATTTTAGTTCTTCTTTGTATTTACCAAATTTAATATAAATATTTGATAAATTATATATATCAGGGAAATTAGTTTTAAATACATTTTCATCTAAACCAGTATATAACATAACTTCCAAATTGTTTTGCTGTGCCAAATATATTAACTCTTTCATTTCTTCGGGTTGTAAAGTCCATTCTAAACCACCTAATATAATACCTTTATTAAAAGGGTTTGCTAATATTTCATTAATAATATCTTGTGTTTCTTTATAGATAGTTGGCAAATCTTTCATGTGCCGATTAAAACAATTTAGACAATTAATATTACAATCTATAGCACATATCAATGCTCCAATAAAAGGAGAATCTTCAACACGCTCATGGGTAATACTTTTGTATCTTATAATCATATTAATAACTGCTTCCTTTCATTGAACTCAGCTTTTTTACCAGCATTAAAATAATCTACCTTTCTTAAATAACCAGTTATTCTTTGATACATTTCAACTTGTTCGCCACAAATAGGACATTTCTCAACTGGTTCTATTATGTACCCATGTTTAGGGCAATATCTATTAAGTGGTGAAAGGCTGATATATGGCACTTGATATTTTTCACAAACGGTTTTAACTATTTCTTTTGCTTGTTCTTTAGTAATTGCAGCATTTAAATATAAATGTACCACTGTCCCACCCGTAAATAAGATTTGCAAATCATTTTGATGGTCAAATATTTGTTTTATACTACTTGTTTCACTTACTGGAATATGACACGAATTAGTATAATAAGGAGCGTCTTCTGTTCCTCTAGTAATAATATCATCAAATTCTTCTTTATCTTTCTTGGCTAACCTATAACAAGTTGATTCAGCCGGGGTTGCTTCGTAATTATAAAGATTACCTGTTTCTTCTTGAAATTGTGCAAGTTTTTCTCTTATAAAATTACTTACCTCTATAGAAAATAATTTACCTTCTTTGGTTAATATATCTACCCCTTCACCAAAGAAATTTTCACACATTTCATTCATACCAACTACCCCTATGGTACTAAAATGATTATCAAGCGTACCAACATAAGTATGATAAGCAGGAAGCAATTTTTTATTAAGTATGTTTTTTTGCAACCAATCTCTTTTTATCTCTAAACTATCTTTTGCTAAATTTAATGTGTTTTCTAAATCTTTAAAAAATCTAGCTTTTTTACCTCTACTCAGATATGCAATTCTAGGGAGATTAATTGTTACAACTCCGCAACTTCCTGTAGAATCTCCAGAACCAAATAATCCACCATTCCTTTTTAATAATTCTCTATTATCTATTCTGAGTCTACAGCACATTGATCTTACATCTTCAGGTTTCATGTCACTATTTATAAAGTTAGCAAAATAAGGATACCCAAATTTACCTGCCATTTCCCACAATAAATCATTATTTGGATTATCCCAATCAAAACGATTGTGTATATTATATGTAGGTCATTAATACCCCTGTTTTCACAGTACTTTAACAAGTTTTATTTCAAACTTGGGATTAGACTATATCATTATCCAAAACTGGATATCTGGCACTTCGGAATACAGATTTTCACTGTAGTCCTACTCCCTTACGGGATAGTCGTTTGAGTTTTCTAATTGTGTGTGTATGTGTTTCCATGTTCTTCGTATTAATACATCTCTTATAGTTGCTTTTGAAACTCCATATTTATCTGCTATTTCTTGGTATGTATTATTTCCCTTGCCGTTTATTATAATTTCTTTAACTTGTTCTTCATTCAATATTGCAATATAATGATCTATACCCTTACCGTGTAAATCATTATCATAAGCATGTTGGTTATTTTCTGAATATGTAGCCCATTCTAAATTTTTATAATAGTTATTGTGTTTGTTCCCATCTTTATGATTAACAGTTGGTAGGTTATTAAAATTTTCTAAAAAATATTGTGCAACCAATTGATGAATATAAAATCTAGTTACTTCTCCATTTTTACATAAATTGACTGTTAAATAACCTCTTCCTACGTTTGATGATTTTAATAATTTCTCAGATTTTTTTTGTAATTTAGAATGGTTTTGTTGATATCTTTCTAAACTTTTCACTTGTCCATATTCATTAATCTGATATAATCCTTTATATCCTACAATATCTTTCCAGATTATTAAATCCTTCCTTTTTATTATTTTTATATTTCACACACATAATTAGACTTACCACAGGATTACCATATACTTTCGTACTTAGGCTTTCCCTGTTAGCATAACCCCTAACTGTCATTTCCTACAGTTCCTAAACGTGGATTACACACCCTATATTTATAGGTTCACCAGATTTTCATTTACATATTACTATGCAAAGCGACTACCTTTAATCGGATAAGCAAAAGGACGATGTTTAGCATCTCCTTCAATCATCAATTCATAAAATGCTTTATTAATCATATCCATCTCTGCTTGACATTCTTTATATGTAAAATTAGCTATATCTTTGCCTATTATAGCATTTTGATTCAATAAATCATGGGGTGGAGTCAAATCAAAAGTTATATTTGAAAAAGCTGGTTCCGCACCACCTCGGCTATTGGAATTAATACTAAAAATAAAATTTTGCATATGTTGTTTAACTTCTCTGTACGACAAACTATCTTGTTTAATATATGGGGCAAGCAAAGTGTCAAATGAATTGAATGCCACGGCTCCCATCACTTCATTTTGATATACTGTAACTAGATTACCAATTTGGTTAAGAATAGCATCAAAATGTTTTGCAGGTTTTGATTGAGGAATATTAGGAATTCCTTGTACGCCCATAGTTATAATATTTCTCAAAGAGAATCCACAACAATAAAGTGTTAAACCTCCCAAATCATGAATATGTATTTTGCCATTTAAATACGCTTTTGTAACCTTGTCTGGATAAACTGAACGTAACCAATAATCTTTGGATACTTCAGCGATTATATGCTTGTTTAATCCCCCAAAACAATATGGAGAATTAGAATTTTCATATACTCTCCAATCAGATTTATTTATATATTCTTCCACTATTTTTTTGCTAGATAACATATTACGCCTCCTGCATATTTTTGTTTTATTCCAATATTGGGAATCTTATACCACATCTTTCACAATATAATTCATTCATTTCTTCGCTTGCCAGAAACCCTTGGTATTCTCCTCTATCCTCCTTCCACTTATGTATTTCTAATTCAGTTAAACATTTCGGGCATATTCTATTTTCAATAGCATAGCTATTTAGTTGTTCTTTGTTCTCTATGTAATTATCTAATACTTCATTTAAAATTTCTATTATTTCATATTTTGATAATTCATTTTCTAATATGTCAATTAGTTCATACATCACAGTGCCTCCACTTCTTTAAGAATTCGTTTACTTAATGGTCTGCAAATTTCCCTTTTCTTTGTTGGTATAGTTATAATCCTTTTACTTTCGGGATGTGTATATGTATGGTGACTTCCACTAATCCTAGATAACAACCACCCTTTCTTTTTTAATATTTCATCAAATTCTCTTGGGGAGTACCCCCGCATCCTCATAATTTATTCCTCCTTAATTATATTTATAATTTGTTTTGCTTGTATAAACCACTTAATTGCTGTATCTTGGTCTGTTGCACTTGCATACAGTTTATTATCTTTATATATATAATACTTACCCTCTTTATCGTTGTACATTAGTTGGATTTCTATAATTAATTCACTCCTTTAGTTAGTCTAAATCGACTATATCTTCAGTTAAATATTTTATATTAATATTTTGCAATTCGCCTGGGTCTAAGTAATCCATATCATTTTCTATATATTTTTGTTGCCAGTCCTCTATAAATTTTTCCCATGCTTCTATCAAAATGTCTGCTTTTACTATTGCATTACCGGGTTTAGCCTCTTTGCAACAATAATTAATTAACCAATATTTATTCATATTAATTACCTCCTTTCTTTTTATTAAATCGCTGTTTAAATCAGAATATTAGTAACCTTGTATTTAAATCGATCCTATATTTTATATTAATAATTTACTGTAATAAAACTTGCAAATAAATCCTTAATATGCGAATACCACATCTTTGCTTCTTCGTCTAGTTTAATATCTCCATTTTCATTAAGTAAAGTAAGTAAACTCATACCAGAATATATTGTATTAGCCTCACTTTTTGTTAGCTCAATAGAAGCACGTTTCTCTTGTTTTACTTCTTCTCCCAAAAAACTTTTTATTCGATTCATTGTTTCTCCTTTCTAAATCATGATAGAAAGATAATTTGGTTTTAAGTTAACTCATGTGGATAAAATCTTATAAATTCTTCTTTATCAGATGTGTGAGAATAACCTATTGGTCTGCGTCCGTATTCTGTAACTAAATACCATTCCGTTGTATTGTCATCATCCGATTTAGCAAATAACAGATCATTGTAGTATTCATTTCTTTTTAACCCAATATAATAATTATGATTATAAAAACTTATCTCTGGTATGTGTTTAAATTTATTTATCAAAACATTATCATATACTTCTATTTCATGACTCATAACCAAATTCTCCTTTCATAAAGATTTAATACCAATTTAGCCATTGATTCAAACTTTTCTTCCGCAAAACGGACAGTAATCAATTTCTATGTATCTTGTCTCTCCGTTGCAGTCATAACAACCATCAAATATAATTCCCATGTCTGCTTTAAGGCTATCGTCCGAAGGATAAAATACAATATTTAGCTTCTCATCCCTACCTTCTTTATCACAGAAATCACACACTTATTAACCTCCTCTTCAGTACCAAATGGAAATTTTATATTAACTGCTCTACTTCTGACCAATCATATCTAACTGTTTTTCCTGTTTTAACTTCAATTATTTCTCTATGTAAATCTCCATCTTCCATCTTATAGCCAAATTCTTTAAGTAATTCTGAATTAAACTCATTGTCTTCATATGGGGCAAATACTAATTTTGCTGATTTAGAAAGTGGATCAAACCAGTTAATTTTCTTTACATTTTCTTTTAATAAATATAAATTAGCCTCAATATTCCAAGCAGTATAAATTGCTTTAACTAAATCTCTTTCTAAAAAGTAACCATCATCCCCTAAGTTATTTTCATAATAAAATCTCATATACTTCTCCTTTCCATAAATCTATTATTTTGTATTAATATTCTAATCATTGTCTTCTTCTATTTCAAATAAATTTCCCTTATATGATTTACCTATAGCTGTAGTGTAAGTCTTGCCATCCCTTGTAAACAATGTGTGTTCTCCAAAATAATACGCTCTACTATCTTCATATGTAATTAAGTAGAGCTGGTCTTTGAAGAATAAAATTTCGTCACCGTATTTTACATCCTTTAGAAATTTGCAATATCTTTTCATAATACACCTCGTTTTTAATAGATTATTCCTTTTATTCTAATCTTCTTTACTATAAAATATTAAACATCTTTATATCTGCTATTGCTTCTTTTGAAGCTAAAACGCCCGATTCTACCATTAAGTTTATCCATTGTTTAATATCTTGATTAACAGGTCTTATTCTTTCTAACGCTTTATAAACCTTAAATACTTGATTCGGGGTAAAATCTTTGAAATCATCAGAAAGACAATATGTTTTTATTGGTTTACCAAAAATTTTTATATTATTCATGATTAACCTTCTTTTATATTATTTTTTCACTCTATCTTTATCAAATTTACCTTTGATTCAAACTTTTTATAAAACTAACTGCTCTCTCTTCTTAGATAAATAGCTAATTTTTTTTATTTTTTCTGTTAGTTCTTCTTCGCATTCAATACTTAAATATTTTTCTGCCACTAACCAATCAAAGATGTCGCAGAATTTACATATTATATCGTTAGCAATAAAATTTGCTTCAATATATTTAGACAATTTATCATTGTTCATACTAACACCTCACTTCTAAACAGATTGTGCATTCTATATTGTTATTTTGCATTTATATCTGCCTCATGTAATATTAACAATTTATCATAAGTTTCTTGACCAACTAGATTAATAAATTTATTTTTAGCTTTTTCAGTTTTAATAAAAAATGGTTGCATGTGCCATTGAATATAATTTGCAATTGTCAATATAGTTTCTTTACTAAAATCTTTAAAATAAAATAACGAATCATATGCAGAAACTAAGTGATGTTGGTAGTAATGTGCTATATTTGTTTCTTCGCCCTTGCTATTTTTAAATTGTTTAGTAAATTTCTTTCCAATATCATGATATAAAGCTGCCATGTTTAATTCAAAATCATCTAATAAACTTTCGCATAATTGAGAGCATTTTAAACAATGTTTTCCTATAGTTAAAGTGTGATTAGGATTATCTTGATTTATTTTATTTAAACCATTATCTCCATTAAACAATTCATGAGTATCAAAAGTGTATCCATCGGTATTCCAGATAATATTAATTTTATCCCAACCTTCATAATATTGAGGGATATAAAAATTCATATACATTTTTTTAATAACATACTCCGGTACTTTTCTCTCTCTTTTTGAATTTTGATCTAAACACTTTTTATAAGGAGTAGCTATTAAGCAACATATTTTTTTACATTTTATTTTCTTTAATTCATTAAGAAGTGCTTTACGTCTTTTATAAGAAACATTAGTAGCATCATAAATAACATTTTGATTATTTAATAAATCGTTCTTTACTCTCTTATGTAATTCTTCAAATAACTCTTTATTTTTATCGCATTCATTTATATCTCCAAATAATTCTTCTCTAAGACTATCAGAAGAATAAATAGTAGCATTTTCTTTTATAGACAACTCTTTAGCTATAGTTGATTTTCCGCTTGCAGGCAAACCAACCATCATTATAAATTTGGTCATATTATTCATCCTTTAATTCACATTTAAAGTTATGTTTCATTACATCTAGCAAAACTTCATTTAAAATATCTTCACATTCCTTATTTACCCTCAAGGGGTTAGAGTTTATATAGTTTGTTTTTAACTCATGTGTTTCATCGCATAATGATTTTGCAATACTTCTAGCTTCGTCTAATGTGTGAACACCTTTTTTTACTTCAATTAGATAATTTTTATTTTTAGATATTAAGCAATCAGCA
>Ga0334892_1003409_pt1 | contig 10339 bp, 9 predicted proteins | sample GraSluR3_MG_4_FD_207213 | JGI IMG/M metagenome (GOLD analysis project Ga0334892, IMG submission 207213) | Sludge microbial communities from methane-producing bioreactor in Wageningen University, Netherlands - Granular Sludge_15_04-R3 | ecosystem: Engineered > Bioreactor > Anaerobic > Unclassified... | reverse complement strand
TAATTCTTAGCACTTCCGTGCAACCAATGGTAACATTTCGTAAGACGCTTAAATGGGGGAATAAATTAAAATGCTGAAACACAACTCCAATCTTTCTCCTTGCTTTATAAATATCAATCTTTGGATCAGTTATTATATCATCACCAACACGTATTTCGCCACTATTGACAGGTTCAAGAAAGTTAATACAACGCAGAAGGGTACTTTTACCTGAGCCGCTAGGGCCAAGAATAACAACAACTTCACCTTTTTTTATTGATAGGTTGATGTCTTTCAAAATGTGATTTTTGCCAAACCATTTATTTACATTTTTTATTTCTACCATAGCTGTTGTCAATATTATTTTCCTCCAAACTTATAATAAAAACATCTATAAATGTACTGTTAATTTTTATAAGCTATCATAGTGCAATCTTACTCTTTTTTCTATAAAAATTGAAAAACAGTACAGCGGATAACAAATAATAAAATAAAAAAGGGCTACTAAGCTGTAAATAACAATTGGGTTTTCCCCTGAAGCAATAGCGAGTTCTCTGCCAACCTTTATTAAATCAAATACTCCAATTAAAGAAATAACTGATGTATCCTTAACCAATAGAATAAGTTGCCCAACCAAAGGAGGGATAATAATTCGTATGACTTGGGGAAAAATAACTAATTTCATCTCTAAATAAGGGGTCATTCCCAATGAAAGAGCTGCTTCGGACTGTTCTTTGGGTATAGCATTAATGCCTGCTCTCACAATTTCAGAAATATATGCACCGCTATTCAGGGCAAGGGTACCAATTCCGGCTTCATATACATTAAGGGTTATACCAAAGGATGGTAAAACAAAATAGACGATGTACAATTGTATTAAAAATGGGGTACCTCTAAAAATATTTACATATATACTGTACACCCACCGTAATAAAAATATTTTTGATGCTCCGCAAATACCGCCTATTATTCCAACAATGATAGCTAAAATTCCTGAGATGAATGAAAGATAAGCTGTGACATATAGCCCCTTCATTAAAAACGGTATCGCATGTTTAGATATTTCAATAACATCCATATATATAGCCCTTCTAATTTTGTCTCTTTTCTAAATATTTTGATAATTTCATCAAAAAATAACAAATAATTAAATATAAAAAAGCGCTGGTTAAATATCCTTCGCTAGGTGCAAAAGAATTTGCAACCACAATCTCAGCTGCCCTGGTTAGCTCTGTATAAGCAATAATAGACATCAAACAGGTATCTTTCACCAAAACAACTGATTGTCCAACTAATGGTGGAATGATAACTAAAAAAGCTTGGGGCAAAATAATTCTACGCATCATAGAAAAATAATTCATGCCCAGAGAGAGAGATGCTTCTGCTTGCCCTTTAGGAATAGCTTGTATGCCAGATCTAACAATCTCAGTAATATAAGCACCGCTATTCAAAGTCAAAGCAATAACTCCGGTGAAAAATGGTGAAAATTTTATTCCTAAATACGGTAACCCAAAAAATATAAGATATAGCTGTACAAGTAAAGGCGTAGATCTGATAGCGTTAACATAAATAGATACTGCGCTGTAAATAATCTTATTTTTTGATATTTTGCATAAGCCTCCGATAACTCCTACGATTAAGGCAAAAAAAAGGCTGACTGAAGAAATATACAATGTATTTAAAAAAGCTATTCTAAAGACCGGAAGATATTGTTTTACAATTAAAAAATTAAAATCCAAAATAGGTTCCTTCTTTGATTTTTTACAAGTATATTAAATATTCTAAGGTTTCAATACTACCCGATTATTTTTAATAATCGGGTAGTATTTATTAACAATTAGTATGCTACTTAGTAAATACTAATAGCCTGGATAGTCTTTTTCCCATTCATCAGTATTAATCCAGTAGTCCATTAATTTATCATATTCTCCTGATGCTTTTAAACGATCAATCCATAAATTCATCCAAATCAGGAAATGGTAATCATCAGATCTCAGGGTAAACCCTAAAGGATCAGCATCTAAAGGATCAGGAAGTAATCTTAGATTTCCATCACTTTTTGCAACTTCTCTGGAAGCTAATAATAAATCATTCGCTAATCCATCAATGCGTCCCTGTTCAAGTGCTAATTTCTGTTCAACATTACTGTTGTAAGTTACCGGAGTTGCTTCTGGGATAATATTCTTAATATTTTGTTCGCCAATCGTTCCCAAGATACAACCAATCTCTACTCCCTTTTTATTCATATCCTTCCAGGATGTCCAATCACTGTCATTTCTCACCACAATATACGTTCCGGTAACCATCCAAGGTTGTGTAAAATTAACTTTTTTGGCTCTTTCTAAAGTCGTACTCATATCTGTGATAATCACATCGCTTCTTCCGCTTAGGAGTGTGGGAATTAAGCCAGCCCAATCAGAAAATACATATTCTAATTTTACTCCTAAATCCCTGGCTAAAGCTTCTGCAAAATCAACACAGATACCGGCTGGTTCATTATTCTGGTCTCTGAACTTAATAGGGGGAACATCTACACAGAACCCCACCTTTACAACTCCATTTTTCAGAATATTATCCAGTGTATCATCTTTTGCCATTGTTATAGTAGTAACCAAAGAAAAAAGTATGACGACTACTAAAAACACTTTTAATATTTTTTTCATAATATACTCCTTTTTTTCTTTTTTGCTTACAATAATTCTTTTTTAATTCCCATACATCAATGAATAAATTATTCCTATAATCACCTCCCTCTTTTGTTTAACTATTGCCATCTTCTTAGCTTATATTTATAAAATTTTTTTACTTTTTCTATTTCTATTATACTGGCATAAGTATGTTATTAATATTTATATAATAAATGGTAATATTTTTCAATCATAGAATATAACTGTTCAATAAAATAATTAAATTTTATGTATTTCTATTAGTTAATACATTTTTGAATCATAAACATGATTAATCAATCGAATGGGTATTCCCTCAACCTCTACTTCAATCCTATCACCATCTTTCATACCCAGAACATGGCTAGGAGTACCAGTCGAAATAATGTCACCAGGATACAGTGTTCTGCCTTGTGAAAAATAAGAAACAATATAGGAGCAGGAAAATAAAAAATCTTTAGTATGGCCTTCTTGTACTTTTTCTCCGTTTAAATAAGTTCTTATTACTGTATTGTCCGGATCAATTTCCGTATCAATCACCGGACCAAAAGAGGTAAAAGTATCAAAACTTTTACAATATGTGACCTGGGTATAATCATAGCTCATTTCTCTTTCAGTAACATCATTTAAAGGTGTAATACCTAGTACGTGTTCCATCGCCTGATCAATTGAAATATCTTTTATTTTATCTTTGATTACTAAAGCCATTTCTCCTTCATAGTCAACTCTTTTAGCTACTGCCGGAATTATAATTTTTTCTCCGGGATCAATCACTCCGGTTACAGGCTTCATAAAATTAGCTGGTTGATTATGTTTATCTAGTCCAAGCTCATCTATATGTTCCTGAAAGTTAAGGCCTACACAATAAATATTCATAGGTTCACAAGGCATTAATAATTTAACCTTATCTAACTTATAAGTATCCCCTGTCTTTTTAAAAGATTTATAAATTGAACCTTCTATTTCATGAATTATTTGGCCTTCTAATATACCATAAGCATTTAAATTTTCTATTTTTTGAAAACGTACAAATTGCATTTTTATCTCCTGTATTCTTATTAGATATTTTAGTAACTTTATCAGTCCAGGTATCCACTTCTTTTAGCAATTGCCATTGCTCCATTGATGCTTAACTGATCTATTTTATCCTTATCGTAAAAAAGATTAATTCTTTTCTTAGTATTTATATATCGGTTCAAAAGATATTCTAACAAACGACAGCGCTTTTGGTTACCTATTAGTAAAAAATTAGGTCTCTCTAATGAGAAGCCCATCATAGGGAAATCTTCAATCACTTTAAGATCTTCGGCAGAGATGGCTGCATTAACAAAAAGTTCTCTTTCATACCAGGGACTATTCAGCAAAACCTCCATAAAACGAGGCATAATAAGGGCTCTCAAAAAACCACAATGCTTGACAGCCTGATAAGCTGAATCAACTATTTCAAAATTAAAGTAATCAGGAGCAGAACAATTTTCAACTGGTGTTATCGACTTACCAATTGAGGTCTCTTTTCTAAGAGCCTCGTATACCTGGCCACTTAGGTTGGTTAAAGATCCAGCAATATACTTATCTTTGTTAATATAAATATATTTAGTATGGGAACTTAAGATAATAATAATGACTGGGAGTTCAAGATCTGGATAAGTATTAAGCAATCCGGCGACCTGTGTTTCTTCACCCCTCATAAAATCAATTTTACGGATATCTTTATAGGTGGTGTTTTCTGGAAAATAGTTTTTAATTCCCCTGATAAAATAAAGGGGAATATCTAAAGGAAATATTTTGGGATCTTGAACTATCTTAATATTAGAAGCCAGGTCATCAATACTTGCCGGCGCCCAAAGATGTGGAATCTCTAAAAGACCAATTTCAGAAGTAATCATGCCTGAGGTAATGGCAAAGCTAATATCTTTTATGGAAAGACCTGCAGAAAAAATTGTTTCTTCGACAAGCTCTTTTAAACCTATCTGTAAGGCTTCCCGACTACCACTCAATGCCGTATCCCGAACGCCAACTTTTCTATTCCCCCTGGCAATCATCTGTTTATTTTTATTCAATAAATAGACCCGCGAATTAGTCGTCCCGCAGTCTATTACAGCGAAATATTTCATCAAAGGACTCCTATTTTATTCAATCTTTCTCTAATAGCATCCTTTTCACTTTCTTTAGCCGGAACAAAGGGGGATCGGGGGTAGGCTTTAATAATTCCCCGGATCTCTAACATAGCATATACTGCCAGCTGGGTTGATTTTGCCAGATACATAATATCTCGCAATTCATTGACTACAAATTGTGTCTTGCGGCATTCTTCAAAATTGTTTTCAATTCCTTCTTGATACATTTTCTGGCATATTTCCGGCAAAGCATTACCCAAACCGGGAATAAACGCCTCTGCACCTAGGGCCCTGGCAGAAAGCCACATGGCTTCTGTCCCTAAGGCAATATCAAAATTATCATCAGCCAGTTCTCTCATATAGTTAGCAAAAGTGATAATATCAAAAGTAGCGTCCTTGATTCCGTGTATACCCATTTCTTTTAACTTTTTCATTGTGCCCAGTGATATCTCATAACCCGAGAATTTAATATTGTGGTAGACATAAATGGGATAGCCCGGGCTAACTGCTTTTAGCATAGAGCCATAAAATTCCAACAGACTATCTTCATTATGATGAAAATAGTAAGGACCAACCGCTGCTGCTGCATCGCAGCCTACTCTTTCAGCATGACGAGTTAATTCAACAGTGTCACCAGTATTGGTAGTACCAGTATGTGCGATAATAGGAATTTTACCATTAACAACTTCTACAATAACTTCAGTTACCTTTTTCCTTTCTTCTACTGACATTAAAGGACCACTGCCATAAGACCCACAAATATATAATCCATTAACTTGTTCCTTTAAAAACGTAACTAACTTTCTTAAACTTTCAAAATCCACATCACCTTTCTTGGTAAATGGGGTAATCATGGGGGGAACAACGCCTTTTAATTTAAACATTTTTTTCCTTTCTTAGTTATGTAATATAATTCATTTTCTTTCTAATGTTATCTCTGGTATTTTGTAAAAGATGAATATATCTTTCCATTGCTTCTTCTTCTGCAAAATTCATCTCTAAGCCGGTAATACTGATAGCAGCTACCAACTCATCAGATTCATTCAAAATAGGAAAAGCAATACAATGGATGTGTTTTTCATGTTCGGCATTATCTATAGCATAACCACGTTCTCGGATTTTTTCTAATTCCTTTAGTAATTCATTGAAGGTAGCAATAGTATTTGGGGTATATCGACGTAATCCTTGTGAATCAATAATTTTTTCAACCTTCTCCTGGACCGAGAAAGCCAATAAAACTTTCCCTTGCCCGGTACAGTGTGCTGGTACTGAAGAGCCAATTCGGGAAACCATATTTATAGAACTATTTGATGGATTGTATTTTCCTATAATGACAACATCCAGACCGTCTAAAATACCTAAGTGTGCAGTTAAGTGAGTAGTTTCAGCTAATTTTTTAAGAGAGGAATCAGAGGCTTTCTCTAGCTTGTTTACCTTGGATATCTGGTTACCTAAAATATAGATATCTAAGCCTAACTCATATCTTCCATGTTTGTCTCTGGCTAGATATTTATTTTGTTCAAGGGTATAGAGAATTCGAAATAATGTTGATTTATTATAGGATAATTTTTTTTGAATATCAGTAAAGGACAGCTTTTGATTAACCTTAAAGAGATTCAATATATTTATACCTTTTTGAATTGTGGAGACTTTATATTTATCTATCAATTTAAATCTCTTTTCATATAAAAGTTTCTTTATATAAAACTTTTTTTCTTTATATAAAATTTTATAAATATTATTAGATATTGTCAAGTGTTCTATATTCATTTTTTCGAAATCAGTTTTATATAATAAAACTATTGAAAAAAGGGCTTAAAATTTAATAGTTGATAATAAGCTGGGTATCAGTTTTCAAAAAGGCAAGTTTATTCTGCGTATTGTTTGATAAAGGATTACAATAAGTGGTAAATCCTGGTAAATATTGCACCCGCATAGCGGGTGGCTTTCAGAACCTCTAAAAGGGGTTTAACTTTATAACTCTTTTTCTTTCGATTATGTATTTATACCGTTAGCCATAATTTTTCTTAAGCAATAGTATTTCCAGCTTTGGACTTCAGGTGAAAAATGTCATCTAGCTACTCTTCATCTTTTTATGGCTAGATAAAGCTTGGTAGTAGTATTAATCCACTCCATCCCATATAATTCTTCCACTTTTGTCACATATTTTTTTGGAAAATCTGTTTCCAAGTGCTCTAAATATGCTAAAAATTTTTCTTTGTTACTTGGAGAAAAAACCCGGGCAGAAAAATCAATATTTTCCAGTACATCCTTTTCTTCCAGGCAGCCGCGACACTGATTATCAATAAACATAGCATCACAATAAGGTAATAATAATGAAAGTACATTCAAATCATTGGTCATTCCCCGGTCAGGGGGTTTCTTCTGACCTGAACCGGCTTTGCGTGCAAAAGAAGCATAAAAAAGAGCATATAATTTAATAAAAGGTATCTGTCGGAATGAATCTGACTGAAGATATTCCCAGGCTTTAAACCAAAAGTCATTGTAATTAATGCCCTCTTCATCAAATACTGAATGAATCAAATTCAGGAAATTTATTGATTCTAATAAGAATTTACAAAGTTTAATATTATGAACATTTTGTGCAGGTAAGATAATAAGGTGTTTTAAGTAATCAGGATAAACTCTTAGAATCTCTTTCTTCAAAGATAAATAAAAATCTTCTCTCCACTGTTCGAATTTAGTGGCTGAATATTTTTTCCATATAAGAAATTCCTTGAGCCATTGCTGGTGAATTCTTTCTCTTGACTCTCTTAGTTTTCTTTCGAAAGATTTTGAGTATTGTGAAGGATTGTATTTAATTTCCCGGGGAAGCCAGACGTTAACCTCTCTATCAATAACAGATTCCGGGGGGTCAATCCTATCTTTTCTTGTTAAATCTCGAATCCAATTTCTGACAGAATTTTCAATTTGAATCTTTCTTATATTATCTTGATTGGCAAATTTTGCACCTCTGGATAATAAATGATACATCTTTTCCAGATGTTCAAAAAAATTCGAGACCACTGATTCCTGGAGGTGAAAACTTGATTGTGGGCAGATAATTATTTGCATCTTTATAAGTCTGTCTAGCTTCTGGTACATATTTACCCAAAAGTTATCTGCATAACTATTACCGGTGGCCTTCATATCAGGATGAATTGCCCGCACCATATAACTGAGAGCAAACTGATCAATGTAAATAATTTTTTTTGAAATATGAGGCAAGATGTAATACACTTCCGACTCATTACGCTGTGCATTTGGATAAAAACATTTTTTACATTTTCGAAGATAATAACCAGGAAATATTTTACTAATTCCAAAACTTTTTTTACCACAGCCGGGACATACAATAAATGGTGGGCTAATTACCTGTTTCATAAAAATATTTTCTTAACTTTCTTAACCAATAGTTATGATATAGCGATGAAAAAAAATTATTAGTAAAAGCAGGTATTAAGCTTTATCGTAGTAATTTTGGAAATTTAATAATGACCAAAATTACTACGATGTTTTTAAGCCAATATTATTTTACTACGGCTTCTTTGATTCTTTTTATTCCTTCCAGAATATTCTCCCTGGATGTGGCATAAGAAAGTCTAATATATTCCTGACCCTCTTCCTCATTTTTTTTACCAAAGCAGGTTCTTGCCAAGACTGCCACACCAGCTTCGTACAATAGGTATTGTTGAAGTTCTTTGGAGTCTTTCAGGTTCAAATTACGACAAGCTTCTGTAACATTAGGAAATACATAGAAAGCGCCACCAGGATTTTTACAGGAAATTCCACTGATATTATTTAAGGCCTCAACTATTATATCTCTCCTGGAATGAAATTCTTTAATCATCTTTTGAGATTCTTCCTGGGGTCCTTCCAGAGCCTCAATGCCTGCCATCTGTATAAAGGTAGAGGTACAGGAAACCGAATTAGTTTCTAATCGGGTAAAATGTGCAGCCAGTTCAGTATTCATTACTCCAAAACCCAAACGCCAGCCAGTCATTGCATATGTTTTAGAAAAACCATCTAATAATATGGTTCTTTCTTTCATTCCCGGTATGGAAGTAATGCTCTGGAATTCACCATCATAGACCATATTACAGTAAATCTCATCTGAAAAAACCCAGATATTTCTTTCTTTTGCTAAATCTGCTATTATTTCTAAATCAGACTTTGTTAAAATTCCACCAGTTGGGTTCTGAGGAGAATTTATTATAATCAATTTTGTCTTATCTGTAATCTTATTTTTCAGCATATCGACATCAAATCGGAAATCTTTTTCCTCCAGCAAAGGCAAAGGGACTGCTTTACCGCCCACAAAGTTAATAACAGATTCATAAATCGGGAAACCCGGATTGGGATAAATAACTTCATCTCCTTCATTTATGCAGGACAATATACTAAAAAAAATAATTGGTTTTGCGCCCGGTGTTACCACTACTTCCTCGGGACTAACATCGATTCGGCGAGTTTGAGAAATATATCGGGCAATACTCTCCCGGAAAGGCATAAGTCCTGCGGAAGGACCATAATGGGTATAACCTTCATGAAGTGCCCTTGAGCCAGCTTCTATAATATTTGATGGGGTGTCAAAATCAGGCTCTCCAATGGCAAAGCTGATTATATCTTTCCCCTTGGCTTTTAACTTGTTAACTTCTGCCAATACTTCAAAGGCTGTTTCAGTACCCAGTCGCTCCATGCGATTGGCAATCTGCATTATTAAATACCTCCTTACAATTTTATTATTTTATTGATTCACTATATTTACATTATAAGTTCTTTAATTGAGAAATCAATTATTTTGAAATCTGTCTGGACTTTTGTGTAGCCCTGTCAATCGCCTTAATTAGAGCCACACGGAAACCACCATCCTCTAATTCCATTAATCCATCTATAGTAACTCCTGCCGGCGTAGTGACCTCATCTTTTAACAACGCAGGATGTAGACCGGTTTTTAAAATCATCTTGGCTCCACCTAACACTGACTGAGCAGCTAACTTGCGGGCTAATTCTCTGGGCAAACCCATTCTGACTCCTCCATCAGTAAGAGATTCTATCATCATGTAACTATATGCTGGTCCGCTGCCCGAAAGAGCAGTAACTACATCCATAAGTTCTTCTCTATTGATAATTTCAACCTCTCCAATAGATTTAAAAATTTTTAAGGCTAACTTTAAGTGTTCTTCTTTTACATATTTGCCGGGGCATAATACAGTCATTCCCTCATTGACCAAAGAAGCAGTATTAGGCATAGCTCGAATAACCGGTATAGGTTTGTTAATTTGTTCTTCGATATTGCCTGTACTGGTAGCCGCAGCAATAGAAATGATAATCTTATTTTTTTCTAATTGTGGTAAAATCTGAGGCAATACTTTGCTTATCATTTGCGGCTTAACCGCCAAAATAACAATATCACCTTTTATCACTGCTTCCTGGTTGTCGGTACTTACCTTAATTGCAAGTTTTTCTCTTATCTTTTCCGCACTATCTTCTCGTGAGGTTGTACCAAATATTTGCTCTGCATCTACAACCTTGTTTTTTAGCAAGCTGCTTATAAGCGTTTCGCCCATTTTGCCT